>Ga0137398_10000800_pt1 | contig 11953 bp, 11 predicted proteins | sample czorhiz216metaG_FD_106659 | JGI IMG/M metagenome (GOLD analysis project Ga0137398, IMG submission 106659) | Vadose zone soil microbial communities from Angelo Coast Range Reserve, California, USA - czorhiz2.16 metaG | ecosystem: Environmental > Terrestrial > Soil > Vadose zone | place: USA...
CGCCAAGCATTGATCGGCGCGCAGCACGCGGTACTCGGCATACATGCCTCCTCCCGGTGCCGCCGCGACCACCCTACCCAGCAGCGCCTGCGCTGCGGCGGAGGAGCCTGCTTCGACGATAGTACCGGCGCCCTCGTTACCGACCGGCAGCGCCTGGCCGAGCCTGCCCGCAAGGCCGGTGGTCGACCTGACTCTTCCGGTTAGGACCGGGCGCTCCGCCGTGCCGCTGGACGCGAGCTCGTTCGCGTCAGCGCCCGCAAGCAAGAGGAACAGATCCGAAGGGTTGATCGGCGCAGCATCCACGCGTAGCACCACTTCATCGGGGCGCGGCTGCGGAACGATTGCGCTGTTCAGCGAGATCTCGAGCTCGCCAGTTTCCTTCACGAGTGAAACGACCTGAAGCGAGCGGCGATCTGAAGGGGTAAGCGGTGAACCGAGCATGGCTCAGGTCATAGCGACTCGCAGGGTCTGGCGCACGACCAACGACGCGCCCACTGAGCGCGACCGGCTTCGTCTGCTGGGGCAGAGTTCGCGGGCGCTCGTGCACGCGAGAGGGTCTCCGGTCGGATCCGGCGCGTCGTGTCACGCGCTCCCGAGTCCAAATCCCAGAACGGGAAGATCCCGACGAGGAAAGGAAAAAACATATGTCATCGAAAATCAGTCTCTCGCTCATCACTGCCATCGCGCTCAGCGCCGCCGCAGGGGGCGTCGCGTACGCACAGTCCATGGGGACGACCAACTTCCAGATGCGTATTGGGCAGCCAGGTGCTCCCACGGGGACGTTCAACTCCCAGATCCGTACCGCGCAGCCAGGTGCTTCCATGGGGACGACCAACTCCCCGACCGGTATCGGGCAGCCAGGTGCTCCCATGGGGACCAGCAACTCCCCGACCGGTATCGGGCAGCCAGGTACTTCCATGGGACCGACCAATTCCCAGACCGGTTCTCTGGGGTCACGTAACTTGAACAGCATCCCTAACCCGAACCCGGTAATGCCATCACAACCGGCGACCCAGTTCGGGGTCCCCGGCACGGTCAGATAAAGCCGTAGGGCGGACAAATGGGGTGTTGGGCCTGATAACGACTTTTCTGCCAACTCGACGCTTCCTTCCCTTCGCTGGATCGAGCGTAGCAGACTAGCCCGCGACCGTGCCATGCACGGGCCGCGCAGGGGGAATTCAAAGCATGGGCGTAGGCTTGCGCGACCAACTCAGCGCAGCTGTTTCAGCGCTCCGCCCCAGGCGACCACCTGGTCCAGCACGGTTCCGAGGTGCTTCTCGTGATGGAGATGGGGCTTGAACGTCGTGAAATTTTCGAAGTCGGTCATCATCGAGAGCAACACTTGCGCGCGCACCGTCGCGACGTGCACCTCGGCCAGGACGAGCCGCAGCTGCTCGACGGCCCTCGCGCCGCCCGCAGCTCCGTAGCTCACGAACCCCGCGGCCTTGTCCTTCCATTCGGCGAAGAGGAAATCGATTGCGTTCTTCAGGGCCGCCGGAATCCCGTGGTTGTACTCCGGCGAGACGAAGACGAACGCGTCCAGCGATGCAATCTTCGCGGCCCACCGCTTCGTATGCGGCTGTTGATACCTGCCCATCGAGGGAGGCATCGGTTCGTCGAGCAAGGGAAGCTCGAAATCCTTGATGTCGATGAGCTCGTACTCGGCGTCGCTCCGCTTTCGCGCAACCTCGAGCGCCCACTTCGCAACGTCGGGCGATTTCCGGTTCGGGCGCGTGCTCCCTGTAATGATTCCGACCTTGAGCATCGTGGTCTCTTTCCGGTGAGGGTCAGCGCCTCAGCGTTCCATTGGCGCGGAGCTCTTGGCCGATGCGACGAATCTCCGCCTCCCCCTCGCGCAGCGCCTCGGTGCTGGTGTGCACGGAGTAGTTGCCGAGGACGAGGTCATGTGGATGCTTCGCCGCAGAACCGAGCACGAAGCCCGTCTTGCCCTCGGCGACGAAGTCGATCGATTCCTCCGAGGGCTCGAAGATGGCGATTTCACCGCTGGGGATGGGCGAGGAGGCCCGAAGCACGCCTTCGTGCACGGCGACCCACGCCACCGTGTGTCCTCTGGGAGGGTGGTAGGTCCAACGCTCGCCAGCCCCGAGGCTCACCGCGAGATAGGTCATCGGAGGAGCAGCGATCGGGCTCTCCCCATTGCCATACGCGCCGAGAATCACCCGCACCGACCCCTCGACGGGGACGTCCTTGGGCATGACGTAGCGACTGGCATTGGCTGCGTTTTCCAACTCCGGCGGCAGGGCGACCCACAACTGGAACGCCTTCACGCGCCCCTGCTCGGGAGCGCCGGTGTGCCAGACGCCGTTTCCGGCTCGCATCCACTCGACGCCACCTGGCGGCAGCACACCTTCGTTGCCGGTCGTCTCCGCGTAGCGGACTGCGCCTTCGAGCATCACCGTCACCGTCGCGATGCCTGAGTGCGGGTGCCAGCCGAAGCCCATCGGCGTGGGCGCGAATCGGCCGTCGAAGCCGGCGAGATCCAGGAAGACGAAGGGCTTGAGGAGCTCGCCGAGGTCGGAAGGGCTCATCAGCCGGGTGATGGGCCCGTGCGTTTGCCCGCTCGTGCGGTAGATGATTTCACGGACCGGGTGCTGAAGCTCACGTGCCAACATGACTCATTCCTCCAAGTGTGCGTGTTCCCCGGCGGAAGTGCCGAGCTTCCTGAGCAGCTCGATGAGCATGGCGCGCTCGGTCTTCGAGAGCCCGCTCGCTGCTGAGTCCATGACCGCCTTGACCGGCGAAGACGCTGCCGGCCTGCTCTTTTCCCCGCGCGGTCAGCCGAACCATGCGGGTCCTCCGATCGCTCTCATGGGCCTCGCGCATCACCAGGCCTCGAGCCTCGAGTCGATCCACCGCGGTCGTGATCGCGCCGCTGGTGAGCGCGATGCGCCGCCCGATCTCGTTGACGGGCGTGGCCCCTTGTGAAGAAGCAGCTCCATGACTGCGAAGTCGGACAGGCACACATCCAATGACTCGATGCTCTGCGTCGCCAGGCGCTCGAGCGCCCGGTGCGCCTTCATCAGGACGAGCCACAGATGCGTGCCCGAGACGTCGGCGGCCTTCCTCTTTGTGGCGGCACTCCTCATCCGATAGGTAGCTTAACGTCAAGATACTTTATGTCAAGCTATAGGCCTGAACCTGGACCCCGGAGACGACCGGTCTTCCATCGAGCGCGCTGGACTCTCGAAGGTGCAGTTGCTTGGACCGGAGTCCATCCAAGAATAGAGGCGTGCAGCTCGAAGCTAGGTCAAGAACTCGAGGGCGCCGGACTTCATCGCTCGCACGACATGGGGATGTCGCCGTGACCCGTAAGAAAGATGATGGGGATCTGAAGATTCGCCTTGGCGAGCTCCTGTTGCAGATCGATTCCGCTCAGCCCCGGCAGCTTCACATCGGCACCAGACAACCGGGCACCATCGTTCGCGCCCTGGCCAGGAACTCCTTCGCCGACGCAAAGGTCTCCACGCGCAAACCCGCCGATCGGATCAAACCCTCAAGCGATTCCCGCACCGAAACGTCGTCATCCACGACGCCGACAAGAGGATACGTCTCGCCCATGTGGCACCTTCCTCAGAGCCGTCTGGACCGCATTCAGCAAAGCATCGTCGCTGAAGGGCTTGAGCAAGTAATCCACGGCCCCGCTCCTCAGAACCCTCGACCGCAGCTCCTCGTCTCCATGAGCAGTGATGAAGATGACCGGCATGCACGGGTGGCTGCTGACCAGACGTCGGTGCAGCTCGAGCCCGCTCATCCCCGGCATGCGCACATCGAGGATCAGGCAGTCCGTCTCGCGCAGACGATCCGAGCTCAAGAACTCCTCGGCTGACGCGAATACCTCCACTCCGAACGTGACGGACCTGAGCAGGCCCCGAAGGGACTCACGGACGGAGTCATCGTCATCGACGACCGAAATGAGAGCTGCCTTCTCCACCTGGGACCTTTCGCTCAGGCCCCGATCATCCGTCTTCAGCGAACAGGATCAATTACACCTTCGTATAGGTGGCCGCGCGTTCGATGCGGGAACCCTTGTCCCGCCGTATCCCCAGCTTCTCGGCCATTCGGACCAGGTCTGCCAGCGAGCCTGCCCGCATCTTGTGCATCACCTGGCCCCGGTGGACCTTCACGGTGATTTCGCTGGTGCCCAGTTCTGCGGCGACCTGCTTGTTGAGTAGCCCTGACACCACCCGTTCCATCACTTCCCGCTCACGCCGGGTCAGCAATCCATAGCGGTTGTTCAGCTGGTGCATCTCCGCTTGACGCTGGCGCGTCGCCTGGTGGCGCTCGATCGCCTGTGCGATCGCATCGAGCAGATCCCGATCGAGGAACGGCTTGGTCAGGAACTCCAGCGCCCCTGCTTTCATCGCCCGCACCGACGTCGGAACGTCGCCATGGCCCGTGATGAACACGATGGGAATCTCGAGGTTGATCTCGGCCATTCGCGATTGAAGATCGAGGCCGCTCAGGCCCGGCAGACGGACGTCGAGCACCAGGCAGCCGGGAACGTCGGCTGGTGGCCGCGCCAGGAACTCCTGCGCAGAAGCAAAGGTCTCTACGTTCAGTCCCGCCGCCCGGATCAGTCCTGCCAGCGCTTCTCGCATGGAGGCATCGTCATCTACGACGAAAACGGTAGGAACGCTTGAAGCCGTCATGCATGCGCCTCGACTCTGGCGGGCAGGGTGAAGCAAAGGCTCGCACCGCGCGAAGGATTGTCGGCAGCCCACAAGCGGCCGCCATGCGATTCAACGATGGTACGGCTGATGGACAGTCCCATGCCAGTCCCATGAGGCTTGGTGGTGAAGAACGCGTTGAAGATCTGGTCCCGCTGCAGGGGCAGGCCGACGCCGGTATCGCTGACGGACACCATCAGTTGATCGTTTTCGGCTCGCCCGGTCTTGATGGTTAGCTCGCATGTCCCATCCACATCCTTCATGGCATCGATGCCGTTCATGATGAGGTTCATCAGGACCTGCTGCAATTGGACGCGATCTCCCATGATTTGGGGAAGGTCCGCCGCCAGCTCCGTCCGGACCGATATGGAGTATCGCGTTGCCTCGCTGCGGAGCAGGGCGATCATCTCTCGAATCACTTCGTTGACATCAACCAACTCTCGTTGGGGCGTACCCTTCTTGAAGAGCAGACGGATCCGGCTGATGATTTCCGCCGCCCGCGTTCCATCTTTCACGCTTCTCATCGCAGCCGCGCGCGCCTCTTCGAGATTGGGGACTTCGCCCGCCAGCCAGCGCACGCAGGCACTGGCATTGGTGATGGCGGCGGCAATCGGTTGATTCACTTCGTGCGCCAGGGAGGCAGTCAGCTCTCCCATGGTGGTGATCTCCCTGACGCGTGCGAGATCCGCCTGCGCCTGACGCAGCCTCTCCTCGGCGCGCTCGCGCTCTTCATCCGCCTGCTTTGCCGCGGTGACGTCCATCACCGCTCCCACAAACTGGGTGCCGCCAGATTCGTCTCTCAAGGCATGAGCGACGACATGGACATGTTTCACGGAACCATCCGGCATCACCAAGCGATACTGATGATCGAAATCCATTACATCCTGCGACGCACGGTCGATCGTCTGCCTCACCATGGCGACGTCTTCCGGGTGAACCCGTCGTAGAACGAGATCCACGGTCGGTATCATCGCTCGGTCGTATTGGAAGATTCGAAAGGTTTCGTCTGACCAGTTGATCTCGCCCGTAGAAAGCGTCCAGCTGAAGCTTCCGGTGTGACTGAGCTTTTGAGCTTCGGCCAGGTACGCCTCGCGTCGCCGCTCGGCACGCTGACGTGCGGCGAGAATGCTGTTCGCATTCTGCAGGGCCACCGATCGCAGCAGCTCGTTTTCGTCGCCCTTCTCGGTCACGAGTCGCCTCCGATGCGTTTCTCCGCAAGCGCGGTGCCCAGGATACGCGCCTGGATCTTGGCAAAGGCAGTGTCGCGACTCGTGGAAGTGTCGTCACTGAAAGGGGAGAACCCGCAGTCGTCGGTGGTGCCAAGGTACTCGATCGGTATGTAGTCGGACGCTTCGAGTACCCGGTCGCGCACTTCTTCCGGGGTCTCGACGCGTGGGTCGATGGGAGCAATGACTCCGATGAAAATCCGCTGGTCCGGCTTTCGGTATTTGCGGATGATTTTCAGGACGTGGCGGCGGTCCCGCTCACCCGCAAGCGCGATATAGAAATTTCCCGCCTTCAGCTCGAACAAGCTGGGCAGCAACTCTGCGTAATCGACGTCCGCGCTGTGCGTCGAATCGAAATCGTTCCCCGGGCAGGTATGGACCCCGATGCGCTTGCGCTCTTCCGGCGTGAACCGGGACAGCGCGAGATTGTTCAGGTCGATGAAGCTGTTGAGAAGATGCCCAGAGGGGTCGATCTTCACGGCCAGGCGTCCTTCGGTGAAGTCCACTTGAACCTTGTGCGCGCCCTTCGCCAAGCACCGCCGTATCTCGGTTTCGTGCTCGTTCAGCAGGTCCTGGATGAATTGTTCGCGCGAATAATCCGGAATCGGCTCGGCTGGGTACATCAGGCTCAAGCATGATGGCGATATCACCGCCTGCTTTACCGGAGCGTGCGCATAGCGCATGGCGACGTCCAGGTAGGAGTCTGCGTACCGTCGATAACGGAACGGCCCGCGTGTGAGCCGCGACATCCGGCGCGTATGACCGTCTGAGAAGGGGATCGTGAAACCGTCCGGGGCCATATTGGGAAGCCCGTGCACGCAGTACGTCGCGAAATTGTGATATTTTCTCTGTTCGCCGTCCGTGACCACCGGAGAACCCGTGGCTTCGAACCGCTCGATGGTCTCTCGAATGGCAACTTCGTAGAAAGGAGCGAGGCTGGGATCCTCGCTGTCGCCCTTTGCGACTCTGTCGATGAGATCGACCGGCCTTGGGATGCTGCCAATCGGCTCGGTGGGTATCATCGACGCAGGCGCGGCCATGCTTAGCCTTCCTCGAGCTAATTGACGCGTTAGGATACCGCGGTGTTCGACGGCCTTCGCTTCAAGCAGCTGATCGCTTCGTTTCTCCGGCGAGCGACTGGACGGACGCAAGCAGGGTTTCCCACCAGCCGCGCAAGCCACCCCAGCTCCTCCTCGAGTGCGCGTAGCCGGCCGGCGTCGCCTCGCACGAACCAGCCGCGGCGCTCGTCGTGGAGACCAGGGCTGAGATCGTCGCGTCGTAGTGGGCCCACGTTATGCCTGCCTCACGGCGTTGTCCGCTCGGACTTCACCCCCTCCCGAATCTACCGCGACGGAGTGAACCGGGAAAGTCCCACTCGGGTCGGCTCCGCTACCTCCTCGGGATCCTCCTCAACGACAAGGTGTTCAAGCGCGTCTGCTCGTCACCGGCGCCGGCGTTGTTTTGCACCGAGGCCTCTCCGCCAGAGCGGCGGCCAGTCGCCCGAAGCGCGGAAGTGGCCGGAAAAATCTAGTTGGTCGGTCGGATCGCTCGCTTCTCAGGGGCTAGTAGTGGTCGTCCGGCTTGTTGGGGCCGAACAACTCCGGTATCAGCGGCGACTTCTCGCCGTTGATGGTGGTGCCGCCGGCATGGAGCATGCGGAACATCGGCAGGAACTCGGCCGGAAAGTTGAGCGTGGGCGCGGTCAGCTTGTCGAGCGCGGCCGACTGCTCGGCGCTGAGCCTGATGTCGAGCGCCTTGAGGTTGTCGTCGAGCTGCGCCAGCGTGCGCGCGCCGAGGATGGTCGACGCCACTCCCGGCCGGCCCTGTACCCAGGCCAGCGCCACGCGAGCGACGGTCGTGTCGAGCTGCCCGGCGATGCGCTGTAGCTCGTCGATGACGGCGTAGGCCTTGTCGTGAAGGTAGCTCGCGGCCCATGCCCGGCCGGTCGGCTGCACGCTACCCGAGTTCTGCCGTGTGTACTTGCCGCTCAGGATGCCGCTCTTGAGCGGCGACCAGGGCGTCACGCCGAGGCCCAGCTCCCTGGCCATCGGCATCAGCTCGCCTTCGACGGTGCGCTCGAGCAGCGAATACTCGATCTGGAGCCCGACGAAGGGCGCCCAGCCGCGAAACTGCGCGATCAGCTGCGCCTGCGTCACCTTCCACGCCGGCGTGTCGGAGACGCCGAGGTAGCGCACCTTTCCGGCGTGCACGAGATCGTCGAGCGCCGCCATCGTCTCCTCGATGGGCGTGTAAACGTCCCAGTTGTGCAGCCAGTAGAGATCGATGTAGTCGGTCTGCAGCCGCCGCAGCGATTGCTCGCACTGGGAGACGATCGACTTGCGGCTGGAGCCGCCCCCGTTGGGATCGCCGATGTGGAGGTTGGCGCTGAACTTGGTCGCGATGACGAGGCGGTCGCGCTTGTTGCGGTGACGGCCGACGTGGTCGCCGATGATCTTCTCCGAGTGGCCCTTGGTGTAGACATTGGCGGTGTCGACGAAGTTGCCGCCGAGCTCGAGGTAGCGGTCGATGATCGCCTCGGACTCCTTGACGCTGCTTCCCCAGCCGAGATCCTCGCCGAAGGTCATGGCGCCGAGGCAGAACGGGCTTACGCGCAGGCCCGAACGGCCCAGCGTGACGTAGTGGTCGAGAGGCATCGCTTGCTCCTTGCGCCGCGTATCGGCGGCGATGGTGTTCCTTCGTGGTAGCGTCGTTCAGCAGTCGTGTTGTTTCACTCTAGAATAGTTCCACAGCAACCTAGTTTAATATGGAACTAGAGTCCGTCAAGGGGAACGAAGCTGACATGCGCAAGATCTCGCCGTGGACGCTGTGGACGCTCAACTTCCAGGTCATGACCTCGTTGATGGTCGAAGTCGCGCCGCGCCTCCGGGAGCTGCGCCTGGAGATCAAGGAGTTCCTGCTCCTCAGCAAGCTCGACGAGCATCCCAACCCGGCCGACCTGGCGCGCGCGCTCGTGATGCCCAAGCCGTCGGTCACCTTCATGGTCAAGCGGATGGAGGCTTTGGGTTACCTGCGGCGCGAGCTGCAGCCTGACGATCTGCGCCGCTTTCGCTTGACGCTGACCCCGTCGGGACGGAGCGCCATGGAGAGAGCCCGCGAGATCTTCGATCAGGAATTCGGCCGGCGTCTGTCGCGGCTGACGCAGGCGCAGCGGGTCGAGTTGATGCGCATCTTCGAACGCCTGGCCTGAGCGGGCCACGTTGAGCGGTCCACCAGCGTTCCGCCCACGGTGTTCCAGATATAGTCGTAGCGGAACCAGCCACCCAAGCTGAGGAAGTCCGGCGTTGGGACCAGGCCGAAGAGGAAGTCGTCCTTCGCGGCCGGCTCGTCCTCGGACTTCAACTTCGATCGGGAGATCGCGCGGGGAACGGCGGCGCCGCCGTTCGACTTGCGCGCACCTGCGTCTGACAACCCGGCGGTCGCCCCGCGCTCCGGCGGCGAGGGTCGGCACGATCAGTGAAGGAGTCTTCGACGCCTGCGGCAGTTTAGCGCGCTCGCCGCCTGCCGCGCCCGAAAGCCCGTTCTCGCCATCGCCCCGGGATTGGGGCGTATGTTGTGCACATGGGTGAGCGAGGGTTGCCCACACTGGCAAGCCCTTCGAGAACGAGAAGGCGGGCCGGCCTGGCCTGCCTGACTTTGACGTTCGCGCTGGCGGCTCCCGGCCATGCGCTCGACCCGCAGAGATCGATCACGCAGTTTACGCACACGGCGTGGTCCGCGAAGGACGGCATTCCGGGTCCTGTCGAGGCCATCGCTCAGACGCGGGATGGGTACCTCTGGCTCGGGACGGAGGCGGGCCTCTACCGCTTCGACGGTCTTCGCTTCACCCCGTACGAGCCCAGCCGCGCGCATCCCCACGGGCCGGCCGTCAGGTCGCTCCTTGCCGCGCGAGACGGGAGCTTGTGGATGGGATTCGGCTCCGGCGGAATCGGCCTGCTCCGCAACGGCCAGGTCACCCACTATGTTCCAGAGGAGGGCGTTCCCGGTGGTCGAATCCAGGCCATCGTGGAAGACGCGGCCGGCTCGATCTGGGCTGCGGGACAGTATGGCTTTGCTACCTTTCAGAACGGCAAGTGGCGCCCCGTCGGAACCGAAATGGGGTATGCAGCCCCAGCAGCGCAATCCCTCTTGGTTGACCAGGCGGGCACGCTCTGGGTCGCAACCGACGGATTGAGCTTCGGCTTGAGCAGGGACCCGGTTCGCGTCAACACCATCCTTGCTCTCGCCAGGAACGCGACACGTTTCTCCCCGACGGGCGATGCCGTCGGTATGGTCTGGAGCATGGCCGAGGCGCCCGACGGTACCGTCTGGGTCGCGGACACGAGCGGCAAGAAGGTACGGCCGGTCAATCCACGCGGTGGGGCCTCGAGAGGGGTCGCCCTCGATCAAGAGCCGCTGGGCCTGACCTTCGGCAGCGACAGGAGCCTATGGATTGGACTCCTCGAGGGCGGCCTGCGCCGCGTCCGGGACATGGGCCGCGACGCTCCGCTCGATCGGTTTGGCGTCAAAGACCAGCTCTCCGGCAGCATGGTGAATGCGGTTTTCAAGGATCGGGAAGGCAACCTCTGGTTCGGGACGGGCGGCGGATTGGATCGCTTTCGCGAGAACAAGATGACTCCGTTCTCGGAGAGCGAAGGCTTGGTCCCGGATCAGCAGATCGCCCTGACCTCCACCCCGGATGGGAGTGTCTGGCTCTTCAGCTATACGCAGGACACGGTTCGCCGTTTTCAAGACGGAAAGTTCGTCAACTCGACGCTTCAGCCTTACAACTCGTCCGATTCGAGCCGGATCCTGTCCCTCTACGCAAGTCCAGCCGGCCAGGTCTGGCTCGGAGGAAGTTTCAAGCTGGCCAATGAGAGTCACGGGAAGTTTTCATACGTCGATATCCCAGGCGTCGAAAGCGGAGCGATGGTCGAGGCAGTCGCCGAGGACAAGGCCGGCGACCTGTGGGTGACGATATCGACCGGCAGCGTGATCGGGCGAATCCTGCGGCGGCGCGGCGGAGAGTGGGCGGACCTGCGCGCGCAAACGGCTCTCCCGCCGTACCGCAGCCGGATCCTGCATGCAGACGCTGTCGGGCGCATGTGGCTGGGCTTCGAGAACGGCGACGTGGTCGTCTTCGACCGCGAGGCGTCGCGCCTGTACTCGACGAAGGACGGCCTGCGAAGCGGCAGGGTTCTCGTGATTGCGGAGGACCGCGAACGCCATGTCTGGATCGGAGGCGAGAGCGGTTTGAGCCGATTGGGTCAGGACCGTTTCGTCACGCTGACGGAGGACAACGGCCTTCCGGGCAGCTCCGTCTCGGGAATCCTGGAGGACGACGACGGCAACTTGTGGCTCGCCGGGGCGCTCGGAATCCTCCGGGTGAAGCCGCAGGAGTTGGACAAAGCGTTCGCGTCTGCGGCTTATCGGGTCGAGGGGGTGACCTTCGACGCCACGGACGGATTGCCCGGTCTTCCGCGACAAAAGACACCGTTTCCGACCGCCACACGGGCGGCCGATGGGCGGCTCTGGTTTGCCACCACTGGCGGCGTCGCCGTCATCGACCCGCGCCGATACCCTCGCAACGCGCTGGCGCCGCCGGTCAAGATAGAGAGAGTCATCGCGGACGATCGCAATCTGGAGGCCTCGGCCGGCCTGCGCCTGCGGCCAAACACGAAGCGTCTCGAGCTCCATTACGCAGCCCTGAGCCTGACGGCCCCGGAACGCGTGCGCTTCCGTTACAAGCTCGAGGGCTACGACGCCGACTGGCAGGGACCGGTCAGCGCCCGGACCGCCACGTATACGAACCTGCCGCCCCGGAACTACCGGTTTCACGTCATCGCCTGCAACAACGACGGCATCTGGAACGAGGAGGGAGCGGCGCTCGAGTTCGCCATTCTTCCCGCCCTTTATCAAACGAGAGCTTTCCTTCTTCTCTGCGCTGTGGCCGCCGCCTGCCTCGTCGGGGCGGGCTTCCGGTTGCGCCTGCGGCAAGTGAGGTCCCGGCTGCAGCTTCAATTCCGGGAACGGCTGGCGGAG
>Ga0137398_10000801_pt1 | contig 11952 bp, 12 predicted proteins | sample czorhiz216metaG_FD_106659 | JGI IMG/M metagenome (GOLD analysis project Ga0137398, IMG submission 106659) | Vadose zone soil microbial communities from Angelo Coast Range Reserve, California, USA - czorhiz2.16 metaG | ecosystem: Environmental > Terrestrial > Soil > Vadose zone | place: USA...
AAGGATGACGACGATGACGGGCGTGCACCGGTGCCCAGCAGTGTCGGGTCGGAACCACCACCGCCACGTCCTTCTTCTCGCGAAGCTCGTCCCGTGAAGGAATCTGGATCCGTACCGATGGAGATTGCGACTGCCACCAGGCCTACCACCGCAATAACTGCACCGGTTCCCGTCCGTGCTCCGTACGTCGCATGCACATTCCGCTGCTCCGAGAACCAAAGACTAATGTACAGCATACTGTATACCGTCTATTCCACCGCCTCTACATCTATTCCGCTTTTAGCCCGCGCACGCACCGCGCCCGCATGATCGCAGCTAAGCGCATGGCTGCGTCCAACTCGACCGCGCTCGCCGAGATCCTCGGCATCCCATCGTCCTCCACCTCTTCATCGGCTCACCCGTCCGCTGTCGCTAGCCCTCTCCCCGACCCTGCTTTTGCTTTTACCACAATAGCCACTTCCAACCCAACTGCTACTACCTCCGAAGCGAAAGACCTGTTACAAAATATGACAACGTCCTCGCAATCGGTCAGCGATTATTTCAGGGCGAAGCTCAATGCCAAGGCCCATGGGGAACGGCAAGCTCGCCCGACGTCGGCTGCCGCCTCTGCTTCTACACGAGATGACGACGATGACGATGGTCGTCGTGTAGGTTTGGGTTTGGGTTTTGGTCGCAGGCCCTCGCGGATGCCACCGCCCGATGGTTTGGATGAGGAGCCAGTGCGCGGGGGAATTGGCGCTTCGTCATTGTCGATGTTTGCGACAATGTTTATGCCGCGCCAGCTTACGACCAACGCCCGGGAAGAGAACACCGCGACGGTGGGCGCTGAAATTGTCGTCTCGCATCATGATACTTCTGACTGTGACGACAACCCCGAGAAGAGCGAGAAAATGCGTGCAAAGGAGGAGCGGCGAAGAAAGAAAGAAGAGCGGAGACGGAAGAGAGCGGAGCTTGTCCATGGGCAAGTAGATCGTGTAGCAGTGGACGGGCCTGTGGATGGGGTACGTGCCGCAAGATCGAAAAAGAAACATCGTGAGCCCGAGACTCCCGATGACCGGTTAGAGGATCCCTCTGGTGCCGGTGGGAGGGAAGTCATTGCGACAAAAAAGCGGAAGAAGGATAAAAAGTCTTCGAAGCACCGCGGACTCAAAGAATAAGAGGATTGCGGCATCATTGGGCCATACCCTCTTTGCTAGTATTCCCCGTAGACACAGCATTATAATTTATTGCCTTGCTTCACCAAAATTATGCAGCGAGAACTAACAAGTAATTGGGTGGGTCCAACAATCTAAACATTACTCCAATTCCAGGAGCCGAGGGCGTCGATAAAGTCACGCAAAAAATTTTGTCCCATGAGTAATCCTCGGGGAGTTTCGAAAACACGTTGGATACAGGACCAGCGCTCGCCTATTGCAGAGGAGTAAGGATGAAGGTGATCAAAAAAAGGGCGTTCACCTTGGTGGTATGTCTGCTCTACTTCCGGTGGCGGAGCTATTGTGGACAGCGATGATACATAAAATACACCATATGTGGGGAGAAGCCGTGCAAGGAGTCGATCGTGCATGTACACTGAAGCAACGAGGTTTGCAATAAGCACGGACTAGCAAGAAGGACAGGGCAGTGCCACGCCAATTATTTTAATTAATAATCATACGAACCCTGTGCGTTGTAGTATGCACTCCATGGATTGTTCATTGCCTCCGCTTGGGTGAGCAATTGCGCTAAAAGATGCCGAGGATCGCTCTCGGAGGAGGAAAAAACAGAGAGGAAATCTGGAGCACACGAGACGGGCATAAACCAACTTCCGTACCACAGAACAGGTTTTTTTGGGGGAGTACCCAGGATGGGGCGATGGCCAGCGTGCTCGCGCAGTCTGCTCAGCGTTGAAAGTAGCGAAGGCAGGAACGTGCTGATGGTGGAGTGTAGCGCGGCGTTGATCACTAGATTCGTGAAATCGGGTTCCGCCGACGGGTGCATGAGATGATCGTTATAGTAGTCATGGTGGTCGAGACGGGATAGAACGTCGGCAAAGAGATCGGAGAAGGGTTCGGCGTGTTTCTGTTCGAGGACGCGAAGCGTAGTAAGCCATGTTAGATTGCGCACCGGTGAGTCGTTGTTCTTATTATAACTCCACGCGGGCGCTGGCAGGGGCCCGCGGTTGAGGACGAGGATGTCGGCTTTGGACGACGCGGCGTAACGCACCCAACGTGAGTCGACGACGCGCGCGCCAGTGCGAGGGTCAATGAATGGCACGCTGCTGAGTCGCACATCTTCTTGCGTCGGAGACGGTTTCAAGTTTCCGGAATTAAGAAATCGTAAGAGACTGCTGCTGTTGTTATCGTTGCTGCTGCTATTTGTTGACCGGACGTTGGCAAGAGTAGGAGATTCGTGATCATAATTGGTATCAGAGCCCAAGCCAGAGTCAGAGCCAGAGCCAGAGCCAGAGCCAGAGCGCTCTGAGGGCACCGCTATAGCTAGCATGCCCGGCCCTGGGCGCGCATGGAAGCTAGATTGCGGAGGTGATTTTGTAGGATAACAAAGTGGGTGGGAAGGACAGGAATATGGTAAAGTACCGCTAGGACATGACGGGCGCATTGTGGGCGCTATGATTGTGGTACCCGGTATTGGGTCGGGGTGCAGAACGGTGAGGAGATAAGAGTGTAGCTGATACAGAGTTTCGTGCGGGCCTACGAGAAAGACAGACTTCCCTTGCAAGATTTGGCAAGCCTGTGCCCTGAGGGTATCCAAGTCAACTTGAAGGGCAGAGCTAACTAATGGGAATGGATATATCGAGGCACGAGGATGGGCGTCAGCGCCTCCCGGACTCGCGCGGGGCCGCCCATCTGGGTAATTCAGAGTATTTGATAATAACGATAGATGGAGAGCTTCGTCCAGGAGGTCATCGACGGGACGAAAAAAGGTACCGACGTGGGGAATGGCCGCGTCATCGTCGCGACTGGAACGAGGACGATGAAAGACAAAGACAAAAGCAAAGATAAATAGAGAGAAAACGAAAATGAGGAGAAGTACATGGGTGCGAAGGACGGGATGAGGGCAGAATTTGCGGATTCGGAATCGAGAACGCGATGGTCGCATGTGAGTTTGAGTTGCTAGTCAGTCACATTAGCCGTCAAACCCGGGCTCATTCATTTATCATTGCTGTAAACTTGAATAATGCCGAGGAAGCCCGCGCACAACCTTTGCCTTTGCCCCGTACAGAAGTACACCAACCAATGGTGGCACAGCAAATCAAATATCGGCCGCCATATTGGACCGGCTCGTGTCATATGCTGCTATGCACTGCCAGTGACTCGGACGCCGCGCTACCAGCAACTTACCACCGCACCGCCTGCCTTGCTGCTTGGGCGTTTCATGTTGCCATCTCGGGAGACTCGGAGTGGGAAAGCCTGAACGCACCCTACTAAAGCTATCGCTGTTCAATTGACATAATTGCAAATGCAATGATAACTCTTCACTGCATGTTGCCGTTACAGCCTGAGTATGTTATAAAGTCTCCCACGGAATTTCACTCTACCCCCTCCTGCCCCCCATCAACTGATCCAACAACCCCTTTCCCCTCAACTTCCTCCCGTCTCCAGTGACTCGTAAAGCGCGCTTGTCGCAAGTATGACCGCTCATCATTTCTGTCTCTGTCTACCCCTCCGCCTCGGCGCGTTCCTGATCTCTTTCTGCCAATTGATCCTGGTTGGGCTAGTAGCCGCTGCGGGTTGGTATACTCTCGAGAGTATGCGTACGTAGAGAAATCTATTCTCCCTTTTACTTGACCTGAAGCTGACGGTGGGGGTTTGTTCTTGTTCTTTTGCGCCGGACAGGTGGTCGTCTTCCAACCCATCTCAGAGGTATTATTGCCTCCACTTCGATATATTATACCTTTCTCTCCATCACGGCCCTCATCGGGTGAGTCTTACACCGTCATCTGTAATTCATTTTGTTGACCTATCCAAACCAATTTAGCCTCTTTGGGACGATTACGCGCAAGGCTGGCTTACTCTCGACTTATGCCTACTATCTCGCTTGGTCTATTGGCCTGCAGATTGTCCTTGATATCCTCCAGCTCGTCCTCTTCTTCCGACATTCCCGCCAATCACTCATCAATAATTGCATCGACGGCTCGACTGACAAAGACGTTCAGGACATATGCAATAACTCGTTCAACTCTTCAAAGTGGTCCATCGTCGTCAGCATGCTCGTTGGCTTGATCATTCAATCTTGTGAGTTTCATTTCTTTCCATCGTCATTGTGAAATGAGCTTGATTATCTAATGACATCTTTTTTTTTCTTTCTCAAAACAGGGGCCGCGTATATCGTCCACTCGTATGCAAAGAAATTAGAAAACGAGAAGTCGTGGAGATCCGGTCCAGGCGCCGCCCCACTGCATGATACGTCTAAGTCGACATACACGCATGTGCAGCAGCAAGACCATCATGGCGCCCATATTCCCCTCACTGGCATTACCGCTTCATACGACTACCCTTACAGCGGCGCGAATCATTCATTCGGAGGCACAAAGCCCCATCATCATGCCGTGGTTCCTGTATAACCTACTGCAGTGTCCTTTCCCCTTTCCATGAAACATTGTTCGCAGCAAACGCATCCATTATCGTATCAAGGTCGCGTGTGCCGTGGAACTTTACCTTGTTCGAAGGCCCGTATCAAACAACTTGAAGGGTCGTTCCCATTCCAGTTTTGTTGTTATACTTGTCTCGTAGTTGGAATTATGGCGTCTTTGGGGTGTTGTAATCTTATTTCTTTATGACTGTAGGATTGGTTGGGGTTTCACTCGGCTTGTCCTTTTGGATCCACTTGAATGGGATATATATTTCATTGATCCTATCTGGTTATACTGTATCGGGGCATCAGCACTGATTCAACAGATAGCATTCTAGGTTTGTTGAGGGACCAGCTGACCCTCAAGGTTGATGCGCTCGGTGTTCAATCCAACAATCGAATTTTCAGGGGGGGAGCGGCTGTTTTGGGTCTCTAGGTCAGGCCATCAGCCGGCCATCAGCCGCCACCTGGGTTGAAGATGAGGTCGATAAGGGGTCAAACAGATCTATTATAGCATAGTTTTTGCATGTCAACCAGTCAGCGAAACAAGGCGCAGAGTCATGACAATGCAGCACGGTGACCTAAACATTCAACGTTCCAGTCAACTTTAATGAGATAACAAAGCATCAGGAAAAAATCGTTCCAAAATCGATCGTCACCAGAGGCACACGACCCTGATTGATTGTAATTATGGGCAACAATATAATTACTGTGATGAATCCTAGTTTAAATTATCATGCTTGTGTGAACTATCTTTCTCCTGTCTCTCTACTGTATTGCCGATGTATCTTTGAAGGGAGTCAACCATCCCAGCGAATTCTCTTGGCATACTCGCGGATTTGCGACACATAACAGTCTTGAATCTCCTCGCCCGCCCCAGTCACAACCTTCAAAATGATCTCGTTCAGCGCGTTGGACCCAAGGACATCAACGTGATCGCTGGTGTTGGCCCCGCCTCTCGGCAGGGTTATCTTTGGGTTATGGGGTAGCTGTCATCGAGTTCAAAGGGGTTCGGCGCGAAGACGTTGAGTCAACACACGTACCTCGACCGTAGTGATCTTGATCCCGGCGGGGTTCCATTGCTTCCGTTTCCAGCCCTCGACACACATAGCCCCCAAACTTAGAAGGGATACAGTGCCATCTCCTTCTCCCAACTTGACCCCATTTCGAACCTGTATTAACATACCAAGTTATCATGAGCGGAAATCATTCACTATTTTTTCCAAGTTGGGCTGACCTTGGGATACGAGCTTTCGTGTGAGTATTCCCGATCGATCCAGCTCCGCGAGAACGGTATTTCCGGCGGCGAGTGAAGGTTCTGCTCGGGACATGTGTTATCCTTGGCGCATACCTCAATATCCACTGCCTCGTTGACATCCCCGTCTCCATAAGGTTCTGTAGTGTACCTATACGTGGACAGTCCATGCTACCGCACGAGCACTGCGATGAGCTCTTACTCACCAGTATGACCTCTAAATTCCGTCTTCTTGTCAGAGTCGGAGCATCTCCACTAACCGGATGCTCACCTCAGTTCCCTTTCCATGACCATAGACACAGTAGAATTGCAGCGATGGCGCATTCGGTAGTCTAAAAGTTACGAAGTCACGGTCGGACGGCAGTTTGCGTTTCGGGGACAATAGATCTACATACCTTATCTCCAATGGATTCGTCCATTTGGTGTGATCCAAGTCATTGCGTTTCAACTCCTCCTCGTCACGCTCAATACCATAAGAGTAATTAGTAGCAATCATTTTCTGGAGCATGTGAGCGTCAAAAGGGGTGGGGCAAAAGGGAGAGGATTCACCCTAAATGTCAAAGGCGTATGCCCTAGGATCCAGCCCCCCGCCTCATCGACAGTCATATTCCCCAATACAGGTGGGCGGTTGTTCGAACTTTGTGCTGTCGCAGTTTGAGGTTGTCCTTGGGTTAATGGCAATGCCTCGGCATCCTTGTTATCGAGTGGTATTGGAACCGTCTGGCGAAAAGAGATGAGCTCTCCGTGTGTATGGTTGCTTCCTTCCTCATCATCCGGTGCGAATGTGGCGTCACCCCACACTGCGTTACCTCCTTTCACCCACATGCTTGCACCGCCGGCCCAGCTGCGGAAAAGCGATTGGCGTTCCTTTTTTGAAAAAAATCTCTCAAGCACTGCAATTACGAATCAGACAGAAGAGTAACAGGGTAAAAAGTGTGTTCCCTGACCATATGCCCCTGCAGGGTTCAGATCTACCGTGTCTTTCATCTCTCCAGATAACAACGCAGCCATAGCTTTGGTCTTCGATCGGGGACCCGGTTGAGTCTTCTGTTATTCAAGAGAAGCGATACACTCACCACGCCCTAGAGTATGCGTGATTAAGTGATCACGAGCTCCGGCTGATCAGAAAGAGACCTACGAGGTGCGTGCCTGCAATGGAGATAATTGCTTGTATATGGTTCTGAAAGCTACCATCAACACTCCACAGGATCTACCGCGAAGTTAGGTCGACTTCACTTCAACCCAATCGGGACCTCCCTGGCCATGTGCAGGGGATTCTACCCATTTCATACTGCGATGGAAGAAGGAATCATTACTCATGCACGAGACAGCACTAATCATCAAAGAGCTCACAAATACTAATCTTTAGTTAGCTTCTCCAGGTCAGCGTTGAGATGTGAGAATGGAATCGTACCAAAAAGACCTAATTCGACAAGATTTGCGTTTATCCTTCAATCAGACGATTCGAACCACGTACAGTACTACCCATCGAATGCGCTGCAATAACACACTTCTTTCTATGCCTCTTTCTGCAAAACCGATCGATACGTCAGTTATCAGGGGTTTAGACACAGGAAAGAGTTCATTACTTAAACCCCTCGATAACTGTCTTCAGTCTTGAGAAATATCCATCGCGCTCCTCGAGGTTGTACATGGATAGGCGCCAGTCGTATGGAGTCAGCACCAGGTTATCCGCGTCATAACCAACTACAGCGAGGTTCTCGATGACTTTTGACCTGAAGTACCTTTAAACGTGCCAGGCAAGCCAGTAGATCGAATTTGAAGCTCACCAGATCCAAAACCCTTGGACAAAACTACTGGCAGCGTCAAACCCTTCTGAAGCTCGGACCTTCACTCCTTTGGGATCTAGACCGGTCACCGGGTCCAAAACAAGCATCGACAACCACTTCTCGCGGTTGAAAGTCACCTGCGAGAGCATGGACAATCCTCCCCATACTTTTTGGCGGAAGTAGGGGCGATATTCCGGTGAGGTTGACCAGGATTCGAGACTCTGGCAAACACAGTCAGTACCTTAGTCCATTGTGACACTAATGTCCGAGGCCAAGAAAGCGAACACACACCGTTGAGATCACTCCAGGGATCAATACGACGGGGTACTTCGCTTCCAAGCCCCTCGCCTTCATTGCATCTCCGACTTGGAATTCTCGACCATCTGTATTTAACTTCCAGGGTTCGGGAATTGTGCTCATCAGTCTCTTCCACTCGGTCTGAACCTTCGAAAGGTCGATCTGCGGAAGCGACAGGGAGATATCATAGTCTTCGAGAAAGACGGCAAAATGGCCGGGTATGTCCGGTAAACTTGAAGGCTCTACGAATATAAGCCCTAAAACGATGCCCACTGAAACCGCGCGTCAGGCGAGTCAGCGCGGAACCGGAAAGCAATGTTATAAGATGATAGTCACGTATGATGCCGAGTGGAAACAAGAAACGGGTCTTTGAATAGAAGTGGCGGTGATTCTGCAGCTGCTAACGAAGGAGTGTACTCAGTGACCGTTGGTGGTCTTTGTCTCTACACACCGGAGCTTTCCCCTTGCTTGAAAGAACTTGCGGCGCGGTGTTTGTCTCTTCGGAAAACTGGCTTTGTGAGTCTGTTTCGCTCTGGTCATCGAGTCCTGTGTTGGTGGTTGTGGTACCATTCGTCGTGCCTGCCTTTGTACCATGTCTAGTTAGTTTGCGCATCATTCTTGTCAGGCGCCACTGATGCAGCGGGCCGACACTCCCGTCACCCGTCATCGCACTCCAATCGCGTGGACAAGTCCGGGCCGGAAACCTCCGAACTGCACCAGAACCAGGGGAAATGCATACGCAATAAATCACTTCGCCTGAATTGTAACATACATGGATGCTTGGATATAAAATCATACGATGATAGTGGACCAGTGATGAGCGTTTGTCAAGATGAGAGATATTGTAACGTGTAGGGGAGTCAATGATATAAATGTGGAAGTGTTCTGTATACATGGTCCTGCCATTTGTATTCGCACGATCTGCCGGGCCAAAGGATGTGTTTTCATTCGGAGCATGAGGATAGGTGTCGCTTGTGTAGCCGTCATTGGTACTTGTTGACGCACTACTGCATTGGGGCGGACTGTGTCAATTCCTGTTGGCGTTGCCATAACAGTTCCGCCCACAAATGGTTCGGTGGGATTCGGCCGATGAGTGCACGAAGAACTTCGAGCCTAGAGGACAATCTTTAAAATGTTATAGATCAAATGGAACAAATAACTCACCATCTCTCTTTCTCCTCATCCGTGTCAGTGAAAAAGAGGATTTCCAAACCCCTTTCGAAGCGGAGACGGAATGATCGTTCTACGCAGTAAAGACTTTCATACTCCTCAAAACTGCTTGTAGACGTTTGCGCTGAGGAAGGGCTAAGGATTCGGTCACGCGGATCAGGGATGTCCTCGACTGCGATTGCCTTTCGCATGTCGATGGTAACGGTGGCTCTCTTCGTGACATCGTTGAAAGCAACTAAGTTCGCCCCAATGACACGGAATTGTCTCCTGCGCCACGTCTGCGTATCGCAATTAGTTCGAGCCGGAGACAGAGTTACATTGACATCACGCACCGAGCAGTCACCACCGCTTTGTGTCAAAGTTCCTTCGAAGTACGTCATCTTATGCCAATGGACATGGCGTAAGCCTCGATGGCAGTCGTCCAGACTTTGCGGTAGTTGACTTTGCGGGACCCCGGGCAGCGGAGGAAGTCTGAAGAACTGCAGGACAAGCTCGCCGACCTCCATCGAGGCAACCTTCGACCCGCTTTCTAGACGCTGACCTATCAGTGGGAAGCTAGTCTCAAAAAGGCGGGTATCGCAACGCGAGGCAATATCTCTGAATGAGACGAATGCACGAGCCAGCGTGCCATCTGGTTTGAGATACCTCGCTAGGTTTTCCTCAAGTACGGCAGGGGCGACTGGCATGGGCTGGACAACTCGCGCGGGCTTCTTAGGGGAAGAAGAGAAAAAACTCCGCATGCCTCCTTTAGAAGCAGGAGGTGGAGGGGCTGGAGGTGCTACGGGCGCAGGACTGTTGGCCTTGAACTGGGCCACAATGTGTGGATCTCGCCGAACTTTCAAAGTGAGCGTGAACTCGAGTTTGCTGTGTTCAATGCTATAAGAAAAGAATTAGAAACCCTATTTGAGTGATGCGTGATGTCACTGGGGCTTACAGTTCAAATTCTTGCTCAATTTGACAGTTCTTCTCCAGTTTGCATTCCGGTGTTGTCACGAAATGAATCCCATTGTTGAGTGTGCAGGTCACAACGGTCGTTTGTTGGGGGAACGGTAGTCTGAGACCCTTCACACGGAGCACTGTGAAAAGTTAGGCTAAAACAACTTCAAGTCTTCAAGCCACTCACCTCGAACAAAGACCTTGCCGTGGCTTTTGCCTGACTTTTCTAGAGAGCGATACTCTCGTATTTGCTTGGCGTACTCGTTCTGTCATTCGATGTGAGTCCTCATTCGCAGTCAAGTAGAGATTTCCGTACCATGTCCGAGGGGCGACGAACTGTCCTCCAAGCTCTCCCACTATCAACGTCGCCAGCGCGGCCGATGTGCGAGACCTTATCTGCATCCGACGACGCATAAATGGTCTCACTATGTTGACGTACGTGATATCTCTAGAGAATTACTTCAGCATTGTCAGAACGCATCAAAGGTCAGACTCACGCTCTTCGTCGAACCGCGCAACTTCCTCAACTCCCTCGCAATGCTTTCAGCTAGTGGGTCTTTCTCTTCTGTTGCCACCAAGTCGGGTAGTACACTTGACCCTGGGGGGTTCAATGTGGCCAGTCTGGCTGCCGCTTGCAAGCCCTCGGCATCCCCTGTGCTCATACTGCGCCTGGCACTTGGTCTACCAACTGTGGGTGGATTTCGCGGTGGAGTCACGTATCCCATATCTTCGTCCTGCTCGCGCCGGCGCATTTCGCGTCGCTTTTCAAGGATCATCTGTTCGCGGAGACGGATCGCGTCCTTTTCCTTCGGTATAGGCTGGATTGCATTCGATGATTCACTTGTATTGCGGCTCAATGTTGGGCTTGTTGGGCTCATAAAGCCCCCTCCGGAAAGCAGTTCTGGTGTACGGTGTGACGACGAGGATGATTCCGACCCATTTGGCGTGGCATGCTGGAGGTCGCCACGGTCGTCGAGGGGCTCATCCTCTTCCATAGTGGTATCCAGGTCACCGACGGGTCCATACCTCTTAGCGTTAATGCCCTTTGTAACCGTGGTGGCTGTGAGAGAGGCCTTACTACCCTTCGTTTTGAGATCCTGAGGGGAAGGATGCACTGTCATGCTCGCATTAGCCGAGTCTGTGACAACATCCTGAACCAGGCGTTCCAGCGCACTTCTGACATCATCGATGTCGACTCGAGTTGCTTCTGATGCGCCGAGACTAATATCAAGGCCTGGACTGCCACCAGGGAGGCTTAACTCAAGACCTTGAAAGTCAGCTATACCAGCACCGCCCGTACCACCGGTCTCCACCTCTGAGTGAGCACGCATGAGTACGGAGGGACGGGGAGGATCGGCGGGTTGAGGGTTTGGATCAATGGACATGACACCGTCATAAGTTGCATAAGTTGCTTCTCTGTGTAAGGGCTTGGGAACGGAGGTCCGGAGCAAGGCAAGTGGTATATTATCCGACTGCATACTCATATCGGTGACGTCTCCAATTGTTGGACGGTCTGCGGCTGTCGAAGCTTCTCCGGTCTCCTCTGGCATGGGACTATCTGGATTTCTTTTACGCAGTAAACGCTTGTGTATGTCCTCCCGATCGATTCTGGGATTACGTCGGGAAAGGCTCTCAGTGCTACCACGGCCATTTAGGCTGCCCATGCTAGGCATGGATTCAAGACCTCGGGAAAACGGTGACACCCCACGCGTCGGAGTGCCCAAAGCTGGCGAGCCGGACGTAGAGCGGAATGAGGGAGAGTCCAGAAAAGGGATACCTGCAGTACCATTGCCCGGTTCAAGACCTGGAGATGCCGTATGGGTGGGTAACGGTGACTCGCTTCGGCCCCTGGGTGGTCGTGGGAGCTCCCTTGAACCGGGTGATCCGATTGATTTTCCGTGCGGACCGCCGGGGGATTTCAATTTCAATGGCGGA
>Ga0137398_10000806_pt1 | contig 11924 bp, 7 predicted proteins | sample czorhiz216metaG_FD_106659 | JGI IMG/M metagenome (GOLD analysis project Ga0137398, IMG submission 106659) | Vadose zone soil microbial communities from Angelo Coast Range Reserve, California, USA - czorhiz2.16 metaG | ecosystem: Environmental > Terrestrial > Soil > Vadose zone | place: USA...
ACCGACGTCGCGTTGACCATCGTGGGCACGGGGCAGCCGCAGCAGGTCGTGTTCGCGCCGAACCCATTGAACCCGCAAAGCAAGCTCAGCTTCACGACGGAGCGCGAGGGACCCGCGCGGGCCCTGCTCTTCGATATCCACGGCCGCCTGGTGCGGACGATCCTGGACAAGACCCGCCTCCCCGTGGGAACGCACGAATTCACCTTCGACGGGAAGACCGATCGAGGGGCGGCGATTTCCTCGGGCGTCTACTTCTACCGCGTGGAATCGACCGCCGGGAGATCCGAAGGCCAGATCGTCATATTGAAGTAGTCACCCACCCAGCGAGCGCAGGTACGCCGGGTCCACCTTGGCCCCGAGGCGCAGCGCCTCCCGCGCGTCGGCCAGCGCGCGAACGCGGTCCTTGAGCGCGACCCAGGAGTAGCTCCTCGCGAGATAAAACGGCCCGATCTTCGGGCTGCCGTGTGGCGCGTCCGCGATCGCCCGATTGAACGCGTCGATCGCTTCGGTGTGACGTCCCAGCCGCTCCAGTCCTCCGCCGAGCAGATTATATTCCTCGAAGTTCTCGGGGTTGGCAGGATCGATCTCGATCCCCCGCCTGCGATCCGCGACCGACTTCTCGAACTCCTTCCCGTCCGCGTACGCCACCGCGCGGTTCAGGTACCCGTCACGATAGCGCGGGTTCAGCTCGAGGATGCGCGTGAAGTCCGCGATCGCGCCCGCGAGGTTCCCCTTTCGGTACCTCATCGCGCCGCGATTGTTCAGGGCATCGACGTTTCTGGGATCCAGCGCCAGGACGCGATCGAAGCAGACCAGCGCGGAATCGCTGCGGTCGAGCTGGGCCAGCAGAAGCCCTTTGTTGTACCAGATCCGCGCCACGTTGGAGTTCAGGTCCAGCGCCCGGTCGTAGTCTCGCAGCGCCTCCTCGTTCCGACCCAGCTTCCCATAGTAGTTCGCCCGGTTGTAGTACGCCTCCACGATCTTCCCGGGGTACTTCTGGATCGTGTCATTCCAGAAGGTCTCGGGATTATCCCAGATGCGGCATCGATTCCAGGTCTGGACGAGGCAGATCGGGAGCAGCACCAGGAGGACCCCGGCGACGATCGGCTTCCAGCGGGCGCGCTCCGATTCCGCGGGCTCGTCCAGCCACCAGGTGAGGGCGAAGAAGAGCCCGATGTAAGGAAGGTACGTGTACCGGTCCGCCATGAGCGCCGCGCCCACCGTGACGAGCTGGAGCACCAGGACGATGTTGATGAAGAAGAACGCAATTCCAAAGAGAACCGGGCGAAGCCTGCGGCCGAGGTAGAGAATCGCCGGGAGCCCGACCGCCAGGATCACCGGGGCGACATAGAACGCGGTCTCGAATCTCTTCGCCGACGTGTTCGGCAGCGGATAGACCGCGGAGAGGTGGAACGGCAAGAAGAGCTTCACAACGTACATCACCGTGCCCATCGACGCAAAGAGGAGCTTTTGAACGGGGCTCCAGAGCTTGGGATCGGCGACCGCGCCGACCGACCGCTGCGCCTGGAACGTCAGGAGGCCGACCGACGCCGAGACCGCGAGGAAAGGCGCCTTCTCGAGGACGCTCCCCGCGCGGAGCGGGCGGCGCCGGAAGAAGTCGATCGCGAAGAGCGTGAGCGGGAAGACCACGGCCGCGGGCTTGGAGGCGGCCGAGAGCACGAAGAGAAGCCAGGTCGCGAGGAGCCACCACCAGCGCTCCTTCTCGAGGTAGCGCAGGTAGGTGAGCAGCGCGATCAGGTAGAAGAAGGCGTAGAGCACGTCCTTCCGCTCGGAGATCCACGCCACCGACTCGACGTGGGTCGGGTGAATTCCAAAGAACAGCGCGCTCGCGAGCGACGCCCAGACCCGCCCGCCCGAGAGCTTCCGGACGAAGAAGAACACGAGGGCCGTGTTCGCGAGATGGAGGATCAGATTCACCCAGTGGTAGGAGGCCGCGTCCATGCCCGAGATCATGTAGTTCAGCGCGAGCGAGGCCATGGTGAGGGGGTGGAAGTTCCCGCCCAGATTCTGGGTGAGAAGCCCGTGCAGCGTGGGGTGCGCCATGACCGGGTTCGCGGTCACGTAGAAGTTGTCGTCCCAGTTGATGAAGCCGTTTCGCAGGCTCGGAAGGTAGGCGGCGAACGTGACGGCGAGGATGCCCAGGAGCCCCAGGAGCCCGACCGAGCCTGGAAGGCGGCGTTTGGCGCCGGCGGGCTTCGGGGCGCGCTTGGCTCGGGTCATCGGAGCTCGCCCAGGATCGCCGCGCTCTCCGAATCTCCGGGCGCCAGATGTTGCAACCGCCGCGCGAAGTGGACCGCCTGCGGCACGAACTGGCTCGCGTAGTAGAGCTCCATGAGCGCGCGAATCGCCCCCGGATCGGAGAAGGACACGCCGAACGCGGCGTAGGCGCAGGAGTCGAGCCCGGCGTTCCCGGTGGGCTCGCTCAGGACCTTGGAGACACAGTAGAGCGCGTATTCGCGGGTGATCGGCGGCGCCTCCTCGAGGAGACGCTCCGCGCCGGCCGTGTTCCGCTGGCTCATCAGCCCCATGGCCGCGAGCCTCAGATCGTAGGAGCGGAGCGCGGTCTCATCCCCTCCGGCCAGCCGACCCAGGATGCGGGCCGCGCGGTCCGCCTCCCCGGTGGCCGCCAGGCCGCGCGTGTAGGTGCGTGTGATCGCGCGAACCTCCTCGGTGTCGGGGTTGGCGCCGCTCGAGCGGAACGACCCGCGATCGGCATCGATCTCCACGACGTCGCGCGCCCCCGTGATCCGGTACAGGAATTCCGAGCGCGGATGCGGGAGACGGCGCTCGGGCCGCAGCGTGCGAAGGGTCGGGTCCCGGTAGAACGTCCGGAGCGCCTGCCCATCGTGCACCGTCCCGTCGATCCCGAGCAGTCCGCTCGACGCGACCGAGACGAGAACTTGCGAGCCCGGGGGGAACACGGGGCGGAGCGACCGGAATCCGTGCTCCACCTCGCCGATCGCGCGGCTCGCGTCGATGAAGCTCCGCTCGGTGAGCGAATCCTGGCCCGGAGTATCGATCTGGCGGCTCCAGAAGCCAAGCCCGACATACGCCGCGACCACCCCCGCCGCGAGGACGAGGGGGACCCGCGCGAGAAGAACCCCGAAGAAAAGCGCGACCCCCAGGGCGGGCATGCAGACGAAGTACGCGGCCCACCGCTGGATCATGAGCGCGGGAAGCGCCAGCGAGGGAAGCGTGAGGAGCGCCGCCAGGAGCGCGGCGCGCGGGAGGGAGAGCCCCGCGCGCGGCGGCTCCGGCGATTCGCGACGCGGCAGGAGGAAGAGGCCGGCGAGGGCGATCGCGATCGCCGCGCCCACGATCGCCCACGGCCCTCCGGCGACGGCGCCCGGCGTCGCGGGCGCGTTCAGGAGGGCGAGCAGATAGTGCCGCGCGTGAAACTCCGAGACCGCGAGGTTCGCGAAGCCCACGTACGCCCGAGGCTCCCTCTCGAAGCCGCGCGAGGCGAGCGCCCGGAGACCGGGATGAAGGAGCGCCCACGCCAGCGCGGGGGCGCCGAACGCCAGGATGCCCGCGCCGATTCGCGCCGGCTTCTTCCCCACGATCCAATCCCACAGCACGAGGGCCGGGACCACGCAGACGGCGGTCTCCTTGGAGAGGAGCGCCGCGGCCATCGCGATTCCCGAGGCGACAATCCGTCCCTGGCCGCGCAGGCGGAGGGCCGCCAGCGAGAAGAGGATCGCGAAGAGATCCTGCGAGCCGCTCGCCCACGCGACGAGACCCGCCACGGACCCGAGCCCGGCGAAGAGGAGCCCGGCCAGCGCGCCGGCGCGGTCCCCAGCCAGGTCCCGAGCCAAGGAGACCAGGAGGTAGATCGAGACCGCGAGCAGAGACAGATTCGCGAGGTGGGCCACGATCGCGCCGGAGGAGCCGAGCCCGGCGAGGGGCCAGAAGTAGAGGGCGCGCGGGAGGGGCCGGTAGAAAACCCCCGGCTCGGGACCGAAGGCCGCGAGGGGATGGGACTGGACCCGGGCGAGAAAAACGAAGTCGTCCCAGAAGTAGCCCAGACCCAGGACCGGGATGGACAGGACGGCCGCCATGAGGATGGGTGGAAGGGCGATCCGGACGGTCCTCATCGACTTCGGAGCCGGCCCCTACGGGCGGAGCTTGGTGGTCCGGCCGGGGTCGGGTAGCATCGTGGGATTCTAAGGCCCCGATGCGGAGTGGGGACAGACGCAATTCACCCGTGAGGAACGCATGAAGACGCCCCCCGCGCCGGACCCCGCCGCGATGGATCCCCCGCTCGCGTATCTCGACCCCCAATTTCTGGAGAGCGAAGAAGGCCGGCCGGTGCGCCTCCTCGCCGAGTACCTCCAGCCCCTTCACGCGTTCCGGCGGCACAAGGTGCACGACACGATCGTGTTCTTTGGATCCGCGCGCATCCGGGAGGACAGCCCGCAGGGAGCGTACTATCGCGACGCGCGGGAGCTGGCGCGCCTGATCACAGAGTGGTCGGAGAAGATCCACAGCCCGGGACATCGCTTCCTTGTCTGCACGGGCGGCGGGCCCGGGATCATGGAAGCCGCCAACCGCGGGGCGTCGGAGGCGGGCGGCCGCACCATCGGGCTCAACATCGGATTGCCGCACGAGCAGCGCCCCAATTCCTACATCACGCCGGGCCTCTCCTTCCAATTCCACTATTTCTTCATGCGCAAGCTCTGGTTCGCGTACCTGGCCCGCGCCCTGGTGGTCTTTCCGGGTGGATTCGGGACGATGGACGAGCTCTTCGAGGTCCTGACCCTCTCGCAGACCCGGAAGCTGGACCGGCCCGTGCCGGTCCTCCTGTACGGATCCGCGTACTGGAAAGCCCTGGTCGATTTCGAGCTCCTGGTGCGCGAGGGAATGATCGATCGCTCCGACCTGGCTCTCTTCCACTTCGTGGACGCGCCCGCGGACGCGCTCCGCATCTTGCAGAAGATGCTCGGCTCCGAGGAGAGGCCGGAGACCCCATCCATCGCGAAGTCCCAGACGCCCATCACTCCGGTTCCTCAGTCATGACCCCCTCCCAGGACCAGCACCGCAGCCTGCTTCTCCGCGTCGCGAGACGCGCGATGGTCGAGCAGGGACTCTTACCCGATTTCTCCGCCCAGGCGCTCGCCGAGGTGGCGGCGATCGCGGGCCCGGCGCCCCGGGACGGCGCGCGCGACTTGCGCGGCCTCCTCTGGTGCTCGATCGACAACGACGACTCGCGCGACCTGGACCAGCTCACGGTCGCCGACACCCCGGGCGGCGGCCCGAATACGCGCGTGCTGGTCGCGGTGGCGCACGTGGGCGCGGTCGTGAAGCCGGGAACGGCCCTCGACGACCACGCGGCCACCAACACCACGTCGGTGTACACCGCGCCCCAGGTCTTCCCGATGCTGCCCGAGCGGCTGAGCACCGATCTCACCTCGCTCAACGCGGCCCAGGATCGCCTGGCCGTGGTGATCGAGCTCACGGTAGACCCCGAGGGCCGGCTCGCGGGCTCCGATGTCTACACCGCCGCGGTCCGCAACAAGGCCAAGCTCGCCTATTCGGGCGTCGGCCCCTGGCTGGAGAGCTCCGCCCCGCCGCCGTCTGCGCTCGCCGCCACGGCGGGCCTGGCCGAGAACCTAAAATCTCAGGATCGCGCCGCGCAGTGCCTGAGGGCCCGCCGCCACGAAGAGGGCGCCCTCGAGCTCGAGACCATCGACGTTCGGGCCCTCTTCGAGGGGGATCGCGTGACCGGGCTCGAGTCCGAGATGCGGAATCGGGCGAAGGAGCTGATCGAGGATCTGATGATCGCGGCGAATGGCGCGATCGCCCGGTTCCTGACCCAGAAGGGTTTCCCGGTCGTGCGCCGCGTCGTCCGCTCCCCCGAGCGCTGGCAGAGGATCGTCGAGCTGGCGCAGCGGTACGGGGAGGCCCTCCCCGGGGAGCCCGACGCGCGGGCGCTCAACCAGTTCTTGATCCGCCGGCGGGCGGCGGACGCGCTTCGCTTCCCCGACCTGTCCATCTCGATCATCAAGCTGCTCGGCCGGGGCGAGTACGTCGCGAGCGTCCCCGGCGACAAGACCCCGGGTCACTTCGGTCTCGCGGTAAGCCAGTACACGCATTCGACCGCGCCCAACCGCCGCTACCCGGACCTCATCACCCAGCGCCTCCTCCAAGCCGCGCTCTCGGGGACCGCGGTGCCCTATCGCCCCGACCAGCTCCAGGCGCTCGCCGCCCATTGCACGGAGAAGGAGGACGCCGCGCAGAAGGTGGAGCGTCTCTCCCGCAAGTCCGCCGCCGCGTGCCTGCTCGCGAACCGGATCGGCGCGGTGTTCGATGGAGTCGTCACGGGCGCGTCCGAGAAGGGAACCTGGGCCCGCATCTTCGATCCGCCCGCGGAAGGACGCGTGGAGCGGGGCGCCGCCGGACTGGACGTGGGCGACACGGTCCAGCTCAAGCTGGTCCGCACCGACCCCGAGCGCGGGTTCATCGACTTCGAGCGGGTCGGAAAGAGCTAGGGGGCGGCCCCCTCCGGAGGATGCTCCGCGTGGGTTCTCCGGAGCGGAATCTCCTTCAGGAACAACGACACGACCAGCGCCACGCCCATGAGCGCGGCCGCGATCACGAAGGTCTCCGTGATCGAGACCGCGAACGCCTGCCGCGCGCGAACCAGAAACGCCGCGAACGCCTCCTGGGCTTGCGCGCGGAGCGCCGGAGGCAGCCCTTGCAATCGCGCCTCGATCATCCCCCGCCCCGGCTGCGTCAGGATCATCTGGAGTGAATTCGCGTCGGCCCGGGCGCCCAGATGGGCGGACGGGACCGCGCTCGCGGCGATGCGGATGAAAGGATCCGTGGCCAGGTTCCCCAGCTCGCGCGCGAGGCGCGCGTTCAGCACGGTGCCCAGGACCGCGGTCCCCACCGTGGCGCCGATGCTCCGGAAGAGCTGCGTGGAGGCGGTGGCGATCCCCAGCTTCGCGTGCTCGAACGCGTTCTGCACGGCGAGCGTGAACACCGGCAGCGTGGCGCCGATCCCGAGGCCGGTGGCGACCATGCGGAGGATCAAGGACCCGGGCGACGTGGAAGCCGACATCCGCGACATGACGAAGAGCGCCGCCGTGGCGAGGACGAGGCCCCCCACCGCGATCGCCTTGTAGCGGCCGGTCCGCGAGGTGACCTGGCCCGAGAACACGCTGGCGGCGACGAAGGCCAGCGTGAGCGGCGTCAAGATGGTCCCGGAATGGGTGGCGCTCACGCCCAGGACGAGCTGCGCGTAGAGGGGGATGAACACGATCGCGCCGAACATCCCGATCCCGACGAAGAAGAGCGCCACGATCGAGACCAGGAAGATGTTGTTGGAGAAGAGCGAGAGCGGAAGGACGGGCTCGGGGGCGCGGCGCTCCGCGAGCACGAAGAGAACGAGGCCGGCCAGCGCCGTCCCGAAGAGCGCGAGGATGGTCGTGGAGGACCACGGGAACTGGGTGCCGCCCCAGATCAGGCCGAGGAGCAACGAGACCAGCGAGACGGTCAGGAACGCCGCCCCCGCGTAGTCGATGGATCTCCCCTTCCGGTTCGAGGCGATGTGCGGCAGCAGGGACGCCACCGCCGCGAACGCCACGATCCCGACCGGGATGTTGATGAAGAAATTCCAGCGCCAGGACGCGTGGTCGGTGAGCCACCCGCCGAGGGTGGGCCCGACGATGGAGGAGAGGCCGAACACGCCCCCGAGGAGACCCTGCCAGCGGCCGCGCTCCGCCGGAGGATAGAGGTCCCCGACCACCGCGAAGGCGTTCGCGAAGATCGCGCCCCCACCCAGCCCCTGGATGGCGCGGAACAGGACGAGCTGGAGCATGTTCTGCGAGATCCCCGAGAGGACGGATCCCACCAGGAAGAGCACGATCGCGGAGAGGATGAAGGGCTTCCGCCCGTAGATGTCGGAGAGCTTGCCGTAGATGGGGACCACGACGGTCGAGGCCAGGAGGTAGGCGGCGATCACCCAGCTCAGGTGCTCCAGCCCATGGAAGTCCTGCACGATGCGCGGGAGCGCCGTGGCCACGATGGTCTGGTCGAGCGCGGCGAGGAAGAGCGCCATCATCACGCCGACCATCACGAGCAGTTTCCGCGAGGGAGGCATCGTCGCGAGCATGAGGAAGAGTCCCCTAGATCGGCTCGCTCCGTCAACCGGAGACGGAATAAGAACCCTGAGCGGGGTGGCGGTGATCGTGCGCGGCCGGCGGCCGCCTCTCGGCGCGTGACGAAGGCGCCGTTTGGGTCCATCATGGCCGCTTCGTTTCGCCGATCATCCACGCACCGCCATGGAGGACCTGCTTGCCCGACCCCGCTGGAATCGAAATCGAGAATCTGGCCAAGAGCTACGGTCCGCTCCAGGCGCTCGACGTGGAGCGGCTTTTGGTCGCGCCCCGCACCACCCTGGCGCTGATCGGCCCCAGCGGGTGCGGCAAGAGCACCCTTCTGCGCCTCGTCGTCGGCCTCCTCCGCCCCGACCGCGGCGGGGTCTCGATCGGCGGAACGCCCATGGGGCCCGCCACGCGCCGCGCGCTCCAGCTCCGGATGGGCTACGTCATCCAGGAGGGAGGATTGTTCCCGCATCTCACCGCCGGGGAGAACGTGGCGCTGGTGGCCCGGGACCTGGGCTGGACCGAGGAGAGAATCCGGGCCCGGACCGAGGAGCTCCTCGAGCTGAGCCAGATCCAGCGGGAGCTCTTGGGACGCTTCCCCACCCAGCTGAGCGGGGGGCAGCGCCAGCGGATCGCGCTCATGCGCGCGCTGATGCTCGACCCAGAGGTGCTGCTCCTCGATGAGCCCCTGACCGCGCTCGACCCGATGATCCGCTCGGACCTCCAGCGCGATCTCAAGGGCGTATTCGCCCGGCTCCAGAAGACCGTCCTCTTCGTGACGCACGACATGGCCGAGGCCGCGTTCGTCGCGGGGGAGATGGCGATCATGCGCGCCGGAAGGATCCTCCAGCGCGGCTCCTTTCAGGATCTCGCGCGCCATCCCGCCGATCCCTTCGTCACCGAATTCATCCGCGCCCAACGTCCTCTCGACCTGGCCGTGGCCCCGGGGGCCTGATGCGCGCGCGCGTCCTCGTGATCGTGGCACTCGCTCTGTTCGCGGCGGGATCGAGCGCCGGGGCGACCGTGACCGTGGGCTCCAAGGCGTTTCCGGAATCCTGGGTGCTGGCCGAGGCGCTGGCCCAGGTCATCCGCTCGGAGGGCGCGCCGGACGTCCGGCATCGCAACAATCTCGGGGGAACCGAGATCGTCTTCCAGGCGGTTCGCTCGGGCGACGTGGACGTGTACCCGGAATACACGGGCACCATCCTCGAGGTCGTGCTCCACGAGCCGCGACCGCTGAGCCTCCCGGAGATGCGCCGTGAGCTCGCGGGCCAGGGGCTGGGCGTGAGCGAGCCCATCGGGTTCAACGACAGCTACGCGATCGCGGTCACGCGCCAGGCGCGCGATCGGTTCGGTCTGCGTACGATCTCCGATCTCGCGCGGCATCCCGAAGTGAGGCTGGGGATGACGCACGAGTTCCTCGGACGGCCCGACGGCTGGCCGGGGCTCGCGCGCCACTACGGCCTGGCCATGCCGCACGTCGTCGGAATCCAGCACGAGCTGGCCTACGCGGCCCTGGCGAGCGGGCGGATCGACGCGACCGACATCTACACCACCGACGCCCAGATTCAGCGCCTGGGCCTCACCGTGCTCGAGGACGACCGGAGGTTCTTTCCCCGGTACGACGCGGTCTGGCTCTACCGGCTGGATCTGGCGAAGCGGGAGCCCCGGGCCATCCAAGCCATGACGCGGCTGACCGGCCGGATCGACGAGGCGCGGATGATCCGCGCCAACGCGCGCGTGGTCCTCGAGAGCCGCACCTACCGCGAATCCGCGGATTCGCTGCTCGCGGAGACCCTCGCCGGGACGCTGGCACCACGAAGCGCCGCACCCGGCCTCTGGGGCTCGATCGCGCGGAACACGGCGCAGCACCTGAAGCTGGTGGCGCTCTCGCTCCTCCTGGCGATCCTGGCCGGGATCCCGCTCGGCGTGCTGGCGACACGCTCGGCATTCCTGGGGGGCGCGATTCTCTCCCTGTCCGGGCTCCTCCAGACCATCCCTTCCCTGGCGCTCCTGGCGTTGCTCATCCCCTTCCTGGGCATCGGTGCCATCCCCGCCCTCGTGGCGCTCTTCCTCTATAGCCTGCTCCCGATCGTGCGAAACACCTACGTGGGCCTCACCACCATCCCACAACCCCTGGCCGAGGCGGCGGAGGCCATCGGCCTCTCCAACCCGGCGAAGCTCTTCCGCGTCCGCCTCCCCATGGCTTCTCCCTCGATCATGGCGGGGATCAAGACCAGCGCCGTCATCAACGTGGGCACCGCCACCCTGGCCGCCCTGATCGGCGCCGGGGGGCTGGGGGAGCCCATTCTCTCGGGCATCCAGCTCCGCCAGAACGGCCTCATCTTGCAGGGGGCGATCCCGGCGGCCCTGCTGGCCCTCCTGGTACAGAGGGCCTTCGACGCCTTCGACCTCGTCGTGGTGCCCAGGGGCCTCCGTTTGCCCCAAAGCCGCATCTAAGCCTCATCCCAGGGGTCAGTAGACCGACGTAGACCCGGCGGGAAACCTGCGTCATGATTGATGATGTCACGCAGCCATCGACCCGGAGGCGTCATGCCCGACACCCTGATCCAGGACCAAGACCGCCACGCCCTGGCGTCCCGTTTGTCGGACGCGCGGGCCAAGACCGACGAGCTTTTCTCGATCGTGCGGCCGGGAGCCTTGTACGACCGGCCCATCCCCGAGCGCCACAGGCTGATCTTCTACCTGGGCCATCTCGAGGCGTTCGACTGGAACCTGATCGCCCGCCGGGCGTTCGGCATCGAGCCCTTTCACCCGTCGCTGGACAAGCTCTTCGCCTTCGGAATCGATCCGATCGGAGGAGGCCTCCCCGACGAGCCCGCGTCCGACTGGCCCGAGGCTCAGGCGGTGAGGGGCTACAACGAGCGGGTCCGCGCCACGGTGGATGAGTGCCTGGCGGGAGCGCCCTGCCCTCTAGCCGGGAAGGACCTCGACGCGGCCTTCCAGATGGCGATCGAGCATCGGCTGATGCACGCCGAGACGCTCGCGTACCTGCTTCACCAGCTCCCCTACGAATCCAAAGCGCCGCAGCCCTCGCCCCCCCTGCCGCGGGCGGCCGCCGGGGCCGTCGCGCGCGACGTCGTGATCCCGGCGGGCGAGGCCACGCTGGGCCGCGGGCGGGAGGAGCCTGGATTCGGATGGGACAACGAATTCGACCGGACGCGCATCCACGTCCCGGAATTCACGATCGACTCCCACAAGGTGTCGAACGGCCGCTTCCTCGAATTCCTGCGCGACGGCGGGTACAAACGACGGGAGCTCTGGTCGGACGCGGCCTGGGAGTGGAAGACCCGCGAGAGCGTGCGGCACCCACAGTTCTGGCGCGAGCGGGACGGCGTCTGGCACTACCGGGGCATGTTCGAGGAGGTGCCGCTCCCCCTGGACGCCCCCGCGTACGTGAGCCACGCCGAAGCCTCCGCGTTCGCGCGCCGGCTCCAGCGCTCCCTCCCCACAGAGGCCCAATTCCATCGCGCCGCGTACGGCACGCCCGAAGGCGCGGAGCGTGCGTACCCGTGGGGAGATGAAGATCCCTCCACCGTGGAGGGGAATTTCGACCTCAGGCGCTGGGACCCCACCCCCCTGGGCGTTTTCCCCTCCGGCGACAGCGCGTTCGGGGTCTCGGAGCTGGTCGGAAACGGATGGGAATGGACGGGCAGCGTGTTCGCCCCCTTCCCCGGATTCCGGGCGCACCCCGATTACGAGGGGTATTCGGCCAACTTCTTCGACGGGGAGCATTTCGTCCAGAAGGGGGGCTCGCCCCGCACGGCGGCCTGCATG
>Ga0137398_10000807_pt1 | contig 11921 bp, 8 predicted proteins | sample czorhiz216metaG_FD_106659 | JGI IMG/M metagenome (GOLD analysis project Ga0137398, IMG submission 106659) | Vadose zone soil microbial communities from Angelo Coast Range Reserve, California, USA - czorhiz2.16 metaG | ecosystem: Environmental > Terrestrial > Soil > Vadose zone | place: USA...
CCTCGTGAGCCACGACCGGGCGCTGCTGCGCGCGCTGACGACGCGGATCTGGATCCTGCACGAGCGACACATCACCGAGTTCGCCGGCGGTTTCGCAGAGTGGGAGGACGTGAGCACGGAGCGGGCGCACGCCGCGGCGGTCAGCGCCGCCGAGGAGCAGGCGTTACGGCAGGTTCACGAACGCCACCGGGTCGCCCGGTCCCCGGCAAACGACCCCGGCAAAGAACTGCGCCGGGCGCAGCGCGAGCTCGAGCAGGCGGAAGCCGCGGTGGCGGAGCTCGAAGCGCAAGTGGCGACAGTGGTCGCGGCGCTCGAGGACCCGGCCCTCTACACCCGTCCCGACGGCGCAGCGAGAGCCCACGCGCTCGGCGCACAGCTCGAGATGCTCAAACGCGAACTCGAGGCGGGACTCGAGCGGTGGACGCAGGCGACGGAGCAGGTCGAGAGCCGAGCGCCGCGAGGAGGCTCAGTCTAGGGGTCCAGCCCTGGACAGCGGGATCCGCAGGGGTCTAATCTCTCGCATGCGCAACCCATTCCTGCCCGCTCTGCCCGCCCTGTTGCTCGCCTTCACGCCCGGCGCCGGCGCCGCCCAGACATCGTTGCAGCTCCGCTGGGAGCTGGTGGGCGACAGCGTCACAAACGACTGGGGCGCGTCTCGAGCCACGTTCACGCTCACCAACCGCGGCACGACGCCGCTCCCGTCGAGCGGATGGACGATCTACTATAACGCGCTTCACTCGGCCCAGCCGGGAAGCGTGGGAGCCGGGTTCGTCATCGAAGACGTGATCGCCGACCTGCACCGCCTCGCACCGGCAACGGGGTTCGCCGGACTCGCCCCAGGTGCGAGCATTCGAATCCCGTACCTCACCGATCTCCTCCTCAACCGCAGCTTCGTTCCGAAGGGCCCCTACATTGTGTTCGACACCGCGAAGGACGTGGGCGCCACGCTGAACGATTATGTCGCCCTTCCCTTCGAGCGGCCCCCGCAGGGCGCGGGGCACGATCCCCGCGTGGTGACGCCCGAGCACCAGTTCACGCTCGATTCCATCATCCGCGTCATCCCGGCGAACGAGCTGCCAGCGGTGTTCCCCACGCCGGTGGAGGTTACATCGACAGGGGGAGCGCTGCGGCTCAGCGCGATGCCCCCGGTCGAAGAGCCAGAGGCCCTGAGGAACGAGGCGGCGTTCGCGGCGGAGTACCTGCGCCCCTACTTCGGTACTAAGGGAAAGGGAGCTGTCCCGCCGCTACGACTCGACGTGGGCGCGGTCGCCGGTCAGACCTCGCCCGAGGCTTACACGCTCGTCGTCGATCCCGTCCAGGGCATCCGCATCGTGGGCGCCTCGCCCGCCGGTGTCTTCTACGGTCTCCAGTCGCTGCGCAGCCTCTTGCCCCCCGCCGGGCCCACTCCCCGCGCCGGCCTCGTCCTGCCGGCGATCCGGGTGGTGGACGCTCCCCGCTTCGAGTACCGCGGGTTCATGCTCGACGTCGCCCGCAATTTCCACTCGAAGGCGGCCGCGCTGCGCACGCTCGATCTGCTCGCCCGCTACAAGATCAATGTCTTTCACATTCACCTCACCGACGACGAGGGCTGGCGGATCGAGATCCCGAGTCTCCCCGAGCTGACGGCGGTGGGCACGCGCCGCGGTCACCCACCCGACTCCGGCCGGCATCTTCCGCCGGCGTTCGGCTCGGGCCCCGAAGTAGACCGGCCATTCGGCAGCGGCGTCTACGCGCGCGCGGACTACGTGGAGATCCTGCGCTACGCGGCGGCGCGACACATCGAGGTCATCCCCGAGATCGAGATGCCGGGGCACGCCCGCGCCGCGATCAAGGCCATGCAGGGCAATCAGTCGTACCGGCTCGACGACCCCGCCGACCGCTCGGTGTACACCTCGGCCCAGGGCTACCATGACAACGTGATGAACCCGGCCCTCGAGTCGACGTACCGCTTTATCGAGCGCGTGATCGGCGATGTGGTGGCGATGCACCGGGAGGCGGGCGTGCCCCTGCGTCACATCCACATGGGTGGCGACGAGGTCCCGAACGGCGTCTGGGCAGGATCGCCCGCGGTCCAGGCATACCTGAAGGCGCACGATCTCACGAGTGTCGACGACCTGTGGTTCGTGTTCTACGGCCGGGTGGAGCAGATTCTCAAAGCGCAGGGTCTCGTGCCATCAGGTTGGGAGGAGATCGCGGTGCGCAAGACGAGCCGCGACGGGCGGCGCACGAACATTCCCAATCCCGACTTCGCCGCGCGCGGCTGGCGCGCCTACGTCTGGAACAACGTCCCGGGCGGCGGCGCCGAAGACCTCGCCTACCGCCTCGCGAACGGCGGCTACGACGTCGTGTTGAGTCCCGTGAGCAATCTCTACTTCGATCTCGCGTGGAACGAGAATCCGGAGGAGACGGGGCTCGACTGGGGAGGCTACGTCGATCTCCGCAAGTCGTTCCAGTTCATCCCGCTCGACTACTACCGCAACGTCCCCGCCGACCCGTCGGTGTTCGTGGGCAAGGACCGGCTCACCGACTACGGTCGGGCCCACGTCGTGGGGATCCAGGGGAACCTGTGGTCGGAGACGCTGGGCGCCGAGGGACGCCTCGAGTACATGCTGCTTCCGAAGCTGTTTGCGCTCGCCGAGCGGGCCTGGGCGCCCGACCCCGACTGGGCGAGGGAGCGCGATGCCGCAAAGGCCGAGTCTCTCTACCGCGAGGCGTGGTCCCGGTTCGTCAACGTGCTCGGCCAGCGTGAGCTGCCCCGGCTCGATCGGGAAGTCCCGGGCCTCAACTACCGGATTCCCACGCCGGGTCTGAAGGTCGAGGCCGGGATGGTGCGCTGTAGTCTGGAGCTGCCGGGGGGGGGGTTCACGCTGCGCTACACGACCGACGGCAGTGAGCCCACCGTGCAGAGCCCCGAGGTCCGCGGTCCGATCCCGTTCCGCGGGACCGTGCGCGTCGCCGCGTTCAACACCACGGGCCGGAAGGGCTACACGGCCCGCGTCGGGTCATGAGCGCGTTGGTCAGAGTAGCCATTCTCCCGCTGTGGGTCGCTTGCCTGGCGTGTGGGCAACGGCCCCGGCTGGCCGCCGGCGAGGCGAATGCCGGCATCGACTCGTTGAACGCGCGCGTCGTGCAGGCGTACCGGAGCCATGACCCTGTGGCGTATGCCGCGCTGTACACCGACACGGCGGTGTTCGAGTGGCCGGCGTTCAACACGGTGCGGGGCCCCACGGAGCTGGCGGCGATGGCACGCGACAACTGGGCCTCGCTGCGCGACATGGACCTCCGTCTCAGCGTCTCGGGTCGACGCGTCGCGGCAGACCACGCGACCGAGTTTGGCGCGTTCGAGCAGTCCTGGCGCGACTCGAGCGGTACACGCATGACGGAGTTCGGCCGCTACGTCTCGTTCCTGCTGCGGCAGGCGGATGGCAGCTGGCGGATGGATCGCTTCTTCGGCTTCGAGGACTCGACCCGGCGGGCGAAACGGGCGCCCTGACTAGGCCGTCCTCTGATGACGATCACCTGAAAACGGGAGGGCGTGAGCGATGGTGCACGTGAACTACTTGCCTGTCGTCGTTGCCGCTGTCGTCGTGTTTGTGCTCGGCTGGCTCTGGTACAGCCCCCTGCTGTTCTACAAGCCCTGGATGCGGCTGCGTGGCTTGGATCCCGTGGCGGCGATGGCCGGCGCGAAGATGCCCGCGGGCAAGCTGCTCGTCGAGTTGGCGCGTTGCCTACTCCTGGCTTACGTGATCGCGCGTTTCGTGGCTCTCCTCGGCATAACCAGCTGGATGGGCGCCGTCCATTTCGGGTTCTTCTTATGGATCGGGTTTCCGCTGATCCTGCTCACGGGATCGGTCCTGTGGGAGAACATCCCGTGGAAGGTGGCCGCGATCCACGGCGGCGACTGGCTCGTGAAGCTGCTCGTGATACCGATCATCGTGACCGTGTGGACGTGACCAGCGCACGCGAGTCGCGGCGAGAGTCTCCGGCACGCGGCCTCTACGACGCGGGCCCCGTTTCGCTGGGACTCCCGCCCGCAAGCGACGTGACCAGCTTCATGGAGTAGAACAACGCCCGGCCACCGAGACTCTCCAGCTCCTGACGATCTTCCTTGGAGATGAGGTCCATCGCGCATCCGACCTCGAGATAGAACGAGATCTCCGACAGCGCGGCGAGGGTCCGATCCACGCACGCCGCGAACATGCGGCGATTGCGGAAACCGGATCCGCGCGCGATGCGACTCGAGGCGCACAGGGCCGCGGCCCACAGTTGCGCGGCGAGCGTCGCGTCCCGCTCCTCCAGCGACTCGACGACGCGATGTACCGCCAGCGTGAGGTGATGGCAGGCCTTGAACGCGTCCAGGTCTTCGTAAGGTGACACGGCCCAACGATAGTCGAGCGAGTTCCGTTTGAACGAACCGGATTCACGCACACTGTACCCAACAATTGCGAACCGGGCGGTGAGATTCTCCTGATCCTACGTGGGAGGGCGCACCCGCACGATCAGGCGCGCTTCCCCGGCGCGTACGGGCCAGCGCGGCGTGTACGAGTACCCCTGCACCGTCTCTTCAAAGCCCCGCTCCGAGCGGGACACGGTCGCGATGGGGAACTTCCACACCTCGCCCGCCGGCGCGAGCTCGAGCTCCGCCTCGCGCGCCAGCGACACCTCGAGACAGAAGAACGCGTCGGCGGGGAACGCCGCGGGATCCCAGCGGTAGCGCACGCTCAGCTCCCCGCCCTGGTGGAGCCGGATGCGCTTCTCGAGGAGGCCGCCCGCCGGCGCCGCGCCGGGTCGGAGCACGACCTCCACGGCATCGGCCGAGTGCTCCAGGCTGGCTTCGAACGTGTGGCGTGACCAGCAGGCGATCGACGCGAACGCTCCGCCCGCGTAGGCATCGAGCGTCGCGTCGGGCGCGAGGACGCGATCCACCAACAGCGCCCGGTCCACCTGGTCGATCGGCGGCAGCTGCTGCAGACGCGCCATTTGCTCGAGCTCGTGGATGCTGGGTGTACCGTCCGCGGCGGGGCTCGCCTCCCCGCCCGCATGACCGGGGGCGGGGGCGGGGGCCGGCTCGTGGTACGCCTCGCGTCGCCGGGTCAGCACGTCGGCGTAGTTGATGCCGTGCTCGAACACCGTGTATTCCTCGATCACGCCCCCACGCTCGGGGCTCACGAGCGCCGAAAACGCGCCCGAATGAATCCACAGCTCCTCCGCGCCGTCGCCGTCGAAGTCGAGCCGCTCGACCGCGAGTCCCTCGCCGCGGCGCAGCTCGGCTTCGGCCAGCGCCAGGTTCCGCCAGATCGCGTTTCGCAGATGCGGCAGATACAATCCCCCGAACACGCCGTGCCAGTAGGCGTCGTTGCATTGGGCCCGACCGATGGCGCGGCGCGCGGCCGGCGGATCCCCCCGCTCGCGGCACAGCCCCGAGAGCGCGAGCATCTTCTTGTGCATGCGATTCGCCTCGGCGTACTTCACGAGGAAATTGCGCCAGTGCGCACCGCGCACGAGCGCCCCCTCCGGCCCCGCCATGCGGGCCTCGCCCAGCTCCTGCTCGAGCACGGCCAGGCGGCGGGCCGCCGCCGGCGGCAGCGCCCACGCCTCCATCTCCCGGTAGGAAGCCGTTGGCAGATACGCGAGGCCGCCGCTGCGCACCGTGTCGAGCGCCGCGCCGGGCGTCGTGAGGCGGACGTCGCCCGCGGCGACGAGCCTTTCGACGGCATCGAGGAACTGCGCCAGCCAGCCGCGCGTGTACACCCAGTCCTTGGTGCCGGGCCAGCCGCCGAACTTCTCGCCGTCGTCCACGAACACGGCGAGCGGACGACCCGCGGCCCTCAGGTCGCGGAGGTAGTCGCCGATCTCGGCCGGCGGCCTGAAGGGAATCAGATAGCGCAGCCGCTCGTCGATGGGGAACAGCGCGACCCGCTTGCCGCCGCTCTCGGTCCAGAACGGTGCGTGCAGCCGGTCGCGCTCGACGCCGGTCACGAGAAAGTGGCGGTCGTCGAGCACCACGTAACGCACGCCGGCATCGGCCAGGTGCGCCGCCAGATCGGGCTCCCACACCCGCTCGGTGAGCCACAGCCCGGTGGCCGTGACCCCGAACCGGCGTCGAATCGCCTCACCCATCCATGCCACCTGCTCGACCCGATCGGTGGGGAGCAGGGACGCAAGCACCGGCTCGTAAAAGCCGGCCAATAAGAGCTCGATGTGACCGTCGGCGGCCAGCCGTCCGATCAGGTCGAGATAGGCCGGGTCATGTGCTTCGAGCCACTCGAGCAGCGGGCCCGAGATGTGCAGCGTGAACGGGAAAAAGCGTCGCTCGGCGAGCCGCTCGACCAAAGGGCGATAGACGTCCCGCAGGTGATCGGCGAACACATGGTCGAAGTTTCCCACCGGTTGATGGAGATGCACGCCGAACACGAAGCCGACCGGGTTCATCGCTTCACCCGTTGCAGATAGAGCTCCCGCCCCGACGGCACGGCGGGATCGTTGCCCGGCGCCAGCGCCAGGCGCTCGAGCAGGCCCGCCTCGAGACGCGGCCCCTCCGGGCCCGCCAGCTCGATGGCGCGCGCGGCCGAACGCAGCACGATCACCGACTCGATCCCGGCGATGTCGTCGAAGAACCAGCCGCAGGAGGTGAACATCCGCAGCAGGTGGCGCTCGAGCTCCGCCGGCAGCGGCCGTCCGTCGCGCTCGAACGGGGCGCGCAGCTCCACGGCGAGCCAGTCGAGCGCGGCCCGCAGCGGCGCGCGCCAGCGTTGATGCAAGCCCCGCTCCGGCGCGGCGCGACAGCCGCACTCGGCACGCCAGCGCTCCACCCCGTGCGGGCAGCTCCACGAGCTGGGCGCCACGAGCCGCACCTCCTCCTCGGGCGGGCGCCGGGCGAGAAAGCTGGCAAAATTCTCGACCTTCACGTCGCTGCGCCGCTTCAACGTTTCGAGCACCCGGGCCAGGACTGCGTCGCCGCCCTTGTGATGATGCCCGTAGGTCTCCCCATCGGTCGCTACCGCCACCAGCTCGTTCGACCCGGCGGTGAGGCGCGCGACCCACGCGTCCGCGTCTCGCACCAAGGGGCCGAACGCGACGTCGTGCGACATCGCGCCGTCATACGTGAACAGCGCGATGCGGCGCCCGCCGCTGGTCCGATACCAGCCCGGGAGCCCGCCCGCCGGGACGCGCGCCACCTGGTGTGGCGCGAGGATCGTGAATCGAATGCCCTCGGCGGCGAGCACGTCGAGCGTGTCGTCGTCCACGGCCGTCTCGGGCAGCCACATGCCCTCCGGCTCGCGCCCGAAGCGGCGCTTGAAGTCGGCGATGCCCCAGCGCACCTCGGTCACTTTGTCGTGGCGGGGAGCGAGGGGCAGGATGAGGTGATGGTACGGCATGGCGACCGCGCCACCCGAGCGGGCGGCCGCGACCACGCGCGCGTACGTCCCGGCTGCGTGCCGCTCCATCCAGTCGAGCAGCGTAGGCCCGAAGTCGAAGCTCATCGAGGCGAGCGACGGGGCCACGGGCGCGTAGCATTCCCGCTCGATGCGCTCGTTCCAATCGTGGAACGGCGCGGCGTTCGCCTCGACGGGGATGGATCCGGTCCACGGGTCGTCGCGCGGCGGCTGGTAGAAATGCCCGTGGATGACGACGGATCGCTTCAACCGCCGAGCGCCTCCGCCACCTGGGCCAGCACATCGGGGAACAGGTCGTCGCGGCGGGCGAGCTCATCGGCCAGAGCCTCCACGGACTCCGGCGCGTCGCCCACGAGCGCCTTGATCAGCCGCTCGGCGTCGTCGCAGTGCTGCGTGAAGCGACGCTCGGCGTAGTCCACCACCGCGCCGGTCGAGATGATGAATTGCCAGTCGGACGCTTGCGCCAGCAGCAGCTCGCGCGCCGCCTGCGCCAGCACCGGTCGCGCGGCCGCCGAGGCGAGCGCGGCGGGCGCCGCGTCCCAGAACGCCTGCTCCAGCGGCCCGAGTCGCTTCCAGGTCCACGCCGTCCGGTCGTTCAGCCACATGGAGTGATCGCCGTTCGCGCCCCAGGACCCTTCGGCCAGCTGCAGCGCGGTGCGAGGCGGATGGGCCTCGAGATGCTGCGACGCCATCACGGCGCGCACATTCTTGCCCCGCAGCGCGCGATAGGTCGCGGCGAGGAAGTCCGCTCCCTCGAACCACCAGTGACCGAACAGCTCGGTGTCGAACGGCGCGACGATGACTCCGGCGCCATCCCCTCGCTGCTCCTGCGCGATGCTCTCGAGCAGGTGGGCGAAGTGCGAGGCGTGACCCGTCACCCGGTCGAACGCGGCGTGCGGCTCGTACGGACGCTTCGCGCCCAGGTCGACGTTGGCGCCGCTCACGCGCCACAGTTTCAAGCCACCCGGCCAGCGGATCTTGTGGAACTCGAGGTACCACTCGTCGCCCGGGTACCCCTGGTGCCGGCTCCAGATCTGCATCGAGGAGCGGGGATCGCGCACCAGCGCCGCCACGCCGCCCCGCGCCGCGCGGGAGACGCGATAGGCGTGGTACGGCGACCGCGCCGCCTTCGTGAGGCGGCCGGGTTTCGCGGGGTCGTCGTGCCGCTCCGCGTCGAATCGCTCCGCCCCGAGTGGGATGTCCCCGTAGGCGCCCAGCGGGGTGCCGGCGCGAGCGAGGTGAGCGTCGGTGAAGAAGTAGCGGAACCCGGCATCGGCGAGATGCTGCTCGATGCCGCGGCGTCTTCCCTTGCCGGGGCGATAGGCGCACTCCGGGAGCCAACACCCCTTCGGCGCGACGCCGAACAGACGACGGTGCTCGTCCTGGCCCACCGCCAGCTGCAGCCGGATGCTTTCGTCACGGGCCAGGAGCGGCAGGTAGCCGTGCGTGGCCGCCGATCCGATGATCTCCACGCGGCCCCGCTCCTGGAGCCGGCGAAACGCCGAGACCAGGTCCTGGTCGATCTTGCGGAACAGTGTCTGCAGACGCGTGAGCCGCGACCGCCAGAAGTCCACCAGCGGCAGGAGCGCCTGGTCGCCCGTCGTCGCCAGCGACGCCGGGGCCTCGTCGCAGGCGACGAGGCGCTGCGCGAAGAAGGCGGCCATCTCGCGCGCGAACGTGGGGCTCGCCAGCTGATTCGCGAGCACCGGCGTGAAGCCGATCGTCAGCGGGGCGTCCGTGCCCTCGCCCGCCAGCTCCTCGAGCCGCTCCAGCAGCGGGAGATACGTGTCAGGGCGGCCTCGCACAACCAGTCGCTGCCGTGGGGCCAGCGCCCGTGATTCAGGACGTATGGAAGGTGACTGTGGAGCGCGAGGACGAACTCCATCGCGTTCCCGGTCAGCTGGAAAGGGCCGCGGACCGCACCGCGAGCGCGCGGGCGTACAACGCCAGGTACCGCTCGGCCGAGCGATCCCAGCTGAAGTCTCGCGTCATCGCGGCCCGCACCATCTTGCGCCACGCCGGTCGGTCGCCATAGCAGTCCACCGCCTGGCGCACCGCCAGCCCCAGCGCCGCGGGCGTGTATTCGTCGAACAGAAAGCCGGTCTCGCCGTCCGAGATCGAGTCCGACAGGCCACCCACCCGCCGGGCGACGGGCACCGCGCCGTAGCGCTGGGCGCGCATCTGGGTGAGCCCGCACGGCTCGTACAACGACGGCATCAGCAGGGCGTCGGCGCCGGCCAGCAGGCGATGCTCGAGGTGATCCGTGAACATGAATTCCACCGCCATGCGATCGGGGGCCGCCGCCGCGAGATTCCCCAGTGCCTCGTGGTAGCGATGCTCCCCGGCGCCGAGGAAAATGAACTGCGCGTTCGACCCGGCGAGCAGATCGGCGCCGAGCACCAGGTCCAGTCCCTTCTGCGTCACCATGCGCGCGCTCATGCCGAACAGCGGCGTGTGCGGCTCGACGGGGAGACCGTACGCGCGTTGCAGCGCCGCCTTGCAGCGGCGCTTTCCCGACATATCGTCGCGCGAGAAATGATCCGTGAGCTCGGGGTCAGTCTCGGGATTCCACAGCCGCGGATCGATCCCGTTGAGGATGCCGTTCAACCGGTCGCCCATGCCGATGAACGTGTCGTGCAGCCCGAATCCCCCCTCGGGGGTGCACAGCTCGCGGGCGTGGGTGGGGCTGACCGTCACCGCGAGGTCGGAGTGGGCCAGCCCTCCTTTGAGCATGTTCATGCGGCCGTACCACTCGAACACGCCCGGGTGGTAGAGCTCGGCGGGAAGGCCCAGCGGGGCGAGCGTGTCCGGCGGGAAATGTCCCTGGAACCCGCCGTTATGGACAGACATCACGACCGAGAGGGCCCGGTAGAAAGGCTGTCCGGCGAACGCAGTGCGCAGGTAGACGGGCGCCAGCGCCGTGTGCCAGTCGTGGGCATGCAGCAGCTGCGTCGCGGGCGCGATCTCGGGGAGCGCCGTGAGCGCGGCGAGACAGAAGAACGCGAACCGCCGGTCGTTGTCCGGATAGTCGGCGCCGTTGTCGCCGTAGATGCCGGCGCGATCGAAAAAGTCGGGATGCTCGATGAAAAAGACACGGGGTCCGGGGCCCGCGGCTCGGAACTCATACACCCACGCCCGTTCGGTGTGACCACCGAGAGTGACCGTGAGCGTCAACCCCGTGCGCTCGAGCGAGGGTGTGGTCTCGCGCACCAGCTGGTACAGCGGCATGAGGACCGTGGTCGGATGACCGGCCGCGGCCTGGAACGTCGCGAGGCCGCTCACCGCCTCACCGAGCCCGCCGGTGCGGGCGAAGGGCCAATACTCGGCCGTCAGGTGCGCGACCCCGATCCGCTGGCCTTCGGGCGTCTGCGGCCGCGGCGTCGTGCCCGCGATCCGGCGCGGACGCGTGGTGCGCTGCCGACCGGGTTTCGGCGTTGGTGTCGTCGCGCCCATGCTGCCCCCTCCTGTCACGCGGTCGGCGGGTCGTCCGCCGGCGGATCGCCCCGCATCGCGGGCAGATAGTACTCGGTCACGTATTCCCTCACCATCCGCTGGGCGGTGAACCGCGCGCCCGCACCCCGCAGCGCGTGTTTCATCGTCTCGACCCAGTGCCGCGGCACGCCCTCCGCATCGCGGTCGTAGAACCGCGGCACTACCTCGGTCTCGAGCAGCCGGTACAACTGTTCGGCATCGGCGGCATCGACATCCTGACCGGCCGCTGCCGCCGGAATGGCCCACCCGTTCGGCCCATCGTAACCCTCGGCCCACCACCCGTCCAGCGTGCTGAGCTGGGGCACGCCGTTCAGGGCGGCCTTCATGCCGCTCGTGCCGCACGCCTCGAGCGGCGCTCGCGGCACGTTGAGCCAGAGGTCCACGCCCTGCACCAGGCTGTGGGCGAGATGCATGTCGTAGTCCTCGATGAACGCGATCCGGCCCTCGAAGCGCGCCTCCCGCGTATGGGCGTACACGCGCTGGAGGACTTGCTTCCCGGGCTCGTCGCCCGGATGGGCCTTGCCGGAGAACACGATCTGCACCGGGCGCCAGGGATTCACCAGCAGCCGCTGCAGCCGGTCGGGATCCCGGAAGATCAGGTCCGCCCGCTTGTAGGTCGCGAACCGGCGGCCGAAGCCGATCGTGAGGGCGTCCGGATCGAGCAGGATCCCCGCCCCCACAAGGTGCAGGGCTTCCTTCCACTGATCCGCCCAGCGCCGCCGCGCCTGCTCTCGGATGCTGCTCATGAGATGGGACTTGAGCTGGTTGTGCACCGCCCACACAGCGGCGCCGTCCAGCTCGAGGACCTTGTCCCAGAACGCTGCGTCGCCCGCCCGGGCGAGCCAATCGGGTCCGAAATGCGCGTCGAAAAACGTGAGGACCCGGTTCGCCATCCAGGTGGCGATGTGAACGCCATTGGTAACGTGGCCGATCGGCACGCGCGCGACCTCGCGCTTGGGCCAGAGCGGAGACCAGATACGGCGGGACTCTTCACCGTGCCGGCGCGACACGCCGTTGACCCGCGCCGACAAC
>Ga0137398_10000809_pt1 | contig 11911 bp, 12 predicted proteins | sample czorhiz216metaG_FD_106659 | JGI IMG/M metagenome (GOLD analysis project Ga0137398, IMG submission 106659) | Vadose zone soil microbial communities from Angelo Coast Range Reserve, California, USA - czorhiz2.16 metaG | ecosystem: Environmental > Terrestrial > Soil > Vadose zone | place: USA...
AAGTAATCAACGTGAATTTGCAAACGGACATATCACATTTCGGAAGTTCGAGTCGCTTGCGAAGCTTCCCGCGGCCGATCTTCTTGTGTGCAAAGACGTGTTGCAGCATCTTCCCAACGAGACGGCAACGGCCTATTTGTCGGCGTTCAGAAAAACATACAAATTTTCATTGGTCACAAACGACGAAGAGCCGGAACATCTCCAAAACATCGACATTCAGGTCGGCGGTTGGCGCCCTCTCCGGTTGGACCAGGAGCCGTTTTGCGAACCAGGAGCGGTTGTCTTCTCATGGATTATTCAATGGGGAGCAGCGACGACAAGAACGTCGACGTACTTGCTGCGTGATGGCACCGCCGCCGCCGGAACCGTATGACAGTTTGCCGGGATTGGCCCGTGCATAGGCAATGAGTTCCTTCACGGATTTGCTTAGCGCAAAAAATCACGTCTGGCACGGAAAGTCCGCTCCGGGCCGACAGCGGAAACGTGCGAAATTCAACAAATGTGCTCGTCGATCTTGAGCCTGGGCGGGATCATTTTCCTAAAGGCGGGCGTGTTGAAGGCATTGGTCCGGAAGCGCGACCGAATACGCGTTGGCCGGGTTCCGCGAGCGTCCGATTGTCTGTCGGCGTGACTACCCGAGGGTCATCACTAGAATCTCTTTTGTTTGGATCGCCAAACCGATTAGATCCAACTGTGCCAGGCAATATTCCGAATTCGATCGTCCACATTAGTTAGCCAATTAATCACCCAGACATCCAACAAATGAGCCAATCCGAGGTTGTGAGGGCCAGCGAAGGCGATAGCGTTCATTGTAACGATTGGACCGACTAACAGTGAAATGCCCGCCACGTACCAAGCTGATTTGTTCCGATCGTGCGCGCGTTTCACGTTGATGGCGAAGGCAGGGTAACAAGCGAGAACGAAAATGGCGAAGACCAGCGTCGGTAGGGGCGAAATGCCGAAGCCTTCGCTCGGCTTACCAGGCAATGCGCTCGCGATCAAAGTGACGGCCACAAGGGTCACGCAGACAACCACGGACAGGACTGTCGTGGCGGTCCACCATGTTTTGCGGTCAATGCGGCCACTAATGCCTAAGGCAGTCGAAAACATACTCGCTGCTCGCTACTAAAAAACCAGCGAAAATTTACGGACAAACGCTTGATTCATTGTTAACAGGTTGCGAGCGTTTCGTTAACGGGTCTGCGAGCGCTTCCCAAAGTTTCCGATACGCGAATGTCGGCTCAATGCCAGTCGCTCATGCGCTCCACTAGCCTGGCGTTTGTCGGGGTTTCCCTATTGAGCCTTCTTCAGGCGAATCTGCACCGAAGACCCGGGTCACACGCATTACCTGGAGCGCTTATTTCCGTTCGGGCCATTATTGTCCCTGCACCTTCTGCACCACCGGGTTCCACTTCGCAAACTCCTCCCGCAGATATCGATCGCCGCGGTCGGGACCAAATCCAAACATCGGCTCGAAGCCCGATTCGATCAACTTCTTCTGAAACTCCTTGTCGGCCCATTCCTTCTGGGTCACCTCGTTGATCTGTTCCACGATTGTGTTCGGCGTGCCGATCGGTGCAAAAACGCCGAAGAAGATTTGCGACACGAAATCCGCCACCCCTTCTTCCATAGCGGTCGGGATATCGGGCGCAGCGTCGAGACGCGCCGGTGCGTTGACGGCGAGAACGCGCAAACGGCTTGTGCGGTGGAGCGCCACGATTTGCGCCGTGATGTTGGGGAAGATGATGTTGATCTGTCCCCCAAGCAGGTCGTTCATGGCCGGCGCGATACCGCGATAGGGCACATGGAGGATTTCAAGCCCGCCGGCTTGTTGTTTGAACAATTCAGGCGTGATGTGGGTGATGGCACCGACGCCGCCGGAACCGTATGACAGTTTGCCGGGATTGGCCCGCGCATAGGAGTTCCTTCACGGTTTTGACCGGCAGCGAGGGGTGCACGGCAATCGACGTCGATGTCGTGGCGACGATCGACACGGCGCGAATATCCTTGGCGGCGTCATAGGCGCGGTTGCTGCCGCCTTCACGTAGCACCAGCGTGCTGGTGCTCCCTACCAGCAAGGTGTGGCCGTCGGGCGGCATCTGGGCCACGTAATTGAGACCGATGGAGGCGCCGCCGCCGGCACGGTTTTCAACGATGATCGTGCCGAGCGAAGATTTTACGCGATCGGCCCAGATGCGCCCGATCACGTCATGCACGCCGCCCGCGGACGTCGGCACGACGAGGTGAATCTGCTTCGCCGGAAAGGCTTGCGTCCATGCCGGAAGGGGTGTGAGGCCCGCCAACTCGGATGCGGCACCGCCGAGAACAAGATCGCGCCGTCGCATGATGTTCTCCCTGCAAGGGTTCCGGAAATTTAGGAGATTTCGAACTTCGGGTACTACGCCGTTCGACACCTCGGGCTCATTTTTGCATGAAAAGAATTTCATTCCACTCACTTAATGGCGGCCGCGGTAAAGTAGATCGTCAGGTCCCTACTCGTGAGGTGCGTCCCTGTATGGAAAAGCCCGACAACGGGTGCCGGCACTGGACTGTGATCGCATCTGTCGCGGCGTTTTGCCGGTCCAACGCTTGAATGCGTGGGTGAATGCGCTGACTTCCTGATAGCCGAGCAGCCACGCGATCTGAGAAATCGACAAGGACTTGTCGGCCAAATAATGCCCAGCGAGATCAGAGCGCAAGCTTTCCAAGACCCCTGAAAAAGTCACGCCTTCCAAAGACAATCGCCGCGCAAACGTTCGCCGGCCGACGCCGAGCTTGTCGGCGACTTCGCCGGTGCGCGCTTGACCGTGCGGCAGCAGCGGAACAATGGCATTCTCGACGAGCGATCGAAACGAATAAAGATTGGCCGACCTATGAGACAGCGCTTTCTCGAAATGGGCAATCAAGGCTTTGTTCAGGTAGGGGTCCGCGCTCGCAACTGGCATGTCCTTCGAGGCTTTCGCAAATGCGATTTCATCAGCCATGGCTTCAAATTCAATATCTCTGCCGTAGAATTCAACTAGTTCGGAACTCGTATCATCCCCGCGATGTAAAAGCCTTATCCGCATCGGCACCAGGCGGAAGTCTGTCAGTTGCCGGCACATGCGAACCAGCGTGGTCATGAAGAATTCGATTTGATGCCGATCCAGGTGCCGGCTGACGCCCACATAGTGGAAGTTAATGCAGATGCGCTCGTCATTAGTGTAAGTCAGGCAGACCCCTTCATTGACGATCACGCTGTATCGTGCCGCCCGCCGCAAAGCTTGATCCAGTATTTCAGAGGAGGCGGAAACGTAATAGAGCAATCCGAGCTCCCGAAGATCGGATTGTTGCGCAAGATGAAATCCGAGATGATCGTCCTGCAAGGCCTCGGCGGTAAGATTCAAAAAGCTAATTTGATCTCGAACTTTCACGCGAATGTCTGGGTTTTCGATCTGGTAGAGAGTTAGGCCAGATTTCTTTAAGAGTAGGTCGAGGTCAATCTCCGCCGCCTTCGCTCGTGCATAGGCGAGCCGCGTTATCCCCCCCATTGCGGTAGGGGGAGTACCATGCTTGGCCTCAGGGTCAGCCATGACCTTGCCTCTGAGTATTGCCTCATTGGTCTGAGCGAACAGGCTCTTTTGGACCGATTATAACAATACGAAGTCGGGAAGTCGCCTATTACGCGGGTCTCTGCAACCCCGCCCCGGGAAAAAATGTCCCATGGCTGAAAAAAACATTGGAAAACGTAATGAGACTCCTGCTGGTCGTCATCGCAATCCGCAACACAGGCTGTCAATCGATAATTGTTCTTTTCTGCACCTCACCGCGATGACCATTGTATGTACGCCGGCAATGACGGCTCAGACACGATCACATGTAGCCACTACCGCCGCTCCCAGCCTTCCCTGAACGCAGCCATCGCGAGCGTTCTGGAATTTGCGACGCCGTTGCGCTGTCCACCCTGAGTAAGCGTTTCAACGTTCATCTCCCATAACCACCGCTCGATCCCGTTGCTAGTCGTGCGGTAGATTCGGCCGACGCGCTTGCCCTCATTGATAACATGGAAATCATCTCCGCCGCCCTTGGTACGGTGAAACGTCAGCATTGGCGTACCGCTCAATTATTCGAAATCAAAAAGATGAACTAATTAGATTGCGGGCTCGTGAATCTCCTTGGATCGCCTCCGTCATCAATCTCGTCGGGACCGGCTTCTCGACAATGCAACGGATCGTGATATTGGGCATCATGCTTGCTCTACGATGATTGGAGGCTGGCCGAAATGTCCCGAGGTCCCAAGGGTAAGAAGCGCCCGACGTAATCGGCAATGGTGGGGTGCGCCGTCCGCGGAAGCGGGGTTGCCCGCGACATTGAAAGAGTAGCCCCGGCCGCCAGGGAGGCAGGCCGGGGCTCTGGCTGTTAGGGCTGATTTGCCAGATCCGAGAACTTCAAATCTGGCCGCCGGTCGGAGCCAACCAGTCGCAACGCCCGACCCCGCTAGGCCAGTGCACCGTATTAAATCGGTTTGGGTGCGTCTTGTTACAATGCGCCAAAAACTTGATTGCTTTTCCTTCGCACTCATCGGCAGTGACTACTGGTCGGTAGGGTCACGGGCGCGAAAGTTTGCCCTCTTGACAATAGAACAAAACATGAACATTTAGATGCTGAGGTTTGAGCCGGGAGGGCAGGATTGCATGGTGGCGTTCAACATATGAGGTAGGCGAAAATGACCCTTCCGACTCCCGATTCCTCGCAGCCGCTCGGGGCCCCAGGGGGCAGGCAGCGGTGCTCCAGGGCGAGGACGAGCTGCGTATGAGGCTCTCCTGCAACGCATTTCTGGTACGCTGCGGCCGGCCGATAATGGTGGAAGTGCTCAAGCCGTGCCATTCGCTGGTTTCGGAAGCGCTCTATTGCGAGGTCGCGAAGCAGTGGGCCTGCGGTGATCCCGACGCGACTGCGATAATCGAGAAGGTGTTTGCGACGGCTGGCATCACCATGGACACGGTCCATGCCAAGAAGCTTGCACTGCATATCGATGAGGTCGAGCGCATCGATCGCATGACCATGGTGGCGGAAGGGCGCCGCGACTCGATCCTGCGCGAAATCGACCAACAGCGAACACTCACGCGCCGACGACGCGCCATTCACGATTTCGATGCACTGTCTGGCAAAAACAAGCCTGCGAGAGATTTTTTGCGGAACGAAGCCAAAGGGCGAAAGCGTAATGATTTCAAAGATGGAACCGAATGGAGTAGAAAGCGACCCAACCATCTGGAATCCCCACCCCATGATCGATGCCACGCACGACCCGCGCCGCGAAAGCTTTGTCGAGAGCGCGAATCATGACCCGGATTTTCCGATCCAGAACCTGCCGCTCGGCATTTTCAGCCCGCCCGGTGAAGCGCCCCGTGGCGGCGTCGCGATCGGTGACGAGATTTTTGATCTCAAGGCGGCCGCCGAGGCCAACCTGTTCTCCGGCCTGGCCGCGGATGCCGCTCGCGCGGCATCCGGAGCGCTGCTCAATCCCCTGTTCGCCAAGGAAGCGCGCGTGCGCCAGGCGCTGCGCGCGCAGGTCTCCGACCTGTTGAGCCACGATGGCTTGCGGCGAGCCCGCGTTGAATCGGTCCGGGCGCGCGTGTTGCACAAGGCGGACGATTGCGTGCTGCATCTGCCGGCCCGTATCGGCGACTACACCGACTTCTACGCCGGCATTCACCATGCCACCAATACGGGGCGCATGATGCGGCCGGACAGTCCGCTGCTGCCCAACTACAGGTACGTGCCTGTCGGTTATCACGGCCGCGTTTCGTCCATCGGCATTGGCGGAACAGTGCGGCGGCCGAGCGGGCAGCGCAAGCCCGCGGCGGAGATCGTGCCGGCCTTCGGTCCTTGCCGCTCTCTCGATTATGAACTCGAACTGGGTGCGTGGATCGGTCCCGGCAATGCGCTCGGAGAACCGATATCGATCGCGCAGGCCGGTTCGCATATTGTCGGCCTTTGTCTTTTGAACGACTGGTCGGCGCGCGACATCCAGGCCTGGGAATATCAACCGCTCGGGCCATTCCTGGCGAAGAGTTTTGCAACGACGATTTCACCCTGGGTGGTGACGAGCGAAGCCTTGGCGCCATTCCGCATCGCGCAGGCGCCGCGGCCGGAGAGCCACCCGCGTCCGCTCGACTATCTCCTCGATGCGCACGACCAAGCGGCCGGCGCATTCGACATCGAGCTGGACGTTTCGCTGTTGACGCCAGGCCTGCGCGAGAAAGGGGCCTCGGCGCACCAGTTGGGGCGAAGCAATGCGCGGCATCTTTATTGGACGCTGGCGCAACTCGTCGCCCATCATGCGAGCGCGGGATGCAATATGCAGCCGGGCGATCTCATCGGCAGCGGCACGATTTCGGCACCGACACCGGACGGGCTGGGCAGTCTCTTGGAACTGAGCAAAGGTGGTCGCGAGCCGATCATTTTGCCATCAGGCGAAACCCGGCGCTTCCTCGAAGACGGCGACGAAGTGATCATGCGCGCGCATTGCCGCCGCGAAGGATTTGTCACCATCGGATTTGGGGAGTGTCGGGGGAGGGTGGTGCCGGCGTTATAGGTGGCGCTCCGAACGGGCGGGTTCGGAGTCCCGCCTTCACGGCGGCTTCGCCGCGGGCGGACTTACTTCAAAGTCTCGCCGTCAGCCTCGTAGCCCGCATGGAGCTATCTGCGCGTCGTGAGACGCGCAGATGCCTAATGCGGGTCGCGTTGCGGCATGGCACGAGCCCCGGATTACGCGCCTTAATCGCGCAAGCGCGGTTGCGGCTCTTCATCCGGGCTACGATCCGGATGACGGTCATAAAGGAAGGTCGCGTAAACGCGGAACTCCAAACCCGCTCCTTCACGACCTTGCCGCAGCTTTCGCAGTCATTGAATTGTGTTTAAATCCGGCTCATGTTGCGCGCACTTTGCAATCTGAAGAAGTCCCGAGAAGGGACGAGGTGAGATCATGAAACGCTTTCGTAGTTGCCGCATTTGCATGTCATGCTGGCTCGCCGTGCTGGCGAATTGGGCAGCCTGCGCGACGCTGAGTGCCGCGCCGGATATCTCAGGCACCTATTGGGCGACGACCTATAGTCCGACGATCCAGATCCTGGGCGGCGGCGCCCCTCCGCTCAATGCGGCCGGCAAGGTTGCCTACGATAGGAATCGCGCCGGGCTCAAGGACGGCTCGATCGTCGACAAGGCCCGCCGGGTCTGCGTGCCCGATGGCATGCCGCGTGTGCTCGCGACCCCATATCCGTTTGAGATTTTACAGGTGCCGACCGATCAGGTGACGTTTGTCTATGAGATGAATCATCAGATACGCGTGATCTACATCGACAAGCCGCTGCCCGAACCGCATCGTCTGCTGGTCGAGCCCCTTTATAACGGTCATTCGATCGGCCGGTGGGAGGGCGAAACACTTGTGGTGGAAACGGCCGGGTTCAACGAACGGACCTTCCTCGATGCAACCGGCCTGCCGCACAGCGACGCTATGCGCACGATCGAGCGCATCCGCAAAACGGCCAAGGAACTTGAAATCGTGATCACCATACATGATCCGGAAATGTACGAGCGGGACTGGCAGGCGCGCTTCGTCTATCAGGAGCGCAACGACGTGCGGATCGAGGAATACGCCTGCAATGATAATCATCGCGACCTGTCCGCCGTCAAAGGCGTCGAGCCGCAGTGATTGCGGCCCCATCGCGGGAAGTTCTTTGCTGCTAGAACTCAACGAGGCTTACTAATGTCCCGAAACTTGAGCCATTTGCGTGCCAGTGCCATCGTGCTGGGGCTTCTGTGTAGTCCCGCCGCATTTCTTCCGCTTCTGGCGCAGGAGATGCCGCGGACCGGCACGCCACCGAAACTTTCCGAGCCCGGCGTCGCCTGGGCGGGTTTCGTGGCACCGAAGGAACCCAACTACGCGATTGCGCGCCTGTTCAATGATTTCGGTCAGCCCGCGACGGGGATTGGCCCGGTGACCGACGATCCCGCTCATCCTTACGTCAACAACGAGGTCGCACGGCAGATGCGGATCCAGCCGACCTACCGGGTGGCGGACCTCAACAATGCGGCCGCAAGGAATCTGATGCCCTGGGCCAGGGAAGCGCTGAGAACGCAGAATGAACTCGTGCTCCAGGGCCAGAACGGCACGACGCGCGAGGCGCGATGCTGGGAAACGGGCGTTCCCGCCTTCCATCTCAATCCCGGTCCGATGCACATCATCCAGGGCCCCAGGGAGGTCGTGCTGATGCTGACCGGGCGGGTGCGCCGCATCCGGCTTGATGTGCCGCACTCAGCTGATCCGAAGCCATCGTGGTATGGAGAATCGGTCGGCCGCTACGAGGGCGATGCCCTTGTGGTCGACACGATCGGCTTCAACGGCAAGACTTTCGTTGATTCCTATCGCACGCCACACACCGACAAACTGCGTGTCGTCGAGCGATTCCGATTGATCAATGACGGCAATACGCTCGAAGTTGCTTTTACGGTCGATGATCCAGGCGCCTATCACCAGCCCTGGTCGGGCACGCGAAACCGCCACCGCGTGGTGCGCCCGAACATGCGGCCGGTGGAATTCGAATGCCCGGAAGCCAATGACGATTACTTCGACATCGGGCTCGAGCCGGTGCCGACGGCCCAAAAGCGCCATTTCTGACATGGTGTGCGGACTAAGGCTACTGTGGACGGGAGAGTTCGGAGTCCCGCCTTTAGGCGGACCTACTTACTTCATCACGTGATAGCAGATTTCGCCGGGGCTCTTTCCGGGACACCCTCGCAGGGGTGTTCTGTCGCGCGCTCCAAAGGCCGCCTTTACGGCGGCTTCGCCGCGGGCGGCCTTCACTTCAACAAATCGCCCAGCACGACCTTGGCGCGGGCGATAACTGCCGGCGGCGTGTTGACGATCTGGTCGGCGATGTTCTGAGATTCCTCGCCCGTCATCGCGCTGATATCCATCTTGGCTTTTTCGGCGTCAGCAAGGAACTGCGGATCGCGCATGGTGGCGTCGTAGGCACGGCGAAGCGCCTGCAGACGGTCGGCCGGCACGTCTGCTGTGGTGACGAGCGAACGCGAGAGCGCGGTCTCAGCCGACAGGAAGGTCAGCACCTTGCGGTCAAGATCGTTGCCGGCAAGTTCAAGCAACAGAGGCACGTCAGGGAGGTCAGGATTGCGCGCGAGCCCGACCTGCACCAGCATGATGATTTTCTTCTGCGCGATCCATTCCGGCTTGGTGGACTTCCAGGAGGCCCATGAATTCGAGCCGCGGCCCTGGACTTCGCCGCGTTCCATCGCGAGGTTGACTTCGTTGCCGCCCGGATAGCCGGTAACGATCTTGAGCTTGGTGCCGACCAGTGCATTCAACACGGTTCCGTAAACCACGCCCGCGGTTCCGGCCGGCGCGCCGAGCACGAGTTCGCGCGTCTTGGTTTGTTCGATGTTGGTGATGCCGCTGGTATGCCATGAATTGGTCACGTTGGGCGAACTGGTGGTGTTGCCGATCCACCTGAACTTGCGGGTATCGAACGTCACGCCCTGGGTGCCGATCGCTTGAGCGGCCATCATGTTGGTCATGATCATGTGCAGCGTGGTGCCGTCGCGCGGTGCGACTGCCGCAAGCCAGTTTGCGGCATTGATGCCGCCGGCACCCGGCATGTTGCGCGGGACGATCGTAGGCTCGCCCGGAATGTGGCGCCCCATATGGCGCGCAATCAGCCGCCCGCGGAAATCATAGTCGTTGCCGGCCGAAGTGCCGATCACCACGCTGATCTGCTTGCCGCGGTAGAAGTCGCTGACCGCATCGGCCTGTGCGGAAGAGAAGACCGTGCAGCTGCCGATCAGTGCAAGAAGCGCCGTGGCGCCGGACAGTCCCTGGCCCGTCATGTGGTACATCCCGTTGTTGCGTTTTTCTGCGGCATGCAAATCGGCTGCCAAGTTGCCGCAGGCACGCGCAATGTTATGAGAAATTGACGCCATTTGGAACTCGTTTGTGACCACCTCCTCTGATACAGATTTCGAACAAGAAAAGGACGTAGGATGGGTATGGTAAGAGACCCGGAGGCAGGGCTTGAATTCTACGAACTCAGCCATCCCTGGGGCATGTATACGCCGATATTTCCCGGCTACGAAGAGATCAAGCTTGAGCGCCTGACCTATCACGCCAAACACGGCGTGATGACGCACAAGATCACGACCATCTTTCACACGTCGACGCATGTGAACGCGCCGATCCATCTCTTGCCAGGCAAGGAGGCGGTGGGCGATCTGGCGCTCGATCGTTTCTTCGGCACCGGTGTTGTTCTGTCGATTCCGAAGGGCAAGTGGGAACAGGTCGAGCCGGCGGATCTCGAAAAGGCGAGCCCGGCAATTCTTGAAGACGACATCGTGCTCATCAATACGGGCTGGCATCGCCGTTATTCCGACAGCCAGGAATATTTCGGTCACGCGCCGGGGCTTTCGCCCAAGGCGGCGGAATGGCTGGTGCGCAAAGGCGTCAAGACGGTCGGCGTCGACACCGCCACGGTGGACCATCCGCTCGCCACTTCAATCGGACCTCATCGCAACGGTCCGCAAATCAAATATCTGCTGCCGGAATATAAGAAAGCGACGGGCCGCGAGGCGATCCAGGATTTCCCCGATTGGAACCCGGCGCACAAGACCCTGCTCGCTGCCGGTATCCCAACGATCGAAAACGTCGGCGGCGATCTCGACTCTGTTTCGGGCAAGCGCTGCACATTCCAGGGATTTCCCTGGAAATGGCACGAGGGCGATGCCTGCGTCATCCGCCTGGTCGCGATCTTCGATCCGTCAGGGAATTATCGGATCGAGTCGGGGCAGGGGAGTGCGTAGGATGGGTAGAGCCGAAAAAAAAACGCGTCCTTAAACGCGTTTTTTTTCGCGAAACCCATCAAGGGTCCCGCCGCCGGATGGAATGATGGGTTTCGCGATAACGCGTGAAGAACGCGTTATCGCTCTACCCATCCTACGAAACGCCTGTAGAGACAGGACACACGATGACACCAACGAGCACCAAAGACATTCAATACTACGATCTCACCCATCCATGGGGCCACGGCATGCCGCAGTGGCCGTCGCGCGCGAACCTCAATGTGCGCGTGCTCGAATTCCACGCCAAGGATGGCCTGCTGGTGCAGCAGTTCGAAGGCATCATGCATCGTGGCACGCATATGGATGCGCCGATCCATGTGCAGGAGAACCAGCCGACGCTGACGGGATATCCACTCTGGCGCTTCTTCGGCACCGGCGTCGTGGTTTCGATCCCCAAGGGCAAATGGGGTGTCATCACGCCCAAGGATCTCGAAACTGCCGAACCCAAAATCCGCCGCAACGATATCCTGATGATCAATACCGGCAGTCACCTCAAATATGGTGACAACCCGGACTATTACGCCTATTCGCCGGGGCTCTATAAGGAGGCTGCGGAATGGATCGTCGAGCGCGGCGTTAAACTCGTCGGCGTCGACGTGCAGGCGCTCGATCATCCGCTTGGTACGTTTCTCGGACCGCATGGTCCGGGACCCGCACAGCCGCATCTCAATGACGAATACAAGGCCGAAACCGGACGTGACATCATCCAGGATTTTCCGCACTGGGAGCCGGCACACAAGATCATGATGACCAACGGCATTCCGGGTATCGAGAATATCGGTGGCGATATCGACAAGATCACCGGTAAGCGTTGCACGTTCTTCGCCTTCCCGTGGCGCTGGCCGGATGGCGAAGGCTGCGCGTTGCGCGTCGTTGCGATGCTCGATCCGAAGCAGACTTTTCGTTTCGAGACGGGAAGGTGACCATGATTTCCGAACCTTTGCGCAATCCGCTGTCGCTCTTCGACGTCAAGGACAAAGTCGCAATCGTCACCGGCGCATCGGGCGCCTTCGGGCGCGGGTGC
>Ga0137398_10000810_pt1 | contig 11905 bp, 8 predicted proteins | sample czorhiz216metaG_FD_106659 | JGI IMG/M metagenome (GOLD analysis project Ga0137398, IMG submission 106659) | Vadose zone soil microbial communities from Angelo Coast Range Reserve, California, USA - czorhiz2.16 metaG | ecosystem: Environmental > Terrestrial > Soil > Vadose zone | place: USA...
CACGCACGCGGCTGGCGCCAGCGTCGGACGGCAGCTGCTCGTCGATCGGGCAAAGCTCGTGCTGACAGGCGATTTGGCGCGGCGCTGGACGTTGGCCGAGATTGCCACGGAAGTGCGCTGCTCTCCGGTATATCTCACGCAGGTTTTCCAACAAGTCGAAGGCTTGCCCTTGTATCGCTACCAGTTGCGGCTACGATTGGCGCGGGCGCTGGATCTTCTCGCGCACTATGACGACCTGACTACTCTGAGCCTCGACCTCGGATTCTCCAGTCACAGCCATTTCAGTGCCGCTTTCCGCGAAGCTTACGGCCGTTCGCCCTCGGAATTCCGCCGGTCGGCTATTCGTCGCTAGTTCTCTTCCTGCAAATCGCTAAAGATTCTGACAGCGGCATTCTCTCCGCTCATGGCCTACTGCTCTCGTGTCCGGACTTCGGGCAGGGGAGAGTAACGTCATGGTTGAAACGACTTGTGCAGCTTGCGACTGCAAGCTGGATGGAAATTCCTTCAAAGTCAAAATCGGCGGCAAGACCGTCGAGGTCTGTTGTAACGACTGCGCGCGGAAGTTGAAGGAAGCGCACGGCTCCGCAGCAGCTTCGAGGAAGAGGTAAATCATGAAGCGCCATGTCGCCGTTGTATTGCTCGGAACGATAGTCATTGGATCTGTTCCGTGCCGGACCGTTCTGGCCGGCGCATATTCGGATGCGCCTGTAGCAACATCCACAAAAATCTCGGAGGCATCAGTCATGAACGAAAAGAAATCATCGCCGGTTCACCGCAGCGTCCAGACCCCATCTGGACGTATCAGCTACACCGAACAAGGAAGCGGACCGGTCGCGTTATTCGTGCATGGGGTTTTGTTAAACGGCTATCTCTGGCGCCACCAGTTAGAGGATTTATCAAATATCCGTCGCTGCATAGCCGTGGACTTGCTCGCGCATGGCGACACCGAAATTGCTCCGGACCAGGACGTTTCCGTTACTGCCAACTCGAAGATGCTTAAGGAATTTCTCGATGCCTTGCACATCGATCAAGTCGATCTCGTCGGCAATGACAGCGGCGGCGGCATCGCGCAGATTTTCGCCGCGTTATATCCGGAGCGCGTTCGCAGCCTCACGCTCACCGATTGCGACACGCACGACAACTGGCCGCCCGAAGCTTTCAAACCTTTCCTCGCTATGGCGGCCGCTGGCGGCTTACGCGGGACGCTGGAAACAATGTTGTCCGATAAGGGCGTCTATCGCTCGTCGCAAGCTCTCGGACCGGCGTACCAACATCCGGAACAGTTGAGTGACGACAGCATCGAAAGGTATTTGCGTCCGCTTGTCAAAACCGAGCAACGCACCCGCGACTTGCAACGCTTCCTCTCCGCCTTTGACAACAAACACACGCTGGCCATCGAAGCGAAACTCAAAACACTGCAAGCGCCGACGCTCATCGTCTGGGGTACCGATGATGTGTACTTCGACGTGAAATGGTCGCACTGGCTGGCCGAAAACATTCCCGGCACACGGCGCCGCGTCGAGTTGCAAGGCGGGAGAATTTTCTTCCCCGAGGAACGCTGGCAGGAGTTCAACAAAGAACTACGCGCTCACTGGGAAGTGGCTCAAAAGGCAGCCAGACAGGTGGCGCCATGACACTGGCCACGATGAAAATGACCGATCAGACGCATAAGGCGGAACACTTCCGGTCGCTGCACGTTTCCGGAAAGCCGCTCCTACTCTTCAACATCTGGGATGCGGGCGGTGCCAAGGCGGTCACGGCCGCTGGTGCCAAGGCGATCGCCACAAGCAGTTGGTCGGTCGCCAATGCCAACGGCTTCTCCGACGGCGAACAGATACCCCGAAGCCTGGTGATCGAAAATCTCCGCCGGATCGTTGCCGCAACACACCTGCCGGTGACCATCGATCTGGAAAGCGGTTACGGCGATGCGCCGGGCGTTGTCGCCGAAACGATTGCTCTGGCGATCGAAGCAGGCGCCGTAGGCTGTAACCTCGAAGACAGCTTTCCGAGGAACGGAAAACTCCGGGAGACGGTCAATCAGTGCGAGCGCGTTCGAAGCGCTCGGCGGGCGGCCGAGGGAGCAGGTATTCGTTTCTTCATCAACGCCCGAACTGACGTATTCTTCCAGCGACCGCCCGCCGAACACGGCAACGCTATGCTCGAAGGCGCCATCGAAAGAGCCCACGCGTACGCAGAAGCGGGTGCGGACGGAATCTTCGTCCCCGGTCTCGTCGACACCAAACTGGTCGCGCGCTTCGCGCAATCGTCTCCGCTTCCCGTCAACATCATGGTCGGGGATGACACTTCGCCGCTGCAAGTGCTAGCGGACCATGGCGTTGCGAGAGTGAGCTATGGCCCCAGCCCTTATCTCACGGCGATGAAAGCGCTGGAAGAGCGCGCACGTACGGCAAGCATGTGAGGCGAACGGGTTGGTACAAGCGGGTCATGGCTGCGTGCCATTGCTCAGCACCGTGGTGCGGGACAACGCCCTCTCAATGCGATACCTTCGTCTCATGGCGCACGATTCTCAAACGACGCAGGAGTTGAGCGTTCAGCGCGACGATGATTGTTGACGTGCTCATGGCAATCGCGCCGACGCTCATGGGAAGATCTATTCGCCAGCGGACCAAGAGTCCTGCGGCAACGGGGATGGCAATCAGATTATAGGCCGTCGCCCAAACCAGATTTTGAACCATTTTCCTGTGCGCAGCGCGTGACAATTCGATCGCTCCCACAACGTCACGCGGATCGCTACGCACGAGCACGATTCCTGCGGATTCGACGGCGACGTCAGTACCGGCTCCGATCGCAATACCGACGTCCGCGGTTGCTAGCGCCGGCGCATCGTTCACACCATCGCCCACCATCGCCACTTTCTTGCCCCCGGCCTGAAAGCGCGCAACCGCCGACGCCTTGTCGGCGGGCAGCACTTGGGCTGCGACCTCGTCAATTCCTATCCGCTTGGCAACAGAATCCGCGACCGCCTGTGAATCGCCCGTGATCATCGCCACGCGCACGCCCAAATCATGCAGCTCTTTCACCGCTTCGGCGGATTCCGGACGAATTTCATCTTCCACTGCCAGAGTGCCGACCACGCCGCCGTCCACAACGACATAGAGCACAGTTTGCCCCTCGGATGCCCAGGCCGCTGCTGCCTTCTCCAGTTCGGGCGGAACGACGACCTTCAATTCAGAAAGGAGATGTGGGCCTCCCACGGAAACACTCTTCTCGTTTACGGTCGCGCGTGCGCCGCTTCCCGGTATCGCCTCAAAATTCCTGCCCTGCAGGGGATTCGCGCCGCGGCGATTCGCCCCGCTGACGATGGCTTTGGCGAGCGGGTGCTCGGAGTCGGCCTCTACCGACGCTGCCAGTTTGAGCACTTCTTCCTCGCTGGCACCAGAGACAGCGGCAACCCCTGAAAGCGTCGGCGCACCTCGCGTGAGTGTTCCTGTCTTGTCAAAGATTACAACGTCCAGATCGCGCGACCGTTCGAGCGCGAGCCGGTCTTTCACGAGCAAACCATTTTTCGCGCCCAAAGAAGTTGAAATTGCAATCACCAGGGGAATTGCCAAACCGAGCGCATGTGGACACGCAATGATGAGCACGGTGGCGGTTCTTGTGACTGCATGTTGTCTGTCACCGGCGAACCACCAATATCCGAACGTCAGCACACCTGAAGCCACTGCAACATAGAACAAGAGCGCGGCGGCACGGTCGGCAAGAGCCTGCGCCCGCGAGCCGGAAGCCTGAGCAGCAGCGACCAGGCGCATGATTCCTGAGAGGGCCGTCTGTTCTCCAACGGCACTTACTCGGACGCGCAGACTTCCTCCGGCGGCAACCGTGCCTGCGACAACGGTCGTACCCGGTCCTTTCGAAATTGCTCGCGACTCGCCTGTGATCAGCGACTCATCCACGTCGGCGGTGCCCTCAATCACCTTCCCGTCCGCAGGCACTCGAGCTCCGGGCCGAACCAGGACGACATCGCCTACTCGCAATTCCGCTAGAGGAACTTTTTCGACGCCCGACTCTGTTATGCGCTCTGCACTGTCCGGCAGCAACGCGGCCAACGCGTCGAGAGCGCCCCTAGCTTGTGCAATCGCCTTCATCTCCAGCCAGTGGCCAAGGAGCATGATGGTGATGAGCGTCGCGACCTCCCACCAGACATCGATCTGGAAAAATCCGAATGTCGCGGCAAGCGAAGCGGCAAAGGCAACCACGATGCCGAGGCTGATCAGCGTCATCATCCCCGGTTGGCGGCCAGCGAGTTCTCCCCAAGCGCCGCGAATAAACACGCTTCCGCCATACAGGAAAACAATCGTGCCAAGAAAGGCCGGGATATATTGGGAGGCAGGAAAAGTGGGAGCGGTGTAGCCAAGCCAGTGTTGAACCTCCCTCGACCACGCGACGACGGGGAGTGTGAGGATCAGAGTCAGCCAGAATTTGTCCCGGAACATGGCCACCGAGTGTCCGGCATGCCGGTCATGGCCCATATGTGCGGCCGCAGTCGTCGGAGGCATTTCATGTGACATATGCATTCTGTGTTTAGCGTGGTGGTTCTCGAAATCTGTACTTCTCATCGGAATCTACTCCTTTGGTCAATCTTAGGCGACTCCCAAGAAATTCTTAGCGTTCCTTCGATCTGTTGGCCGCGCTAGTTCAAGGAAGGGCCTGTGGCGGCTGACGTCAATGCAATTCCGGATGTTGCCGGACCGATTCGGCTTTCAGGATGAAACTTCCGTCCGTTACAACTTCCTCCTGCAGACGCAATCCTTCAAGCACGGAATAGTGGCCGTCAGCTGCAGGGCCCAGTCGCACCTGACGCAACACAAAACTTCCCTCATTGTCTTTGATAGGGAGAAATACAACGTGGCGTTCGCCGATGGACTGAACAGCCGCTTCGGGCACGACGGGACCGGACGCGCCGGGAGTGGTGAATTCCACATCGACATACATTTCGATCCGTAGAGTCTCGCCGGGATTGGCAACCTCGATGCGCGCTTGCGCCGTCCGCGTCGTGGGGTCCACCTGCGGTTGAATGTAGGTGACGCGTCCTTCCCAGAAACGCGCCGGATAAGCCTGCGCCGTAATGCTCCCTTGTGAACCCACTCGCACGGATGCAAAGTCTTTCTCGTTGACGCTTGCCATAACCCAAACTGTCGACAGATCGGCAACCGTAAAGAGTTCTTGGGCGGTAGTTGCAACCAAACCAAGATTCGCATTGCGCGTGAGGACAACGCCGTTGATCGGCGCCGGGACGACAAAGTTTGGGTCGATCTGTTCGGCCTGTTTGAGCGCGGCAATCTGATGGTCACTGGCCCCGAGTAGTTTGAGTTTCTCGAGAGCAGCTCGCACGTGCGATTCATGCGCGGCATGCGTCGCCGCGACTTCCTCGACTTCCTGCTGGCTGGCGGCTCCCAGCCTGAGCAAGTTTTGCGTCCGTTCCAGCTTCTTGTGCTCTGTGTCCAGTTCCGCGACATAGGAAACGTACTGTGTTTCAGCTTCGGCAAGCTCGCTGCTGAAGATGACGGCCAACGGTTGCCCGCGTTTTACGTGATCGCCAAGCACTACGGGAACTTCTTTCACAATCCCGCCCACCAGAGGTGTCACATGGACCTCGCGGTATTCGTTGGCCTTCACAATTCCCGGAACGCGAAGCGTGGCAGCCGTCACACCGTTCGTGACGCGCGCAGTACGAATCTTCGCTTTCTTGAGATCTTCTAGTGCGAGATCGATTTGCAGTTCGGCTGAAGCGGCGGAAACATCATCCGGGGACGAATTTGCCGGCGAAGCCATCCCGCCCATCGCCGCCATCGAATCGTGCGGAGCGCGTGCCGGCTTGGGGGAACGCCGCGTGATAATCCAAAATCCAGTGACAAGGATGCCGAGCACGAGGCCCGCGAGCGCAATCCACTTGAACCAGGGGTTTCTCTGAGAGCCGATATCGTGTGTATCTATGGTCTGCATACTTTCTCTCTTTCAGGGAAGGCTTGTGCCCACGGCCCGTTCAAGCGCGACCCGCGAAACGTAGGCATCGAGCAAAACATCGGTATAGCCCGTCTCGATGTCGATGAAGCGACGCTGCTCGGCTATCACGTCCAGCAAGGGAATGCGTCCGTAGCCATAGGTCTGCCGAACGACTTCGAGATTCCGCGCGGCCTGATCGCGAACTCCTTTTCGATAGACGGTCACTCTTTCCTGGGCCGCTTCGTACCGAACAAGGTTTTGAGTGACTTCGTGCCGAAGCGCGAGGTTGGAGGCCGTGACTTGATCGCGCGCTGCGGTGACGTCTGCTTTTGCGGCGGCAATCGCACCCTGATTGCGATTGAAAAGGGGAAGCGTCCACCGCATTCCGAATACGGCGTAGTTGAAAGTCTGGCGGATGGGTTGCAGGTTTCCGGCTGCGTCGAATGCGGACAGCGCGAATCCGCTGTTCGGGCGCTCGTAACTGGCTGAAAATGTCGCGTCCGTTTTTGCTTCCGTTTCTTGCTGGCGCATGGCAGCGGTGGCCATAGCCTCGTTCGCCCGTTGCGCAGCCAGGTCGGGTCTGTGATCCCTTGCCAGCGGCAGCAACTGAATCTTGTCCAGAGAAAGCGCAGGCTGTTCTAAATTCCCTATCAGGCGCAGGTTTTCTTCGGGCTGCATTCCCACTGCTTCCTTGAGTGCGAGCATGGAGATCTCCGCTTTCGCCTGGTAGTCGATCCGAAGGCTCTCGATGCGGTTCGTTTCGACGCGCACTTCCTCTGCATCCAGCGAAGGAATGGCTCCCTCGCGGACACGGTCTTCCATGAGTTTGAGAAACTCCTGGTTCGCTCGAAGGAGTTGTTCGACAAACTCCACGTTGCGCGCGGCCGCGAGAGTCTCGGCAAAACGCATGCGGACTTCACCGGCCAGCAATCGCTCCTTGTCGGTGACGGTAGCGCGGATGCCAGTGAGTCTTAGTTCCGCTACCTCGGTGCGGTGCGCGCGCCGGCCAAAGAGTTCGAGCGGAATCTCCGTACCGATGGTGAAACGGTTGTCGTCTCCGTTCACTTCCTTGAGTCCGCCCACGGCAAGCGAAGGATTCGCGCGGAGTCGCGCTTGTGCGACTGAGCCTTTCGCGGAGTCGATCGCCTGGCGCTCCGCGGCGAGGGCGGGATTGTTCACGAGAGCACGCGCGACCAACTCGGATTCGGTCAGTCCGGTTTGTGGATCGAGGAAAGGATTGGCTGGAGGTGAACTCGTAGCTTGCGCTCGCAGAGTTCCGGAGCACGCCAGTAGCGCGATAAGCAATCGAGTGAAATGGATGTTGTTCCGCATCTGCGCTACCTCACATTACTGTTAAACGCGGTGCTGCCTTGGCCGGATGGACCGTTCCACGAGACCGTGAAGTGCCACGCGCCGCTCATGGCAAAGTTCGACTTCACGCGATAGGTTCCAATCTGGCCGGAAGGCGTGATTTCGGAATCGCCGGACATCGGCGCCATGCTCGGCATGGACATGCTGGATCCAAGCTGTACGTTACCCACAGCGATGGGCTGTCCCTTCGGGTCGCGGAACTGGACGACGAATTCGTTCTGTCCCTGTTTGAGTTCTCCAGTGCTGTTGAGGAGAACGACGGTGACGCTGCCAACCACATGTGTCGCGACCTCCTTCAGGTTTGCGGTGTCCACTTTGCTCGCGCCACAACCAGCGAAACCGAGTAGGAAAACCGACATCGCCAAAACAACCGACAACTTCTTCATGGTTCTATCTCCTTGAGTTGAGTTCCAAAGTCACGAAACTGTTTCCGTCGAAACTGATTGCACAGCGAGTTGGTGGCTGCCCCGAAGCTCTCGCTCCCGCAGCCAGAGAAAAAGAATCGGCGTCACGATGAGGACATGCGCGAGCGAACTGAGCATGCCTCCGAGAACGGGAGTGGCAAGCGGGCGAATTACTTCCGAGCCGACGCGGGCGCTCCAGAAAATCGGCAAGAGACCTGCGACGACCGTGGAAACCGTCATCAGTTTGGGACGCAGGCGCAGGAGCGCTCCTTCCATCACGGCCTCCCGCAGATCGGCGATGGTGAGCGTGCCTCGCTCTCTTTTCTTCCGTGCGACCGCTTCTTCGAGGTAGATCACCATCACGACCGTGGTCTGCACGGCCGTGCCGAAGAGAGCGATGAAGCCGACCCACACCGCGACGGAAAAGTTGTAATTGAGGAGCCACAAGAGGTAGAGACCACCGGTGAGCGCGAACGGCACGGCCAGCAACACGTGCGCCGCTTCGCTGAATGAGCTATAGGTCAAGAACAAGAGGATGTAGATGACACCGAGGGCGACGGGCAATACGATCTGCAAACGCTTTTTCGCGCGCACTTCATTTTCAAATTGCCCGCTCCAGCTGTAGTAGTAGCCGGGTGGCATCTTGATCTTGGCGCGGATGGCCTTTTCCGCGTCCGCGATGACGCTGCCGGGGTCGCGTCCGCGTGCGTTGAGGAGCACGGAAACTTCGAGCAAGCCGTTCTCGCTGTTGATCATGGCTGGCCCGGAAACCTGCCGGATATCCGCCACGTGCCCAAGCGGGATCTGCGCTCCGTTGGAGCCAGTCACGAGAACATTGGCGATTTCGTTCGGATCGCGGCGGAATTCCGGCGCGTATCGCACACGGACGGGAAAACGCCTTCGACCTTCGATCGCCGTCGTGATGTTGTTTTCACCGATGGCGGTTTCGATCACGTCCTGGACGGCACCGACATCGATGCCGTAACGGGCGGCTGCCTCGCGATTTACGCGGATGTCGAGATACAGTGCGCCTGTGACCTGTTCGGGGTAAACATCACTCGCGCCTTTCACCGTTCGTACCACTTCGGCGATTTCGCGCGCCTTCGTTTCCAGCACCGTCAAATCGGAGCCGAAAACCTTGACGCCAATCTCCGATCGGATGCCGGTTGTCAGCATATCGATGCGATTAATAATGGGCTGTGTCCAGATATTCGCGACGCCGGGGAGCGAGACCGCGCGGTCCATTTCGCTCTTGAGCTTTGGAAGAGTCATGCCGGGACGCCACTGGTCGCGCGGCTTCAAGTGCACGATGGTTTCCGTCATGTTGAGTCCTGCAGGATCGGTCGAGGTTTCCGCGCGTGCGACCTTGGCCACAACGTAGGCAACTTCGGGAAAACGGTTTAGGACTTCGTCTTGCCTCTTCGCGTAGTCGGTGTTTTGCGCGAGCGAAATGCTGGCATCGGCGATGGGCATGAACATGATGTCGCCTTCGTTGAGAGGCGGCATGAACTCGCTGCCGATGCCTGCGGCGAGTACGACCGCTCCCCCAAAGAACGCCAGCGCGAGACCCATGGTGATTCGCCGGTGGTCGAGCGCCCAGGACAGGGCTGGACGATAGAGGCGTTGCAGAAAACGCATGACCGGATTCTGATCTTCGGAATGGAACTTCCCGCGCAAGAGCAAGGTGCAGAGAATCGGCGTCAGGGTGAGCGCGATCGCTGTGGCGCTCGTCATCGCAAAGGTTTTCGCGAACGCCAGCGGATGGAAGAGTTTGCCTTCCTGCCCCGTCAGCGCGAAGACCGGCACGAAGGCAAGAACAATGATGGCCATCGAGAAAAAGGTCGGACGGCCTACGAGTTCTGTCGCCCGCAAAACAACATCCATGACCTTTTGGCGGTCGTGCGTGTCGATTCCTTCAAGGTGCCGAAACGCGTTTTCCGTTACGACGATGCCGGCATCGACGAGGACGCCGATGGCTATCGCAATTCCCGCAAGCGACATCACGTTCGAAGTCACATGCGTGTAGTGCATCAGGAGAAAGGAGCAGACCACCGCGAGCGGCAAAGGGAGCGTCACGATCAGGATGCTGCGAAAGTGCATCAGAAAAATGATATGCGCGAGAGTGACGAGCAGGATTTCCTCGATCAGGGCATGGCGTAACGTTCCAACGGTGGCTTCAATTAATTCGGAGCGGTCGTAAAAGGGAACGACGTGCACTCCTGCCGGAAGGCCGGGTTCAATCTCGCGAATCTTTTCCTTCACGCGATCGATCACTTCCTTTGTGTTCTCTCCGGTTCGCGCCACGATGACGCCGCCTACAGCCTCTGAGCTGTTCTTCACGAGAGATGCGGTACGGAACGCATCGCCGATCCGCACCGTGCCGAGGTCTTTCACATACACGGGTGTTCCGTTGTGGGAAGCTACGACGATGTTGCGAATGTCGTCGAGACTCCCGATAAGGCCGAGACCACGTACGATGGACCAGGAACCGTTTTGGGAGACGACGTTTCCTCCAACGTTCGAATTGCTGGCAATGACGGCGCGAACGACGGTGCTGAGCGGGAGTCCGTAGCTGCGTAGACGATTGGGATCGATATCGATCTGGTACTGCTGGACGGTGCCACCCACGCTGGCGACTTCCGCGACGCCTGGAACGGAATTCAGTTGATAGCGAACGTACCAGTCTTGCAGCGAACGAAGATCTCTTAAGCTGAGTCCACCGCCTTCGACCGTGTACCAGAAAACATGCCCAACACCGGTTGCGTCCGGTCCGAGCGTGGGAACGACACCTGCCGGAAGTTGCTTGGTGACGAGATTCAATCTTTCGAGAACGCGGGTGCGCGCGAAGTAGAGGTCCACGTTATCTTCGAAGATGACGAAGATCATGGAGAACCCGAACGCCGAGGAAGAGCGGACGACTTTGACACCCGGCAGCCCTTGCAGGTTGACGGTCAGCGGATAGGTGACCTGGTCTTCGACTTCCTGAGGACTTCGGCCGGACCAGTCGGTGAAGACGATCACCTGGTTATCGCTCAGGTCGGGAATCGCATCGATGGGCGCGCGCAGCATGGCCCAGAAACCCCAGCCCGCGACACCGATCCAGAGCGCGACCACAAGGAAACGGTTGCGCAGCGAAAGCTCAATGAGCCGGTCGATCATGCGTGGCGTCCCGCGCAGCGCAAAACGCAGCCCTGCGTGCTAAACAAATTCCAAAGTAGTGCATGCATCCATGCCTCCAAATCGAAAAGCCCAGAGAGACACCAAGAGAGACAGCTCAGGAGTGAACTTCAGAAGGGGATCAGATCAGGAGGGAAGAATGAAGCGTGTACAGCTCCGGAGGTGAATGCTGAGGAGCCTCGAAATCCAAGCGAGAAATTTCGGAGTGGAGCGTCGCCTCGGGCGATGCCAGAACATCTGCGACGACCATCATCGGTGGATGCAGAGTAACGTGGGCGACCGGCAGCACACTCGGTGATTGCGCCGAAACCATTCCTTTGCAGCAATCGTGACTGTGGTTCGACGGGTCGCAGGGCATGGACCCACAGCACCGCATGCTCTGCTGGTCTTGAGTTATGGCGGACAGACAGTCCCCAAATTGGACGCCTAACACGGCAGCGATCGCCACTACGATGAGTAGACTCTTCCTCATAACCCTCAATCGACTCTATGTACGTTGGACGCCCGCGTCAACGAAAGGATACAAAAAAACTTCATGCGGTGAGGGGAGGGATTCTGCGGCTTGGCCGTGACAGCGTGGGATTCTAACCAACGAGAGGGCAGCGTTCTAACCAACTGAACTACGTCCCCAGCCGTGGAATCAACAACTTAGCCTAAAACCTTGCAAATAAAGCCTTTGCAAGATTCGCATACAGCGCACTGTTCGCCTGGTTCGCCCCTGACTGCAAGCTTTCCCGGCAAAACCGCCTGTAAACCGCCTGTAAAAATCAGTGCGCCCATCACGAGATTTATCGTAGCACACATGGTGAAAGAAACGAAGCACAGACGGACTTTGACGAATCGCTATCCGAGTGATCTCCACTCAGCCGACCGGCTCGATCGCCGTTTTAAGCAGCTCCTCGAAAAGCGTGTCGTTTCCCCGTCACCTAAGCAGATAGCCGCTTTTCTCCTGGATTGCCGATGCTTCGCTTCAAGCAAAGCAGCTTGAG
>Ga0137398_10000811_pt1 | contig 11899 bp, 11 predicted proteins | sample czorhiz216metaG_FD_106659 | JGI IMG/M metagenome (GOLD analysis project Ga0137398, IMG submission 106659) | Vadose zone soil microbial communities from Angelo Coast Range Reserve, California, USA - czorhiz2.16 metaG | ecosystem: Environmental > Terrestrial > Soil > Vadose zone | place: USA...
AGCGCCTGCGCCCGGGTCCCAATCGATCTGCAGCGCGTCACGGCCCAGCTTGGCGCTCCAGAAAGTGGTCGCCACCACCGCGATGCCGGACGGCACCTGCACGACTTGCTCGACGCCGGGCACTGCCCTGGCCTTGCTCGCGTCGAACGATTTCACCTTGCCGCCAAAGACGGGCGAGCGGGCGACGAGCGCGGTGCGCATTGCCGGCACTTGCACGTCGATGCCGAACTGCGCCTTCCCGGTAATCTTCTCCGGCGTGTCCAGCCGCCGCATGGGCTTGCCGATGAGCTTCCAGTCCTTCTTCGGCTTCAGCTCCACCGACGCCGGCGGCGAGAGTCGCTGCGCCGCCTCCGCCAGCTGTCCGTACGAAAGCTGCTCCGTCCGGTGCACCACGAAGCCGCTCTCGGTGCGGAGCGACCGGGGCCGCACCTTCCACCGCTCGGCGGCGGCGCGCAGCAGCATCGCGCGCGCCATCGCGCCCACGATTCGGTAGCGATCGAACTCCGACCAGGTGGTGGTCGAGCCGCCGGTCATCTGCAGGCCATACGCGGTGTGCGCGTACGCGGGCGCGGCGGGCGCGTGCTCGACGCGGATCTTCGACCAATCGCAGTCCAACTCCTCGGCGATGAGCATGGCCAGCGTGGTCCAGATGCCCTGCCCCATCTCCGAGTGGGCGAGCAGCACCGTCACCGACTCGTCGGGAGCAACGCGGACGAAGGCGTTGGGATCGACCGATGGCTTCTTGTCCATCTGCGCCGCGCGCCCCTTGCGCGGCACGTGGAAGGCGATCAAGAGCCCCGCCCCCGAGACCAGCACGTCGCGACGGCTGAGCGTCATCGCCGGGCCCTCCTCATCGACGAGGCGCGGCGGATGGCGTCGCGCACGCGCTGGTATGTCCCGCAGCGACAGATGTTGCCCGCCATCGCCCGGTCGATCTCCTCGTCGCTGGGGTCGGGCTTCTCTGCCAGCAGGGCGGCCGCCGACATGATCTGGCCCGACTGGCAGTACCCGCACTGGACCACGTCGGTCTCGGCCCAGGCCACCTGCACGGGGTGCGAGCCGTCGGGCGAGAGGCCTTCGATGGTGGTGATCTTCTTTCCCGCGGCCGATGCCACCGGCAGCACGCAGGACCGCACCGCCTTACCATCCAGGTGCACCGTGCACGCCCCGCACTGGGCCATCCCGCAGCCGTACTTGACCCCGGTTACGCCGCACAGGTCGCGCAGCGCCCAGAGCAGCGGCATCTCGTCGGGAGCGTCGACCTCGCGGGTCTGGCCGTTCAGCTCGAGCTTCATGTGGGGCCTCCGATGGCTCCGATCGATAACCTCGGCGGCTGCAAACGGAAGACACGGAACTATCGAAAGCCTGCCTGATCCTATGAGCGAGGCCGCGGAGCGGTGGCGCATCTCGACGTGGGCAAGTACGATGACGCGCATGACCCGGTTGAGGAACTCGTTGGCCGCGGGAATCGCCCTGCTCGCCCCCCAGGAGGGTGGCAACGAGACGCGTTACCCGGGCGTCTCCCTCTACCGTTTCACGGTCCCGGAGCCGCCCACGCGCTACGTCTATCCCTCCAGCCTGGTTCTGGTTGGGGCCGGAAGGAAGCAGGTATCTCTGGGCAACAAGACGCTTCCGTACGACGCGGGCCACTACCTCGTAGTGACCTCACCGATGCCGATCCTCTGCAGGACCATCGCTTCGGCCGACGAGCCGGTGCTTTCCATGGTGGTCGAGATCGAGCTCGCCCTGCTGCGCGAGATCGTTCTCGAATTTGAACGCTCCCCCCGCGCCGCGGTTGGCCGCTCCACTCACACCGTGTTTTATGCGCCTCTTCCGCGCGACCTCGAGGATGCCGCGGCTCGTTTGCTCGCCTGCTTGGCCGATGAACGGCGGACGAGAGCACTCGCGCGGCAGACCATTCGCGAAATGCTCTTCCTCGCGCTCGACGGGCCACAGGGCGATTCGCTTCGGGCGCTGGCGGAAGGTCCCGCGAGCCAGCTCGCCGATGTCGTCCGCGAGATGAATGCCAGATTCGCGGAGCGAATGGCGATCGGCGAACTCGCGCAGATGGCGCACATGAGCGTCCCGACCTTCCACCAACACTTCAAGGCCATGACCGGAACCTCCCCGCTGCAGTACATGAAGGCGGTGCGCTTGATCCGCGCCCGTCAGATGCTCCTCGGGGGAGGCATGGTGAAGACGGTCGCACGCGACGTGGGTTACGAAAGCGAGACGCAGTTCAGCCGGGAGTACCGTCGGTTCTTCGGTTCGCCGCCATCGGCGAGCTCTCACATCACGCCGCGCGGCCGTTCGCAACGAGTCGCTTAGCCGGGCTGCTTCGATGTGGTTGATCTCGCTGCCAGGCCGCCGAAACGCGAACGCCAGGATGCCGATTGCATCCACGCGACGGGCCTACCGCGACGTGCACCAACGCAGCGCGGTAGAGCACGTCCGGCTCCATCGCCCAGCGCGCGGTTTCAGCGAAGCTCGCGGAGCCGCGGCCCCATAACGTCAGGCCATCCCACACGGTCTGCAGACCATAGTTCAGGAGATACATGATGCCTGCGAGCCGGGCATAGGTTCGTTGTTCCGGTGTTACGTCCACGTTGCCTCCGCCGTCGAGCTCAGTCCTCAGCTCACCGCTTTCTTCACGAGCGCGCCGATCCTTGCCTCGTCGGCGGCGGTCAACGTCTTCAGCGCGAAGGCGGTCGGCCACATATCGCCTTCGTCGAGGTTTGCTTTGTCGCTGAAGCCGAACGTCGCGTACCTCGTTTTGAATTTCTGCGCGCTTTGAAAGAAGCAGACGACATTGCCGTCCTTGGCGTACGCGGGCATCCCGTACCAGGTTCTCGGCGAGAGGGCTGGCGCGCTCGCCTTGATGATGGCATGGAGCCTCTCGGCCATGGCGCGATCCGGTTCCGGCATCTCGGCGATCTTCGCGAACACGTCGCTTTCCCCGTCCGCCTTGCCCGCGCGCGGGCCGCGGCGCGCGGCCGCTTTCAGTTCTTGGGCGCGCTCCCTCATCGCGGTTCGTTCCTCGTCCGTGAATCCCCTGGACGCCTTGCCGATGGTGCTCTTGGCCGACTTCTTCGTGCTCTTCTTTGCAGCTTTTTTCTCAGCCATACTTTCTCCATGACCTCGGCCGTCTTGTCGTGGTTCCTCCCCCTGTATCTTCACCGTCCGCCGACGACTCTGCGAGCCTCGACGACGTCCGGCGCGTCCGAGCCGCCCGTGATGCGCGAGAGTGCTCGGGCGACGTCCTCTCTTGCGCGCTTCTTCTTCGCACCGGAGGTGATGGCGTGAAGGCTCAGCGCCGCGCGCAGCTCGAGGCTCGTTGAGGACTGCCTGCGCGCGATCTCGAGTGCCGCTGCGATCGAGCGGTCCGCTTCCGCCGCGTCCCTCGACTGCAGAAGCTCTCCTCGCAGACGATGAAGCTCCGACTCGAGCCAACGCTCTTCGCTCGTCTCGATCGACCCGAGCGCCTCGGAGACCACTGCAAGCGCCTTGTCTGTACAACCCAGGCGGGCATACATGGCGGCGAGGAGCACGCAGGCCATCGTTCGGCCGTGCCAAGCGCCTTCCCACGGCTTGCTCACCAGCTCACCGGCGCGCTCCTCGGAGAGCGGCGCACCGAGCTCCGCGTCGGCCCAACGGAGCACGAGGTCCGCGCGCCGTGTCCACAGGCCGAACGCCCCCTGTCCGGCAAGATCGAGCGCGCGGTGCGCGAGCTCCTTAGCCTTCGCCGGCTCCCGACGCCACGCATGCAGCGTGGCCCAGTCGCTTAGCAGCGCGGCGCGCTCCCAGGAATCTTTCAGCGCGTCGGCGGCCTCGTAACCTCGACGCGCCAAGGTGACAGCTTGATCCGGTTTTCCCGCGAGCCACAGCGCGTAGCCGCCCCAGGCCATGGCTGCGATGCGGGCCCCCGCGGCCTCCGGCGCCGGTGCCCCCTCTGCCACGCGGAAAATCCCGATCGCCTCGAACCTTCGGCACGCGTCCTGGAGATCCCCGCGGATGAGCACTCTGAGGGCTTCGAGCTCGTTGGCGGACGCGCGAAGCGCGCCGGGCAGGTGCTCGAGCAGCGGGGCGGCCGCGCGCGCATGGTCGCTCGCCGCGCGCAGGTCCCCGCGCACCACGCCCAGCACCTCGAGGCGGATCAACACTTCGGCGAGCGACGCCTTGTCGTCGAGGCGTGCCGCGAGCTCTCTCGCCTTCTCCAGCATCGGAAGCGCGCCGTCCGTCAATCCGTCGCGCTCATACAGCCGCCAACCGAGACCGAGCGCGGCGCGCATCCCGAGCACGTCGCGCTCTCGATTCTCCGGCAAGTCCTCGGTGAGCACGCGGACGCGCTCGTAGTGCGCGACCGACTCGTGCAATCCGTAATGCAGGCCGGTGCGGTCTCCCGCGGCGAGGTAATAGCGGGCCGCCCTCGCCGGCATCTGTCCGCGATCGAAGTGCACCGCCAGCTCCGCGGCGACTTCTTCTTCTCGCCGCGCATACCCCGCCTCGAGCCGCTCCCCGATCTTGCGGTGCCACGCCCGGACCGTCGCCGACGTGCTCCGCATCAGCGCCGCGTGCTGGAACAGCGAGTGACCGAACGCGTACCGCGATTGAATGGTGCCATCCGGCCACGTCTCGGTTCCGATGTACTGGAGGAGTCGCCGCTCGTTCGCGAGCGACTCGCACGCCGAGTCGACGCCGTCGGCGTCGGCGTCGAGAGCGTAGGCGACGACTCCGGCGGTGAAGGTCATGCCGGCGACCGCTGCCACCTCGATGATCCTCTGTTCGGCGTCTGCCAATCGATCGATCTGCGCGTCGATCAGCCGGCGAATACTGTCGGGCCGCCGGACCGCGACCTCTTGCACGCTCGTCGTGAGATCCCACCGCCCGTCACGCTCGCGGAGGAGGCCCTGCCCTTCGAGATCGTCCACGAACGTCGTGATGAAGAGAGGGTTCCCGCTCGTCGATTGGTGGAGCGTTCCGGTGAACGCGGGCGGAAATCGGTGGTGCGGGAAACGCTTTGCGAGGTAGGCGTCGACGGACTCGACACTGAGACCGTCGAGCGCGATGGTCGACGCTTGCCGATGCGCAATGAGCTCGGCCGTGAACTTCGAAACGGAGTGCCCGCGCGGCACCTCGGCGGGTCGATAGGTGCCGACGATCAGCAATCGCGCTGGTTCGCGCCTGCTCGCCATGAACGCAAGGAGCTCGGCCGTCGAAGGATCGGTCCAGTGGAGATCGTCGAAGACAAGGATTACTGGGCCGTGGGCGCTCAATGCAGCGAGCGCCTCCACAAGCTCCTGGAACGAGCGCGCCTGCGTCGCGCCGCTCGTACGGCGCTGCAGTTCGGCGAACCGAGCGGCGCTCACCAGCCCCGGCATCTGCGCGAGCCAGGTGGGCGCGTGCTCGGTGAACACATCGATGGCGCGCGCACCGCCACGACCTCGACATAACGTGCCGATGGCGTCGAGCACCGGGAGAAAGGCCTGCCCCGTCCCGTATTGCTCGACGCACGAGGAACGACCGACGAGCGACCCCTTGGTGCCAGCGGTCTCGACGAACGCGTCGACGAGCGTCGTCTTGCCGACGCCCGCCTCCCCCGTCACGAAGACGGTCGTACGGCGATGGTCGCGAGCCGACCGGAGAGCGGCTTGTAGAGCGCTGATCTCCTGCTCGCGTCCGACGACTCGATTGGCGATCGTCTCCGCCGGCGACTCCTCGTGGCCGACCGACCCGCGGTCTTCCGCGTACTCATGCTTGACCTCGGCGACGAAGCGATAGCCCCGCCCCACCACGGTCTCGACGACACCCTCGCCAAGGGCGCCGCGCAGATCGTGAACGTGGGTCCGGAGCAAGCTGTCGCTCATCGCGATCCTCCCCCACACGGCCTCGACGATCTCCGCCTGCGTCACCAGCCTTTGCGGGTTCTGGACGAGGTAGCGAAGGATCGCGAATGGCTTGCGACGAAGCGGAACCTCCTTGTCGTCGCGCCACAACCGCTCCGCGTCGAGATCCAGCAGAAAAGGGGGAAACGAGAGCAAGTGAGCCTCGGGGCTGTGGTGCGGGAAGCGTACACGATTTGTCGCACGTTTGACGGACGTCAACCCGGCCCACGGGTAGGGAAGGAACCCATGGTCCAGGTCGCGAACCTCCACAGTCACGAGAGAGCGCCATGAGGATCATCGGCGTGTCTGTGCCCGTGCTGACTGCGAACATCGAATCGGCGACCGCTCGCTACGGGTCGCTCCTGGGCGAGGAGGTCAAGGCGCGGTTCGTCATGCCGGGGCGCGGACTGACGCTCGCGCTCTTCGGGAACGTGACGCTCATCGGCGGGGCCGAGCGAGACCTCGCTCGTGTCAAGGATCTGCGGGCCACGTTCACGGTCGACTCGCTCGCGGAGTTCGAGGCCCATCTTCGATCCTGGGGCGCAACGATTCTGCAGCCTCCGGCCCCCACGCCCGCGGGCAAGAACATGGTCGTCAGGGACGTCGAGGGTTTGGAGTTCGAGCTCGTGGAGCCGATGAATCGGAGGATGACGTGGTGAACCGAACCGCAGTCCTGTGGGCGCTGAATGCGATGGCGTGCAGCGCAATTCAGGCGTCGGCTCCCGCATCAAAGCCTTCCAGTGCCAGCAGCACAGACCTTCCGCCGGCGGCGGCCGCGCTGACGCCTTACGCAACTGTCACGGACGAGCGGCTTCAGCATCCGGAAGCCGGCGATTGGCTGATGTATCGGCGCACTTACGATGGCTCGGGCTTCAGCCCTTTGAGCCAAATCAACGCGAAGAACATCGCGAATCTATCCCTCGCCTGGTCGCTCAATACGGATCTGGTCGACGCCCACGAAACGACGCCCATCGTCAACCACGGGCGTATGTTCATCACCACGCCCGGCAATAACGTCGTCGCACTCGATGCCCGGACCGGCAGTCAGCTTTGGCGGTATGTGAAGAAGTATCCCGAGGGCCTCTTTCAACTGCATCCGACCAATCGGGGCGTAGCTCTGTACGGCGACCGGGTTTACATGGCCACCACGGATTGCCAGCTCGTGGCGCTCGAGGCCGCCACGGGCAAGGAAGCCTGGTCGGTTCCGATCGATGATTTCAAGACCGGCTGCTACGCAACGCTGGCGCCGCTGGCTGTGCGAGGCAAAATCCTCGTTGGTTACTCCGGTGGGGAATTTGGCGTCCGCGGCTCGGTAAGCGCCTACGACGCCGGGAGCGGCAAGCGAATCTGGCGCACCTACACGGTGCCCGCACCGAATGAGCCAGGCGGGAACACCTGGAAGGGCGATGCGTACAAGCGCGGAGGCGGCTCCATCTGGATCACCGGCGTCTTCGATCCCGCATCGAACATCACCTACTGGGGCACCGGAAATCCCTCGCCGTGGGTTGCTGACGATCGTCCCGGCGACAACCTGTACACGGACTCGACGCTGGCGCTCGACGTCGAGACCGGCCAATTAAAGAGCTACCACCAATACACGCCTCACGATTCCTTTGACTGGGACGAAGTATCGGCGCCCCTGCTGATCGACACCGAGATCGACGGAAAGCCGGTCAAGACGGCCACGCATGCCGGCCGCAATGGATATCTCTGGATTCTCGATCGCGATCGGGGACAGCTGAAGTTTCTCCACGCCTTCCCGTTTTCCAATAACAACGTGTTCACGTCGATTGACGCGCAGACGGGAAGACCGGCCGTCGATGAATCGAAGCGTCCCGGCGCCGGGCAAGGTGCCGGATTCTGCCCGAGCATCGGCGGCGGCAAGGACTGGCCGCCGGAGGCGTGGAGTCCGCAGACGAAGCTCCTGTACGTTCCTGCCAACAACAACATCTGCACCTATCTGCCGAAAGGCGGTGTGCCAAAGCAGGACACCGGCGGGTTCTATGTTGGATACGAAGTGGAGAGCATCTTCGGATCCGTTCGCACCGCCGCGGGCGCCGCCGATCATCTCGGCGAGCTTCAAGCGTGGGATTTGAATACCGGCAAGCGCGTCTGGCAGCACAACTTCAAGACCATTCTCTGGGCGCCGTTATTGGTGACGGGAGGAGACCTGTTATTCGCGGGTGGAACGCCCGATCGGGAGTTCAGGGCGTTCGACGCGCGCACGGGGGATCAACTTTGGAGCTTCCCGGCTCCCGCCGGCGTGATTGGCATTCCCACGTCCTTTGAAGTCGACGGCGAGCAGTACATCGCCGTCACCGCTGGTTGGGGACTCGACGCGCAGGGCGTTCAGCACGGGATCGACAAGATTCGAGGGACGACAACGGTGGTTCCCAAGGCCGGTACGGTGTTGGTCTTCAAGCTTCGCAAAGCCTGAGCGGAAGTCAGGTTCGGAGCCGCTCATGGACAAAAAGGACAGCCGAACGGAAAGATCGCACCCGCGCTCGCGCCGTGAGTTCTTGTATGCGGTTGGTGGCGCCGGAATCGTGTCAGCTGCTGGGCTGGCATCGATGGGCGCCCGGCCGAGTGCCACGAAGAACGACCGCAGGAGGAGCCAGATGGAGAGCCCGATCGAGGTAGTGCGCAGGTTCTGCAAGGCGTGGTCCGACAATCTCGGGGCCGCCGAGCTGGCCGCGTTTTTCACCGACGACGCTGTCTACCACAATATCCCGCTGGCGCCGGTCACCGGCAGGGAGGCCATCGCGAAAAACATCGCCTCGTTCATCCGCCCTGGCGCGCCAGGCATCGAGGGCATCCAGTTCCACGTCATCCACATCGCAGCCAATGGTCCGGTCGTAATGACCGAGCGGGTGGACGCCTTCAAGCTCCCCGACAAATCGTTCGAGTTGCCGGTCATGGGGATCTTCGAAATCAGGGACGGCAAGATCAAAGCCTGGCGCGACTATTTCGATCTGCAGCAGTTTACAAGCCGGATGGGATAGGGCCACCCGATGAATAACGACCACTCGCGGCGTAAGTTCATCGGTGGGGCCGGTATCTTGTCAGCCGGGCTGGTGCTGACGGCCGCCCGGCGTGCCGGAGCCAGGTCTGTGCGGCTCTCGATCCCCGCCGCCACGAAGGACATCGTACCCTTCAAGGTCGATGTGCCGCAGGCAGCGTTGGACGATCTCAAAGAGAGGTTGGCCAATACCCGCTGGCCGGACAAGGAAACGGTCACCGACTGGTCGCAGGGAGTGCCGCTGACCAAAGCGCAGTCGCTCGTTGAATACTGGCGCGATAAGTATGATTGGCGCCGGTTCGAGGCTCGCATCAACGCCTTCCCGCAGTACCGCACACAGATCGACGGGCTTGGAATTCACTTCATCCACGTGCGCTCCCCTCGCCGGAACGCGCTGCCGATCATTCTCACGCACGGATGGCCGGGATCGGTCGTGGAGTTCATGGAGATCATCGGCCCGCTCAGCGATCCCACCCGCTACGGGGGGCCGGCGGAGGACGCGTTCCATGTCGTCGTGCCGTCGCTCCCGGGCTTTGCCTTCTCCGACAAGCCGGCCGAGACGGGCTGGGGCGTGAACAGGATCGCCCTCGCCTGGGGGACACTGATGCAGCGCCTTGGTTACAAGCGCTGGGTGGCGCAGGGAGGCGATTGGGGGGCGGGCGTGACGCACGCCCTGGCGCATCAGGGGCCCCAGGGCTTGATCGCGGCCCATGTGAACTGGCAGTTCGTCTTTCCCGAAAAGCTGCCGAAGGACCCCACGCCTGCCGAGCGCAGAGCCATCGACCGGGCGTCGTGGTTCGCCAACGATCAGAGCGGCTATTTTCGCGAACACGCGACGCGTCCGCAGACCATCGGCTATCCGCTTGCAGACTCGGCCGCGGGTCAGGCGCTGTGGATCTACGAGAAGTTTCAGGCCTGGACCGACAATCACGGCAATCCTGAAGACGCGCTCGCGGTCGACGCGATGCTCGACGATATCAGCCTCTACTGGTTCACCGACACCGCCGCATCGTCGGCCCGCATCTACTGGGAGAACACCCGCGCCGGATTTGGAGGCCTCCCCTCCAGAGGCAGGATCGAACTGCCAATGGCCGCGTCGGTCTTTCCGCACGAGATATTCTGCCCGCCAAAGGCTTGGGCTGAGGCGCTGTGGCCCAACCTGTTCTACTGGAATGAGCTCGACAGGGGCGGGCACTTCGCCGCGTTCGAGCAGCCGAGGCTCTTCACCGAGGAGCTCCGGAAGGCCTTCAAGTCACGGCGAGGTTAGGGATGTCGTCCGAACCCCGTGCGGCGTTCACTGGCGCGCTGCTCTCATCTCTCTTTTGGATGACAACGGCGGACGCAGGGCCACTGTGGATTGCACTTCCAGGAACGAGAGCGTTCCCGGAGAGCATCACTTCGACGTCTGATGGGACACTCTTCATTGGCCGGCTTGGTGAAGGCGGTGTCGTCCGCGCCAATCCCCGGACCGGAGCGGTTGCGCTCTTCGTTGCGCCTGGCGCATCAGGCTCGCGGTCGATCACAGGCGTATTTGCAGACGACGCCTCCGGGATCCTCTGGGCCTGCTCCAATGATTTGAGTGTTTTGGGCGGCCCCTCAGGCGGCGGCGATCACGTCAGCGCTCTAAAAGGCTTCGATCTTCGAACGGGCGCCGCCCAGCGCAGCGTTCCCCTGCCGGAACCGAATGCTTTTTGCAATGACATCGCGGTCGATGCGAGCGGTGCGGTCTATGTGACCGACAGCGCCGGACCAAACGTTCTTCGGCTCCCCGCGGGTGCCTCGACGTTTGAGGTCTTCGCCTCAAACCAGCAGTTTCTGCCGCCGAACGCAGAGAGCGCCGGGCTCGATGGGATCGCTTTCGGCGGCGACGGCAACCTGTACGTGACGACCTACGCAGCTGGCGGTCTCTTTCGCATCGATGTCGACCGCGGACGGGCTGGCCGCGTGACCAGGCTTCACGGGGCGACCCTCACCCTGCCAGATGCACTTCGCCCGCTGGGTCAGGGCAGCTTCCTCCTGGTTGAAGGCGCAGGAACCTTGGACCGGGTGGATGTCGAAGGCGACGGATTCAAAGCCGTACCCATACGGGACGGGTTCCGCGCGCCGACGTCGGTCACGCGCGTAGGTTCGACCGCGTGGGTCAGCGAAGGCCAGCTGTCGTTTTTCTTCGACCGCGCGCGCAAGGGCGAGTCACCTTCTTTGCCGTTTCGGATCTACGCCGTCCCCTTGAACGCGAAGAGAGCGCGATGAGGATCGTCGGCGTATCGGTGCCCGTGCTGATCTGCAGCCTCTGCGTTAGCCGCCTAGGCGTGCGCGCGACGCATCGGAACGGGGTTATCAGTTCATAGAAGTAAACTTTTGACCGCATTGCGCCCGGGCGTTCCGTCATGGACGCGCTGCCGCCGTGCCGTCTCGTGGCTAGCCGAGCCGCTCGACGCCGAGCTGCCGCGCCACAACGACGAGGATGCGGCGATCGCGGTGGAGGATGCGGTACTCGAACTTCCATCCGCCCAGGTTCAGCTCGGCCAGGCCGCTGTTCGCCGCGCTCCAGAATGCGCTGCGCGACGGAATGCTCTCCAGGGTCTCTGAGATGTCGGCCAGGGTCTGAAAGGCTCGCGTCCGCAACTCGGCCGATACATCGACATCCTCGGCGAAGTGAACGGAATACGCCATGCGAAATTGTTCGCAATGAGCGGCCAGAGCCGCAACGCGCCGGGGAGTCTTGTGTTCGCTTTTGGCCGCAGGTGCGCGGCGCGAGCTGCGGAGCGAGTGTCAGGTGCGAGACCTTAGCCCGCTCGCCGACGTGCGGGACGTCGTGCCGATGTAGACGTACATCGCGCTGCGTATAGTGACCCAGAGGTGATGCGTGGTGGACGAGAAGCGGCTGAGGACGCAGATCAGGACACTGCGCCGGATTATCGCCGACGCAGCCAAGAAGGCGGCGGAACACGCCAAGCTGATCGACAAGCTGACGGCCGCCCAGCTTCATGTCGAGCTG
>Ga0137398_10000812_pt1 | contig 11883 bp, 7 predicted proteins | sample czorhiz216metaG_FD_106659 | JGI IMG/M metagenome (GOLD analysis project Ga0137398, IMG submission 106659) | Vadose zone soil microbial communities from Angelo Coast Range Reserve, California, USA - czorhiz2.16 metaG | ecosystem: Environmental > Terrestrial > Soil > Vadose zone | place: USA...
AAACGATTAGACTTGTACACATCGAAGAAGCCTAGGAGAAAAACCCAATAAGGGACTATCAGCAGCACCGGTACGAAGGAAAGCTTGTTTTGAGGAGTCGGCGCCCATACTGCGGCAAGAACTAGCGCCAAGAGAATGGAGTCAACCGCTGGTACGAGCCGGATAATCAAATTGGCTTGCGAGCGCATCGTTTCCCGGTTCTGCTGGGCTACCTACCCCAGGGTTGACATTAATTGCGGGCCCTACGGGCGAACCTAACTTCGTTCAACCGCCACTGCTCAAAATCATTTGGAGCTCGTGCGCCGACCGCAGATCATGGCCGAAGCGACCGGAATTAAGGCTTGCCGCCAGTTACGTTTCCCGGGATCCGCCAACCGTTAGTGCCTCTTTCTTGCACTTTTTGTACCAGAGCTTGGTATCCGCAAGTACATGCCTTGTAAAGGCTTGCAACTTGTGATGTACTTCTGGAACCGGTATGAAGTGAAACTGTTAGTCCATTTGCCGCAAAGTGTTTCACTCCTATGTTGCGGCTGTGTGCGACCGTTCTTACCGTTTGACTGACACGGAGAACCTTAACAATGCCTCTCGTACAGAAGCTCCCGCGTTTTTCGGGATCTCGAATTGGCGGTCGAAGTGTGCCCGCAATGGGAAGATCTTTGCACATAGGTCCGGTGTTTTTAGTGCGCCCGGCAAGCAGTTTTTCTTTCCTGTGTCTAAGTTACTGAAAATATAGCGCTCTAAGAGATTTGGATTCAGTCCCTTTAGGCAGCCGCCGTGCACTTAAGTTCATATTTCGACTACCTCGGGTTTCACGCTATTTGGTCGGCGCTAGTCCGGTTAGAAGACTGCGCGATGACGAGGCGAACCGCTCCATTGGGAAAATGTCAGACTTTTTTCCGCCGAGTGAACGCTCAACACCAAATGGGCGCCACAAACATTACCCAGAGCGCCGCTTACCTTATGGAGGAGAATCATGAAGGCCGCGAAGAGTTTGTTAAAGATCCCTATTCTGATCGTCTCCGCAGCGTTGCTGTGCTCGTGTGCAAGAGACCCCCAAAAGGCCAAGGCTAAATATTTGGCCAACGGTCAGAACTACATGAAAAAGCAGCAGTATGCCAGCGCGGCGATTGAGTTTCGCAACGCCCTGAAGATCGACCCGCGCTTCGTTGACGCCTACTATCAACTCGCGCAGGCGGACTTGGCCCAGCATGACGGTCGTGGAGCCTATACCGCTCTTGAGAAGGCCATCGAACTGGACCCCAACAGGATCGACGCCAGGTTGGATCGGGGGCGTCTGTATCTTGCCGCTCGCGATTTTCAGGGCGTACGCGGAGGCGGATTCAAGAAGGCTGAGGACGAAGCCAACTTCATACTGACGCTGGATCCGAAAAACACCGCCGCGTATCAGCTCTTGGGAGCTGCCCTCATCTCCGAGCAAAAACCCGAGCAAGCGCTTGCCGCTTTTTCCAAAGCGGCGGAACTGCAGCCAAACGATGCCAGTGCTTACGTGAACATGGCTTTGGTTGAGATCACTTTGCATCGCCAAGCCGATGCTGAGAAGCATTTCGAGAAAGCTGTGCAAGTCGATCCGAAATCGGTAAAGGCTAATCTCGATCTTGCGAATTATTACCACTTGGAGGGCAAGCTCCCGGAGGCTGAAAAAGTTCTCGAGGCGGCAATTCAGGCCAACCCGGATGCCACGGTGTTGTATATCGACTGGGCCAACATGCTTTGGAGCGCCGGGAAGACAGCGGAGGCGGATGGGCTCCTCGATCGGCTGCGCAGCCAGCTTCCGAAGTCATCCGATGCCGCCACAGCCATCGCCGGTTATTACGTGCAGAGAAAAAGCATCGAAAAAGCGCTCGCGGAATATCGCCGTGGCCTCGTTATTTCTCCAAACAACCTGGAAATCGAAAAACGCATGGAAGAACTCTATCTGGATTCAAATCAGGCAGATCAAGCGGCACAGATGGACGCTCAGCTTTCCAAACAAGCGCCTAAGGATGTGTTCGTTCGCGTAAATCATGGTCGGTTGCTAATGGCCCAAGGCAAGGCACAGGATGCCGTAAATGATTTGCAGAAAACAGTGAAAGATGCGGCGGACTCCCCACAAGGCCATTATTACCTCGGCATGGCGTACTGGCAGAACGGAAGTCTCCCGCAGGCCAGCAGCGAGCTACAAGAGGCGCTCCACCGATCACCCGGTTTGCCGATCGCTCTCCAGAGTCTCGCAAAATTGAGCCTCGCCCAAGGCGACACCTCCGGTGCGCTAACCTACGCTAAGGAGTTAGTGCAGAGATTCCCCTCCGACGTCAGCGACCGACTGATTCTGGGCGGAGTTTATATGCGGGGGGCTCAATATCCACTGGCCGAAGAACAATTCATGGCCGCCAAGCGGCTAGCGCCCACGCAGGCGGCCGTTCACCTGGACATTGGGCAACTGTACGCCGTGCAGAAGAAGTGGGCGGAGGCGGAGAAAGAGCTCGATGGGGCTGTGCAGCTTGATCCATCGAACACCATGATTCTCGGTCAGTATGCTGATTTTCTTGTTGCGCGCCAGCAATCGCCCAAGGCCCTCGCGCGCCTTCAGCAGTTTGTGGACGCTAATCCCAACAATGTGCAAGGTCACTTGATGCTGGGCGCTCTGCAGTTTCGGGCAAAGAACAATGGTGGGGCACAAGCCGAGTTTGAGCGGGCCAATCAAATCGATCCGAAAGACGTGCAGCCCCACCTAAGGCTCGGACAGCTCTACCAGGCGCAGAAGCAAACCGATGCAGCCATCGCGCAATATCAGAAAGCTCTTGAAATACAACCTAAGTTCGCTTCGCTCTGCGCGATGATCGGCAACCTTTATCTCGAAAAGGATGACTTGAAGACCGCGCGCCAGTATTTCCAGAAGGCCCTGGATATCGATCCGAATTTCACAGTGGCCATCGCGAATATGGCTTGGGTGTATGCTCAGGAGGGCAAAGAACTAGACGTGGCCCTCGGTATGGCGCAGAAGGCCAAATCGCAGGCGCCGGAGTTGCCGTCGATTACCGATACTCTGGCTTGGGTGATGTATAAGAAGGGCAATTATTCTGGTGCGATTCCGCTGCTGCAGGAGTGCGTCCAGAAGGCTCCGAACTCCGCAGAATACCACTATCATCTGGGAGTCGTTCTCGTTGCTGCCGGGCAAAAGGACAAAGGCAGGAGCCAACTCCAAGCTGCGCTTCAAATGAAGCAATTGAAGGATGCCGACGCCCAACAGGCGCGCCAAGCTCTCGCCCAAGCGAATTAGGCCGGTCTTCACGCTACGAGTCTCGACAGACATGAGTTCTTGTCAACCATTTACTTACATCCCCAGTGATTAGGCCAGACTGCGCAAATTCGAGTTTCAATCGCGGCATCTCTTAGATTCCGATCTTAACCCCCCTTCGCCTTCAATAACCCGCACCCGGAACCACGTCTGGCTGTCTCGAAGCGCAACTCTCTGAAGACAAGCCAATTCCTGAACTCGCGGCCTGTCCTTTCAGGCACGGATGGGCAATCGCGGTACCCCGCCGCTGTCCCGTACTACAACTAGGCCTGCGACCAGTAGATGTGACTGCCATCGGCCGTTTAGCCTCTCGACGGGTGACGAATCCAGGGGGAAACTAGAATGAACCGAAATAATCGCATTTGGCGAGTCCCGGCTGCGGATACTTTTGCTCTGCGAGTCATTTTTACCATGCTGATTCTGTTAGGGTTATCCTCAACTTGCAAGGCTCAGGACAGCGGGGCCGAAGTCGGACTGGAATCCCCGGAGGGCCTTACGCTCAGGCTAGTGGACCTAAACGCACAGCATTTAACCGGCGCCCAATCCAATAATTCGCAATTGCTGGGCGAACTGCAAACCGTAGCAGCCACTCGCCAGCAAGCGCTTGCTGCTCTTGCAGAAAGCAACCCAGGAGAGGTGTTACGGGTGTCATTGCCCGCGAATGTTCGTGCAACCTTTCCTTCCTCCGTTCAAGGCCTCCTCGAACAACAAGTCGACGCCGAGGGAACCCTAGAGGTCGCAGTGGAGGACCGTAATCAAGAGAGCCGCCTGCATTTCTCCCTGCAGTCGGGCGGACAGCGACTGACACTGAATTTTGCTACTAATCCGCCGATGCACCTCCTTACAGGCAGTCGCGTCCGCGTGCATGGTGTTCGCGTGGGCAACGCGCTGGCTTTGAGCTCTGGAACCAGTACTACCAGCTTGCAGCCCGTTGCAGCCGCGACGTTGACCAGCACGCTTGGAGCATTCAACACCCTGGTCATTATGGTCAATTTTCAGGATCAGCCGAGTGCTCAGCCTTTCACGTCGACCGCTGTTCAAAATGTAGTTTTTAACCAGACCAGTGCCTGGGACCTGGAGAACTCATTCCAGAACACACGGTTGACAGGTAACGTCGCGGGATGGTTTACGATTCCGGTGAACAGCACGAGTTGTGACACGGGCACAATTAAGACGGATGCTCAGGCCGCTGCGCAGTCGGCAGGCTACAGCCTTGCCAACTACAGTCGTTTTATCTACCTGATGTCGAGCAACTCCGGATGTAGTGCGTGGTGGGGATGGGCCACCATTGGCGGCTCGGATGTCTGGATCAACGGGATGTACCAGTTTACGGCCCACGTTGTCGCTCATGAGATGGGGCACAACTTTGGCTTGTATCATTCCCACACGGTGGACTGCGGAACGTCGGTGGCATGTGGTAGTGGCACCTTCAGCGAATACGGCGATTGGATCGACGACATGGGCGCCCCGTCATACACCCAGGCTGGCCACTTTGACAGTTTCCAAAAGGAGCGACTGGGTTGGCTGGGCAGCGGCAGCGAGCCGCCGATCACGACAGTGACCTCCAGCGGCACCTACCAGATTGGACCTTATGAGGCGCAGGATAGTGCAGTGAAGGCCCTGAAGATCCTCCAGTCCGGCAGTTCGAGCAGCTATTACTATGTGGAATATCGGCAGTCCGTCGGATTCGACAGCTTCCTCTCCGGATACTCAGACATTCTGGGCGGGCTTGTCATTCACTTAGCCAGTCCGTCAAATTCAAATAGCAGCGATCTATTGGATATGACACCCAGCAGTCCGTCGTCATTTAGTCACCCCGCTCTGATCGTTGGCCACAGCTACAAGGATTCTACATCCGGCGTGACGATCACCCCGATCTCGGCCAGTAGTACCGGCGCAAGCGTGCAGGTGACGTTCGGCCCGTCGACTTGCAGTGATGCGAATCCGACCGTGAGCATTTCGCCTTTGCAGAGCCAGTACGTGACCTCGGGAACTCCCGTGAACTTCATCGTCAGCGTAAAGAGCAACGACAGTTCCGGCTGCCCGGCCACCACCTTCAATCTGAGCGATACTCTACCCACTGGCTGGACCGGCCTGTGGAACACTTCGGCTTTGACGCTCTCTGCAGGCACAAGCGGCTCGGCGACTCTGACTGTCACGTCGCCAGCGGGAACGGTAAACGGTTTCTACAACATTGGTGCCCGCGCGAGTAATGCGTCGACGCCCTCTTACACCTGGTCGGCTTCAGCTACCTACGTGATTTCGACTCCGGCACCGCTAAGCACCAAAGTGAGCACAAATCAGTCGAGCTACAACCGGGGCCAGGTCGTGTACGTCAGCGTAACGCTGTTGTCTGGCAGCTCTCCCGATGTGGGGGCAAGTGTTAACGTGAACATCAGAAAGTCAAATGGGACCGTTGTTAGCCTCAGTGGCACAACCGGTAGCAACGGTGTCGCCGTGCTGAATTATCGCCTGAAGAAGTGGGATCCGGCGGGAACCTATTCTGTGACTGCGTCCGTCGTCGCAACCGGCAACAGCGCAGCGGTCGCAGCCAGCACTACCTTCGCAGTGCTCTAAACCCTTGTGCCTCCGTGCCGCCAGCGGTTTGGCTTCTCTCGGAGAACTAAAGAGGGCCGGCGAGGACTGTTCGCCAGCCGAATTCGCCGCCGAACTTGGGCCGGACTCCGCTGCGTCAGGCCCAAATCCGATCAACTCCCAACTCCAGTAAGCGGCTCGTATATGAACGGAGTCGGGCCACTCAAGGGATAGTCCCTTTAGCCATGGCCCCGGAGGCAGCGGCCGGTAGCTCTGTAGCCCGGTAGGCGATGACGGTGAGCAAGCTGCGCCGATTGCTTAGGGAAATGGGTTCCACCAGATTCAGCAAAATGATGAACTCTGTTGCACATCAACTCGTCTTCATCGCCGTAAGTCCTTTATTTTCAGTGTGACCCAAACGGCCCGTAGTGTGCACCAGCAGTGCGATAGTTGTGGGATGTCCTCTGTCCTCGGGACTCCTTTCACCCACTCCTTAGCCTGGCGTTGGGAGTAGTAAGACAAAAAATTAGGAGAAATGAAGAGAGATGAAAAGCTTGATAAAACCCCTGCTACTGATTATGGGAGTAACCTTCTTAGTCGTCATGGGCACTACTCCGCTGATGGCGGACACAGTAGTCGACCCCCAGATTTACGTTTGCACCGGATGCACCGCCCCCCCGGGTGGTGATCCAAACGTCATCGACCCCACCTCGATCAACGTGGGATTCGCGGGCGATCACACCGCTGTGTCGCCCCTGATCATTATTGTCGGCGTCCCGAACTCTGGCCCTGCCCCCACGATCTCTCTACCACTCGGGGTTAATCCAGCAGTTGCCGGGACGTATTATGGTTTTGCAACCAACGGCACCTTGACTGGCCAACTCGACGGCACGGAAAGTGCTTCCGATGCCAGCGGAAATGCGTACAACGCGATCAGCACCACGGATGCGGGTGGTGGTTCTTCTGAACACGGGGCGAGCTGGGCTGCCTTTGACAATGCAAACGGAATCGCCGTAGGCAGCGGCAGCAGCTTCAACCTCTACGCGTTCGGAATCGACGTCGCGTTAGTCAGCGGCGCCGGTGGCAACAGCCCGATTAACATAGACTTCAGCGGGATTGCTAACGGGTCATTCGTGATCGCGTACAACTGTGCGGTGGCGGGGACGACGTGCTCCGGTGGCGACGTAGGGGCAACGCCATTCACGAACGCCGGGGTGGTCACAACAGGTGGTGGTTCACCGCCGCCAGTTCCCGAGCCGGCTTCGATGCTGCTCTTGGGCACTGGCTTGGTGGCCTTCGGCGGCATGCTGCGCCGTAGGAAATCGGCTAATTAGGAATCTCTGTTAGGTTGCGGGACTGGTGGCAACAGGCATAGTGTTTGACGGAAATGTGCAACCTGTTGCCACCACCACCCAAGTTAGACTCAAGCGGTTGCCAGAAGTGGTGAAGGTATCCTAAGTATTTTCTGTCACTTAGTCGTGGTCCGCGGAAGACAGAGAATGGAACGAGGATTTGCGCACTAAGGGTGGCGGTGAAATGAAATTGAGGTCGGCGGGTCGCGAATCTTGGTCGGTTTTGAACTGAGGAATCAACTCTTGGAGGCATCAAACTTGAACGTCAATATGAACGTTTTCAAACGCATCATACCCGTGGTAGTTGGTCTGTTCGTTCTGCCGCTTTTCGCTCAGAGCGCTCGGGCCACCGAGGTCGACTTTGTATGTGGCGGCAATACGGTTCCTATCGTGTCTTGCGTTGGCAGTATCGTCGCTACATATTCCGGCGGCGCTCTCGTGTCAGCTAGTGATTCGGCGAACCCGATTAGCGTTCTCAACACCCAAGGTCCGGAAGTCGGAACTGATTTCTTCCTGGTTTTCGATACGGCGGCTGCAGTCCCGAATATTTTTTTGCTGAATTCATTGATTAGCCCGACCGAGGTCCTTGCCGGTAATATCCTGTTCGCCACGGGATTTCAGGCGGGTGCTGAAGACGATGTCGACCTCTCAGTGCTTTGGACGAGCCTACCCGCAGACTTTGCGGCCTTCTTGGGCTCTTCTACAGGTGCCGGCATCACTACGAACATCATCCTGAGTGCTAACGGCCTCGCGGCAACAAGCACGGTTAGCATCACACCAGTTGCACAAACTCCGGAACCGGCTTCACTCCTGCTGTTGGGCAGCGGACTGCTGTCTTTCGGTGGGCTATTGCGTCGCCGAATTCTCGGAGCATAAAAACTCGGCCCTGCGTGGCGCTGGCTCTCGAGATGCTAATGCGCTATGTCGGCGAGGCACTAGGGGACAGGTTTCACAGACTTCGCGGGTATACCCAGGAGTTTGTGGCACCTGTTCCCAATTTTTTGTTCCCACCAATGGGATTGAAGGTTCCACAGTCGGCTTGTCCTCGGCGTGCTCAGCATTCCTATCCTTGACCGCCACCTAAGCCGCTCCCACTAGCTCTGCGCGCGTTGCTGGCGCACGCGAGACTCCCGGCTCTTTAGGAACCGCCCTTAGGCGGCGTTCTGCAAATCGTCGGAAAATCCAACAAGAAATAATCGTTTGGGGTATGAATCAAGCGGATAACCTGGCTCTGGCAAAGCGTGGAATCCGAAACTACTTTCGAGCGCGGTCTTTCCGTACGGCTTCCTCGATCAGCACGTCTAGTTCGCCACGCGTGAGCGTTACATACTCTTCTGCAATCTCACAACTGTCGCTGGTCACGGGCAGGCCGCCGCCCCCGCCGGGCGGCGGTGAAACCGAATAACGTCCTCGCGCGGCCATCAACCTGGCCACTTCCCGGCTCGACAAGAGCATCGGATCGCCGGCCATCTCCGCGGCGAGCGTAATTTTGGCGCAGTGCTCGATGGTCTCCATACGAAAGAAAGCCGTAAGCAAATCCGGCCCGCACGTCACGGCTCCATGGTTCGCCAGTAACAAAGCGTCGTAGTGCGCCGCAAAGGGCTCGATTACTGCGCTCAGCTCCAGCGTCCCCGGTGTGGCATATTGCACCAGCGGAATTTGTCCCAGGCCCACAATCACTTCCGGCAATAATGCGCGATCAAGGCCTCGACCGGCCACGGCAAACCCCGTAGCAGTCGCTGGATGTGCATGACAGATCGCGTTCACGTCAGGGCGCAGGCGGTAAAACAACAGATGCATAGCTAGCTCTGAGGAAACTTGACGCGCACCAGACACTTTTCGCCCATCGACATCCGTGATCACCAGATCCTCTATGTCGAGCATCCCCTTGTTCATGCACGTTGGGGTTGTCAAAATGCGCCCGTTGTCCAGGCGCACCGAGAGGTTACCTTCCGCAGCGACGATGTACCCGCGTTCATACATCCATCGCCCCGTGACGCAAACCTCGTGACGATGTTGTTCTTCGCTCTTTACGTGGCCTGGTGTGAGTAGGTCTGGGGTCATGGGGCGCAATCCTTCCGAGCCCGGAAATCTATTCCCGGACCGACCAGCCTGCTACATGGGTGATGTGGCGCCCTGAATCTGGCTGTTCTAAGGCAACTTCTGTGCCATAACATTCGGTGTTGAAAAGAAAGGGCCTTAGCGCATTTCGCCCCTCTCTCTGTGCAATCTATTTCACTATTGCGGTGGATGCTCGGCGGAGCAACACAATAGCGCGCTCCGCTTTTGGAGTACTCCGAAGAAGAAGCGAGGCTGGTGGGGGACTAATCAAACGAAGACTCCCGGCTTGCCTCGGCAGTTGCAGGGAACTGGCACGGAATTACTTGCGGTCGCGGTTTGTGGTGGGTGGCCCCATGCGGAAGCGCGAAAGTGCTTCGCCCAGGTTCTGTACGAAGGACTCGGAGTTAAATACGTCTTGCGAGACGGTCAAGCTGCCGGGAGCGGCGATCGGGGAGATCTCATCCAATTGGAACTCGCGAGCGACTTCATCAATGAGCGCTGGTTCGATTGGTCGCTGTTCTTCAACGTACGCGCCGGTAAGAGCATGCTCGCATAGCAGATTGATCACCCGCGGAATCCCGTGGGCGTATTTATGGATCACGTCGATGGCTTTCGGACCGAAAATGGGTTGGCCATTGGCTCCGGCGATGCGCAATCGTTCCGCGACATACTCGTGCGTCTGTTCATTCGTCAGCGGAGAAGTCTTGCAGCGCACGCTGATCCGCTGCCGAAGCTGGCGGAGCTGCGGCAACTTCAATTTTTCGTCGAGTTCGGGCTGTCCCGACAACACGATCTGCAGAAGTTTGTCCGTCGCTGTTTCCAGGTTCGTCAACAGCCGGATTTCTTCCATCACCGGGTAAGTAAGATTCTGTGCTTCATCGATGATCAGTACCACCGTTTCGTCAGCTCCATGCCTCTCTAGCAGAAACTGATTCAGCCGCATTAGTTGCTGGCTCTTCGACCGCGAATCACATAGGATATCGAACTCCGCTAGGATGAATTCGAACAACTGCGTGGTGTTTAGGCGAGAGTTAACGATGAACGCGACGTGAATCTGTTGTTCTTTCAACCAATCGAGCAGGCGGTTGACCAGCGTGGTCTTCCCCGTCCCCACCTCGCCAATCAGCGTAACGAAGCCTTTGCGCGTCTGGATTCCGTGCGTTAAGCCCGCCATCGCTTCCTGAATCTCTGGGGTGAGATACAGGTACCGGGGGTCGGGATTGACCCGAAAAGGGCTTTCTTTCAAGCCGAAGAAGCTCTTGTACATGGTCCTTTAGGCCTTGATGACTCCAGACAGGTGCCGCTTCCCGTTAGAAGCTCACGAGAGGCTTCACAGAACTACACTCCTGGCTGCAGTTATCTTACCATTTTTTGCATTCTCGGACGGTACCGAAGCGGGGCCCCGTTTCCCGATCACCATTCGTTCCCACCGTCGCCCACGCTGAAATAGGTGCAGTCCGGGTGCTCGAATACCAGTGCACTCACGCTCGCTTCCGGATCCATCATCATTCCTTCAGTGAGCTGGACCCCGATATCCTCGGGGCTCAGCAACTTCCAGAGTCCCACTTGGTCCTCGAGCTCTGGGCAAGCCGGATAGCCGAAGCTGTAGCGTTTCCCGCGGTATCGCGACGTAAATCTCTGCGCCATGGTCATTTCCGAGGGGTCGGGGAATCCCCAGTCTTCACGAATCCTGCGGTGCAGCCATTCCGCGCAGGCCTCGGCGGATTCGATGGCCAGCGCCTGCAAACCGTGGGATTTGAAGTAATACCCTTCATTCTTGGCTTTTTCGGAACGCTCCCGCACTCCCTCGCCCGCGGTCACTACGAACAACGCCAAATGGTCCCGCTTTCCGTCGCGCGGCGGAAGCACATAGTCGCTCAAACAGAGAAAGTCTCCCGCCCTTTGTCTCTTAAAGCGGAACGTGTGCAGCGGTTCCTTTCCGCCGGGCTCGAACAGATGCAGCGCGTTTCCTTCCGGCTCGCTTTCAAAAAAGCGCCACACTGTGCGCACCTTCATGAATTGCGCCGCCTCCTTCTTTACCTCTTCCATGCTCTCGAATAACTCAACAGCCTTGGGATCGCGTTCGGCAAAGCGCTTCTCGAAATCCCCGCGGAAGCCCATGTGCCGTCCATAGAGCATGAACGGGTTGATGTACGACCAGAGGTCCCGAAGGTCCGGTACCAGCCGAATCTTACGATCAAGATACGGCACGTCGAGGATCGGCAGGCCTCCGCGCACCTTCGGAGATCGCGTCACCGTTGCCACTTGCGCGACCTTTACCGTTGTGGTGATGCCCGATCCGTTGCCGGAAGCGGTATGGGTGCGCACCAGCGTCTCCCGCGTCGCGGGATCCATCAGTTCGTTCATCAACCGCAGGCCCGTCATGGCGTCTTTGGCGTAGCACACGGCCTTGCCGTAGCTCGGCGCGATTTTCGTCTCCGTGAACTTCGCCGAAAGCGCCGCGCCTCCAACGAGCAGCGGGATCTCAATTCCCGCATCCTTCAAATCGTTTGCGGTAATTACCATCTGTTGCGCGCTTTTCACCAGCAATCCGGACAACCCGATGGCATCCGGCTTGTGCTCCTTGTAAGCGCGGATCAAATCCTCGGGCGGCACTTTGATCCCCAGATTCACCAC
>Ga0137398_10000816_pt1 | contig 11857 bp, 11 predicted proteins | sample czorhiz216metaG_FD_106659 | JGI IMG/M metagenome (GOLD analysis project Ga0137398, IMG submission 106659) | Vadose zone soil microbial communities from Angelo Coast Range Reserve, California, USA - czorhiz2.16 metaG | ecosystem: Environmental > Terrestrial > Soil > Vadose zone | place: USA...
AAGCCAACAGCTATTTTTCCCGTTCCGGGCCGCGCCTCATTACCGGAATCGAATCCTTAGCCAAATTCTTCCATCCGGCGATCTCCGTAAGCCAGGAAGCAGAATCGGCCTTCCTTCCCATCGCGCTCCCAACTGAAGTGCAGCCGGTCGCCCGAACCGCCTCCGCCTAGCGCCCAAAAGCCTGATGGTCATTTCTGAGCACCGAATCACCGGCTAAGTTCGTGCTTGGCTTGCGGACACGTCTGTTCGCCGGCGCCAGTAGTAGTAAAGCGGAAGTCCGGCCAAGATCAACAGAAGCCCGATTGACGAGCGCCCCGGCCGCGCGATCCAGATGTTTACCGTCAACGCCAGCGCCCCCGCCACGAAAATTCCGGGCACCCACGGATAGCCCCAGCAGCGGTACGGCCGCGGCATCTCCGGCTCCGTGCGCCGCATGCGAAACAGCGACACCACCGCCAGCCCGTAAAAAATCCAGCCGGCAAAAATAAAGAGGTTCGTCAACTCTTCAAACGTGCCCGTAAGCGCCATTAAGCTGGCCAGCACCCCTTGAAAAATCAGTGCGCGACCCGGAGTGCGGAACTTCGGATGGATGCCGTCCGCAATCTTGAAAAAAATACCGTCGCGCGCCATCGCATACGGCACACGCGCGCCGCTCAAGATTGACGAATTCATCGACCCAATCGCGGAGATCACCATGGCCAGCGTAATCCACGTGGCCGCTCCGCGCCCGGCCACGTGCTCCACCACGTCCGACGCAATGTGCTGCGACGCTGCCACGCTCGCAAACGGCAGCACCTTCAAACAAGCCGCGCTGAACAGCAGGTAGATTACCGCTACCAACGCTACGCCTCCCACCAGCGCCCGCGGAAAATTCCGTTGTGGATTTTCCACTTCCGAGCCCACCAGGTTCAAATCTTCCCAGCCGTCATAAGCCCAGAGCGCCGCCGCCAGCGCAGCAAGGAACGCGCTGAACACGCCGGCGTCCAGGGCCGCCGGCCACGTCGGATCCGGGGCCTGCGCCGCGGGAGTCGGCGAGAAAAGCGCCACGCCGATTACGATCACCACGGATATAATCTTGATGGCCGTCAGAAATACCTGCACCGCCCCGCCTAGCCGCACACCCAAATAATTCACTCCGGTCATAATTGCCAGCCAAAGTACCGCCAGTGGCTGCCCCCACGTAAACACAAAGTCGTACGGTTTCAGCCAGCTGGTAAGTCCAGGAATCGCGATGTGCATCGTGAAAATCGGCGTGGCCACCGCCGGCTAAAGAAATCCCAGAAAGCGAACCAATCCCGCCGCAATCGAAGACGCCGACGATGGCCGTCCCACAATCGAGTGCATCCACCCAAAAAGAAATCCCCACGCCGGGCCAAATCCGCGCCGCAAATAAGCGTACTCGCCGCCGGCCTCTGGAATCGCCGCGCCCAACTCCGCGTATGAAAGCGCGCCGAACAGTGACAAAATCGCGCCCACAATCCACGCCGCGAAAACCACCGAAACAAATCGTCCCTCCCGAGCCATCTCCGCCGGCTTAAGAAAAATGCCCGTCCCAATCATGGTGCCCACAACAATCGCGCCAGAAGCCCAGGCCCCCAGCCCTCGCACCAATTCCAATCGCTTTTCCGCCATCAAACCACCGCCGCTCTCGCAATCCGACTAACTCCCGCCCCCACCACGAACGTAACCACCGCCCCGATCATGACGTACCACGTAAACGCCACATTCGTAAACCGAAACACAAACAAAATCGCCGTCAAACCCGCAAACATTCCCGCGAGCGCTCCGCGCGCGTTTGCTCCGTGATCGAGTGTCCCCAGCAAAAACAGTCCCAGCAAGCTCCCAAACGGCAGCGAGGCCACCGTCAATCCCGTCTCCAGCAGCGGTCCCCATCGCACCAGGCCAAATCCCATCAACACCAATCCCCACGCCAGCGTCATTCCACGCGAAATCCGCAAAAAGCCCGCAGCATCCGTCGACTTTCCCCACAAACGCGAAAAATCCAGTACGCTTGAAGCCGCCAGCGAATTCAACGCGCCGCTGGCATTCGACATTGCCACTGCAATCACCGATGCCAGCAACAATCCCGCCAGTCCCGCGGGTATCTCGCGCACCAAAAATGTCGGCAGCACGCGGTCCGTGCGCTCCCCCGCCGCAAGCAGCGGGGCATGCTGCGCAAACACAAACAGCAGCACTCCGACAAGCAGAAAAACCGTGAACTGCACCGCCACAATCACGCCGCTTGCGAGCAACGCGCGCCTGCCATCCCGTTCGCCACGCGCCGCCAAGAGCCGCTGCACGATGGTCTGGTCCGTCCCGTGACTCGCCATGGTCAAAAAGGCTCCGCCAATAAGCCCCGACCAAAACGTATATTTCGTCGCCCAGCTCCAGGAAAAATCAAACACCTGCAATTTATGCCCCGCCGCGGCGGCTACCTGCGTCACTTCATTCCATCCGCCGGGGATGCGATGCAAAAGGGCTCCCAGCGTCACCGCACTCCCCGCCAAATACAGCAGCAGCTGCGCCACATCGGTCCAGATCACCGCCTTCATTCCGCCTTCTAGCGTGTACAGAATCGTCAGCGCAATTACGATCAGCACCGCCAGCCGCTCCGACGTCCCCAGCGCCACGCTCACCACCAGCGCAATCGCCGAAACGCGTACGCCTTCGGCCACCGCCCGCGTGACCAAAAAAGTTGTCGCCGCCACCACGCGCATCTTTTCGCCAAATCGTTTTTCAATCAGCGCATACGCGGTGAAAAACTCCCCGCGAAAGTAGCCGGGCAAGAGCAACAACACAATCAGTACTCGGCCAATTAAATACCCCAGGACTAGTTGCAGAAATGTTAGATTCCCGCCATAGGAAATCGCCGGCGTCCCAATGATCGTCAGCGTCGAAGTCTCCGTGGCCACAATCGAAAACGCCAGCGCCCACCAAGGCGCCGTCCGCCCACCCAAGAAATAATCGCGAACATCCTGCGACCGCCGCCGGAAATGCATTCCGAGCGCCGTCACCCCCAGCAGGTACATCACCACAATCCCCAGATCGACTGGATGAATCCGCATCGCGCAGGGGATTATACGTACCCGCTACATCTGAGCCGCTATTTTTTTGGAATCGAGCCACCGTAGCGCCATTCTTCCCGCGGTCGTTTCTCGCGTATTCTGTCTCCGTGAGGTACATCCTGGGCTTTGACGGCGGCGGCACGAAGACCGAGTGTGTGCTCATGAACTCGGACCACCAGATCCTCGCGCGCACCTATGCCGGGCCGTCCAACCCGTCGCGCATCGGTGTCGAAGTAGCTTTTCGCAATGTCGAAGAAGCTGCCCGCCTCGCTCTCCAGGAAGTGGGGCTTGAACGCGGCGTCATCGCCGCCATCGGCGCCGGGCTCGCTGGAACCGCCAAGCCCGACATGAAGCAGCGGATGACTATGGCGCTGCAAATAAGCTTCCCGACAGCCGCGATCACAGTTCTCACCGATCTTGAAACCGCATTGGCGGCTGCGGGCGAAGGTCCCGCCATCGTACTCGTCGCCGGAACCGGCTCTGCCGCATTCGGCCGCAACGCGCAAGGGCAAATACGACGCGCCGGCGGCTACGGCCCCGCCTCCAGTGACGAAGGCAGCGCGTACGATATCGGACGCCAAGCCATCGCCGCCGCCGTCGACGCCCGTAAGAAAACGGGCACCGACTCCGCGCTCGGCCAACAAATTCTCGCCCTGCTTCGTTGTACGGAATGGCCCGTGGTCCAGCATCGCGCGCAGACCATGCCCGACGACATCTTTCCCCCGCTCTTTCCCGTTGTAGCCGCAGCTGCTGATTCAGGCGACTCTACCGCCCGCGAAATCTTGAATCACGCCGCCGCCCAACTCGCCGCTCTCATCGATCAGGTTGCCGCGCAACTCAGCCTTCGCCAAACAAATTTCTTGCTAGCCAAAATCGGTGGCACCATCGGCCGCTCCGTTTTCTTCGACGCGCAGCTCGACGCCTGCTGCGAGCAGCTTTTCCCACGGGTGCAAATCGGCGCCCTACCGATTTCTCCCGCCGAAGCCGCCGCGCTAGCGGCAAAATACTGATATGGCCGCCGCCGAATCCTCTCGCGAACGCGACCACGCCCGCAACGCCGCCGGCGATGAACTCGCCGCGCTCCTCCACCATCATTCTTCTGAAGTCCTCCTCGGCCTCCTTGATAATCCCGCGCTCGACGAAACGCGGCTCTGCCTCCTCCTCGACCGCAAAGATCTCCCCGCAGAAATCCTCGATGAAATCGCTCGCCGCAAGCCGCTCCTGAAGAATTATCGTGTCAAGCGCGCCCTCGCGTTTCACGCGCGTACCCCTCGCCTGCCCGGTCTCCGCCTCCTCCGCGAGCTCTATCTCATGGATCTAGTGCAGCTGACGCTTCTCCCAGGCACTTCCGCCGAACTCAAAATTAACGCCGAAGCCCAAGTAATCTCCCGCCTCCCGCAGCTTCCCCTGGGACAAAAGCTCACGCTAGCCCGCCGCGGCACCGCTCGCGTAGCGGGCGCCCTCCTCGCCGAGGGCCACGCCCAAATTCTCGGTGTAGTGCTCGACAATCCCAATCTTGTGGAGGCGCAAGTCCTGAAAGCCCTCTCGCTCGAACGTCTTCCCCTCGGCGTAATACAAGCCATCGCGCACCACCGCAAATGGTCGCACATGTACAATGTCCGCCTCGCGCTCGTCCGTCATCCGAACTCCACGCTCTCCACCATCCTCGCCTATCTCCCCGAGCTCACCGTCTCCGATCTCCGCGAACTAGCCTCCCCTGGCATCGTTTCCGAGAGTCTGCGCAAGTATTTGCTCGCAGAAATCCAGCGGCGAATTCGCAAATCAGAAAAATCCACGCAAATCCTGGAATCCCCCGGCGATTCCGGTCCGTCTAAGCCAGACTGAGCCTGTTGCCGCGCCATCTGCGCGTAAGCATTCTGTGATCTTGGACGTGCTAGGGTTGCATGTACCAAACGGTGGTATAGCCCGCCAATGCAACGCCGCCCAGGAGGCGCTATTCTGTCAGTGAGCGGCGAGCTCCGCCGTCGCAGCTTGGGATCTTGGCAGGGGGTATCACCAGCCCGATGACCACCGTGGAGCATCCGTCCCGGCGCCTCGAGCGCCGCTGGGCCCAGCGCTATTCCTTCAGCGCCGACCTCGAAATCGAATGGGGCTCCGCCGTCCTTCGCGCAAAAACCCGCGACATCAGCGCCAACGGCATGTTCATCGAGTCCCACGACACCCTGTGGGTCGGCGCCGGTTTCTCTGCGCATCTCGCTCTCGACCATCCCGTAAAATTGGATTGTTCCGTCAAGCGCGTCGAACCCGGCCGCGGCATGGCCGTCGCCGTCACCGTCAGCGAGCAGCAGCACCACCAGCGTTACCAGGATCTCCTCGCCTCGCTCTCCGCCCCGCAAATCTAGCCGCCCGCTCCGCCCCCGCGATTTTCCTTCCCCACGCGCGCGCCGCCCCTCGTTCTATACTATTCTCGTAACCGCGCGGGGCCCGTCCTCGAAACGCTGAGCGCCGCTCCGGTCATGCCCTGGTTCCTCACGATTCACGACGACGCGATGACCCGATGCCTTGATTGCGGTTCGGAGCGCACCACGGACCAATGCCCCTCCTGCGGCCTTACCACCGCCGCCGCCGAAGTGATGTTTCGCCGCCACTTGCTGGCCCGCACTGCCATCTTCCTTCTCGGCTCCCTCGGATTTCCTTACATCAGCCAGATTTATCCTCCGCTCGATCTCGATCTCATCCTCGTTTTCTTCGGCCTCATCTTCTTCGGCGCGCTTACCCTCGCCATCATCCTCGAGCGCCGCGCCCGCAATCATCAGGAAATCGAAGTCCTCAAGCGCGTCTACAACGGCTTCATCCCGCTGCCGTGGATTCTTGCCGCCACCCTGTTCATCAACGGCCGCCTCGACGCCCAGAAAAATGTCGTCTACCATCCCACCTCCGTGGAAGGGCGCTTCAACATGAAGGGCATCGTGAAGGGCAGCCGCCGCCTGTTCGTGCACTCTTGGCGAGCCGGCCAGCGCGTCGAGAATCTCGCCGTGGACCTCGACGACTTCGATCGTTTCCGCGAGGGCGATGCCGTAGTAGTAGGGGTAAGTCCCGGTGCCCTAGGCATCCCCTGGTATTACGGCGTCTACCGTCGCTGATTTTTCAGCAGCCGTTTTCCCATTCGGCGGGCGCTCGGTTGTTGAAGGTGGGTCTTGGCTTCGCTTCTTTACGTCATACTTCTAGTAAGCCGTCTTCCCGTTCGGCAGCAGCGGCAACTGAATTTCCAGAAAGCTCCCATTCTTCCCAAACCGAAATCGCACCCGCTGCACCAGCCCCACGTCGCGGACTTTCCACTCCGACGTCTCCACTGGCTGACCGGAAACCTCCCCGGGCGACCATTCCACATTCTCCCCCGCCGGCTTCACTTTCTCCGGATCCACCTCGTAAACTTCCTGCTCCTTTAAGTCCACCAGCATAAACCGCTTCCACAGTCGCACCAGCAGCACCCCGCGCTTTTCTCCGTGATAAATGTTCCAAGATTTCGGCGCGTCCTCATTAAATCGCACAATAGCAAACTGCACCGGCTTCCAGATTTTCTGGTCCGCGGAGACACGCAGCGGCGCGATCGTTGCGATCGAAACGGCCGCGAGCAAGAAATAGCGATTCAATTCTTCACTTCACCAAACGCCTTATCCAGCAGCCGAACTCCTTCATCCACATCGGCCTTTGAAATATTCAGCATCGGCGACAGCCGCAACACGTTCCCGAACAGCCCGCCCTTGCCGATCAGCAACCCATTATCGCGCGCCCGCTCCATCACCTGCGTGGTTGCCTCCGGCGCCGGCTCCTTCGTCTTGCGGTCTTTCACCAACTCCAGCGCCTGCATCAAACCCATGCCGCGCACGTCGCCGATCAGCGGATACTTCCCCTGCAACTCTTCCAGCTTTCCGCGGAAATAGTTCCCCACGGTGTGCGCGTTCTCCAGCAGATGTTCTTCCTCGATAAACTCAATCGTTGCCTTCGCCGCCACGCTGGTCACCGGATTCCCGCCAAACGTCGAAATGTTCAGCCCTTGGAAGCTTGAAGCAATCTCCGGCGTGGTCACCGTCAACCCGATTGGCACGCCGTTGCCGAGGCCCTTGGCGCTGGTCAGGATGTCTGGCGTCACTTCCCACTGCTCGATGCCAAACCATTTTTTCCCGGTGCGCCCCCATCCGGTTTGCACTTCATCGGAAATGAACAGCCCGCCGTACTTTTTCACAATCCTGAAAACGATCTTGAAATATTCCTTCGGCGGCGTGATAAACCCGCCGACGCCCTGAATCGGCTCGGCGATAAACGCCGCGATGTGCCCGCTGGTCCCGGTTTGAATCAGGTTTTCCACGTCGTTCGCGCACGCCACTTCGCACGACGGATACGTCAGATGCAGCGGGCAGCGATAGCAGTACGCATTCACCGCATGCGAAATCCCCACGCTGATCACCCCACTTTTGCGGTAAGGCGCGTGCGCGGTCATCGCCTTGGCAATCGCCGAGCTTCCGCTATACGCATGCCGCAGCGCCACCACGTCATAGCTGCCGGTGGCCATGCGCGCGATCAGGATCGCCGCTTCGTCCGCTTCCGTCCCGGAGCTGGTGAAAAAACTCTGCTGCAAATTCCCCGGAGTAATCTGCGCGATCTTTTCCGCCAAGGCCACAATGTGCTCGTTCGGATAAAGCGTGGAAGTGTGCTGCAGCCGGTTGACCTGCGTATTGATCTTCCCGGTCACCCTGGGGTTGCAGTGCCCCACCGAAACCGTAAGGATCCCCCCAAAGAAATCCAGGTACTTGCGCCCCTCCAAATCCCACAAATATTGCATCTCCCCGCGGTCCGCCACCAGCGGCCGCGCGTAATAATTGGTGACGCTAGGCCAAAGATATTTTTTGTGTTTAGCGACAACCTCGTCGCTACGCGTCTGTGCAGCAACCATCGGTTTAGCAGGAGTAGTCACGTCAAAGCCCTCACGAGCTCAGTAGAATGGCATCGAGTGTAGCGGAAGTGGCCGAGGTAAAGGAAGTACGTGAAGGGAAGCAGATAAAGGAGAGAGCCCCCTTTTCAGGCCCGGTGCGAAGACGGTCAAAGGATGGTCATCTACGACCCTTAACTCCGCTCGAGCACGGTTAAGATCACGGACCGCGCCGGTGTGCGCACAACGACCGGTTCCTTCAGACTTGGCAAAATCTTATCCACGCGGGTATCGGTGAATTGGGCGGTGTCAGGGTGGTGGCTTGATCCATACCCGTTATGTCGGCGATGGGGGTATGGATCGCGGTACATTCCGCTAGGCTATGCGATTAGGCTGCCAATCAGTTACCCCCGGAGGCCTTGTATGCTTCTGCCGGAATTGGCTGGGTGGAAACGTTTGCGCCGGCTATAAATTTCCATTTTCCTGATTGCTTCTGCCACACGTCAATCGAACTGAAAGGAGCCGCGGTAACGTTCATGTTGCTGTCTTTCATTCCGGAAGAAGTGAAGTTTCCTGCGTAAGTTACCGTGGCCGTGTCTCCGTAGATGTGCACCTTCATGTCTTTGATTTCCACGCTTGCTTTGGCATCTGGGTTAGCGGCCTTTGACGCGGCGGCCATTTTCTCCAAGTCAGCGGGAGTCTGATCGTGGATATTCCCGAAAACATCCACCATGGTAGAGTGCGTTGCAACGATACTTTTTTGAAAAGCGACGTCCGCTTCCGTGTTGTTGATGTGCTTGGTCCATTCTGTTTCCAAAGTCCTGAGGGTTTCTTCGTCCGAAGCCGGTTTGGAGAAACTTCGGGAAACCAAGAACGCCAGCACAGCTAAGAGTAGCAACGAAAAAGAGAGTTTCTGTTTCATAATCCCCCCGTTTCACGCGGAGCCTAGCACGAGCACTTTCCCCCCGCAACGCAAAAGCCAGAGGGAAGCCGATCGCGATTCCGCCAGCCAGCCGGGCCGCCCCTAGACGCAAGCCCAGAAGAGGAATCTGCGTAGTCGTGGTTACACTAGCCACAAATCAACTGCTCAGTGCCGACGCTCGCCCGGCCCGGTCGGGGTGGGGAATCGGGAGTCTTACTGGCCGCTACGGATTGCAGGAGCCAAAATCCTTGGTGAGCCTATCGACTTGAAAGGAGGGCTTTCCGGCGGAGTCTTTAGCCTTCTTGCCTTTTTACGGTGACTCGCTCGCCAGCTTTCAGAGCAGTGGAATCCCCGGATAGCGCACAGACTCTTTTGTCTTTTTCATTTTGCAGGGTCAAGCCATCCGCTCCGGAGGCCGCATCCGGTGATCGATGGATGGTTGTGGGTTTCGTGATAGACGAGGAAGCCCACGGCGGTGAGCGCAACGGCCACGCCCGCAATGATGGCTCGGGCCGATGTTTCCGAGATTCCCGGTTTGCGGGAAGGCTGGCCGTGCCAGAAGCAGGCAAAGAGCCAACGCAGTGGAGGTACGAAAGCGGGAAGGGATAGCCATGGTCGCCTCCCAAGGCAAGCAATTAAGGAGAGTGTAAACCGCGAGGGGGATGGGAAATCGGGCTATAATTAAACCGGCGGACGGGCCGGGTGATCGCTGGCGCCGAGCAAATCGGAGCGGGAGGAAAGTCCGGACACCGTCGTCGTAGGCTCGCAAGAGCCGGTGACGAAGTAGGGCAACGCGCCTGGTAACGCCAGGGGACGGCCACGCAGGCTCTGCCGCAAGGCAGAGTTACCCGCCTAGGTGGGTGGCGTCGAGCTCAGCTCGACGCGGTGCGGCTCAGTCACGGAAAGTGCCACAGAGAATATACCGCCGGCGGACCAGCACGGTGGCATCGCGCAGGGAAACCTGCGAGACGTCTTCGCCAAGCTGAATCGTTAGGCAAGGGTGAAAAGGTGGGGTAAGAGCCCACCGCTCTGGTGGCAACATCAGAGGCACGGAAAACCCCGCGTGGTGCAAGGCCAAATAGGAGGGGAGAGCCGGCCCGGCTCGACGAGCGCATTCGCGAAAGCGAGCGTGCTCCCTCGGCGACGGCGCAAGCTGCCGCGGAGGCAACCCTCGGGTAGGCTGCTGGAGTCACGGCGCGAGTCGTGACCTAGAGGAATGATCGCCGCGGCATGCGAACGTTTTACGTTTGCATGCAGCACAGAATCCGGCTTACAGGCCCGTCCGCTATTTTTCAATAACTTACGGCGCACTCGCGCCAAACTTGCCACAAACTTGCCATGGCTGGCAGGAAAATCCGCAAGATCCGCTTGCGAAAAAGCGTGGGTACGAGCAGCACCTCCAGCGGAGGGTTGCGCGGGGACCTTGGTTTGACGGCAGAAATTATCAGCGCTACTCCGGGTTTGCCCTTCCTCCTGCACGCGCAGACACCAGCAGTTGAGAAAACGTCAACCCGCAATCACTAGCGGCGTAACACGCCCGCAGGCTACAAGCGACAGACAAGAGCACGTCCCCTCTGACAGGCTTTCCATGGTTGAGTTCTCATCGCTCTTTGGTAGCGATCCGCAACGCCTGCAAGCCGCCGTCATGGAGGCCGCCCTATAAAGTATTGAACGGTGAACACAACTACGCACAGAGTGGAGGCGAAAAACAGCTTGGGGACCAGTGTGGAAATCATCCAGTCGTCTCTCATCAACGCACTCGGCAGCACTCAACTTACTGGTGCCCGCCTTCCCGAACTATGCCGCGGGCAGCGGAGGACCAACCTCGTGGCATGAACTGCTCGAAATCCGTGGCAAGATTGCCGAACGGGCGATCGCCCACGGCGAGTAGGCGGGTCGGCCTTACAACCGGGCACACTTCGCTCTCCAATGTAACCGAGCACGGATGCAAGGCATCACTTAATCGTAGGAACCATAACCAATAGAAAAAACATGATGGACCATAAGCGGCGCAAGCTCACCGTCAGGCATACCGGAAATCAGATGAGACCTAACGGTCTCAGGCAGCTGGCACGACAATCGTGCCGAAACAGGCGGCAGGATCGTGAGCAATGACTCAGAAGTCGTAGCAGCACCGCCCCTTGCTGTGTGCTACGAAACGCTTGTCCGCGTGTCCCGAGCCATCGGAACGCACGGGGACTTCAAAGAGCTGTTTGGGGTGCTAGCCAACGAACTGCAACGAGTAGTGCAATTTGACTTCATCGGAGTGTCTCTCCGCGACAACAACTCCTATACGTTTGACAATTATTTCATCGACATGGCGAGTGGATCAGAGTTGCTTCCCGAAGAGACGCTAACGCCCGAGGAGACGCTTACGCAATGGGTTTACGAGCAGCAAGAACCGCTGCTCAGGTCGACGAACGAACTGGAGCCGTGCTATAGCCGGCTGCAGACAGTATTGAAAAGGCTCACTATTCGCTCGATCTGCGCGCTCCCGTTAACCACGGCGCGCCGCAAACTGGGGGCAATCACTTTCGGTAGCAAGCGGCTCGATACTTACTCGCCGCGCGAAGTGCGATTCGTGTCCCAAGTGGCGGGCTACATTGCGCTGGCGTTCGACGACGCGTCGAATTTCGCGGCGTTGCGGCGGGCGTCCGAGGAACTACGGACTAAGAACGACCGGCTACAGCTGCTCCTTGACGTCACCAATCAGGTGGTTTCCAATTTGGAACTCCGCGATCTGCTGCGTGCCATCTCGCAGGATGTCCGACGCGTGATGCAGTGTGACTACGCCGGCTTGTCGCTCCCGGATGCGGAAGATAAGCAGCTACGACTTTACGCGGTTGACTTTCCGGAGGGAAAAGGGTTTCTGCAAGAAGACTTGGTCTATTCGATCGAGGGATCGCCTTCCGGCACCGCATTTCGAACGATGAAGCCTCTGACGCTCCAGAGTCCTTTCACCGGTTGGCTCCATTACCC
>Ga0137398_10000817_pt1 | contig 11839 bp, 10 predicted proteins | sample czorhiz216metaG_FD_106659 | JGI IMG/M metagenome (GOLD analysis project Ga0137398, IMG submission 106659) | Vadose zone soil microbial communities from Angelo Coast Range Reserve, California, USA - czorhiz2.16 metaG | ecosystem: Environmental > Terrestrial > Soil > Vadose zone | place: USA...
CGGGGCCGGCTTCGTGGTCGCGGCGGTTCCGGCGAGCTGCGTGGACGCCCTCGAGTCGCGGGTCTCCGAGGTGGTGAAACGCGGCCTGCCGGAAACCAAGGAGCGCGCGCTCGCCCTGGGCGCGCGGGATGAGATCCTGGCCGAGGCCCTCCGCGCGGACGTGGTGGCGATCGGGCCCGGGCTCTCGCGGCAGGCGGAAGCGCAGGAGCTGGCCCGCGAGCTCCTGGAGCGCGTGGAGGCGCCGATCGTTCTCGACGCCGACGGCCTGAACGCGTTCGAGGGAAGGGGCGTGCATCGCACGCACGGCCCACTGGTGCTCACGCCTCACTACGCGGAGGCGGCGCGGCTGAGTGGGCACACGATCGCCGAGATCGCGCGCGACCCGGCCGGCTGGGCCAGGCGTTTCTCCGAGGAGAGCCGGGCGCTCGTTTGCTTGAAGAGCGTTCCCATGGTTACCGCCATACCCGCCGAGCCTCTGATCCTGAACGCGACGGGAAATCCCGGGATGGCGACCGCGGGCGCGGGGGACGTCTTGACCGGAACCATCGCGGGGCTCATGGCGCAGGGCGTGGACGCGGAGGAGGCGGCCACCGTGGGCTGCTACCTCCACGGGCTCGCCGGAAACGTGGCCGCGCGGAGGCTGGGCATGCGCGGGCTCATCGCGGGGGATATCCTGCGCGCGTTGCCGGCGGCGATGCTGGCCCTGGAGAGCGGGGCCCTTGCCGAGATCTAGACCGAACCCGGGAAGCGCCGGAGACGGCGGCGCGGGGGAACGTCGCGAGCCGGGGATCGGCTCGGGCGTCGGCAAGGCCGCCGTGGCCGCGCGCATCTCGGCCCTGCGCGCCGCGCTCGCCCACGACCTCATGCGGGCCGGCCGCGTGCTCGAGCGGCGGGGCATGATCGTGGCGTCGGAGGGGAACCTCAGCGCCCGGATCACCCCCGACCGGGTGCTGATCACGCGGCGCGGGCGGAGAATCGGGGACCTGACGCCGCGCGACTTCGTGGACCTGGCCCTGGACGAGCCCCTCGATTCTCAGGGACGCGCCGCCGCGTCGACGGAGCACCGCATCCACCTGGCGGCGTACGCCGCGCGCCCCGACATGGAAGCGCTGGTGCACGCGCATCCGCCGGGGCTCGGCGCGTTCGGCGTGCGCGGCGAGGCCCCCAGCCTGCGCGCCCTCGACGAGGCGCGCGACGCCATCCACGCCCTCGCGGTCGTGCCGTACGCGCCGTCGGGCACCGAGACCCTCGCGAGATTGGTCGCGGCCGCGCTGACCGGGCAGGACGGTGCGCCCGCGTCCGACGTCCTGATCTTGCGGAGCCACGGCGCGCTCGCGGTCGGGGGTAGCGTGGAGGAAGCGCTGGCGCGCCTCGAGATCGCCGAGCACCTGGCGAGGACCCTCCTGCTCGCGGAGCGCCCCGCCACGTAAACCGCGTCCATACGCGAAATCTTTGCCGTAGCGCCCCCCACGCGATGCGCTCAGACTTTTCCCATGCCTCCGCCCCTCCAGCAGTCCCTTCGCTCCGACACCGTCGTCCGCCTGCCGCCGATCGAGATCTGGCAGGCCTTCACGCATCCGGTCCATCTATACTACTGGCTGGGGGACGCGATCGAGATCGATCTACGCGTCGGCGGCGCGTACATCGTGCGCGCCACGAACGGGATCCGGCTGGACACGACCGTGGAGAGGGTGCTGGAGGGCCGGCGGCTGGTCCTGCGTCCCACGCGCCGCGGGGACGATGCCCGGATCGAAGTGGACCTGGTCAAGCTGTCCGGCGCCGAGACCAGGGTCTCGGTCTCCGACCCCGATGCCGAGGACGCCGGGCCCTGGCGCGAGGCACTCGAGAACTTGCGCTCGGTCTGGGAGCGCGGCATCGACCTGCGCGAGTCGCGGCTGGCCGTGATGGGGATCGGCACCAAGGACCTGGGGCCGGGCGACCGGCCGGTCCGCGGCGTTCCACCCGGCGTCGGGGTGCGCCTCAACGCGGTGCTCCAGGGCGGCGCGGCGCAGGAGGCGGGGCTCCGGTCCGGAGACGTCGTGATCGCCTTCGACGGCGAAGTCGTCCGCAGCGCGGAGGAGCTGGTGCGATGCATCCACGCACGGAAGCCCGGGGACTCGGTCCAGGTCCTCGCGATCCGGGATGGCCAGGAGAACGCCCGAACGGTGGTCCTGGGCCGGCGGAGCGGGCGCGGCGAGCCGCCCCCCGCCCCCGCCCCCATGCTTCGGGGAATGTGCGAGGCGGTCATGGAAGCGGACGCCAAGCTGGAGAAGGCCGTGCAGGGACTGTCGGACGCGGACGCTTACAGGCCCGAGGGGTCCGACGCGTGGTCCGTGGCCCAGGTGCTGGCGCACCTCTCCATCACGGAGCGGATGCTCCAGTGCTGGCTGGACCAGGCCGTGCGCGGCGAGCGTCCCGTGATCGACAGCGATCCGTGCACGAACGCGAGCCGCATCGCCGGAATTCTGTCGGGCCGCCCCGCCGTCCGCGACCTCCTGGACCGCCTTCGCCGGGACGAGCAGGAGACGCTGGCGTTTCTATCGCACCTGCCGGCCGACGTCGCCGCGTTCCGGCCGCGCTGGGCGCGCGTGGCGTTCACGGCGCTCGACTACCACACCCACAGCGAGGACCACCTGGGGCAGATCGCGCGGATCCGCGCGGCGATCGGGGCGTAGGGCGCTCACTCACCGATGATCTTGATCAGCACCCGCTTGGCCCGGCGCCCGTCGAACTCGCCATAGAAGATCTGCTCCCAGGGCCCGAAGTCCAGCTTCCCGGCCGTGATCGCGACCACCACCTCGCGCCCCATGATCTGGCGCTTGTGATGGGCGTCGGCGTTGTCCTCGCCCGTGCGGTTGTGCTTGTAGCGCTCCGGGCTGGGATCGTGGGGCGCCAGATCCTCCAGCCAGCGCTTGTAGTCCTCGTGCAGGCCCGGCTCGTCGTCGTTGATGAACACGCTCGCGGTGATGTGCATGGCGTTCACCAGGCAGAGGCCCTCCCGCACCCCGCTCTGGCGCACCGCCTCCTCCACCTGGGGGGTGATGTTCACGAAATCCATGCGGGCCGGGACCTGGAACGTGAGCGTCTGGCGCAGGTGTTTCATGGGAACAGTATAGCCGCGGGCCGGCGCGAACGGTATTGACGGCCGTTCGGCCGGGCGGGTATTGTTCCGCCTTGCCGCACCCCACGAACACACCGCGTAGCCCGATGCCGATCGAGATCACGGATGACCGCGCGCGAGTCGATGTCGGACAGCTGCTCGACCTCTACAAGGGCGCCTGGTGGGCGTTGGAGCGCTCCACCGACGACGTGCGCCGCGCGCTCGATTTTTCCCATCCCGTGATCTCGGCGTGGGAAGGCCGCAAGCTCGTCGGATTCACCCGGGTCATCTCCGACCGAACGTACCGGGCGACGATCTGGGACGTGATCGTCCGTCCCTCGCACCAGGGACGGGGCATCGGAGAGAAGCTCGTTCGTTTCGCGCTGGATCACCCCGATCTCAAGTCGGTTTCGAGTTTCCTCCTGCTCACGAAGGACAAGCACGGCTTCTACGAACGGTTTGGGTTCCAATCGGAGCCGGACATGGCGATGATGCTGCGTCGGTAACGTGCCGCGCGTGGTCGCGGCGCCACGGATTGAAGGAGGGAGAAAGCGGATGGAGAGCCTGAAGTCGACGAAGGAGATCGTGAAGTTCTGCGAAGAACGCGGTGTGGAGATGATCCATCTCTGGTTCGTCGACATTCTGGGTCAGCTGAAGAGCGTGGGCATCACGCTCCGCGTGCTGACCGACGCGCTCGAGGAGGGCGTGGGCATCGACGGCTCCTCCGTCGAGGGCTTCGCCCGGATCTACGAGAGCGATCTCATCGCGATGCCGGACCGGAGCACGTTCCAGATCCTCCCCTGGAAAGTGAACGGCGAGAGCGTGGGCCGGTTGATCTGCGACATCCAGAATCCGGACGGCACGCCCTACGCGGGGGACACCCGGCACGTCCTGAAGCGCGCCCTCAAGCGGATCGAGAAGCAGGGCTACACGTTCTATCTGGGCCCGGAGCTCGAGTACTTCTACTTCAAGAGCGTGAGCGATCGCACGCTGCTGGATCACGCGGGCTATTTCGACCAGGTGCCCGATGATATCGGGACCGAGCTCCGCTCCCGCACCGTCGAGGCGCTCCAGGCGATGGAGATCTCGGTGGAGGCCTCGCACCACGAGGTGGCCTCCAGCCAGCACGAGATCGACCTCAAGTACAGCGAAGCGCTCAAGATGGCGGACCAGTGCATCACCTACCGCTACGTGGTGAAGGAGATCGCGCGCCAGGGCGGGTACTACGCCACGTTCATGCCGAAGCCGGTCTACGGCGAGAACGGAAGCGGCATGCACATCCATCAGTCGCTCTTCAAAGGCGGGAAGAACCTCTTCTTCGCCGCCGGCGACAAGTACCATCTCTCGAAGGCCGGGCGCTCCTACCTGGCCGGGCTCCTGAGCCACATGCCCGAGTTCGCCTCGATCACGAATCAGTGGGTCAATTCGTACAAGCGGCTGGTGCCCGGGTTCGAGGCGCCGGTCTACATCGCCTGGGGCCAGCGGAACCGCTCCGCCCTGGTGCGGGTTCCCATGTACAAGCCCGGACACGAGAAGGCCACCCGTGTCGAGCTCCGATGCCCGGATCCGGCCTGCAACCCCTATCTCGCCTTCGCGATCTGCCTCGCGGCGGGCCTCAAGGGGATGGATGGAAACGCGACGCTCCGGCCTCCGGTCGAGGAGGACATCTACGAGATGAACGCCAAGGAGCGGAAGGAGCTCGAGATCGGAAGCCTGCCCGGAAGCCTCATCGAGGCGATCGAGCTGACCGAGAAGTCGAAGCTGGTGAAGGAGACGCTCGGCGACCACGTGTTCACGAAATTCATCGAGAACAAGCGGATCGAGTGGGACGGGTACCGCACCCGCATCACCGACTACGAACTGGAGAAATACTATCCGATCCTCTAGGCACATCCTGACGGCGCTGGCGATCGCCGTGGCCTTCTTGCTGGCCTTCGGCTGCGGTCGCCCGGGCACGGAGCAGAAGACCGCCGGCGCGGCGAAGGGCCAAGGCGCGGGCTCCATTCCGGCCAACGCGGGCGCGATCGGGTCCACGGCGCCCGACTTCGAGCTCACGGATCTCTCCGGCAAGAAAGTCCGGCTGTCCGACCTCAAGGGCAAGGTCGTGATCCTCGACTTCTGGGCCACGTGGTGCGGTCCCTGCCGCATGGAGATCCCCGATCTCGTGAAGCTCCAGAGCAGGTACGGCGAGAAGGGGCTCACGATCGTGGGGCTGACGGTGACCAGCCCGGAGAAGGACGTTCGTTCGTTCGCCCAGGCCCAGGGCATGAACTATCCCGTGCTTCTCGATGCGGACGACCTCACCAATCGGTACGGCGGCATCGTGGGGATCCCGACCACGTTCGTGGTGGACCGTCAGGGGCGCATCACGCAGAAGTTCATCGGGGTGATGAGCACCCGGACCTTCGAGGAGGCGATCCAGCCTCTCCTCGCGGGCTAGGCGCGCCGCGTGTTCGAATCGCAGGTCAATCAGGTCTCGCTCCTGGCGGCGTTCCTGGCGGGCGTGGTCTCGTTCGTTTCCCCGTGCGTGCTCCCCCTCGTCCCTTCCTACGTGACCTTCATCACCGGGGTCTCCTTCGACGAGCTGACCGCGGGGAACGCCGGGCCGCGCGTCCGCCGCCTGACCATCATCCATTCGCTCGCCTTCATCCTCGGCTTCTCCCTGGTCTTCATCGCGCTGGGCGCGACCGCCACCGTGGCGGGTCAGTTCCTGCGTCAACACCAAGATTCGCTCCGGCGCGCCGGCGGCGTGATGATCATCCTGTTCGGCGTCTACCTGACCGGGATCATTCCCATTCCCGCGCTCTCCCGCGAGCGGAAGAAGCAGCTCACCACGAAACCGCTCGGCATCCTGGGCTCGGTTCTGGTGGGCATCACGTTCGCGGCGGGATGGACCCCGTGCATCGGCCCCATCCTGGCCTCGATCCTCATCTACGCGAGCACCGCGAAGACCGTGGGGACCGGCGTCATCCTTCTCTCCGTCTACTCGCTGGGGCTGGGGGTGCCGTTTTTCCTGGCGTCGCTCGCCCTGAACTCGTTCCTGGCCGCGTCGCGCCGGATCCGAAGCCAGCTTCGCACGATCGAAATCCTGAGCGGGGTCGTGCTGATCCTCTTCGGCGTCCTCCTCGTCACCGACCTCTTCCCCAGATTTGTCTCCTTCCTCTCGCAGTTCCTCCCCGCCGTCGGCTAACCGCTAAATATTCCATCCCTTCCTGCCGATTCATCACTTCGGGGGCCATGGGGGTGTCCCCCCGGTCACGATGTTCGTTGCGGCGCACCCGATCCGACGGACGAGGCCCATGCAGACCAGGAGCGGATCGAACCAACCCCTAGCCCTTCCCGGCGAGGACAAGCTTCCCGCCCCCCTGGCCACGCTCCAGATGCTCAATCAGGTCGCGCGGTCGCTGGGGTGGGTCGAAGGCGCAGGATCGCCCTTTGTCGCGGTGGTCGAAGGGGTCGGAACCCTGCTGCGCGCGGACGGCGTCGCTGTGTTGGTCCGGAACGAAGCCGGAAGCTACGTGTTCCGCGTGGCCCATGGCGGCCTGGCCGAGTGGGCCGATTACACGCTCTCCGGCAGCGCCTCCGAGCTCCTGGATACGCTCCACTTCCGCGACAAGGTCACCCTCTTCAAGCGCTCGCAGAAAAACGCCTGGTCCCGGGAGTTCCTCCTCGCCGCCGGGATGCACTGGGGCGCCCTCGCGCCCATCCGCGTCCGCGATCAGAACGTGGGCGCACTCTTGGTCAACAACCGCCACTCGGTGCACGTGCGGGCCGAGCACATCGAGGCCTTCGAGAACCTCGCGACCCTGGCGGGCGTGGCGGTTCAGGAGGAGCGGCTGCGGGAAGGGCTGGAGGATCTCTTCATGAGCGTCATCGTCTCGCTCACGATGGCCCTGGAAGCCAAGGATCCCTACACCGAGGGGCACTCGGTGCGCGTCGCGGCCTACTCGGAGGCGATCGGCAAACAGCTCGGGCTCACCTCCGCCGTGCTCGATCTGATCCACCGCTCCTGCCTGCTCCACGACATCGGGAAGATCGCGGTGGACGAGACGATCCTGGCCAAGAAAGGCCACCTGAACGCGATGGAGCGGGAGAAGATGGACATGCACGTCCTGATCGGCGAGGACATCCTCCGCCCGATCGCGCTTCTCCACCCGCTCCTCCCGGGGGTGCGCCACCATCACGAGCGATTCGACGGCAGCGGCTACCCGGACGGGCTCAAGGGAGAGGACATCCCGATCGAGGCGCGGATCATGGCGGTGGCGGACGCGTTCGACGCCATGACCTCCAGCCGGCCCTACCGCGAGCCCTTGCCGGAAGAGGATGCGCTGGTCGAGCTACGCCAGGCGGCCGGCGCGCAATTCGACCCGCGGATCGTCGCGGCCTTCGAGCAGATCTATCCCGCCGTGAAGAGAACCCTGGAACACCTGCGTCCCCGGCGCGAGCTCGCCGTCGACCCCTAGACCTCGGTCGTCAGGGCGCCGTGACGCGCCAGGTCTTCCGGAGGCGTACGGTGGTGCCGTGATCCGGGCGCGTCTCGAAGGTCACCTCGTCCATCAGCTCGCGCATGAGGTAGAGGCCGCGCCCGTGGGGATCCAGCAGATTCGAGGGGTCGGTGGGATTCTCGACCCGCGAGGCGTCGAAGCCCCGGCCGTTGTCGTCCACCCGCACCGCGATCTCACCCTGGCCGATGCGGAAGACGAATGTGACGGTCTTGTCCGCGGCAAAGACGTTCCCGTGCTGGATGGCGTTCGTGCCCGCCTCGATGACCGCGATCGTGAGTGCGTTCGCGGTATCCTCGTCCACCTCGAACTGGCCGGCGATCTCGGCGATCAGCCCATGGACGAGGGAGAGCAGCTCGAGGCGGCTGCCGATGGTCAGTGTGACGGTGCCGCTCTGGTCCCGCGTGGGTGTCGGCTCGGCGGCTCCCATGGAAGCTACTGTATCAGAACCCCGAAGCCCGTCACCAACGGAATGCCCGCTCCCGGACTGATCAAAGCACCTTCAGCGCGACGATGGTGATGTCGTCCGCCTGCTCCGCGCCCTGGGTAAACCGGGAAACTTCCTCCGAAATCGACTGCAAGATCTGCCCCGCGGTCAGGCTCCGGGGCAGGGTCCCCGCGAACGCGAACAGGCGCTCCTCCCCGTAGTCCTCCATCAAGCGGTTCCTCGCGTCGGTGATGCCGTCCGTGTAGAGGATCAGGGCATCGCCCCTCTGGAGCGGTGTGGTGGTCTCGCCGTAGACGCAGTCGGAGTGGATCCCGAGCGGAATGCCCCCGAAATCCAGGAGCCGGCTGCCGCCGGCGGCGGGGAGGAGGATGGGGTAGTTGTGCCCCGCGTTCGAGAAGGAGAGGCTGGGGCCCGGCGTGCCGTCCGAGCCCGCCGCGGAGACCCGCGCCAGGAAGCACGTGGCGAACCGGTCCTCGGGGGTCGCCTCGAACACGAGCCGGTTCAAGCGATCCATGATCTCGCAGATGGGCTTTCCGTCCGGCGCCTGGGTGCGCACGGAGGCTTGAACCATCGAGGCCAGGAGCGCTGCGGGCACCCCCTTCCCGGCCACGTCCGCGATGGTGACGAGGTAGTTGCCCGATCCCACGTCCACGATGTCGTAATAGTCTCCGCCGACCTGCTTGTTGGGCACGTTCATCGCCGCGATCCCGAAGCGCCCCATCTCCGGCAGCCTTCGCGGCAGGAACTGCTGCTGGATCCTCCGCGCCACCGCGAGCTCCTCCTCGAGGAGCGACTTGGCGAGGTTCTCCTCGTAGAGGAGCGCGTTCTTGAGCGCCACGCTCGTCTGGTTCGCGAGCGTCTCGAGAAGCGACGTCTCCTCGGCCGTGTACCGCATCTCGGTGATCTTCCGGCCCAGGGAGATCAGTCCCAGGAACTGGCCTCCGTGGCGCAGCGGAAGAACGAGGTAGGGCTCCGTGAGGAGAAGCGGCTTCACTTCCACGCTTCGCTCAGGCTCCGCGGTGGCGAGATCGCGGAACTCGCCCCGGCGGATGAGGGAGAAGCCCTCCGTGAGCCGGTCGAGCGTGGCGCGCGGGATGGCCGCGATCGAATCCAGATCCACCGATCCCCCGAACCCGCGCACCACGGGCTCGTGGCTCTGGGGGGCGATGAGCAGGACGGTGGTGCGCGCGGACACCCCCTCGCGCAGCGTTTCCAGGACCGCGTCCGCGAGGGAGTGGAGATCCAGAATCGTGAGCACCTCGCCGCTCATGTGGCGCAGGAGCGTGCGATGGTCGCTTCGCTCGCGGAGGAACACCCGCTCCAGAGCCTCCTCCAGCCACGACACGACGGGCTGGAAGAGAACGAGCGCGATGAGGAGGATCGCGGTCTCGAAGACGGTCACATCCACGCCGGCCACGGATTCCAGGAGGGCGTCGAGCTGGCGGATGATCGTGAGATAGACGCTGACCAGAAATCCCGACGTGAGCGCGTACAGAATGGATTTTCGAGCAATCAGCTTGGCGTCGAGGAACCGGTAGCGAACCATCGAATACGCGATTCCGGCCGAGCCCAGGACCAGGGCCGCCACGATGAGGGCCGAGCGCGTGAGGAGGGGCCAGGTGTGGTTCAGGAGCGTGGGGATGGGGACCGCGACCGCGTAGAGCCCGGCGCACGATGCGAGCCCGATGAAGATCGTCCGGAGCTGCTTCCGCAGGCGCGGGTTCGTGGCGCGGCGGTAGCTCAGCCAGAGCAGCGTGAGCGCCGCGGCGATGTAGAGAAGGTTCACCGCCGAGAAGAGGATGACGTGGAAGCCGAACAAGATCTCCGTCGGCACGCGCATCACGTGCACCAGGGTCCCGCCGATCGGGTTCTTGGCGAGCCACGCGGTCAGCGGACCGGTGACGGCGCCCTCGGTCTGGAGAATCATCAGCAACAAGTGGAACGCGTGCGGCCCGAAGATCCAGAGGGCGACGAACGGAATCCGGCGCGCGAGGCGGTTCTCGGTGGGAAACACGCACGCGAAGTAGAGCAGCGAGGGGAAGAAGAGCTCCCAGAGATAATTGAAGGAGCGGAGCAGGTCGGTGTTGCCGATCCTGGCCTTGCCCCCCGTGCCCTCGAGGATGAATCCGATCGCCCCGAGGACCGAGCCCAGCCCGCCGAAGAAGAGCATGAGGGCGGTGGCGCGGTTCGCCTTCTCCCGCGGGGCCTCGCGGAGGATCACGATCCCGAGCAGGAACACGAGCCCGCCGACGATCAGGTAGAGGGTGGCGACCGTGATACCGGCGAAGCCGTGCATGGCGGGGGTTCTCTCCTAGCGGGCCGCGGGTTCGTCCGGGAGGAGCGACGCCGGCGTGAGGAGGAGCGGCGTTCCGGGGCTCTTCACGATGCATCCCAGCGCGCGCTGCTCGTACGTCCAGGGCGTCCCGTCCGTTCGCGCGGATCCCGCCATCGTCCAGGGGAAGAGCCGCGGCAGCGCCAGGAGCCTCTGCCTCGGGTACTCCTCGATCCGGACGCGGCGGCCCTTGCGGATGCCCGCGGCTCTCTTCGCCAAGTCCAGGGTGCGGTCGAGTGTGGCGATCTCGTCCACCAGCCTCAGATCCAGGGCGGCGCGCCCCGCGTACACGTGCCCCTGCGCGATCTCGCGCACCCGGTCGACGGAGAGGCCGCGTCCCTCCGCGACCCGCTGGGTGAAGTCGTCATAGAGGGCGAGGATGCCGCCCTTCACCACGACGCGCTCGCGATCGTCCAGGTTCCGCTCCGGGATGGTCACGCCGAGGAGGGGAAGCGTCAGCCCCCCCAGGAGATCGGCGCTGCGCCCGATCTGCACCCGGTCGGACGTCATGCCGATCTTCTTTCCCAGCCCTTCGTTCCAGGCCCACCCGCCGATGACCCCGATCGATCCGGTGATCGTGAACGGGGAGGCGGTGATCCGGGCCGCGTCCATGCTGATCCAGTACCCGCCGCTCGCCGCCACGCGCCCCTGGCTCACGTAGAGCGGCTTCTTCGACTTGCGGTAGGCCAGCATCTCGCGCGCGAGGAGGTCCGAGGCGAGGGGATCGCCTCCGGGGGAGTCCGCCCGCACGACGACCGCCTTCACGTTCCGGGACTCGCGGAATTTCCGGATCGCCTTCGAGGTCGTCCGGCCGCGGATGCCGCTGTCCATGGCACAGTCCCCGACGGCATAGACGAGCGCGATCGTGGGCTTCGGGCCCCAGAAGTCATCGGGAGTCCAGCGGGCCGCGCGCACGCCGCGCGGGCTCTGGAAGAAGACGCGCCGGCCCGCCGCGCTCCGAGCGCTCTCGCGAAGCGTCTCGACGCCGCCGATCTGGTCGATGGCGTGGCGCTCGAGAAGGCGCCGCGCGTTGATGTAGGGCTCCTCGTTCACGAGGGAGTCGAACTGCGCCCGCGTCATGCGCCCCGATTCCGTGATGCCTCGCGCCAGCTCCTCGTAGGTCGCCTTCACCAGATCGCCGCGCTGCTCGCGGTCCGCTTCGGACATGTCCCGGCGCGAGAACGACTCCATCGCCGACTTGTATTTGAGGTAGCGCCATTCCTCGAATCCGATGCCCAGCTTCGCCAGCGTGTCCTTCATGTACGTGCGCGACATCTGGACGCCGGGGACCAGGAGCGTTCCGACGGGATCCATCACGATGCGGTCGGCCGCCGAGGCGAGGTAGAAGGGGCCCATGCCGACGTTGTCGATGGAAACCACGACCTTCTTGCCCGCGCGGCGAAGCTCCAGGAGTTTCTCGCGGATCTCCCAGATCATCTCGATGTTCGCCTGGAATC
>Ga0137398_10000819_pt1 | contig 11828 bp, 8 predicted proteins | sample czorhiz216metaG_FD_106659 | JGI IMG/M metagenome (GOLD analysis project Ga0137398, IMG submission 106659) | Vadose zone soil microbial communities from Angelo Coast Range Reserve, California, USA - czorhiz2.16 metaG | ecosystem: Environmental > Terrestrial > Soil > Vadose zone | place: USA...
AGTGGCGAAGCAAAGAAAAAACTATCGGACGTCTCGACGGCGCAGAAAGCATTGGAAACCTTTAATCAGTCTCTGAAGGCAGGCGCGTACCACGACGCAAAGAACCAGCTCGACGCCATGCAGTGGCAGAAAACAAAAGTAAAACTCCAGCAGGAGCTGCAGCTCGCCGAGCAGACGGAGGCGAATAACATCAAGGGCCGCGCGGAGAGCCTCGAAGCGAGCGGCGACCTCGATGGTCTCGTGCATCTCCAGGAGGAGCTGCACAATTTTGGGGAACGCGCCGAGTCTCCTGATCTCGTCCAGTGGGCCAAGGTGAATTTTGGTAGTTGGCTCGCCGGTGTCGAAAGGAAATTGAGAGAAAAACAGGGCGATAAAGCATCGTTCGACGGCGCCGTCAGTGACTTTAACTCCACAAAAGAAAAGGGCGATCTGAACCGTATGAGCCACGAAGTTCTCCAAAAGTTCCAAAAACTCGCCAATGGCTCCGGCGCCTACGGTGATCAGGCGCAGACTTACGTAAGCACAACGATTCCCGCTGCCATGCAGGAGATGAGGAAGCTGGGCTCGGGAAAAGCGATCGTTCCTCCCATCGCATGCGTAGGGGGACAGGGCGCCACTGCAGCTCCTGCCAATACTCAGGGCATGACCTGCGCCAAACTGGATACCGACGTTTCCCTACAATGGCTGGGTACACCAGAAGTCGAATTCCCGGCTTCAGCAAATCAACCGGGGAAGTTACCGTATACACTTCGACTGATTGTAACCGTGGAAGCGAACGGCAAAGTAAAGGTCGAGAAGAACGGGAACGCCGACAAAGATTTTCTGAAGAAGGCGAAAGACGCCGCAAAAAACTGGAAAGCCACTATTCCCAAGTCTGGCGGCAAGCCCGTGAGCGTCAGCTTCCCGCTTTCGATTATATTCCCTCGGTAGCCCGCATCTGCCTGTTTTTGCAGTCCGCACAATTTGCAAGGGCCACTACCATCGAATGAAGAATAATGAAAACGATTGCAAGAAAGCAGAAAATCGTCTCCAAGTGGTCAAGTGAGGTTAATCCTTGAGGGAGAAGGAGATGGCGGAGAGGACGGAGTCGTAGTGGGGACGGACGGAGGGGAGATCGTTTTCGAGGGTGGTGAGAGTGAGGACCCCGATGGTGGAGCCGCTGCGGGCGTAGACGCGATGGTAGTAGATGGACTGGCCTTCCTTGGTGCTGTAGCGGACTTCGAGGGCGATGGTTTCGACCGAGCCTGGGATGGTTGGAGGGAGGGCGGCGTCGATTTTCGGCTCGCGCAGATATTCGCGGAACATCTTGGTTTGCGCTTCGACGTATTGCGACAGGGTGATGCCGGGACCGAGGAGTTCTTCCATCGCGCCAATGTTGCTGGGGAAGGCGTCTCTTACATCTTGTTGAACGCCAAGACCTTCCTGGATTTGCCAACCGTTGGGAATCTTGTGAAAGGCCCAACTGCCGATAGCGAGAGCGACGGGCTGTCCAGGGCGGAGCGCCGAAGCCGGGCCGGGTGTGGGCGGCCTCGGAGTAGGTGGGACGGCGCCTGGGACGGGTCGAACTTGGGCGGCAGGAGAGGGTGCAGGCGAATCCGCCACTTTGTAAGTTCGCTTCGGCGCGGGAGTGGGAACTGAGTGGGAAAGCACGGGCGGCCGAACCGGGGCGGCAGCTCGCCTGGGAATTTCGCTTGGTTTAGCGGCTGGCGGCTGTCCAATGGCCTGCGGGCCCGAGGCAAGTGCGTGTAGCTGGTCGTCCGGCACAATGCGAACGACGAAAACAGTTTGGCCCGATTTGATTTCGTCGCCGGACGCGAGCATGGCCTCCTGGATTTTTGCGCCATTCAGATGGGTGCCGTTGGTGCTCTTCTTGTCGATGACGCGGCAGCCGTTGGGACCGCACTCGACGGCGAAATGGACACCGGACATGTGATTGTCATGTGGAATGGCAAATTGCGCACGTTCTGGTGCGCGCCCAATCAGAAGCGTTTGGCCTCCTAGGAGAGGGATATTCCTGCCTGCAAAGGGTCCCACTCTGATTTCGAGAATGAGCGCCATTCCATGGACTCCAATCTAACGATCGAGCAGCGATTCCGTCAGCAATATCCTACCAGTCTTAAAAGCTCCTTAGAATCACAATACGCTGCTCCCTTGTAGCCGACAAATACGACTTGCGGACAATGAAAACACCGCTTTACTTTTAGAGATGTTAAGGGCACTAATACTCGGGCTAATGATCACCAGCCAGACGATTCGTTGAAGGAGCTGTTACCACTCATGACCGACCTAAACATAATCGCAACGAGTTTAAATCAAATGCGACAACAATTGGTGCCGTTCATGGATGCACAGATAAAAGGTGCGCCTGAAGAAGTGCGAGAGCGAAACCTTCGGTTGGCCGAGTTGGAACGTATCGGAGAGAAACTGCGAATCATTATACGCGACCTGCAGAACGAAGAGCGTCTTCTCCAGGCGATGCAAGGAAACTTGGGCAAGATTCAGCGTGAAAAACGTTACCAGGCAAATCAGTCTCTCGATCAACGACAAAGGAACTTGCGGAATGCGCTAAGACAAGCGACGGACTTGGCTGAGGCCGTCCGGGAACTGATGCACAAGAATGGTTTTTTGTCCAAGGCCCAGATGGGCATGAAACTCAAGGACCTGATCGAAAACATTGAGAAGAGTGCCGAGCAGGGTCACACGATCCAACAAATCATGTCGGAACTCGGAATGCCAGCCGTTACCATGCCGCGAACAGAAGCTCCAACAGTCTCTTCGCTGATGCCAACGCTCATATTCGTCATTTATGGAATTCGCCGAATTATGGGGAAAGACAAACGGACTCCAAGTGCAGCGGGGGATTGATTTCCGGCAAATTTAGAATAACTCGTCTCGGATCGCGGATGACCTAACTAATATTGCGGCGAGGCCCGATCGAGAGCAACGCAGTTACTTCTCGAAGATACTTACCGGAAACCTGTATCAATCTACCGATGGACGCGAAATCGGCACGGACAAGGGCAAGGGACCGACCTCGAGCGTCTTCTGTCCATGCACCGGAAAAGGATCAAAGTAAAAAGCTTGGCCTTGTTTTGTTTGAACGGGTTGGGCCAGAGTGTCGGACTTAGGATTGGACACGAAATACCCAACCTCAAACCATACTTTGAGGAGAACCGGTTCCTGTAAAGCGCCTTCGCCGCCGGATTCGTGATAAGGGGTCCAGGGTCTCACGGGAAGTGACAATGTCAACGTCTCTGTGAATTCCTTTCCTGGCCTAATCAGGCTCGCGCAGGGGATTGAAGGCTTCTCGACCTCGGTGTCGGGCGGAACGGGCACTATCTTTTTGCTCAGCAAGATGCCACGCTCGGACACCTCGACGTTTAACAGGTTCACATCGGTGGAAAACACCGGACCATCCTCGATGTGGCCGTACAGGCGATTAAATACATAAATGTTGGAAGGGGTACCATTCTGAAAAGTGTAGCGGAGGACGAGAGTCTTTGCCTCTTTGATCTCGCACTGGACGACCAGTTTGCAGTTATCCTGTTGTGCCATTTGAGCACCGTTCATATTCCGTTTATCTCCAACTCGCTCGGGGCGCCCGCTGCAACAGAGCAGCAGGCCTGCCGCGACAAGAACAGCCAAAAGAGAGAGCATTCTGGCGCGGCGCACATCAGTACCATTTTCTTTCGGGCTGCTTGGGATTCCATTCACTGCGAATTTTGTTCTCTGTGAAAGTCCGCGTGTCATTGGGGCTAATGCCAACGGCTTCGACTTCCCGCTTGCGCTCCTGCGCGATGCTCCCGGGATTGGCCGGATCGGGTTTGGCATCGTTGTTGACGTTTCCCTGCGACATTGTGCCGCGAGTGGCCTGCTCGGCATGACAGAGTTCGTGAGCCAATCCTATCGAGGGAGGCCGGGTTTCCCATTTTTGGGCCCCAATGGTCTTGTTCTTGGAATTATAGGAAACTGTGACATTTGTACCGGCGCCAGGCTTGCCGCTTGCGCCGAAGAATCTTCCGGCCGCATTCGTGTAGCCGCCGCAAGCATTGCCTCCCGCCGTCTCTTTGATAGTAACCGACTTTCCGCTGGCATTGATGGAGTCCAAAAGACTTCCCCCGGTTGGAGTATTTCGGATCGCGGCCAAGTCGGAAAGCACCTGACCCTGAAAAGCAGGACTCCCCGAAATGGTAATGCCGCCCAGCTGGATTGGTCCGCCGGGTGAGACCATAACGGGACCACCGGGAGAGCCGGCTTCGCCGATGATGACTGTGAAACAGCCGAGTATGATGTTGCCGCCGTGGGCAGTGATGTCGCCGATGCGTGCCGCAAGGAGGTTTCCGATTAGGACTGTGGGTGAGCCCTTGACGATGACGTCGGGGGGGCCGACACAAGTGGCCATGTCAGTGATGCGAGCGGCAGGGAGCCCGCCTATGAGGACTGTGGGCTCACAGGGCGGAAGGATGGGCCCGCCGACGTGAGGGACGACGCCCGTGACCATGGGGCAAACGTGCATGTCGGTTATGCGGGCTGCGGGGGGCATGGATTCCGTTTAAACTCTCCGATCTAAATCTAAGCTGTCAAATCGAAGATCCGTGAGACTTCGATGGAAGAGAGATTCCTCGCTTCGCTCGGAATGACGGATCTGGGCATTTGCAGCGCGGAATTACATTTTGCCGCCTTTGGAGCCGTCGTCGGCGGTGTCGGGATCTTTCGGGCTGGTTGGGCTAGAGCCGCTGCCGGAGCCGGCGGCGCCGCCGCTGTTGATGAGCACCAGCGTTCCGGAAATTGCAACGCCAGCGGGGCCGATATTGATGAAACCGCCCGAGGCTTTGATGGTGAGTTGCATGCCGGCTTCGATGACGACGTTCATACCGGCTTTAAGGTGAATCTCCATGCCGGCTTCGTGCGCATAGTTCTGGCCGGATTTTTCCTGGAGATTCTGGCCAACCTGCAGGGACATATTTTGGCCGACCTTTTCGTTGAGATTCTTGGCGAATTGGCCATGCTTGTCGCCCTCAACCTTTTCCATCTGGTCGCCTTTGACGGTCAAGCTGCGGTCTTTGCCGACATATTCGCGTGAGTCTTTTTCGACGCGGTGGTCCATGTCTTTTTCGGCGTTGAGGAAGATTTGTTCGCTGCCTTTTTTGTCCTCGAAGCGGAGTTCGTTGTAGTTGGCGGAGCCGCCGCCCTTGGTGCTGCGGGTCATGAAGGTGCTGCGGGTCATGTTATCGGGGAGAGCGTAGGGGGGCATCTGGTCGTCGTTGTAGACGCGGCCGGTGATGATGGGGCGGTCGGGATCGCCTTCGAGGAATTCGACGATGACTTCCTGGCCGATACGGGGAATGTTGATGGCGCCCCAGTTCTTGCCAGCCCATGGTTGGGAGACGCGGACCCAGCAGGAACTGTTCTCATCTTTCTTACCGTGACGGTCCCAATGAAATTGGACTTTGACGCGGCCGTATTTGTCCGGATAGATTTCCTCTCCACTCGGGCCGACGACGACGGCAGTTTGGGGGCCTTGGACAATTGGTTTAGGGGTGAGACGCTGGGGTCGATAGGGCACCGCGGAGGGGACGCAGGTGAAATGGTTGGTATAAGTTTCATCCGAACTGCCTCCCGAGCCGGAATAGCTTTCGCCAACGGACGCTGAATGGGTTACTTCAGTCAGAAGATAATCACCGTTTTGGTCGGGGCGGGAGTGCTCGTCCAAATTAAATTTGTAGCCCGGACTAAACGAGCGGCAGTTGCCGGAGCCGGAAATCACGTGATGCAAGGCCTCTTCTTCTTCCATGCGAAGTTTGGTGACGGTATCGCCTTCGGATTTCTTGGTATGGATACCGGGATAATCATAGATTTCATATTTTGTGTTGCCGCCGATTTCGGCGACGGTCTGGACATTGGCCATCAAGGAGCTGTTGGGAGTCTGAAAATTATAGTCGGTAAGAGCGTACTTGCCGGGACGCAATTCCTGCTCGGCGCCCCAGCTTTCCACAATGTCTTCCTTCAAGAGGGTGCTGCCGGGAGTGTAGTTGAAGCGCACTTTATGCTGTACGGGACAGTTCTTGTGAACTTGCGGTTTGTCGGCGAGTATCAGCTTGTGGCTGTTTTGATCGTGCTCAAAGAAATAGAAAATGCCATATTCCTCCATCAGGCGAGCGACAAAATTGTAGGCAGTCTCGCGGTATTGGACGACGTATTCGCGCTGGGGGTAACTGCCCTGAGCGCGGTCTTGAAAATCCTGGAAGCCGTGGTCCTGGAAGACTTTTTTGATGATTTCGGGAATAGTCTTATTCTGAAAAATCTGGCAATCGGCGGTACGCGTCAAGAACCACAACCAAGGAACGATTTCCGCACGGTAACGAGTGAACCGATTGTCACCGCCCAAACAGGCGAACCGGCTCACGTATCCATTCCAGGATCTCTTGTCGTCGCCAGAATAGTGAATTTGTAGCGTTACCTGTTTACCGACAATATCTTTAAATGCAATGGAATGGTTTTCCGAGAGTAAGTCGGCTGAAAAATGGAAAGGCACTGAGACTGCTTCATGACCGCTAAAGCTTTGAAGAAGCAATACGTCTTTCCCAAGCGGGGAGGCGAAAGAAATGAGTCGATGTTCCTGAGTATGCGGCATTGTTGCTTTGGCCCCACCTTTCTGCAAGATCAAGCACAACCGTCAAAGCGCAGGACGGCGGCAGTCGTCGTTATACTTTGGAGTCGTTCCCGCGCATTTTTTCCTCACCGGCAGGCCGCACCCCATGGATAGCCTTCAAAAGCGAACCAAGTAGTTCAGACCAGGTATAAAGGCTGAAATTTTGGGGATCGTCATGCATCCGAGCGTTATTCCGAAATTCATAGTCAACAACTGCATGGAATGCCGGCACCAGCCAAGATCCATGACGCAAACTGGCAGCGACATATATTACAGCCAGACGCTCAAGCTGACTCGTCGGGAAGCCGGGTTGAGGTGCAATTGCGTCACCGGTCCCGCGGCTATTGCCCGATATCCGAGGTTGAATTAGCTCAGTATTCAAAAACTGATTGCTCCTCTGTCTATGCCTGACGGCATATTTCGTGGATAGCTCGGTATGGCTAAAGTCGGAGTGTGTAAAGGAAGTCCCGACGCGTGTTACAAATACATTTGCTGGTCGTATAGATGAGTGCAATCTATTTGCGGCCCATGACGACTCATTGATATTACTCGGGAACGCCCTTGCTCGGTCTAGTTTAAAGCTCGTATCGTGAATGACAAAATAACGCGGATGGGGAATAGTTACATCGAGCGATCCGCCGATGTCAGCTTCCTTGATTCCTTCCTTCGCTAAATAGTCTCGAAAGAGCTTCACGGGCAGATCCACCGTCTTGCCAACGAGATCTTCGAGAGGCTGTGGTAGTTCGCGCAACGTCGCGCCGTAAGCGCAGCCACGAAGCACGGGGCGAAGCAGCGAGCGCGCCTGATCATACGGCGTGGCTCCGGAAAAAGGATCATCTGCTACCGGCGCTGGCGGCCTGCGCGCGGGCAGCAGCAGGGGAGCACAACCTGCCGGAGAAGGAGCAGGAGTTAAAGACCTACACATTGTTCCAGGATCAATAAAACATGTTTTCGAATGTCCGCATTCGGGTCCAGGAATTCTCGCCATAGTCCTACCTCATACAACAAATGTCGTGAAGCGGTCACCTCATGCGTATACAAATTGGCCGTTGCTCCCGACGGAGACGTGTATGGCCGAGGGCTTCTGGCGGTCGGCCATGCGGCTGAGCAAATAGCGGGAGATGTCAGGGAGCATGGTGTTGGTGAGGATGTTGTCGACGTTGCGGGCGCCAGATTCGACTTCGGTGCAGCGCTTGGCGACTTCGGCAACGACCTCGGAGGCGTAGCTTAGTTCGATTTTGTGATTCTCGTGGATGCGACGCTGAATCTTGGCGAGCTTGAGGATGACGATGGTTTTCATGGCTTCATCGCGCAGGGGGAAATAGGGAACGGTGACGAGACGGCCCATGAAAGCGGGCTTGAAGATTTTGTTCATCTCGGGCTTGAGGGCTTTGGCCAAACCTTCGGGGCTGGGGGTAGTTTCGGGGTCAGCGGTGAGCTTCATGAGCAGATCGGTGCAAGCGTTGGATGTAAGGATGATGATGGTGTTCTTAAAATTGATTTCGCGGCCTTCGCCGTCTTCCATCATGCCTTTGTCGAAGACTTGATAGAAGAGCTCGAGGACGTCAGGATGAGCCTTCTCGCATTCGTCGAGAAGAACGACGGAGTAGGGGCGACGGCGGACGGCTTCGGTGAGGACGCCACCTTCGCCGTAACCGACGTACCCTGGAGGAGAGCCCTTGAGGCTGGAGACGGTGTGGGCTTCCTGATACTCGGACATGTTGATGGTGATGAGATTGCGCTCGCCTCCGTAAAGAAGATCGGCGAGAGCGAGCGCAGTTTCCGTTTTGCCTACGCCGCTGGGGCCGACGAGCATGAAGACGCCGACGGGCTTCACGGGGTCGTCCATTCCAGCGCGGGCGGTGGATATGCGCTGGGCGATGCTTTCGAGCGCATGGTTCTGGCCGATGACGCGAGCGGCCATGAGGTCTTTTAGAGAAAGAACGGTGTTGATTTCGTCTTGCTGCATCTTGCCGACGGGGATGCCCGTCCAGGCAGAAATGACTTCGCCGACGATTTGGCTGTCCACGCAAACGCGCATGAGGGGGTTTTCACCCTGAAGGGCGTCGAGTTCGGCGTTGAGCCTAATGAGATCGACGCGCAGAGCCGCGGCGTCAAGCGCGGGCTGCGTGGCGCTGCCACTGCCAGCACCGGCGGCAGCTCGGGGGGCTGCGGCGGTCTCGAGTTTGGTGCGAACATCCCTGATTTGGCCAACAAGCGTTACCTCTTTGTCGCGGCGTTCTTGTAAGGATTTCAATTGCGCCACAAGGGTGGTCTTTTGTGCGGCGATGGAGGCGAGGCGCTCCGAATGATCGGAGCCCACCACCACTTCCCGCTCAAGCACGCGTTGTTGCACTTCGAGGTCGTCTAACTGGCGCGTGGCGTCCTCGATTTGCGGGGGCGTGGCGTTTTGTCCAAGCGAAAGTCGGGCGCACGCGGTATCCAGAACGCTGATGGCTTTGTCTGGCAATTGCCTGCCAGCCAGGTAACGATGGGAGAATTTGGTTGCGGACTGCACGGCTTCGTCGAGGATTCGGACATTGTGGTGCTTTTCCAAAGAACTAACGATGCCGCGGAGCATGACCATACACTGCGGTTCCGCCGGTTCTTCGACCTTGACAACTTGAAAACGGCGCGCCAGAGCGGCGTCCTTCTCAAAATATTTCTTGTATTCCGACCAAGTGGTTGCTGCGATGGTGCGCAATTCGCCGCGAGCCAGCGCAGGCTTGAGTAAGTTGGCCGCGTCACCCTGACCGGCCGGACCGCCAGCGCCGATCATCGTGTGCGCCTCGTCGATGAAAAGGATGATGGGAGTGGGTGAAGACTTGACCTCTTGGATCAAACCTTTCAGACGATTCTCAAATTCTCCCTTGATGCCAGCCCCGGCCTGGAGGAGAGCAAGGTCCAGAGAGCGGATGGTTACGTTCCTCAGAGGGGGCGGGACGTCGCCAGCGGAGACACGCAGGGCAAAGCCTTCGACGACGGCGGTCTTGCCGACGCCTGCTTCGCCGGTGAGAATCGGATTGTTCTGTCGGCGACGAGTGAGAATGTCGATGATCTGGCGAATCTCATGGTCGCGGCCGAGCACGGGATCCACTTTTCCGGCACGCGCGTTGGCCGTAAGATCAATCGTGAATTGATTTAGGTTTTGTGTCTTGCCGCCGGGCGCACCGGCAGCGAGACCCAGTCCCACACCGGGGATATTTGCGGCTTGCGCCGTTTCCTGATCTTCGTGCGAGCCGGCCACGATGGCCCAGAAATTCTTGCGCAGCGTTTCCTCGCTGATTTTCTGGAATTCGCGCGTGACTTCGCGCATCAACCTCGCCAGATCCGGTGAAGCGGCGATGGCCAGGATGCAGAAACCGGAACGCACCTGGGCGGCGCCAAAATCAAGCGAGCCGATGGTCCAGGCTTCCGACAGCATTTGCACCAGTGAGGGACTGAAGACGGGAGTTCGTGCGTTGCCGGTCTTTAGCTTGTCGAGGCTGGCGGTGAGATCGCTGGCGAGATGCGATTTGTTCACGGCGAAATGTTTAAGAATGTGCTGCAGATCGCTATCAGTGACTTCGAGGAGCTTCATCAGGAAGTGCTCGATTTCGATATCGTAGTGGGTTCGCGAAAGGCAGAATCCTGCCCCGGCCTCGAGCGCGTTGCGCGAAGTATCGTTGAGTTTGCCAATGAGGCCCTTCAAATTGGGGGCCATGAAGTGTCCTTTCTAATTACAAAGCCAGGATTGTATCGTCAGGGTCCCGCCCCATCGCGCCGGACCGAACCCAGCTGACCCATCCCAGTTTTGGAGAATCGCCGCCTTCGGAACCCAATTCGCAGGCGGGGACCTCTGCCCGTTCAAGAACCAACTGCACGTCAAAATCAATTTCATCGTTGGAAAAAAAGCGCGTCAATCCGCGCAGGGCCTGGAAAGCTGAACCGTTGGGCAGAAAATCGAGATACTGGGAAAGCGAGAGCGGCCCGAGTTTGATTCGTGCACGGGCCCCTTGGTCCCAGACCTCATTCCCCGCAACAGCACCTTTTCCGAGTTGCTCGGAAGGAGTCTCCCGGTCGCCCATGCGGCACTCGGTCGCGGGATCGAGCCGGAACCATCCACCTAGCAATTGCTGAACTTCGACAGGCACTTCGAAATATTCGTTGAGGATCAACTCCAGAGCCTTGGCCGAATGCGGCCGCTGGCCAAGAATTCCCGCAAAAAAAAGAAAAGCATCATCCGGAACCGCCTGGCGATCCTGCAATCCTTCCGTACCCAAGCCGATGAGGTCCAGCAAGAGGTGAGAGAAACGGTCCAGTTCCCCACGCTCGTAAGCGATGGGGAAGCGGTACTTTTCCCAGGCCTGATAAAAGAGAGAGAGGAAGCGGTGATTGAAAATGTCAAGGAAGTCCCGCAGAGTCTTGTCACCGGCGCGCAAGCGCTCGGCAACAAGGCCGGTGTACCATTGCGGCAGAGCACCGACAGGCCCTGCTAGACCGAGAAAATTAACGGTCATCTGGTGGGGCTTATGCACATCCCATCCCAGCGATTGAATTTCGCTGGCCGGGAAAGCCAGCGAAGGGTGTGCGCCAAAGTGGACAATTTCTTCAGAAGGATTGACGAATCTGCCTACTGGTTTGCGTTCCGGGAAAAGCCGCTCGAGGAGGCGCACGGCCTGGAAGAAACGGATAGCGTACGGTTCCTCGCGGAGCCGGATTTCAAGCTCCGACGGGACCGGCGGCTGCTTCAGAGCAGAATCGCCTGCCCCGCTCGTGGCGGCCATTGCCGTAGAGGCTCCTTTCGCTGCCGCGTCCGTGCCAGCAGCTGACTAAAGCTGTTAATGGAAGCGTACAATCCAAGAAAATGTTCCAGGACGCTGGCGAACAGGTAGACTCCGCCGCCGACGTACTGCTCCTCATCAAATTCGATTTCGACCTGCCTGCCACGCACGAACCCGATTCCGTTTTCCGAAATAACGCGCGCGAAGTGGCGCTGACTTTTCAAGTTCAGCAAGCCGGCAATCTGTTTTTCGTGAAACGCGGACTCGCTGAAGTTGTAAAGGCGCAGGATTTCCGTCAAGGCACCCTTACCTTCCTCCACCAGCGACAAATAGTTCAAAGATAAATGAGAGACCAACCGCCATAGGACGCCTTTGCCGGTGGGTGGACGCACGGTCGCGGTTGGTTTCCGCAG
>Ga0137398_10000820_pt1 | contig 11822 bp, 13 predicted proteins | sample czorhiz216metaG_FD_106659 | JGI IMG/M metagenome (GOLD analysis project Ga0137398, IMG submission 106659) | Vadose zone soil microbial communities from Angelo Coast Range Reserve, California, USA - czorhiz2.16 metaG | ecosystem: Environmental > Terrestrial > Soil > Vadose zone | place: USA...
AGGCAATGGTCTGATACAGCCCGAGAAGATCGAGCAAGCGGAAGGGAGCTATAGAGTCGGGGAGAAATGATTGCCAGGCAGCGGAGAAAACGGTGATGAATGCAAGACCCCCAATACCCCAAGAAACACCGGGTTGGTGGGTAGACCAACCATTGGACACGGTAGATTGTATGCATGCTTTCAACTGACCAGTGCCTACTTCCGTCAGGGTGAGCTGAGCAAAAGCCTCGAGATCGGGGATCTTATACGCGATCCCGGGAAGTTGTGATACTTTGATTGAAGAAGGAAGGGTGATTGTCTCGGAGCCATTGAAAACGTAGAGTGGGAGGGGGCAGAGACCGCCGTTGAAGAACTGGCAAATATCTAGGGTAATATTAATGGGATGCATGCCGTAGACGTTCAGGAAGAGATTTGCAGAAACGTTGACGTTTGCTTGCTGTTGAAATAAGTGAGAATTAATCTACAATAACGAGACGTTGCATACTTACGACCGATGCTGCGGAGACATTGAACACCAGAGAGTTGTTGGAAGGAAAGTAAGCAACATCGAAGTGTTCTACGAGTAGATTCTCCGGTGGAGCGCAATATGATACAGAGGAAGTAACTAGGGGGAATTAGCAGGCAGAAGGGAGAACAGATCTCAAGAGGAACCAAACTTACAAAGGATGTCTTCGTGGGACGAGACGAAAGGAAGAGTAAGGAGAGACAGTGTAAAGAGTCGCAGCCAGGCGACGGAGAAAAACATGAAGGGCAGAAAGGGAAGGTGAATCTGTGTCTGTCTGGGCCGATATAAAAAGATTTCGGGCATGAGGCCCTTGTCCACGTTGTGTATTGTTCTAATGTGACGAACCGCGTCTTTTGTTTTTGTGCCGTACAAGGCTGTGTTGACGCACAATTATGGGAGATGGAAGAGCTCTAGGGTGCCGAAAGGAGAGTTTAAGGGAGGTCGTATGCGATGTAGAGGTAAATGCATGCAGGTAAGACGAGGAGAGCGGGTGCAACGCGGTTGGTTGTCACTTACAATATCAACCTAACCGTCTTTCTCCGTCATCCCTTCCGAGTCGGCCTCGGCCCGCGCGAACCGAAAGTAATCACACCACCCCTGCATGTTCCAAACTAAACTGTATCGGAGTGTCCCTTACCTAGAGCTGAGCCGAGCAAACCAAGCGGCATCCTCTAGACATCTCGGCTTTCCGGAGTAAATTACAAGTAGTGAACTTCGCCAGATGGTCCGTGCGTGGACTTCGACTCACACGTGATCAGCCGTGGAAGGGTCCAGGCCCGCCACGCCAAGCTCAAAGGACGGAGGGTTGCATTAACGAACGCGACTGACAAAAGCCCCCCAATACTCCCTTAGCGCGATGCTAGCCGTGAATGTAGGAGTGACAAACTTTGAGATTCCAGAAAATGCTCTGCGCGTTCTCCTCACGGGTTATGGCGTGAGTCTTGCAGTCACCGAATCTACTCCATATTTTGTCGTCCTCATTACCACCGTATCGTTAGCCCACCTCCCGGTACCCTCAGAACCCATCATGGCTCGCTGTTGCCCCGTTGAACAACGTTATCCTCCCGCTTGATATGGACCCCCCTTCCCCAGATCGAATGCAGATCGTCGATGATGTTGAACTCTCGAACGACTTCCCCTCCGATGACCCTCAGCACATCCATATTTCGGCTGTGCAGATTCCACCCACGTACGATGCTACCTTGGACTGCGTACCTCCCCTTCATGCTCGCCCACCTGTAATCCCGTCCTCTAACCCGCCTTCGACGAAGGTCGCCCCCCCTCCGGAGAATGGATATGATATTATTCTCCATGTCGGTCTTGCAGGGCGGGGACCGTTTCGCATTGAGCGTCTGGCACACAAATCAGGATACCGAATGAAGGATTCATCAAATCAATACGCACCCACTATCGAATTTCTCCCCGAGGTGAATCCCCTCGAGCCATCCCAGGCGGAGATACTCGACCAGATGCGTATATCGTCTGCCAACTTGGCAATCATGGGGCCCGTGGGCCACCACGTCGACACGTCTATGGACCACCACGTTCGAGGGTTCGGCAAGGGCTACGAATCATTTGCGGAGGATTTGCACACCGCGATCGACGTTGAGCATCTTGTTTACTCCATGAAAGAGCAAGGGGTCGAGGTGTGCATATCTTCCTCCCTCGTGCTTCTTCGCCTGATACATGAGCATGCTGTCAGATTTATTCATCAATGGATGCTGGACATTGCGTGAGCGACTACACGTATTATTGCTCCATGGCCGAGTCACGCCGCGCATCATTGCGGCACGAAAAGGGTGTGCAGACCAAGGTTCTTTTCATGCACTGTTGTCCTCTGGGCCAGCCATTCGTCACGGAGGACGTCACTGAAACAATCCGGAAGATCATCCTGTGGGTTTGTAGAGGCGATCCAATAGGAACATCTATGTTACATATTAAGGGATCCCCACCAAGCATTTAAAGAACTCGCGAGCTATTTATGTGTCGAGCAGTCGGCAGTTTCTCATCTGGGTAACAGGATTTTTCTCCTATTTGGTAGTTCATCAATACTGGCAAACTGGCAATGGGCACGTTTTACGTCAGTTATCGTATTTACTCTTCACGGGCTTCACAGCTTCACCCCCCATCACCATATTCTCTGTTTAAACAAGTAATCTAGAGTATGGTTGTTGTAAATTGAAGACGATATTTGGATAAGCCGCACTTTATTCGCGTACTGCAAGAAATTGGCAGCAACCCATGGCCGTGAAAGAACGAGTTTTGGTCTGAACAGTGACGCGACTACCAACGAAGGCGGTACACGAGACGATGACCGTCGCAGCATTGCGAGGATCTGGAGGTCCGTGGAAGGCAGAATTACATATAACTTGAAGAAGGGCTCCGGACGTCTGAATTATTGCATGCAAAGAGAACTAACGTTATAATTGGATGTGAAGCTTGAACGCCCCGCCAAGGTTGCGGCCGTGGTACGGCAGACGTCTTTCTCCGGTGGTTTGCTCAAGGGCTTGCTTGGAACCTACCTGAACGGCCTGAGCGGCCTGGTAGCTTGAGCGCTGGTAATCGATAAGCACACGAACTTGGCAATCAAACCACATTTCCGCCCTGGTAAGGATATATGCGCTACAGCATTTATGTCATGTGGCATCCGGGACTTTAGTATGAGCCGGGCACAACATGCACTGGCAGCAGATGAAACGTGTGTACAGTACCTGGCCGAGCGGCCGTTGTCAGTGTCAATTATGTAATTTGGATAAATAACTGATTTATCTGACGACAAGGGACTTGTCAGAGTGACGGTCTACGTAGGCCGTGCGGTGCTGTGCAACGCAACCAACGTTGTTCCGTCTGCAACTTCAGCGGTCTTGGTCACCAGTGCCTTTTCTTCCCATTAATATCTACAAACCCTCCCGTATTTCATCCTGCTCTGGACTTACTCTTATATCGGCCTGGCCCACTCCATCCCTCCCCCTCTTTAAACGCTCTCACTCCCTGGCTAACTTACTATGTCCTCTCAAAACCCAGTGCGTGTATAATTCCTCATTATTGGAACGGCGTCTGACTGCCGTTTCGATGTAGCTCCGACGGAAGCTTGTTATAGTTGGCGACGGTATGCACGTCACCGTGCTGCCCTGGATGTCTTCTGAAGAGTAGACTCTCCAGGTGCTTGCGGCAAGACTTCACTGTTGTGCTCCTTCGCCCTCGGGGAGTTTCCCAAGGAATATGTGAGCTCCCTCTTATGTCTGACATTCTACCGTGTCAAATTCACGTCACTCTCACAGCATCCAAGTATGTTGGATCTTCGTTAGCAGAACGCTACGCACTTATAAGACGCCTAAATTGACAGCGGTATTCGAAAATTACGTTGCTGAGATTCGATTGGATGGCAAAGCTGTGCAGCTAGCATTGTGGGACACCGCGTACGTCGCCTCTATTTATGCCACCATATAATCACTCTAAGAATGTATATCAGAGGTCAGGAAGAGTATGAGGTCGGTTCCTGCTGTGGCTACCTGCGAATAGACCCTGAACGTGATCTTTGTTTAGCGTTTACGACCGTTGTCCTATTCCAAGTCTCATGTGATCCTTATTGCTTTTGCAATTGACACCCCGGACTCTCTGGAGAATGTTTCTGTCAAGGTATGCGCCCGTTCAGGTACAAGGATCACATGGACTTATATCATCACGGGTCAATTAGTGGATCGAAGAAGTGCGGTCCATCTGTGGTTCTGTCATCCCCATACTTCTTGTGGGCTGCAAAGCCGACTTGCGTCCACCAAGTACTGATCCAAATATTGACCGATACATCTCACGGGCACAGGCAGAGCGAGTCGCACAATCTATCGGTGCGCGCGCGTACAAGGAATGTTCGGCACTTAAGATTGAAGGCGTCGACGATGTCTTTGAGGCCGCAACTCGAGCGAGCATGTTGATGCGTGAGGGTGCTACTGGGGCAACTCATGGGAGGCAGCGGAGCAGTGTTTCTGGCGATCGTGACGCGATTAATAGTGGAAGATGCTGTGTCATATGTTAGTGCATGGCAAGGGTGTCGCCCGTACAATGATCCATGTCCTTATCCCCCGTGTTGCCCATCACGTACGATATGTATCTCGTCCAGGCCCCAGCCAGCTGTCCGTCGTGATTGTTATATTGTATCTCACTCAGTCTACCCGACTGGCGCACTTTCCGAGAATTGCGAGTACAAGGCTAAAATAACTCTGGCTGCAGTGCCTGGCGACCCGCAGTCCTTCCTCAAGGGCTAATTTTACACTACTTTCTCCCGTGGAATTCAAGTGTCAGTGATGGCCACAAATGTTACATTCCATCCCGGTTTGTGCCCAGTTAAATGTCAGTGCGCGATCACTCACGATTTCGCAAGGATCTGTCAACATCGAAGAGAGAGTGGACCTCCTACAACAGAGGGGGGTCACAATCTGGTTGACTGGGCTCAGTGCCAGCGGCAAGGTCTGCTAAGCGTAACGCCTGTAATCATATTGAGCAATCTTACTTACAATCTCTCACACTGGCAGTCTACGATCGCATGTGCTCTCGAGCAACATTTACTCCATCTGCGCAAATTCACGTATAGATTGGACGGGGACAACGTTCGTTTTGGCCTAAACAAAGATCTCGGATTTGACGAGAAGTCCCGCAATGAAAATATCCGCAGGATCGGTGAGGTGCGTCGCTCCAATCCCCCACTCTCTCACTCCGAACCATACGGTCAATTTTTTTTGACGGCCGCCGTACGCCTACTGTACTGTAGGTCTCCCGCTTGTTTACGGACGCTGCGTGTATCACGGTGACTGCGTTCATCTCACCTTACCGTGCCGATCGCGATCTCGCTAGAAAAATTCACGAGGAGGCTGGTCTAAACTTCATCGAGGTCTTCGTCGATGCCCCTCTCGAAGTTGTGGAACAGCGCGATCCGAAAGGGCTTTACAAGAAAGCAAGAGCTGGGGAAATTCGAGGTGCGAAGATTGGTAACTTAACTACGTGCATCATCCTCAGATCGACAACCTTTTTTTTCGGGGTGTTCAGAATTTACAGGAATCTCTGCGCCATACGAGCCACCCCTCAACGCAGAGGTGCACATCAAGACCGCTGAATGCGAGGTGAAAGAAGCTGTCCAAATGATCTCGGATTACCTCTTGGAGAAAGGATATATCACGGGAGTTCACAAATAGATATAGATACGCGGGCGTCGGTATGTGGGGGCGATCCGAAAGAATTATTGACGAAGCCTGTATCTTAGGGTAACAATACATTGGGATGTGTGTTGATTGTGGCATATATGAACGGTAGAGAATATCCTTGCGGGAAACGAAAGCAAATGCGGTTAGTGGGTAACCAGTACTAGCGCATTCTTCTCGTCATCAACGTGTTCCAGCTCCCCTATATCGGTACCACTATCGATATCTTCCGTTTCTTCCTCTATTCGGTCCTCACTGGGCTTCTCCAAAAGGCGGGTCATTCCCGACTCAGCAATCGATAGCCATTGTACTAGGTCGTCCACGATACGTTCCAGTTCTGCGTGTGTTTCTTCATGAGAAGACATTAGCGCGCCAAAGTCTAGCTTTCGGATTTGGGGCAAAGGTGAGTGTGTAGAGGAAAGGGATGTATCTCGTCGATGTGCGACTGGGGGTAACGAAAGAGATGGTGGAGGGGGGAAGGCAGAGTGAAGATCTGGACTGGGCAACGACCGAGTTACTCCGTTAGATTTCTCGAACTGCGATGACGAAGAGTTTGCGGGTGGAAAATAAGAACCGGCTGAAGGTACGAAAGAGGAGTTTAAGTGACTTGGAGCAGGCGTGAAAGGTTTGAGATTTGTATACAGGGCTGTCGGAGAGGGAGGTAATAGGTCAGACATCCCAAGTTCATATTCTGAGGTGAGTGCTGGAGGCTAAGAATGGTGTCTGTCAAAGTAATCCGGGGAGTGTGAGAAAGATTCACCTTCAGCACGTCCTTGAGGTCAGGGATACCGGAGAGATCGCCGACCCCACCTGCAGAGTTACCACTCCGACCTCTCCCAAACTTTGACCAGGGTCGTGTCGGCGGAGCGCTGGGGGGTGTTTCCACAACTGTGAGCGAAGCAAGCCTGTGTAAGCTGGGCCTTCGCTGGGGTTTGACTCCGCTAGAGAAAGGTCCTGCATGGATGTCATGAGGCGCGTCGTCGGCAGGTGAAATTCGGGCATCGAGGGATTGGGCAGAGTTATGAAGGGATATTTGTGTGCCGGCTCGCGTTGGTGACATACGAGCGCGATGTCGAACCTCGGGGCTAGAGGATGCCAATTGATTAGGATCAGATGATGACGAGTATGGGGGGAAGTGGAAGTCCGAGGGCAATGGTGGATTCTGATCTAAGCCTGCCGTCGATGGAAGTCCTTGAGTGGTGCTCTGTGAGCGACTTCGTCTTGAGAGTGCTGGCGATAACCTGGCATCTGCTGATAGCCCGTCATCATTAGATGTTGTGAGGAGAGTCGCCTCATAGCCTGATCCTTGAGAAAGAACCTCTAAGTCCTGATCGCCTGAATCCAATCGCAAATCATGACGTCCTAGGAGTCTCGATGGAACGGGAACAGGTACCGGGCTACTCCCAATTCCTGATGTTTCTGAAAGTGAGGAACTGGGAACAGCGAAGGGCTTGTCGACATGCCCGGGATATGGAGATACTGAGTTGAATTGATCGTCAGGTGAGGGTAAGTTGGAGCCGACCTTCGCTTTCGTAGCCTTGGGAGTAGTGCGCGAGGGGAATGCAAATTTAGCGGTGCTCAAGTTCAAGGCATCCTCAGGACTGCTATTTTCTATTCGCAAGGCTCGTCTTGCTGCTCGATCCCGCGCCACGGGGAGTGGTGTGGCAGGCGAATGTGGCGGAGCAGGGGAACCAGGAACTCCAGAAACGGCGTCCTTGCCAGTCGCACTGAATCCAGGGATGCGAAATGGGTCAGGGGCACTTGCTACATCGTTGTCGAAAAGGTGGCGCAGAGACGTAGGTAGCTTAGACTGTGGCGGCCTGACGGTGGATGCCTGGTCCTCACTCGAAGTCGCTTGAGACCCCAGTCCAGAAGCATCAAATGATCGCCCGCGGACGGTGTCAAATTCCCAAGGATTTTCATCAGGTTCTGGCCTTCGATGGCTATGTCGAGAGAGTTCAGCATTGGTTCATTTGGGATTTAGGGAGTTGACTGCTCACTCGCTCTCCCTTTCCCACGGTAGAGGTTCTGAGAGGTCAGATGGCTTGGAACCTGTTCTTATCCAAGTGTCGTATCGTGAGAGAACATCTTTCAGTATAGTGACCGGTGTTTTTGAGGCACTCTTGATCCATTTTGTCTTCAGAAGCTCCTCTGCGGGTAGACGCTGTACGACGTCAGCGAAAGCATAAAAAGCAAGCTAATGATGGACAGACATCGGAAGGTGACTCTGTGAGGGTGAAAGGAATGAAATCGCGGAGGTCTTTACTTCCTTCATTTTCGGCTAGTCTCGGAGGCTTAACCTTCGGAATCATCTGAATCACCTTCAGGTGAGCCACGCGAAAATGTGGAGGGCTTCCTTTCGTCATTTCGTAGATCATTATCCCCAAGCTCCAGATGTCTGCCTTCGTATCGTAAGCAGGAACATGTTGAGCAACTTCGGGTGCCATCCAATACGGTGTACCGATGAAGGTGTTACGTTTACTATTGGTTGTTGCCAAGAGTGCTGAAACGCCAAAATCGCAGATCATGACCTTTCCAGACGCAGTAACGAGGACATTGGCAGCCTTGATATCGCGATGGATGACATTGGATTTGTGCAGATAGCTGAGACCGGTAAGAACTTCGCGTACAATGACGACGATATACTTCTCCTCCAGACAATTGTTGGGAGAGGATTGCATAAGACTGTACACACTTCCACCTTGTGCCAATTCCATCACAATCCAGACACGAGGCCCATCGAGATAGCAGCCATAGTATTTCGTGATGTTTGGGCCATCACGAAGCTGCGTAAGGAGGGCGACCTCGCGCTGTATGCTGTCCACATCATCCGCGTCATCCGCATCGAGGTCAATAATCTTGAGAGCAACTACGTTTCCGGTGGCGCGATGAATGCCTTTATAAACAGAGCCGTACGAGCCCTTTCCGACTGTCTCCAGGCGCTGATAGAGCTCGTGGACGGAGGGTTGGGTCATAATTCGGTGTCAAACCAGGATATCATGAAACAGGTAGATTGGCTGGTATGAGGGGACGCGGGGAAATGCAGTAGAGCTGTTAACGGAAGAAGTTGGGAATTGGCAGCCTGAGGAACCTGGCAGGGTTGTGCCAGTACGCCGGCCCGGGCCAGAGGGAAGGGGAAGGAAGACCTAACCCGATGACATGCCAGTGTCTACAGTCTACATGAACTTCGAAGAGCCTAACGCGAACCTAGTGTCTCATGAATTTCTCGCAGTCATACTTGCGGGATTTGGATATGAGTGGGTCTGGATTACCATCTTCCATAACTTCTGCGTGACCATCCATCCCGTTCAGGCTCCATCCCCTTGTAAGTGATCATGGAGATGAACCATGTCCAAAAGCGCTGCTTCCTATCGCAAATATGCCGATGATAGATTTTCCTTTGACGTGGCTCGAACAGTCTGGTATCACAGGTGTGCTCTCTGTTCTGAAAATTTGTCCTGACATGAATATAACACAATTAGAGGTGTTGCTCATCTGTCCCACTGCTCATCGTTCGAGTATCTCTCACCATATTCATTCCGGCACGTCTTCATCGTCATACCCGTCTCTCCACGTGGATGTCCAAACATACGATGAATCACCTGATGAATCTGTTGGGACTTGTGCCGTGCTCAAGCACTTTTCTAGTCGCATACAACGGGATTTTGTTGTTCTCCCATGCGATTTCATACCTCCAGAAGACTTATCCCTATCTTCGCTGCTGAACAAGTACCGTGTTGAGTCAAACTTGGATGGCGCAATTGTCACATCATGCTGGTTAAAGGCCCATGGCACAGACAAGGGTGCGGTGCCTGAGGAATGGGGCCGGACAGGCTCCTCTGTATCCATCATATGGGACAAAAAGTCTGGCACTCTACTCCACATCGACACACCAGATGATCTTGATCGCAATTCTGATGAGCTTGAAATTCGGATGTCGTTGCTTTCTCGGTTTGTATCTCTTCGGGGGCAGGATGACGAGCTGACCCCTAGTCTTGAAGATATCCTGTCGCGTCTCTATCGTCCCAATATATGGATTCTCATGTATACGTCTGCAAGCGATCGGTTCTTGATGCCCTTCATCACAAGTCAATGTTTGACTCTTTCCGAGAAGAGTTTTTGCCATGGTTATGCAAAATCCAATACCAAAGAACGAAACGGGAAAAGTACGGACGAGGTTGTCTATCACGCTTATCATTTGGGTGATGTATTGACCCTTTCCCATTAGTGCTCAGGTCAATAACGACCAAGGAGGTGCAGGTTCTGGCCCTCCGGCATTCCACTCTGTTCGGTGGCTCGATCCACGCACACGATCTATCATCGCGAGGCTCGAACTCTCCATCGTTGAAGCCAACTCCGTTTTGGGTCACGTCGTCCCCTGCGCACCCGGATGACGGCGACGAACCATTGATGAGCCTAAGAATCGGGATCATCATGCATGATACTGTATTCCCCGGAAGGGTGAACAATATCGCAACTCTATTGGAGGCCAACAGACAAGTACGTTTCGTTCTAGATCTTGACTCACTAATGGAGATTGATTATAATGAAGTTCCTGTTGCGAACGAATTATACTCTGCCGACAGATCCGGACAACCGAGCTCTCATTGACGCGAAATCTCAAATCTCGTCTGACTCGATGGTAGGAAGTTCTACAAAGATCGGCGAACGAGCGACGATCAAGCGCTCCGTCATTGGTCGACACTGCGTGATCGGCAAAATGTCCCGTGTCGTCGGCTGCGTCCTATTGGATCATTGCGTCATTGGAGAAGGGTGAAACACTTTGTTCTTCACTCCGCAATTACTGACCTGCTTCCAGCGCCAAACTTGAAGGGTGTATTTTAGGCAGGAACACGAAGGTTGGCGCCAGAGCAGAGCTTTTGCGAAGCTTAACGCAAGCCGGATACGAGGTTGACGCCGGAGGTGAGTTTACTTGTTTCGCATATTCCGGACTAAGAGTCTCCTTCCTTCCGGTAGCAACCATTCGAAATGAGAAGTTGGAAGTGTCGGATTGGACGGCAGGGCCCGAGGGGGAATCGGACGAAGAGCAAGGGGAATAATATTGTAGTTGAAGGAGCGCTTATACAGTACTCTTTGATTAGCTCGATCAGGCAAGACGCGGTTGTGGCAGGGCGCGCGTCATGTGATGAGATAATGGCCGATGCAGAAAGTCAACCGTCCGCTTAACCGTGTACAGTACTACCTGTCAACCATGTCGACGACTCCCGGAAAACCACGACAATCCGCGATACCCACTCCAGGAAAGATGAGTGGAATTCCCACCCCAGGACGCATCCGTTCCGTCTCTGCCGCCTCTCAACAACCCGGCCTTCCAACGCAAGACACCATGTCCCGTGCCTTTGCAGATGCGATCAAGGCAAATGATCCTGCCCTGCACAGGACTGGCCGCATCAGTGAACCGGCAAATCCCCCGTTATCTCCGAAGGCGCCGCTCTCTTTTCTTCCACAGTCTGGCCGTCGATCGGTTGCGGGCAGGCCTTCTTCTTCCGCTTCTGCTTCTTCGACCGCCGGAGCAACTCCAGCACGACCTGGCCCTGTAACACGCACCAAAACCCCTTCCATGCGCTCATCCAGCCGCCAGTCTGATGCTTTCATCAGAAGCACAAGTCGCGCGGGCAGGCCTTCTGAAGTCGGGGACAATGTCAGGATCGAGAGCCTTGGATTTGAAGGGACTCTCCGATATTTAGGAGAGATTGATGGGAAGACAGGTCAGTGGGCTGGCGTCGAGCTAAGTGGTGGATTTTCAGGGAAGGGTAAGAATGATGGAAGCGTCAATGGGTGAGTCACCTATGAATCCAGTTTAGTCTCACCGGCTTTCACTGTGCGTTGTTATTTTGGACTTATTTCCACATTCTCAAGTGGAAGGAGCTCAGAGTTCGGCTTTTGAGTTGCCTTCCGTCAACGCGTTGCGGTCGAAGTTTCTTTGTCTGTGGACACTGATGTCTCTCGTTGCTCAGTAAACATTACTTCGTATGCCCACCGAAGTGCGGCGTGTTTGTAGCCACAGCGAAACTTTCCTCACCTACTGTGGGTCCTGGCGTAACGTCACGTCCTACGAGTGTCGCCTCGTCAAGAGAGGGTCGCGTCACGCCCTCTCATTCTTC
>Ga0137398_10000821_pt1 | contig 11817 bp, 13 predicted proteins | sample czorhiz216metaG_FD_106659 | JGI IMG/M metagenome (GOLD analysis project Ga0137398, IMG submission 106659) | Vadose zone soil microbial communities from Angelo Coast Range Reserve, California, USA - czorhiz2.16 metaG | ecosystem: Environmental > Terrestrial > Soil > Vadose zone | place: USA...
CTTTCTCAAAGAGCAGTTTACGCGATGGAAGTTCGTGGGCTTGGTCGCGGCCTTGGCAGCCGTACCCATGATCGCAGCGGGATAAATCCGGGTACGTTTCCATAGGCCAACACGGATTCTTTGCGTTGGACAAGATTCTTGTGGCTGGGCGTTTCTCAACTCGAATCCCGAGCAGTCGTCCCGGGTAGCCGAGGATCGGTGAAGATGGCATGAATCCTTGGCTTGATTTCTGCTAGCTCTGCTACCATTCGCTCAGTGCCGCTGTTTGAAATCCGCAACCTGACAAAAATCTTTCCGCACGCCGATTCTGTTTTCGCGGGAAAGACGCGCGCTTCCCCGCAGGATGTGCGGGCCGTCGACGACGTGTCGCTCGACATCCATGGCGGAGAGACGCTGGGTCTTGTCGGCGAATCGGGATCAGGCAAGAGCACGCTGGGACGCGTGACGCTTCGCCTCATTGAGCCGACATCCGGAAGCATCCGCTTCGAGGGGCAGGACCTGCTGGCCGCTTCCCGCGGCGAAATGCGCCGCCTCCGCCGCGACATGCAAATTATTTTCCAGGATCCATTCGCCTCACTTGATCCCCGTGATCGCGTCGAGGACATCGTCGCCGAGCCCCTGATCATCCACGGCGAGGAACCGGATGCACCGGCAGAGTCAGGTGGGGCCAGCCGCCCCCGGCTGTCCGCTCGAGCGAAGCTCGATATGCGCACTCGCGTTATCGAGTTGCTGCACGCGGTTGGCCTCGATGAATCCGCGCTCCGCCGTTATCCCCACGAATTCAGCGGCGGACAGCGCCAGCGCATCGGCATTGCCCGCGCCCTGGCGCTGAGGCCCAAGTTCATCGTGGCCGACGAACCGGTCTCCGCGCTCGACGTCAGCGTCGGCGCCCAGATCGTCAACCTGCTGGCGAAACTGCAGCGCGACTTCGGCCTGACGTATTTATTCATTTCGCACTCCATGCCGGTCGTGCGCTATCTGGCCACCCGCATCGCCGTAATGTACCGCGGAAAGATTGTTGAAATAGGATCGACCGAGCAGATCACCGAACGTCCTTCGCATGCTTACACCCGCAGCCTGCTGGAAGCTACTCCCCAAGTGGAGGTCTAGCTTCTCGAAGACTGCTGCTTTATTCCCCGAAAGCGCCAGCCGGCAGATGACCCCTCTGCACGGTCGATGGCATGGGAACAGGGACGTGGGGAGGTTCAGGCCGGCGAAACGCCGTGCCATACTTAGCTCATGTCCCGGCTCCGGCCCGGTTTCCCCCGCTATCCAGCTGGGCTGACGTTTTGCCAGGACATTTCCATCGTCAAGGCCACAGCCGCGACCGTTGGAGAGGTATGCTAGGGACTGTCTTGGAGGCTTTTCCATGAAACACGCTCTCACGCTTTTTGTTCTTCTCGCTTCCGGTCTATGCACCAGATTGCAGGCGCAGGATATGCCTGCGGCAAAACCCGCCAGTCCGACTGCCACGCCAAAATCGGCCGTCGTGCCGAGCCCGACGGGGGCAACCAAAGATCCGCTTGCGACCTCGGTGCGTATGCTCTGGCCGCGGTCGCAGAAAAACCTTCTGGGAGCGATCGAGGCCATGCCCGGTGACAAGTTCGCGTTCAAGCCCACGGCCGAGCAGATGAGCTTTGGCCACCTGGTCACGCACATCATCGAATCGAACTATTTCCTTTGCGCCAAAGCGGCGGATGTGCCGGAGCCCAAGGTTGAAGCGGCGAAAGAAACGGATTCCAAAGAAAGGCTGCTCGCGGCCGCCAAAGCTTCTTTCGATTTCTGCGGCGAGTCGCTGGCCAAAATGGACGACTCCAAACTGGGTGATAGCGTCGAACTATTTGGTGGCCGGCAGTTTCCCCGGGCGATGGCCGCGCTGGGATTGGCCAGCGGATGGGCCGACCATTACGCAGCGGCCGCTATGTATTTGCGCCTGAACAACATCCTGCCACCGTCGGCACAAGCAAAAAAATAGGTGGCTGTAGTCGATGGGCATGGAGCGAAGATTTTGCGAATTGGAAACCAGCTCACCGGTGCCAATTGAGCTGAGCGGATTTCTCTCGTGCGTTCGACCGCGCGGCCTCTTCGCACGGTGCGCTCATGGTGTTAAATCCCCGAATTCAATGGCAGAGTTCGCGGAGGAATTTCCGTCGGAGAACGCAGAGACGCCTCACTTGATTTGAACCAGGTCGCCATGAACCGGGCCTACGCTCGGCAATGCAGGATGTTGCGGGGCTCGCCAGGAGTCGAAGATTGAAACCTGGTGCACGCAGGAAACGGTGCAATGGGGGGCGCAGAATTTTTCGGTCAGATACTCGCGACGTATGTCATCGCGGGTGTATTGCGCGAGTGGGATCGCGGGATAGCCTCGCTGCTGTGAACAGTAATGGACCAGACCGTCTTCGCAGATATAGAGGTAACGCCCGCCGGCCCGGCAGCGCCAATCATTGGGCAGGCCTTGTGCAATGTTGTCCTGGAAGGCGTTGATGCGGGTGAAGCTGCTCTTTTCCATCGCCTTCATTTCGTGGTAGATGCGGCGCTCTTCCTGGTTGAGCGGCTGCAAGTGGCCTGTGCCATCGTGAATGATGCCGATGGTTGAACTGAACCCCAGTTCGACCGCGCGCTGGCCAATGGTGAGCGCGTCCTGGGGATTCGGAATCCCGCCACCGACCACAGAGTTGATGTTCACATGAAAATCGGCGTGCTGGGCCAGCAGTTGGAGTTTTTTGTCCAGAACTTTCAGACTTTTTTTGGACACTTCGTCGGGATTGACGTTGTCGATGGAAATCTGCAGCCATTCAAGGCCGGCTCGGTTCAGTCGCTTGATGCGGTCCGCAACCAACAGATAGCCGTTGGTGATAAGTCCGGCGATCATGCCGTTGTGGCGGATGCGGCCAACCAGGTCGTCGAGTTGAGGATGCAGCAGCGGCTCGCCACCGGAGATGGTGACAACCGACGTGCCCAACTCGGCGAGCTTGTCCACTCGTTCGAACATTTCGCCGGTGGGCACGGGTTGGGAGACGTCATCAAATTCGTTGCAGTAGGTGCAGGCGAGGTTGCAGCGGCGAATGGGAATAATATGCGCAAGCAACGGGTGATCGGTGGAGGCGAATGCACGCACCACCATGCTCGCTCCGCGCAGGTTGCGGTGGAGCGAGTTCAGACGGCGGCGCAGAGATGTCGGGCGGACTGGCATTCTGGAATTGTGTCCTTGTATTACAGCACAGAGGAGGACTAAGCGCATCGTTGGCGCAGCATTCGGGGGAAATCCGGAGGTGAATGGGGAATCCCGGCAGTCGCTTCGGATGTGCCACTACTCGATCCGATTGTGCCAGGACCTCGTCAATCGCCGGAGATCAGGGCGTGGCCTGCGGCGCCGAGAGCTTGCTGGGCTACGCCCATGAACTCTTCTTCGACCAGCACGTAGTCGGTGTCGTAAGTCGAAATGGCGAAAATAGGAATGCCGTTACGGGAGAGGGGTTCGATCGAAGCGAGCAACACTCCAGTTTGCGAGAAGGGGAATGGACCTTCGAGCTTGAAGCAACTCCAGCGGGATTGGGAGCCTAGGTTCGCGGGAAGGTTATCCGCCGGACACACGATTGACAGTTCATCCGCGGTGCGAGTGATGGAAGAAAAGACTCCTTTGGTTGCCCAGTCCGGAACGGTTGCCTCTGGATCCATGCGCACGATGGCGTAGGCGCCGGCAAGCCAGCGGAATCTAAGTTGTTGACGACCGGGGTGTTGTTTTTTTTCGCTTTCGTCCTGCGCCATTTTCTTGTCCTCTTTCATGACCCGAGACCGCGCTCGGCGAGACCGGCGAGGCCGCCGTGCTCCATCGAACGTTCAGTCTTCCACGGCTTTGCGCAACACGGCTCGGGCCCAGATGCGCGTCGAATCCAGCGTCGGGAGCGGAGCCGCCTCCGGTGATCCGAGTAGCGGGATTTCCCTACAGCTCAGGATTACGGCGTCGCAGCCTGCCTCTTTCGGGCCGCGCGTCATCTCGATGCAATTGGCCAGCGTGGGGAGCCAGGAATTCTGCCTTGAGCAGCGGGTCGAAGATGATCCGGTTGAGCCGTTGGCGCGGTTCGTCTCCGGGGACGCGATGGTCTATGCCGGCGCTGTTCAGAGTGTCGCGATAGACCGGGTCTTCGATGAGTTGACTCGCGCCCAAGACACCGAGGCGCTTGGAATGACAGCTCTTCGCCTCCTTGGCCATCTCGACTGCAAGATGCTGCCCGGGTCGCGGCCAACGCTGCTCGACCAGGTCGAAGGCCGGGTAGTTGGTGTTGCCCGCAGCGATGAGAAAGTCCGCGCCAGCATTGGCAGGTTTCTGAGAGGAGGAAAACAACAGGTCGGCCACGCCCGCCCAGTCGTTGGCGCCAATGCAGTTCACATCCTCGGCGAAAGCATGGGAGTCGATCGAGATTTCCGCATGATTGTGCGGACCAAGCCGATCGACGCCTTCCAGGCAAATAGTGGGGTAGCAGAGGGCCGCACCTTCGGCGCTGCCGGCGACGATGCCAATGGGCTGAGCCATAGCAGGAAGTTAGATTACCGCTTAGGATCGTTGATTGGGTTCGAATAAGGCTCGAGATGGTTTTAGGGCCGGATGTCAGGAGACATGTCTCAGAACGACGCGTGTGCAATCTGAGGACGTTGTTAGGCGGGCGACGGAGTTCAAAACCGCATCGCCGCGGGGCGTGGAGGGAAGTGTACGCGCAAAAATAGAGAGTCCCGAGGTGATGTTGGGTCCATTCGTCTCAGCCAGTAGCTCGCGTTTAGACCCTTGCTCGACCTGCTCTCGCTGCTTCCCTTGCGGGGGCGCTGCGCGCGATCTTCGCTCGGGCTCCGGGCTCACCGCCAACCGAACAAACCTACCCAACGCCTCGGAACCCTATCCTGCCTTCGACTTTACCTCTCGTTCTCCTCGACCAGCGCTTTGCTATAGACCCTCGCTAGCCCTCTCTCCCTTCATTTTGCAATGACTGAGAGTGACCTCGCTTGAGCCCCGGACGCAATGCCAACCGGAAAAACTTAAGAAGCTGTCAAAGAACGATTCAGTTCTACTCTTTTCGTTTTTAGAGTCAACAAAATCCGTGCGAATTTATCGTGTTTGTTTTCAATCGAGTGCAGCCCGTCCACAGGGCTGTGACCGGATTTGGTGCAGACCCCCGCCGAACCGTTCCGCAAGGACCCGCGACTGGCGCGGAGTTTCCGGCGATTGCCCATTCCTGCTAATTTGTGTGCGCGCGCACAATATGACTGCAGGATTGTGAAAATCGAGCCGTTCCAGCGTCAGGTAAGCCGATTGCAGTTTTCCCGAGTCAGATGATTTCGATCGTTTCATCCGAAAGTTGCTTGGCGCTCTCGTCACTACCGGTGAGTTCGAAGGAGTTGGTGAGAACCGCCCTGCCCTTCTCCACGCTGGTGATCACGTAGGAGCAGCCGAACCAGTGAGCCTCGGCCAGATCGGTCGGCGACCAGCGGGCGGGATGGTCGGGGTGGGAGTGGTAAAAGCCGATGATGTCCTCGCCGCGTTCGCGACCCTCGCGCTGGATGCGGACCAGATCGCGTGGGTCAATGTTGTAACGATTGTGGGCCGAGTCGGTGCGGGTGTTGCCGCAACGGGCGGCGGAGGTCACGATGCGCGTGCCGTCGTCGGTTACGCGGCCGAGCAGTACGCCGCAGCATTCGTTGGGATAGGCTTCTTCGCCATGGCTTCGGAGGGAGGCGTGGTCTGTCTTTTTAATCTTCAGCATGAAGCAGTTGTGGATGGTCGGTTTTTGATGGCAAGCCCAGGACCCGATCTTCTATCGGTAATGGTGAATCACAACTCGAGCATTCATTCTTCTGTCCAGAATCTTTCGCTCAGGTATTTGTCACCGGAGTCGCAGAGGATGGTGACGATCACCGCTTGCTCGGCCTCTTTCAGCCGCAGTCCTTCAGCGATCTTCAGGCACCCGACGACGGCGGCTGCGGCTGAAATTCCCACCAGGACTCCTGCCTCACGGGCGAGCCGCTTTGCCATGCCATAAGCCTGTTCTGTCGGGATGCTCATGTCCTGGTCGGCCAGCTGGGAGTCGTAAATCTTCGGGAGGATGGCGCTGGCCATGTGCTTCGCACCCTCGATGCCATGAAACGGCGAATCGGGCTGCAGCGAGATGCACTGAATCGCGGGATTCAGTTCTTTAAGCCGCCGCGTGGTACCGACGAAGGTGCCACTTGTACCGAGCATGGCCACGAAGTGCGTGATGCGTCCTTCAGTTTGTTGCCAGATTTCCTCGGCCGTGCCGTGATAGTGTGCCTTCCAATTCGCGTCGTTGGAATACTGGTCGGCGTAGAAGTATGTGTCCGGGTGGCTCGCCACTAGTTCGCGGGCCTTGAGGATGGCGCCGTCGGAACCGTCGGCGGGATCGGTATAAATAATGTTGGCCCCATAGGCCTCGAGAATGCGTTTGCGCTCGAGGGAGACATTTTCCGGCATGCACAGCGTCACCGCGAAGCCTTCTGCCGTTCCCAACATGGCGTAGGCTATGCCAGTATTGCCGCTGGTGGAATCGAGCAGAGTCTTGCCCAGGGGGAATTTTCCGTTACGGCGGCCTTCGGCGACGATGTTGGAGGCGGCGCGGTCTTTCACCGAGCCTCCGGGGTTATACCACTCGGCCTTCCCCAGAATCTCAACCCCGGGCAAGTGCCGCGTCAGGCGGTCGAACCGGAGCAGGGGAGTGTTGCCGATCCGCTGCAGCGTGCTCTGGCCGAGCGGCCGCAGTGTACCTTCCGGCCTGCGCGCAGGCGACGTGGCATGCTTCTCAGCAAGTTGGGTTGAAGTCTTTGCCATGCAAGCGGCATTGTAACGCCGAGCCACGACACGAACTGGCGTGACTATCGTAATGTGCTACAAAGGGCTGAAACGCGGTATCTAAGTATGTTGCTTTATCAGTATGTTGGTTTAGATGATACAAAGCGCGGAGCGTTGCGGGCAAAGTCTGCATCAAAGACGTCAGGAACGAAGAAAGGGTTTAAGTAGAGAGAAATGGCCAAAACGATTGAAGCACGGTCGTATGAAGAAGCGCTGGCTTGGCTGCGTGACCACGGATTTGACGTCACCGAAGCCCCCGGCATGAGTGGACGGGTGTTTCTCAGGAAATACAACGTGTCTGCCGCCATTCAGAAGACTCCGGACGATGGAGTGAAAATCTTCGCTTACCCCGGCTACCTCATCGGCAGCGAGATCTCAAAGTTGGTGAATCGCGGCTACCAGCAGTTTCTTAAGACCTCAAAGACGGAAGTGCCAGCGACCGCCGATCACCTGAAGGCGCTGCATTCATTTGCGGAAGAACTCAAGGTGGCGCTTGGCCTACCCAGCCTGTACAACGAGTCTCTCGGAACGGTGAGCGAGTCCTATCAATACGATCGCGTCGAAGATCGCGACAAAAAGGCGACTGATCGGCCGAAGCGGCCTTGGGAAGTGGCGGGAGCAGCGGCTGCCCTCGCGGCGAAAAAAGGGCGAGCCTAAAAGCGAGTTCAGTTCACCCGCTGGGCCACATCCTCGGTTGCCCCGGAGTCCAATCCTCGTTTCCACCGAATCCTTCTAGCCCCTGTCATCCAACACCCCCCCGTCAGTCCACCTGGCTGTGCGACACTAATGCGCCTGGAGGATTTTCATGCGCGCGCGTGTTCTGTTCTTTTTGCTTTTCTGGGCTTCGGCCCAGCCGCTCTCCATTGTCGAGGCAGCCGCGAAAGAACGATCCGCCAAGGAGACGGACGTTGGCAGGGGTGCGGTCGAGCGCGTCTTGCGAACGCAGGAGGATGCGTGGAATCGGCATGACCTCGAAGCTTTTATGGCTGGCTACTGGAATTCGCCAGAGCTGACTTTTTTCTCCGCTGCGAGCGAACACCAGGGCTGGCAGACCACGCTTGGCCGCTATCGCACCGCGTACGCGGGCCCGGGTCACGAGATGGGAAAGCTGAAGTTCTCCGGACTGCGTATTGAGATGCTAGGCAGGGACGCGGCCTTTGTCCGCGGCGCGTGGCATCTGACGATGTCGGATGGGAAGACGCCGCATGGGCTTTTCACGCTGGTGTTTCGCAAGCTTCCCGATGGATGGAAGATTGTGCACGATCATACTTCGGCGGCGGAGTGAGAAACTCAGCTCTTAGCTTTTAGCGCCTGGCCCTTAGCTGTTCGGTATTCTTCAGATCAGCGCGTTCCCTTTTTCGTCCGCAGTTGGACTCTTGTTCCTTCGGGCAGTTGCCCCTCCAGTAGCTCCACGACTCCGCCCCGGACGATCCCTTCGAACTCTTGCCGCTCCTGCGCTACGCGCATTGCCGAATCCGGGGGCGATAGTGCTCGCGGCGCGCGCTCGGAGGTGCGTCCCGTGCCTTTGTCCATGGCTTGGTTTGCCAATTCGTCGGCCTCGCGGTTGTGCTCTCGCAGGGCGTGGTCGATGGAAAACCAATCCAGTTGGGAGATCAACTCTTGGGCCCGGGCATGAAGATCTTTTAGCACGGCGTTCTTCACTTTGTAGATACCCTTGATCTGGCGTACGAGCAGTTCGGAATCGCTGATCACCTTGAGCGCTTTCGGGCCGTGGGCTAGCGCGTATTCGAGCGCGGCGATGAATCCTTGATACTCAGCGAAGTTGTTCGTCTGGTGGCCTAAGTACTCGCTCAGCGCGGCAACTCTGCGGCCAGACTGATCCTTGATGACGACGCCGTAGCCGGCTGGTCCGGGGTTTCCGCGAGCGCCGCCGTCGATGTGAGCTGTCAGAAACGAGTCGGGCCTGGTCGGGCGCCGCGATGTGAACAAATCGGCATCTGGCAGCTTACGAGAAGAGGGCACGAAAGAAGTTTACAACGGAGAGGGCGAATCCGATTGCCTCCCGCAAAAACCCGCAGACAGAAAACCTTTGAATCGCCCGAGGGGCGAAGAAGGGCCGCAGGGGACGCCAGGGGACCTTGGGGAACAGGCCGAAAGGGCAATCGCTGGCGGTTGGTCAGCGTCCAGCAGCGAGGCGGGTGGCTAGGCGCGCTGGTAAATTGGCGGCGAATATACGGTCTTGCGCGGCTTTCAGGTTATACGGCGCGCGGAGAAAGTGGACAATCTGGCTTTCGCTGTCGAACAGTGCAGAGGCGGCACGCCAGTCTCCGTCGCGCGGCTGTCCGATGGAGCCGGGATTGATCATGTAACGAGTGTTAGGCTTCAGCTGCAGACTGGCAGACTCAGCCTGGCCCACAGTCCGGTATTCGGGGCGAAACCCGTCGGCAGAACCGTTCAAAAAAAATCCCCCCTGGAGATGGGTATGGCCAAAAAATGTAACCCGCGCAGAGGACGTCATCAGGGATGTGAGCGCATCACCCAGCGAAACGACATATTCATCTTCATCGAGGGGAGACCCGTGGACCAACTGCACCTCAGGAAGACCTTTGAGCACCAGCGGCCCTTGCGGCAAAGCGTGCAGCCATTCGAGATTTTGCTCGCTCAGCTGGTCCCGAGTCCAAAGCGCGGCCAGCGCGGCCACGGGATTAAAATCCTGCAAATCGATCAGACCGGTGGCGGCTTTGTCGTGATTGCCGCGCACGAAGATTTCGCCAAGACTACGGGAGCGATCGGCCACTTCGTTAGGACTGGCGCCGTAACCGACAATGTCCCCCAGATTCACCACCAAATCGAACGACGGAGCAGCGGCCAGCGAGGCTTCCAGTGCCTCCAGATTGGCATGAATGTCGCTGAGCAGAAGTATGCGCACGAGTCACCGGACAAGTTGCCGATTATAGACCTGGAAGGGCGCGACGGAGGCGGGCGGCGATGGTTTGTCCGTGATCGGGGAATCGAGGAGCATTTTGCGCTAGGCAATGCTTAAGTTCGCATTCACCACCGGGCAGCGCGCCCAGTGGTTCGCGGCGACTTCGACCAAGGGCGGCAGGGCGCGCGCGCAATCCGCCATTCGAAATTCGCAGCGTGGCTCGAAGGCGCAGCCCGGCGGCATAGCTTCGAGCGGGGGTACGGTTCCTTCGATGGTTTGGAGAGGTCGGGCGCGGTCGGTCCTGAGGTCGGGGACGGCGCGCAGCAGGCCGCGAGTGTAGGGATGCGCGGGCGATTGAAAAATGTCGGGCTTGGACCCAAGTTCCACCAGATTGCCGGCATACATCACCGCAACCCGGTCGGCGATCTCGGAGACCACCGCGAGATCGTGGGAAATGAAAAGCATCGCCAGGGCGAACTTGGCGCGGAGTTCCGCCAGCAAGTCGAGAATCTGAGCCTGGATGGTGACATCGAGCGCGGTAGTGGGCTCGTCGGCAATGAGCAACTGCGGGCGATTGACGATGGCCATGGCGATAACGATGCGCTGGCGCATGCCGCCGGAGAGTTGGTGAGGATAATCACGGGCACGACGATCGGGGTCAGGGATGGCGACGTCTTTCATGGCTTGGACGGCGCGCTGCCGGGCCTCGTTTTTTGAGAGCGAGGCATGAGCCAACACGGCTTCGGTGATTTGATCGCCAACGCGCATCACGGGGTTGAGCGCAGTCATCGGCTCCTGGAAGATCATGGCCATGCGCGAGCCCCGCAACAAACGCATGGTTTCGCCGGAAACAGCGAGTAGGTCGCGGGTAACAGAGTGGTTGTCGCTTCCGGCTCGGCTCTCGGTGAAGAGAATTTCGCCCGACACCCGAGCTTGCGGCGGAAGCAGGCGCATGATGGCCAGGGAAGAAATCGATTTGCCGGAACCGGATTCACCGACCAGGCCCAGAACGTCGCCCGGGGAGATGGAGAAGCTGAGGTCGCGGACCGCGGGAAGGGTGGGTCGGGGAACAGCCGTCCTCGGCTGTCCAGCCCGCGGGACGGTAGTTGGAAACTCAATGCTTAGGTGTCGGATGTCGAGAAGCAGGGACACGCTATCATGGTAGCAGCGCGGCAAAGCCTTCGCCCTGTGGCGAACCGACGGCCCGGGGGCGGCTGTCTCCCGGTGAGCATTTATTGGCCTAAGATCTATTGGCCTAAGATCAAGGGCAAGCCATTCTTACTGTTACCGATCACGACAACCTTGGAGTTGGCACTCTTGGCGAGATTCTCCGTGGCCTCGATTCCTTTCCACTCGAGCAGTGACGGCGTGATGCCCTGGGCTACGATCTGCTGGAAGTCGCGGACGCCAGCCGCTTCGATGCGCTTGCGCTGGGCTTCCTGCGTCTCTTTTTGCAGGCGGAAGTTCATGGCCAGCGATTCCTGCTCGGCCTGCTGTTTGGCTTCAATGGCGGCTTTCAGCGTGGCGGGCAGTTGAATGTCACGCAGCAGAACGTTCTCAACCGTAAGCCCACGCTGGTTCAACTCAGAAACCAGCTGGTCGTAAATCTGCTTGGCTACCATCTCCCGCTCCCCGGTGTAGAGCGCGTTCGCAGTGTGCGAAGCGGTGGCTTCGCGAATGGCTGCGCGCAGCGTGGGTTCTACCACTACGGTCTCGTAGTCAGCACCGATTTTCTGAAAGACTTCTGCAGAACGGTCGGGATTAAGATGATAGATGAGCGAGGTGTCCAGGCTCATCATCAGGCCTTCGCTGGAAGGAACATTGGCTGATTCCTTGATGGTTTGCGTCTGGATGGACATTTCGTTGTTGGTTTTCAGCGGATTGATAAGATGGATGCCCTCAGCCAGAGTCTCGCCCGTGACTCTTCCGAACAGAGTGAGAACCCCGACGTGCCCCGTGCCTACCCTGGTCACGGAACCGAACATAAGTATCACAAGCAGGAATGCAGCAACTCCCAACGCTAACAGGCGAAACAAACCCAGACCGCCTCCGCCTTCGATAATTCGTCCCC
>Ga0137398_10000822_pt1 | contig 11816 bp, 11 predicted proteins | sample czorhiz216metaG_FD_106659 | JGI IMG/M metagenome (GOLD analysis project Ga0137398, IMG submission 106659) | Vadose zone soil microbial communities from Angelo Coast Range Reserve, California, USA - czorhiz2.16 metaG | ecosystem: Environmental > Terrestrial > Soil > Vadose zone | place: USA...
CACCATCAAGCGCCGCGCCCGCGAACTCCGCGCCCTCGGCGAAGCCAAATCCGCCGCCTTCCGGCAGTCCCAACTCGGCCGTACCCTCCGCGTCCTCACCCTGCGTCCTGAAGATCCCACCGAAGGTTTAAAGATGGACGCGAGTCCCGCCCTCTCCAGTAATTATCTAAAGGTCCGCGTCAACGGTAATTATCCCGCCAACAACTTTCTTGATGTCTTGATTTCAGCTGAAACTGGAACAACTCTGGTAGGTGAACCTATTCTTACTTGCTCTGTGATCGGTGCCCGCTCCGGCCTAGTCGAGGCTTCTCCGGGTTAGGCTTTTTCCATTCTCCTCTGTGTCCTCTGCGATCTCTGTGTTCTCTGGGTTAAAGTTTTTCGTCTTTCCTTTGACTCTCAACGTTCAACCCTCAAAAATCACCTGCGCCAAAGCCTGGCTCTCCGTATGCGTGATGCTCAGCGCGACACTCTTCACCCCAAGCTGCTGTGCAATCTTCGCTGCCTCTCCCGTTATCGCTAAGGTCGGACGCCCGCTCGTCTCCCGCACCACTTCCAAATCCACCCACCTCACCCCGCGCCGCCAGCCCGTCCCTAGCGCCTTCATCGCCGCCTCTTTCGCCGCAAACCGCCCTGCATACCGCTCATACTTATTCTTAAACCGCTCGCAATACTCCCGCTCCCTCGCCGTGTAGATCCGCCTCACAAATGTTTCTCCATGCCGCTCGATCGCCCCTTGGATCCGTTCCACCTCGGCAATATCCACGCCCATTCCAATGATCAAGACGCCTCCAGCACTACCTCATTCTGCCCGAGCGGCCGACTCCGATTATACTGGTAGACTTGTGTCTTCCACTAAAACAGTAGCGGCCAAGCGCAGCGCGCACAAACCAGGCGTTCACACCGGCGCAAGAATGGCTTGGACCGCGCGCAAAGTACGCGGCATGCGGATCCTCCAAGTTCCCGCTCTTGCAAAGCTCCGCTGGCTAGTCCACGGCTTCAGCACCAGGCCAGGCGGCGTTTCCAATCAAGACCGCGAAAAAGCCCTCAATCTAGGTTTCACCGAATGGGACAGCAGAGAAAACGTCCTCGAAAACCGACGCCGCTTCCAATCCGCCCTTGGTGCCGCTGATCTAAAACTCGTCTCCTTGAAGCAAATCCACTCCGACGTCATCCATCTTTTCGACGCCGCACCTGCCGAGCCATGCCAAGGTGACGCCTCCGCCACCAACCGCCCCGGCCTCCTCCTGGCCGTCCAAACCGCCGACTGCGTCCCCATTCTTCTCGTCGACCCCAAAAAGCGCGCCGTAGCCGCCGTCCACGCAGGCTGGCGCGGCACCCTCGCTCGCATCGTCGTCAAAGCCATCGGCCAAATGCAGATGCAATTCAAATCCAAGCCCGGCGACCTTCTCGCCGCCATCGGTCCTTCGATCGGAGGTTGCTGCTACGAAGTCGGCACCGAAGTCGCCACGCAATTTCTCTCCCAATTCGCCGAAGCCCCCGAATGGTTTGACGAATTCCGCACCGGCGATGAGCCCAATCCCATACAGTGGCTCAACATGATGCCCCCCGGCCACCAGCCCCCGCCGAAAAACGTCCTCCTCGACCTTCGCAAAGCCAATCGCGCCCAGCTCTTAGGTGCTGGCCTCCGCGCTCCCAACATCTTCGTCAGCGATCTCTGCACCGCCTGCCGCCGCGACCTCCTCTTCAGTTACCGCAAGGAAGGCGCCCAGAGCGGCCGCCTCATGTCCGTCATAGGCCTCCGGCCCGCCTGAGTTTGAACAGATCCTGCTGTTCGAGAAGTCACATCGATTTTTCCTTAGTAGATTTCAAGTAAACCTACGCTACATGCTGTCATGCATGCGACTTTGTCACCCGCCGCGTCGGTTTCCATGTTAGTTGTTTAGAATCAATACTTACGGCAATGTCTGTAAGCGTAAGCGTTGACTTCAAAACAGGGGCCGTAGGCCCTAGGTGACACTTACAAAAAACATAGGGGGTCGTCCTGTTACTGGACCTTCGTCGTCTAACTTTACTTTAGTGCGAACTAAACGCCGGACAACGGAGCACCATCAATCTGCAGCAGCGCCAGTTGCCCGCAAGCGGCCATCACGTCCCGCCCGCGCGAGTAGCGAACAAACGCCGGCACACCGCGCTCCACTAGAATCCTCCGGAACTCCTCAATCCGCTCTGGCGCCGATTCGCGGTAGGGAAGTTCTCCTGGATTCCACGGAATCAAATTCACTTTCACGCTCTTGAGTCGCGCCAGCAATCGCACTACGCGCCGCGCATCTTCCCCCGCATCGTTGAGTCCGCCGAGCATCACGTACTCAAACGTCAGGTGCTCCCACGTTCGCAGTGGATATTCCTTGCAAGCGTTAATCAGCGCGGCAAGCGGATATTTCTTATTGATGGGCATCAGCGTGTCGCGCTGCTCGTCATTTGATGCATTCAAGGAAATCGCCAGCTTCGGCCGCACCTTTTCCTGCGCCAGCCGCTCGATTCCCGGCACGATCCCGCTCGTCGAAAGTGTCACGTGCTTCGCCGAAATCCCCATCCCTTCCGGGTCCAGCATGATGCGTACCGCCGCCATCACCGCCTCGAAATTCAGCAGCGGCTCGCCCTGTCCCATCAACACAATGTTTGTCTGCGGCGCAAGCCCGGAAATCGTAGCCGCGGGCTTTAGCCCGGCATCGATTTGCGCGCTTCGGTGCGCTTCCTCGAGCGGCAACAAAACTTGCGCCAGAATCTCTCCCGCGGTCAGGTTGCGAATCAATCCGAGCTGCGCGGTAAGACAAAAATGACAATCCACCGCGCAACCCGCCTGCGTGGAAATGCAAATCGTCTGTCGCCCCTCACTCGGCATGAACACCGCTTCCACCGAAGCCGGCTTTTCGAACGAGCGCGCTTTTTCTTCTCCGTTCTTCTCTGTGCGCTCTGCGAACTCTGCGTCAAATGTTTTGACGTTTTCCGCATCTCCCAGCCCTAACAAGTAACGTACCGAACCATCTGTCGAAGCAAATCGCTGCTTCACGTCCGGCAAAGTAACGCGGGCCTCCTTGGCCAGTCGCTCGCGCAGCGCCAGCGGAAGGTTCGTAATCTGACCCACGTCAAATTCTCTCTCCGAGTACAACGCATGGTAAATCTGCGACCCGCGAAATGCCGGCTCACCAAGCGCCGCGCAGAACGCGCGCAACTCCTCTTTCGATTTGCCCAGCAGTTCCATGATTTCCTGTTTGCCGCAATCCTTTCTGTCATGCTGACGCACGGCTGAAACTACAGATTACCTCTTTTTCTTGCCTCTTTACTTCCTTGGCTCCTTACATCGTCTTCGTTTCGCGCTATAATTCCTTGGCAATCCCCGCTTCCGCCGGATTGCGCCGGCGCTGTTTTTCGGCCGCACGCGAATCGGAGGCTCCTCATGGCACAGAAACTGGCAACGGAACAACTTGCGATCGCGGATTGGGTCAAGGGCCTCGCCGCCATCCCGGTGCGGGACTTCACGCTACAAAGTGTTCAGGACTACGTCGTCCGGCACGCCGTTCTTCCGGAAACGATCGAAAAGTACTGCTATTTTTCAAAGGGCAGCTACACGCGCAACCTGATTTTCAAGAATGACCTGTTCGAGTGCATGACCGTTTGCTGGGAAGTAGGCCAGCACAGCCGGATCCACAACCATCGCGATCAGAATTGCTGGATGTCCGCGCCGATTGGCCGGCTGCGCGTTCAGAACTACCGCGTGGACCGTCGCGACGCGGCTCACGGCACCTGCAAAATCATCCCGACCGATACATACGATCTAGACGCCACGCATCCCGCCTACGTGGATCCCATCGAGCCCGTCCACGAAGTCATGAACCTGGCCGAATTCAACCAGCGCGCTGTCAGCATCCACATTTATTCAAAGCCCTTCGATAGTTGCGAAGTCTATCTTCGCGACCAGGGCACCTACTCCGACGTCCCGCTTTTCTACACCAGCGAATACGGCAAGTTGAACTCCGCCGAAAAGCTCTTGTAGCGCCGTCGCCGCACTATTGCCGAGACGAGTCTTGGGCATTGATGGTCCTTTCCAGCATTTGATTGACTTGGCGCGACTCTGCCTTAGGCTTGTGAGACCGTCAATGGAGCTAAGAGCCAAGGGCTGCTCTTCCGGCTGGCGTGGCAATTGCATCTCCCCTGTGTCAAAATAACTTTATGGCCACCGAGACGCGCGATATTCAGAAGCACGTTTTGCCTAACGGCCTCGTGGTGATCACCGAGACGATGTCCCACGTGCGTTCCGTTTCGGTCGGTGTGTGGGTCCGCAACGGGTCCCGCCGCGAAGTCCCCGAAGAGAACGGACTTGCTCACTTCATGGAGCACATGGTCTTCAAGGGCACGGAGCGCCGCTCCGCCGAAGCCATCGCACGCGAAATGGATTCCGTCGGCGGCATGCTGGACGCCTTCACTTCGAAGGAACAGATCTGTTTCAATGCAAAGATTCTGGACGAGCATTTGCCCATCGCGTTTGACGTGATCGCTGACCTCGTGCTCCGCCCGAAATTTGACTCTGAAGACGTGAAGAAAGAACGCCAGGTTGTCCTCGAAGAAATAAAAATGGATTTGGACAATCCGGAATATTTGCTTCACGAAATTTTCACGCGCGGGTTCTGGCCGCAACATTCGCTCGGACGCCCGATTCTTGGCACGCCGGAAACGGTGAAAGCGTTCAATCGCGATTCGCTGTTCACGCGCTTCCGCGACTGGTTCGCGCCGGATCATCTGGTGGTGACTGCAGCCGGCAACGTCAGCCACGAACAGGTTCTGGAATTGGTGCAGCGCGAGTTCGGACACATGAAGCCAACAGGTCCGGCGGAAAGCGATGGCGCTCCGCGCACGGAGGCGCCCATCCATCTCGAGGCCAAGCGCGACCTCGAACAAGTACATCTGTGCATCGGTGTCCCATCGGTTCCGCTAGGCCATGAAGACCGGTTTACCGTCGCGGTGCTCAACAATCTTCTGGGCGGCGGCATGTCCTCGAGGCTCTTCCAAAATATCCGTGAAAAGCAGGGCCTGGCTTACGCCGTTTTCAGCGAACTAACGCCTTATTCTGACGCGGGAATGATGACGGTCTATGCGGGCACCGCCGCCGAAACGGTTGGCCAGGTCATTGATCTCACGATTCAGGAATTTCGCGCTTTGAAGGAATCGCCGGTCACAGAAGAAGAGTTGCGCCGTTCAAAAAACCATCTCAAGGGTTCGCTGATGCTTTCGCTCGAATCCACCAGCTCCCGCATGTCCAATCTCGCCCGCCAGGAACTGTATTTCGGCCGCTTCTATTCGCTCGACGAAATCCTCGCCGGCATCGAAGCCGTCACCCACGCCGAACTCCAGTCCCTGGCTCAGCGCTTGTTCCAGGCCGCCCAAATCGCCGTCACCGTCCTCGGCCCCCTCAACGGCTTCACCCTCGACCGTTCCCGCCTCGCCTGCTGAAGCTGGACTGTCGAGGCTGTATATCGAATTTCGATTACCTTTTGTAGTTTTCCCCCTTGAATTGTCAAGCGATCGCTAACGTGAGCCCATCGGCGACGCTTGCCGTACTGGCGTATTCAACATGCAGGACGCGCCTCCGGGCATGCGTTTGTAATTTCGATGACGCGTGCACAATGAGAGGCCGCATCGCAAGAACTCCACCCTGGGGCACAGGGCAATCGATCGCGGCGATTCGCGTTGAGAGGTCATGGAGTGATTCGTCAGTGAGCACGCCCAAAGTGTGAGTGCCAGGCAGGACGCGCAATGGTCCGTTTTCATCCGTGGAATCGTCGAGGTGAACCCGCAGGGCCAGGACCTGGCTCAGCGCAGTCGCCGGAGCGTGCGCATAGTTCACGCCGTCCTTCACCGACCAAGGTCCCCAGCCCGGAATTTCGCGCCGCTCTTCGAAAGGCAGCGCAGTATCCTGATTCCACACCACGAGCCAGTTTGCAGTCGGAGACTTGTCGAACAGAGTGGCGCGAAACGGGAATGCATCTCTGCCAAGCGTTCCGCGCGCTATTTTCATGAGCCGGGGATCCTGAGCCAAAGACGTGACCGCCGGAAGTTTCATCGCGTGGCGTAAATCGGCTCTGCTGCGCGGCAACTCCGCCCGGCTGAATGCCTCAAGGAGGACACCAACTTCCATTGGCTTCAACATGCTCGGAATTATCAGAAAGCCCAGTTTCTGAATCGGCTCAAGCCGACTCAACGATTGTCTCCGTAGTGGCACTTGCATCCGGCGCCAGAGTGATGCAAGCCCTAGTTGTGTGTGGCGCGGTCAGCGTTGACGGCGGCGCCGATGATGCCCATTTCGTCGGACGTTGGGACGAGTTCGAAGCGGCTGCCCTGGAGCGGGCTCATCTTGACCATTTCGTGGAGGAGCCGGTCGAGCAAGCCGATGTCTATGAATTTTACTTCAGGTCCGGTTACGAAGAATGTTCCTGGACCTTCCATGTGGATGCTGGTGGCAGTAGCAGCGGCAAGGGCGCGGTGACACAACATCACGAATTCCTTGCAGCGCGCGTCACCGGCGTTAGCGTTTTCAAAAACTTCTTCGGGTTCGAGATCAAGGAAGCGCAAGCGCATGGAACGGCGTCCGAGGATTCCCTCGAGATGCCCGCGGCCGCCGCAGCCGCAGAAATTTTCCTTGGGATCGAGGGTGACGACGGAATGGCCGCCTTCCCAGATTCCTTCGCTGGAGGGGAAGCGGCCAAAGCCGATGCCATTGCCAAGCGTCCAGACGCGGATGAGCTTGTTCAGTTTGCCTTGCGTGGCGGCGATTCCCGCAGCCATGACGTCGGCGTCATTGAATAAGTGAACCTTGGCGCCGGCAAGTTTGCCGCCAAACGCCGTGGACAGGGCGGCTTGCAAAGAAAAGCCTTTTGCTTGATGGAAATTAGGTGAATCCTCGACGACGCCGTTTCGAATAATGCCCGGAAAGCCGATGCCGATGCCGGCGATGTTTTCTCCGCCGGCGACTTTTTCGATCTGCTGCCGGATGCAGTCGACAATGCCCTCTGCGGGCATGGATTGCAGAGGGTCGAGCGATTGCGCTGTCTCCGGAAAAATGCTGAGCGCGCCGAGAACCTTGTGGTTCTCCACGAGGCCAACGGCGATGTGTTCCATCACCAGCACACCAACTGTCCTGCTCATTTTGCTCCTGCCAATCTTGGGGCGCCGAGAATTCGAACGTTCGGCGCCGCACGCGCTGCTTTCTACGTCCTAACCAGTTTGTTGAGACCGTTGAACGCCGCCGCCTTATAACATTCCGCGAGCGTCGGATAATTGAAAACCGTATCCACGAAGTACTCGACCGTGCCATTCAGCGCGAAAACCGCTTGTCCAATGTGCAGCAACTCGGAAGCGCCCTCTCCGATAATGTGCACGCCAAGCAATTTCTTGGTCGCGGGGTCGAAAATCAGTTTCAGGCGGCCGGTAGTGTCGCCACGGATCTGGCCTCGAGCAATTTCGCGGAAAAAAGCCATCCCTACTTCGTAGGCGACGCCTTCGTCGGTGAGCTGCTCCTCGGTTTTTCCGATGAAGGAAATCTCTGGAATCGTATAAATTCCGTACGGATAGTTCGCGCGATTCGAATTGGTGGGCATACCGAAGGCTCTGGCGGCGGCAATGCGTCCTTGCTCCATGGAAACCGAGCCGAGACTGGGAAACCCGATGACGTCTCCGACGGCGAAAATGTGCGGCTGGCTGGTGCGGTAATTTTCGTCCACGCTGATGCGTCCGCGGGCGTCGGCTTCGAGGCCAGCAGCGGGGAGATTCAGTTCATCCACGTTGCCCTGGCGGCCCACGGCGTAGAGTAGCGCTTCACCGGAAACTTTTTTCTTGCTTTTCAGATTGGCGACGACCAGATGATCGGGAGTTTCTTCGACGCTTTCGACTTCTTCGTTCAATCGGAGAGTGACGCGACGGTCGCGCAAGTGGTAGCAAAGCGCTTCCACCATTTCGGTGTCGGCAAACTCGAGCAAACGCGGGCGCTTTTCGATCAACGTGACGCGGACGCCCAGGGTCGCGAACATGCAGGTGTATTCGACGCCGATGACTCCGCCGCCCACGACGATCATGGACTTGGGAATTTCCGGCATCTTCAGGATTTGATCGCTGTTGATAATAGTTCTGTCGTTGAAAGGGACAAGGGGAGAAACGGCGGGTTTGGTGCCGGTGGCGATCACAATGTTATCGGCTTCCAATTCGGATTTGCCGCGCGAGCCAGTGAGCTGGAGCTGGTGAGGATTAATGAAGCTAGCCGTGCCGGTCAGGACGTCAATGCTGTTGCGGGAAAGCTGCGCGCGAATGACATCGATTTCGGTCTTGATGACGTTGAGGGCGCGGAAGGAGAGATCGGCCATGGTGATCGGTTCCTTCACGCGATAGTTGACGCCGTAAATGCTCTGATACTGATAGCCGGAAAGATGGAGGACCGCTTCACGGATGGTCTTGCTGGGGATCGTGCCGGTGTTGATGGCGGTTCCGCCGATGACTTCGAGCTTTTCGATGAGCGCGGCGCGCTTTCCGAACTTCGCGGCTTGAATGGCAGCGCGCTGGCCACCCGGCCCGGAACCAATCACGATGAGATCGTACTTTTCCATGGTTCGCCGCGGGAGTATATCACTGTTGGAATCGTGGAGTCCTTGTTGACGGGCACGCGGCGCTCTGCCATCATTTTGAAAATTTGATTTGCCGTGGCCGGGCCTTTAGGCCTGAGGGTTTTGATCCAAGGAGTCAGCGATCGGCTTGCGGGTATCCATTCTGGCGTCGGGCAGCTCGGGCAACATTACTTTGCTTGAGACCGAGCGGACCCGCCTTCTGGTGGATGCGGGACTGGGCAAGCGCGAAACGCTTGCCCGGCTGGCGGCGGCTGGAAGAACCGTCGAACAACTTGACGGTATCCTGATTACCCACGAACACACCGACCACTGCAATGGCCTGCCGCAGATGCTGGGGCTTTGGAGGGCGCCGCTGTACGTCACCGAGCCCACCATGGATGCGATGCAGCGCATGCTGCCGGTGACATTTGGGAAGCGGCTGAAGCGCGTGGAAATGATTCAGCCGGGGCAGCATTTTGCCGTCGGTGATATTGAGGTTCACGCGTTTGCTATTCCGCACGACGCTGCGGACCCGATCGGGTTCACGTTCCGTTCGAATGGCGCCAAGATGGCGATCGTCACGGATCTTGGCTACATGCCGGAGTTGGTCAAAGTTCATCTCCGTGGCGCGGATTGCCTGGTGCTCGAATCCAATCACGATCTGGATATGCTCAAGGTCGGGCCGTATCCGTGGGTGGTCAAGCAGCGCGTGCTCTCGCGCACCGGGCATCTTTCGAATCACGCCGTAAGTGAATATCTTTCCGACCCCGATGGCTTCGACGCGATCGCGCGGTATCTTGTGCTGGCGCATATCTCGCAGGAAAACAATAATCCCGACCTGGTGCGCTTGTCCGCGGAAGAGGCGCTGAGGCGCCGCCCGGCCGAGTGTGCATTTACCGGCGAACTGCTGGTAGCCTCGCAGCACGTCCCTCTGAAGTCTCTCGAGCTCTAGCAATTTTTTCGATGTAGCGCATTTAATATTTCGTTCGCTTTTTCCGGCTCGTTCTCCTAAACTTAATTCTTCTTGGTAGAGGTGCGGAAGCCATGAGTAGCGGGGCCGGAAATTCCGATCAGCTTCGGAGGCTAGCGCGAAAGGGGCTTTTGAGTATTTGCAGGTGTTGTCCGCCGAAATCGCCGCGATAGCTCAAGCCGCGGAGGTTGGAGAACAGGTCCAAAACCTGTTCACTGTCATCCGTTTATTAGGATGAAGCGCTATCGAGAGGCGGCAGCCCCGATTTGTATTCTCGCGGTTCCTTCCTTTCGTTTCGCTCATCCAGAAAAAATTGATTCGAATGAATCTCTTCGAACTGACGCGCGCGCTGGTGGACATCGACTCCACCACGAACCACGAAAAAAACGTGGGGGACTATCTGTTTGCGCATTTGTCCGAGCTCTCCAGGCGCTACACCGGCCGCGTCGAGCGCATTCCCGCCGAACCGAATCGCAACAATATTTTTGCGTCCTGGAGCGAGCCGGTGGTTACGCTTTCGACGCACATGGATACTGTGCCGCCGTTCTTTGGTTCGCGAGAGGACGGAGGTTTTATTTGGGGCCGCGGCGCGTGCGACGCAAAGGGCATTATCGCGTCGATGATTGCTGCCGCGGAAAAGCTGCTTGCCGAGGGCGCGCGCAATCTTGGATTGCTCTTTGTTGTGGGCGAAGAGCGCAACAGCGCGGGAGCACAGGCCGCTGCCGCGACTCCACGCGGGTCGCGATTTCTCATTAATGGCGAGCCTACAGAGAACCGGCTAGCGCTCGGTTCGAAAGGAGCGCTGCGCTACGAAATTGCGGCGCACGGAAAACTGGCGCACTCCGCTTATCCCGAGCTAGGCCATTCCGCTATCCATACGCTGCTGGATGTGCTGCAGGACATTCGCCAAATTCCACTGCCGGAGGATGGATTGCTCGGGCGGAGCACGCTGAATGTCGGCACGATAGAAGGCGGGCGCGCACCCAATGTGGTCGCCGATGAAGCCGAGGCGGAAATCATGCTTCGCACCGTCGGCGATCCCGCGAAGATTCGCGAAGCGGTATCCGCGGCGACTGCGGGCCGCGCGGAAGCGCGCGAGGTTTTCTATACGCCAGCGCTGCAATTAGCGAAGCTCGACGGATTGCCGACAACGGTGGTGGCGTTCACGACGGACATCCCTAGTTTCGAAGGCACCTGGGGCCAACCATTTCTCATTGGGCCGGGCAGCATTCATGTCGCGCATACTGCGGAGGAGCGCATTCCGAAAAAAGAATTGTCGGAGGCAGTGGACATCTACGCTCGCATGGCGACGCAACTACTCGCGACCGGCCGGAGCGGCTCATGAGCTACGGCCTCGCCATTGTCGGTTACGGAAAGATGGGACGCCTCATCGAGCAACTTGCACCGGAATACGGATTCGAGGTGCGCGCGAAATTTGATGGACGAAGCAATTCCCACGGTAAGGTTCTTTCGCATGAGACGCTGCGAGGAGTAGACGCGGCAGTGGAATTTACGTCGCCGGAGGCGGCTTTGGAGAACATTCGGCGGCTTGCCGTTCTCGGGGTCAACACGGTCGCGGGCACTACCGGCTGGTTCGATGAACTGCCCTCTATTCGTGAGGCGGTGGCGAAAAGCGGAACCGGCCTGGTTTGGGCGGCGAATTTTTCTCTTGGCGTAAATCTTTTCTTGCAGGCTGTCGCGCATACGGCTGGGCTCTTTGCCAAACATGCGGAGTACGAAGCCTGGGCCTGGGAAATTCATCATTCCGAGAAGAAAGACGCGATTTCGGGCACGCTGAAAAACCTTGCAGAGGAGATGCGGTCGCGCGGCTACGACCGTCCTGTGAGCCTGGCGTCGAACCGCGCGGGAGCGCATCCGGGAACACATGAAATCGGATTTGATTCCGCCGCGGACACCATCACGCTGCTGCATACGGCACGAAACCGCGAAGGATTTGCGCGCGGAGCCTTGCGCGCCGCGAGATGGGTGGTGGGGAAGAAAGGAATGTTCGAATTTCGCGAGATCCTCGGCGAGTTGAGCTGAGTAAAAGGAAAGGAACAGCATCATGTTTACAGGGACTGGCACAGCACGTGTGACTCCATTTCAGGCGGATGGTTCGCTCGACGAAAGGGCGATGCGGCGATTGGTCGGGAGGCAGATCGAAGCGGGGATTGATTTCCTCGTTCCGTGTGGCACAACTGGGGAGAGCCCGACGCTCACGCGCGAAGAGCATCTGC
>Ga0137398_10000825_pt1 | contig 11804 bp, 16 predicted proteins | sample czorhiz216metaG_FD_106659 | JGI IMG/M metagenome (GOLD analysis project Ga0137398, IMG submission 106659) | Vadose zone soil microbial communities from Angelo Coast Range Reserve, California, USA - czorhiz2.16 metaG | ecosystem: Environmental > Terrestrial > Soil > Vadose zone | place: USA...
GAAAGGCAGATCGGAGTTGGCCAGAGGTGCTGCAGCGGAGCTTGGGGACGGGTCAGAGGGGAATGGAGATCAAGTATGAGACATTGGCACCTCGAGCGAACGTCGTGTAGCAACCCACACGGCACCGATCCGAGTTGGCACCCTTAGTTCTGACGATCTGTGGGAACTAATCTCGGTGAGAAGAGGTGTTGAGATCGGACGAGCGACGAATGACTGACATGATCGTGACGGTGTCGCAGCCATTAAATAAAGCTGTGACACCATCCAGAGTTTCGCCATGTATGCGAATTGAAAGCGGAACACGCCCAGCCCAGAGAATTTCAGCAACTTGTCGCTGGTGAATGTCTGTCATGACGGTCCTGCGACGACGGACTGAGGTATCTTGTGTACCTGCGAGTGGGTGATAGACGCGCTCTGTGGTGTAAAACGACTCTGTGTGGACAGCGAACAGGTGTACACCTGAACCGACATCGGTAATGGAGGAATTGAGCAAATCGGCGGAAGTGTATGCGAGGAGCATTGGAGGTGGTTAAGGGGGATGAGGGGGGGAGTTCGAGGTGGTCGGGACGAGATTTATGGGAATGCGAGATACTAGCCGAGATAAGGTGACCATTGGTGTCTCTGTCTGTGTCCTTTCGTCGAGAGTGTCAGCGATGAGCGGATTTGGACGAACAAAGCCATGCGAACCCGCCACACGCGATCACGCACACACCACGTGATTTGAGGTCACACTATTTGTGGGTGTTGGGGCAGCGTTCGTTCTCGTCTGTTGTTGGCGCGCAAAACCTGGCAATACAAGGCAAGACAAGCGAAGAAAGGCCTGAATTGATCGTTCACCTCTCAATTCACCTAACAAGCCTGCCAGCTCACCCCTTGCATCGAGCAACGATACCCAACCCTGCCCATTAGCCCTGGCAGTCCTCATCCATTAATCAAAATCGCCCCCTTCCGTCCCTTTTGGACCTGTTGGTATGGCTCAGCGTCGCGGGTCGCACTCAAGACTGCAATCAAACGCGACAGCTAACAACACCGCCCACACCCATAATTGTTCCAAAACTCGCCACCCATCTTCGCACAGAGGTGTACTGTCTCTCTTTCGCTCTTTACGGAACGTCAAAAATCCATCCAGCGCGTCCACCTCTCCATCCTCCTCAGAGTCACGGCCCGTCCTTGCACCCCTCCAATTCAACCTTCGTCGTCTCCCCTCGCGTATAGCTCTTGAAGAGACGGTTGTTATGCGTGTTTCCAGTGGTTCGGATCATGTCAAGGTGGGTGCAAAGCGCAAGCGTGTGGTTAGCGGGAACGAGAACACGCATAGTGTCTCACGGGGTTCCCGCAACGGCCTCAATGCGTTTAAACGCCGAAGGCCGTCTCTTCAACATGAAGAGTCAAGCGACGAGGGGACCGGAACAGTGATGGAAGTCGATGCCCATATGCTGTGTTCTGATTCAGAAAGCTCCAGTGACGGGGATGCTAATGATTGGGATTCATGTATGTTCTCTCTTTGCCTTTTAAATGCTCTTCTAATGCATCTTTATAGCTGTAGACTACCTCATCAATCAAGCGCCCACCCGCGAACTCTTACGATTAAGGAAAGGCCGCCTTCAAGATTTGCACCGCTCCGCGGGCCTGTCTGATGATCCTGAGACACTCACGAAGCAGGAAATCGTTGATGCTATTATTTCCGCGCGAGACGACCTCACGGAACTACCTCCATCCTCACCCTACGCCGGTACTAATTCGAGCGAGTGTTCATCTGACGAGGGCAATATTGCAGGAGGGGAAGAGACAGACGCCGGTGGCCAGCGGAGGTCATATCCCCTGGGCTCACGACGGAATGTGGCGCATAATGTCGCTCACGCACCAAATCTTGCTGCCCCTCAGCTGGGTCGAAATTTATCCCTTGGCCACACAAGGACTTTGCCAACCGGCGTCAGTTGCCAAATTGAGACGAGGTCCGTGGGCCAGTCTCAATCACGTGAGTTGACTGACCATCAACCAATGCAGGCGTAGAGCAGCATCATTTCGTTCTTCACCAACGACTTCGACAGCGTCGGGATCTCTTCCATCCCCACCCGCCACGCGTCTTCGATCTCGTAAGGTCTCTGGAGAGGACGGATCTGTGGCGTCAACTTTGCGCCCCCCCAGATCCAGAGGGAAGGCGAAGCATGTCGAGTTCAACGAGCAAGTCCAAGTTGCCAACGTCGAGGCTCTCAGTGATCTTACTGATTTGTCCGATGCTGAACCTTACAGTCCCCCGAAATACCCCTCTCCCCGGCGATTACGCAGTCAAGGCGGGAGGACGGCGCGAACGCCACCAAAGCGCGAGAGCAAGAAAATAATCAGCAATCCTGGTCAGGATGATGACGAGGTCGATGATGAGGTCGATGAGCTTGCCTCATCAGGAGATGTAACGCCACCTCCAGTGATCACCGATCGCACACCAGTCAAACGCCGGTTGAGACCACGGCAGACTCAAACACATACCCCGCCCGATGAGAGCGACGATGGAGATGACGAAGAAGAGGAGGAAGTGGATGAGGATGAGGGCGTGACAGAGGATGCTGTGTCTGTGGACGTAGCCGAAGAAGACGGTGACGATGCAGAAGAAGATGACGTGACGCTCGTGGAACCGCGTAAACTTCGCAATGGGAAGATTGTTGGTGAAGAAGAGGGTCTAGAAACCGTTGACGAGCAAGAAGGTAGTGAAGAATCTACACAAGAAGAAATTCTCGTTGATGAGGAGATTGACCTCGAAGCTGAGGACGATGAATCGGAGGAGAGTTCTCATGACGAATTTGCAGAGGAAGCGATGGATGATGGTGGGTAACACTCATTTTCAACGGACCTTTCTGATCATGTGTCTAGTCGATCTCACCATCGCGACGACGAGGAGTCTCGTACGCCTGCGCCGGGATGATCTCGTTCGGCTGTGCGAGAGTCGTGATCTGGACGTCGAGGGCACTAAACCCCAGCTCGCAGAGGCACTACTGCAGTGGCGTGACCGGCAGTCTGAAGTATCATCTCCTTCATCGGCAGGAACTGTCCGTCCCCCTTCTACTACGCGTCAAGGCCGTCGCCGTAGGAGCAGCAAGAGCAAGAGTATCACTCCACCTGTCCTCCTCCGTACGCATGTGCACATGGATGAGCCCCGCACACCCCCTTTATCATCGGCGCAAAGGGAGAGGGACGAAGATCTCGAACTCGACCTGGAAAGTCTGGGTTTAGAGGATCGTGAAATTCCTCCTGACAAACTTACGAAGCTCGAAAAAATTGGGAGCGGTGGCTTCAAGGATGTGTTTATCGGTAAATTCAAGGGGCGTAAAGTTGCAATCGCTGAATTCCGTGGGCACCTCACTGGGAGTAAGTTGTCCTTTTTTAAAACGCGCGCTGCTGTTCTAGCGCTGATTATACACAAAGTGGACATAAAGGAGCTGAAACTTTTAGGGGGGTTCAACCACCCCAACATCGTCCGTTTCGTGCGTGTTCATTACTTCCACGCTCATGGCAGGGCGTTTAACATGTCCCATTCGGCAGCTGGGCGTCAGTATCCCGGAAGATACACGTATCACCCCTGTGATGATCGTTAGCGAGCTCTGCTCAAACGGAGACTTGTTCGATTATGTTCGGAACGTGCTTCCACCATCCCTTTACCGCGTCGTACGTCCGATCGCACCTGCAGCTTACACAAAGCCTAAGTTATATTCTTAGTTATCCATCATGCTGGATGTAGCTCGTGGTCTCGAGTATTTGCATCATCGAAAGCCCTCGGTCATTCATCGTGATTGCAAATCCTCGAACATCCTCATTACCTCGAAAGGCATTGCCAAGATCGCCGACTTTGGTTTGGCCAAGGTGAAACAAAGCACGCGCTCCATGGTCCGCAGCCTTGTCGGTACCGTTAATTGGCAGGCGCCGGAGCTGTGGCACGCACACCCTAAATATAATCATAAAGTTGACGTGTTTGCGTGTGGCGCGGTGTATTGGGAGATGCTGCAGTGGCATCTACCTAACAAGAAGTACCCGTGGGAGGTGAGTCCTCTTGGGCCTGGTAATGTAGAATCATTGTTGATCGTGTCTGTCCAGGGTATGAATGAGCACGCGATTTACGAGGCCGTTGGATCAAAACGGCAACGGTGTGTCGAAATACCTTCTTCCCGTCCTCATTTATTTACGAGCTGCCGCTTCAGACCGTCCGTGTCAGGACTGCGTAAGCAGTGGTGTCCGGAAATTGTAGACCTCATAGAGCGCATGTGGGCACAGGAACACCATGACCGACCCACCATGACCGAGGTTGTGACGGCGCTTGAGGAGCTCGTCCGTAAGTACAAGTAAAACGATGGTTTGCTGCCACACACACCTTCACTTTATGCTTTATCATGCGTCTTGGGTGCGCATGCTTGCTTTCTGTTGGCTAGACCAAAGTTTCGATTTCACGCCTTCCATTTTGTATATTCCCCCGTCTTGCGCTGCCAGCGCTCAGCTCAACGTCATTATTCCAATCGCACCCCACATATCTCCTGCTTCTTCTGCACCCTACAATTGTATATTATACTTGTCAAATCCCAATGTCTTGTACAAACACAGATGGCTTTTGGACATTAGCCGAGTTCTTTACATTCCATCAGCGTGACACTGACGAGCCGATTTATACGTGTGCGCACGTAACTTTCAAGCTTCCTCCCCTTCACTGGCAGTTTGGCTGCTTCAACCAGGGGGTAAATCACTCCAGCACTTCCACCTAGAACCCTTACACAAGGGCGCACGCGCACCGCATGCTATTATTACACTTTTAGGTGTCTACCAACTCAGGTCGTCTGTCACTACAACCACGAGGGCATGCTACAGTTGGGTCCCAAAACCATCTTCTACTCTTCCATACTGCGGATTATACCTGGTACACGCTTTCAACTTTGTACATCTTGCTGGCATTCTCGATGTCGGGTGCGTCGGATCCAACCACCATGTCAACTTTGTACATCTTCATATCTGGTGGCGTGACGCCGTACCTGTCCACCCCACCAGCAGCAGGCGCGGCATCATCGGCGGCGGTAGTCTTCATCTTTCCCTTCTTATCATTAGGCTTTGCCGGCTTCCCCTCTCCTTTCGATTGCCGAGGCGCCTCGGCGGCAGCCGTGCCACCAGCTTTGCTCGCGAGACCCGCGGCGCGTCCATCAGGGATAAGAATGAACTCCCAAGTCTTCTCCTGCTGTTTCCCTTTCTCCGCAATACCATCAAAGATGTAATACCCGCGCCGCTCAAATTGGATGATATCGCCGCGCTTGAGCTCGCGCACGTTCGCGTCCGCAAACGCGGCTTCGCGGAACTCAGTCACGGGCGTGGCAAAGTCCTTCAGGTCGTCGTTCTCCTCGAGTTTCTTTTTTGTGATGAGGTAGTCGTAGTCGATCAGCGTTGCGTCGATCAGCGGGTGTGCGGCCGTCGGCTGCGCTAGCCATGTGATCTTCTTCGTCGTCTTTTTGAAGTCGCCTTCCAGGTGCAACCCCATGGACAGAGCGGTGATCATGCCGGAGCTGTCCGTTGTTTTGGAGCGTACGATGGCGTTACCCCAATCCATGAGAGTGATCTGATTCCCGTTGGTGAGTGCAGACGGCGCGTTGGGAAGAACCACTGTACCTCTTCGTTGTCTTCAAATGACATAACATCCTCCTGATCTATCAAAATGTTTGAAGCGTAGACAGTCTTCTTCTCGCCTACTTCAGGATTCTTTTTGTGCTTGGGCAATGTCTTAACCTCCGTCTCGAAAGGACCGCCTTGGATGGTTACGGGGACGCTGTACTTCATGTTTCAGGACAGTAAGACTTACCGGGCACACCTCTGTACTCACGTTTTTGTCTTCAGAACGGCCCAAAACCGCGGCGCAACTGGGTCGATTATCTTTTTGTTCAACGCCCAGATGGAATCCCATTCAAGTGATACGATGGCCTGACTGGGGCCTTGCGACAGCATAAACTGCGTAAGTGCCTCGACAGTCATCCCCCGACGCCGAATACCCCGAACGGTCGGGAAGCGTGGATCGTCCCAACCACTGACGAGGCCTTGTTCTACGAACCACCGTAGCTTGCGTTTGGAAAGGAGCGTATAAACAAAGCTCAGCCGGCTAAAATCCCATATGTTAACATGGCGGATGCCCAGGGCCTCAATAAACCAGTGATATTGAGCGTTACGATCTCGGTACTCGTTCGTACGGAGGGCATGGGTAATACCTTCCAGCGAGTCCACAACTGGGCATGCAAAGTCATAGGTAGGGTAAACCTTCCATTTTGATCTGAAGAGTAATGGAAGTTGGGAGAAACGCCGAAAGTTGAAACAATGCTTACCCTACACGATGGTGTGGGTCGAGGTTACAGCGATAGATAACGGGGTCGCGCATGGCTTTGTTGGGATTATCTACGCTCATTTTCGCACGAAGACACCATCGGACGCCCTCTTGGGTACCCTTGGTCATCTTTTCGAAGTGCGACAGGTTCTCCTCGACTGTCGCGTCCCGACGCCTCGACGCGATGCCTTGGCCACGTTCCTCCCGCATCTGCAATTTCGTTAGCCCACAGACCACATAGCCGATGGGAGCCCACCTGCGCTTGTTCGGTATCATCGGCATATGCAAGTCCAATTTTGATTATTTTGATTGCTTGTTCGTAGATTTGGTCAAAGTAATCGGATGTATGCGTGACCTTATCCGCCTTGATGTCTAAAAGTTGAAGATCTTCCAGAATTGTCTCCTCAAACTCAGCCTTGAAGTGAAAAGGCTAAGCAGAAGCCGTCGACTACTTAGAACTATCTCACTAACCCGTTCCTTCGAAGGATTCGTATCGTCGAACCGAACAACCATCTTGCCTTTATACATCTTGGCGAAGTACTGATTAAGAATTGCTGCTTTTGTGTGGCCAATGTGAAGGTAGCCGCTGGGCTCAGGAGGAAAGCGGGTTACGACCTCGCCCTCCTTCGCATTTTGGAGGCCCAATGCAAACGATGATGCTGTCTTTTGGTTTAGCCGGGCTTTTGAAGATTTCGCCTCAGCAAGACCCGCCAATGCCGCTTGTGTTAGTTCGAGAGACTCAAGGTGGTTGTACCATCGCGTGAGATGCTGGTGTTGATTGTTTTTAAGTAGACCGAGCAGTCTTAGGTTGCCTATCCTCAGAATAATTAGACAATCATTAATGTCCGAGAAAGAACCGTGCCTTTGAGGACACCCCACACAATCCAATCAGCTGCAGTGCTGTCATGACCGACAAGGAAGGTGCGATAAGCCAGATAGTCATCCAGCGAATCAAGAGATGAGATAATCTGAGGTATTGCTGTAGTGGTAGCGAGAGATTTGGCCAGAGTGAAGTATGCTGGAGTCTAAGTCAAGGCGGTCAGATGTAGATCTCACAAAGGTTGATGATGTATACCTTGACACTGTCTTCCGCCAGGCCTCCAGCTTTGGCGAGAGCTTTGACCGCATCTTCCTCAGACGTAAACTGGGTACCTTCGAGTGTTAAAGTCAATCCAGAGGCCGACTCGTCATAGTTGACTTCAGCCTTTTTAGTATACGATGCTATCGCGAGCGCAGCATATGGAAACGGGGATTCTTTGAAGGAAACGGTGAGGGTTCCGATGGCCATTGCTCGAGTCGCAGATATACAATCTTAACCACACTTTAGGGTATGTAGGTCATGCTCTTGTGACTCATTTTCCGACTCTCAGAATTTGTTTCTCCATCCCACCATGCCGTGCATGCTGTGAGTTTCTTTAGGCATAAAACTTTTTATCATGCGCTCGCAAGCTGACTGACTATGTCTAGTATTGACCCCTCCCAAAAGTACAAACCGTACACTCCCATCCCTCTTCAAAACCGTCGATGGCCCACCAAAAGGTCTACAGTACCTCCAATATGGCTTTCTACGGACCTACGTGATGGAAATCAGGCCCTTGCGAATCCCATGACCATCGAGCAGAAAACGACTTTCTTCGAGCTGCTTGTCGAATGCGGGTATAAAGAAATTGAGGTCGCATATCCTGCCGCAAGTGACACGGATTATAATTTCGTGCGGGGCCTCATCGAAAAGAATCAGATCCCGGACGATGTGTGGATCCAGGTCTGATCATGTTTTTTTTTCGGCTTCATTGACAATGCTGATGAGACTGTAGGTTTTGACGCCCGCTCGGGAGGACCTGATCAGGCGGACCGTGGAATCCGTTGCAGGCACCAAAAAAGCCATCATTCACATGTACAATGCCACATCGCCATTATTTAGGAATGTCGTCTTCAAAAACTCTAAAGAGGAGACCATTCAGCTCGCGACAATACACACAGAACTTGTCCGTCGTCTCACTGAGGAGTGCACAGAAAAGCACGGAACTATCTTCAGATATGAGTACAGTCCGGAAACGTTTTCACAAACGGAACCCGAGTTTGCTGTGGAGATCTGCGATGCAGTCAAGAGCGCATGGGCCAAGGCGGGTACTGACACGTTGAACAAAATCATTTTCAATCTACCAGCCACTGTCGAAATCGCTCCTCCAAATCATTTTGCTGACATGGTGGGCACCTAGCTTGTTGCCACGTTCCGTATGTCAACTCGGATGGACACAGGTGGAATATTTTCACACTCATATATCGGAGCGGGAGAAGATTCTCATCAGTTTGCATCCGCACAATGATAGAGGCAGGTACCAGCGTTCTTTGTTGTGTGACTATATTCCAACGCTGCACACAGGGACTGGTATCGCTGCTGCTGAACTTGGCATCCTTGCTGGAGCAGATCGCGTAGAAGGCTGCCTCTTTGGGAATGGGGAACGTACAGGGAATGTGGACCTCGTCAATCTCGCGTTAAACTATTACACACAAGGCATCTACCCGAACGTTGATTTCGGCGACATTCAACATGTCATCGACGTTGTCACCCAGTGCAATGACCTTCCCGTCCATCCCCGGCATCCGTACGCTGGGGAACTGGTCTTCACTGCGTTCTCTGGTTCTCATCAAGATGCCATTAAGAAAGGATTCGAGGGCCAGGAGAAGAGACATTCGCTTGCACGCTCGCGGGGCGAAAGGGAGATCTGGGAAATGCCATACCTTCCTATCGACCCAGCAGATCTTGGTCAAACCTACGAGGCGGTCATCCGCGTCAACTCGCAGTCTGGCAAAGGTGGCATTGCATATCTCGTCAAACAGAATCTGCACCTCGATCTTCCACGCAAGATGCAGATCACCTTTTACCAGGTTATTCAGTCAATCGCAGACCGCGAGGCCCGTGAAATGACCGTTGACGATATTACCACTGCATTTCGCTTGACATACCACTTTGGTAGTGGCAAACACGAAGGACGCCTCGCGCTGCGCTCCTTCAAAATATCCTCGGTACCGAACCCGGACACAGTCGAAGAAGCGGAGGATATTCGCCAATTTGATGGAACCATCTTCGTCGATGGTGTACTGCGTGTTATCCGTGGCGATGGTAATGGGCCCATCTCTGCCTTGATGCATGCACTTCGGACACACCTTGACATCGTCCTCGCCGTGCGCGAATATTCTGAGCACTCGATCGACACGGAGACTGATCTGCAAAACTCACGCGCGGCATCATACATCGAGCTTGTCCCCGCGAATGACCGCAAGTCCGCGCTCTCATGGTGGGGTGTCGGTGTTGACCATGATATCGTGGGTTCCGGTCTCCGTGCTGTGCTCTCCGCGGTGAACTTGCACATCGGTGACCGACCGCTGCCCGAGCTCAAGCTCTATGTCGGGTTGAGCGCACGGTCAGGCCAATCTGATGTCGCGTCCGTTATTCTGAATTTGCTTGGTTTGGAACTGCCACGGCGCCTTCAGGCCGCCTTCTTCGAGGTTGTACAACGTGCCGCCGCGGGTTCGAGTGGCGAGATTGCGCATGATGCGCTGGGGCCACTGTTCAAGAAAACATATGGTTATGATTCTCCATCGGGGCGTTTATCGCTGAAGTCTTTCGAGCTTGACCGCGATGAAGGGGGAACACGCCTCACAGGTGAGTTCGTGCTGGAGGAGAAAATACGGCACATCAAGGGCGTCGGGAACGGCCCATTATCGGCGTTGCTGGCTTGCCTGCACGACTCAATCGATGGCACGCTCGTGATCCGCGAGTACTCGGAACATGCTCTCGGTCACGGAACGGAGGTCGGCGCTGTGAGTTATGTCGAACTCGTGTACGAGGTGACGGAGAATGGCCAGAGACGCAAGACGTCTGAGTGGGGAGTTGTTTCTGATACGGATATTGCAGCGTCTGGTCTGCATGCAGTTATGTCGGCGGCGGGACGAGTGGATGTAGTTTGGAAGTCGACGGCTTGAACATTTTAGCAAATGTACTATACCATGTAGTGTTTGAATCTACTGTGACAGAAGTTATGTTGTATGTGGGCGAGCTAAACACCCATTCTCTGAGTTACTGAGCGGGCAATGTCCTAATCAATGCGTCTTCATTATCATTCTGGTGAACAGATAGCGTCCATGCCACTAGCACTTTACTATAAGCATAATGATCCAATAGACTAGTAGATTGAAGGGTTGAAATGTGAACCTGGGCAAACGGACGAGATGAAGCGCTGCCAGTGAGCCAGCCACAACTATACAGTTTTATCTCACGGGTAATCCCACGACTCCCGTGTCCCAAGATTGACAATCTCACCCATACCACCGCGAGCACTTCATGGAAAACGACCAGGTGCGTCGAAGGGCCATAATCATAGAGGCTTGCTGATTTACTATTTTTAAAATTCTAGGGCCTCCTTGTTGACTTGTATGTCCCCCGCAAGTGTGCGGCGACCAGTGAGTACACCGCATCCCTGGAAAATGTGGGTTGTGACACAGCTGTTGACAATGCACACTCTTTGAATTCAAGACCGCCTCATTACCTCAAAAGACCACGCATCAGTGCAGGTTGTGATCGCTGATGTGGACGCCAATGGCCGTGCTCTCCCTACTTCGACTTCGTTCGCACTCAGCGGACAGGTGCGTGCCCAGGGCGAGGGCGACGACTCGTTGAACCGGCTGGCGACAAAAGCAGGATGTAAGCTTGAAGTTTGTTGTGCTCCCGGGCGATGAAATTGGTATTAACGGGGCCTATCTCACTTCTTTTTCAGTATTGCGTAACGTCTGGAGTTACCAAAAGTGAATCGCACTTTTTCCTTAGGATTGTATAGTGGTGTCGTGTAATAGCAGTTATAATACGACTCATTCTGATGATCCTACGTTGTGCTGGCCGACATCGTCGCGATGGAGCGAGTCACGTGCACTGTCTGCGCAGTGGGAGCTAATGAGGCGGGGTTGGCTGCGGTGGTAGATGATTACACTATGGACAGTAGCATTCTCTCCGTCGTATCCGTGTGTTAAGCCTCCCATTCAGTGGCATTGCAGACTTGATTCTTACCACTCCCCGCTAGTCTGACTCAATGGTCGAGATTAAGCGAGAAACAACAGATGATCAATCCACGCAGGTACAGGACGGGGCGAAGTACAGGTTGATTTACACAAAGTCGAAGGTCTATGTCAATCCAACTGCGTATGCCCGCGACAACATCCCTGGTTTCGTGGCCATCGTGAAACGCGTGCGGGTGCCAATTCTGTCTATTAAAATAAACCACTCATCCGTGTGACGTGTTTCCAGGAGGCGGTCACTTTGACATATCTTCTTGCCTGGATTCCAGAGAGTCTGCTCACAGAGAAGGGTAAAGAAGAATGGGATAAGTTTCTCAAGACTGAGGAGCAGCCTGATGAGGACGAAGGTATGCCCCGCCCGTTGCCTACTACTGTCGATGTTCCTAAAGGCGGC
>Ga0137398_10000827_pt1 | contig 11801 bp, 7 predicted proteins | sample czorhiz216metaG_FD_106659 | JGI IMG/M metagenome (GOLD analysis project Ga0137398, IMG submission 106659) | Vadose zone soil microbial communities from Angelo Coast Range Reserve, California, USA - czorhiz2.16 metaG | ecosystem: Environmental > Terrestrial > Soil > Vadose zone | place: USA...
ACCCGTGGTTCGTGCCCGGCGCCCCCCCAGTCGTCCTCAGCGCCGGTCGACTCACGTGGGAGAAGAGCTACGCCTGCCTCATCCGCGCCTTCGCCATCGTCCGCCAGCGGCAGCCCGCCCGCCTGATGATCTTGGGCGAAGGGCCCGAGCGTCCGCACCTCGAAGCCCTCATTCGAGAGCTGCACCTGGACGCCGACGTGCAGCTGCCGGGCTTCGTGGACAATCCGTACGCGTTCATGGCGCGCGCCGCCGTCTTCGCGCTGTCGTCGACCAGCGAAGGCCTGCCTACGGCGTTGATCGAGGCGCTCGCCACGGGCACACCCGTCGTCTCCACCGACTGCCCCAACGGCCCACGGGAAATCCTGCAGGACGGGCGACTGGGACGCCTCGTGCCGGTCGGTGACGCCGCCGCGCTCGCGGGCGGTGTCACCGCGGTGCTCGACGAGCCCAGGCCGCCCATCTCGCCCGACGCCTGGCAGTCCTTCGCCGTCGACACCGTCGTCGACCAATACCGCTCCGCCCTGCAGGTCGCCCCGGATGCGTAGGCTGTCCGCGGGGCTGTTGCTCGTCGTCGCCTTCGCGATACCGTGGGAAAACCTGGTCATCTTTGAGCAACTGGGCTCGCTGGTGCGGGTGCTGGGCTTGGTGGCCGCTAGTATCGGCGTCTGCGCGGTCCTGCTGGACGGCAGGCTGCGCAAATTCAGCCCCGCGCTCGTGCTCGCGGCGCTGTGGGTACTCTGGGGAGGCCTGAGTCTGTTCTGGAGCATCGAGGCGGACAGCACCGTCGATCGAGTGCTGACCTATGTGCAGCTGCTCGGGCTCATGTGGTTGATGTGGGAGTTCGGCGCGGACGCGCGGAGTCGGAGCGCTCTCACCCAGGCGTACGTGTTCGGTGCGTACGTGTCGCTGGTGGGGACGCTGGTGGGCTTCGCCTCCGGCGCGCAGCTCGATGCCAAGCGGTACACGACGGGCACCTTCAACGTCAACGATCTCGGCCTCACGTTCGCGCTCGGCATTCCCATGGCCTGGTATCTCGTGCTGACGCAACAGAATCGCATCCTGCGCTGGATCAACCAGGCGTATGTCCCGGCCGCCGTGGTCGGTGTGCTGCTCACGGCCTCGCGCGGTGCGTTCGTCGCGACGGTGATCGCCACCTCGATGGTCGTCGGAAGCATGTCCAAGCTCCCGCTACGGACGAAGCTGCTCGCGCTATTGTTGATCACGTCGGCCCTGATCGCGGCGGCATTCGTAGTGCCGCAGTCCTCCTGGCAGCGGCTCGCGCAGGGCCAGCAATCGCTGCAACGCTGGGATCTGACCGGACGCACGGCGATCTGGGAAGAGGGTCTGCGGCAATTCCGAGTGCACCCAGTGCGCGGCATGGGGGCCGGCGCCTTTCCCGTCACGACGAAGGAGGAGACGGGTCGGGCATGGGTCGCCCACAACACGTACCTCGGCATCTTGATCGATGAGGGGATCGTCGGCTTGGGCATCTTCGCGCTCCTCGGAGTCGTTCTCGTGCTATCGCTCCGACGTGTCCCGCCGTTGGAGCGACGACTGTGTTTCGTCCTCACCTGCACGTGGGCCGTGGGGGTGTTCGTCTTGAGTTGGGAGCACCGCAAGCCGACGTGGTTCCTGCTAGGGCTCGTCACGGCCTACGCGGGCGTCGCTCACCGGGACCGGGCGGCGGGAAGGGCGAGTCTCGCGTCCCAGAGGAGAAGGCTATGTGTACCGTAGCGCTCGTAGGCGCGGACGGCGCGGGAAAGTCGACCATCGGGCGGCGCCTGGCGGCGACTCTGCCCCTGCCGATCAAGTACCTCTATATGGGAGACAACGCCGACAGCGCCAACCGTCTGCTGCCGACCACCCGGCTGATCCGCCTGCTGCGGCGGGTCGCAAGCCGGCGTCGCGGCGACCGACGGCACGTTGGGCCCTCGGCCGGCGCGCCGCCCGGAGTGACGCCGGCCGCCCCGCGTCCAAGGGGGATCCGGGCGCACCTCACCGCGGCGGCAAAGGGCGCATATCACTTGGTCAACCAGCTCGCCGAAGAGTGGTTCCGCCAGACGCTCGCGTGGTACTATCAGGTCCGGGGGTTCATCGTCCTGTTCGACCGGCACTTTTTTGTCGACTACTACGCCCATCACATCGCGCCCAGGACGGGGCAGCGGAGCGTCACGAGCCGGATTCACGGCTTCGTCTTGAAGTACGCCTACCCCAAACCCGACGTCGTCATCTGTCTGGACGCGCCCGCGGCGCTGTTGTTCGCTCGCAAGCCGGAGGGCACGGTGGAGGCCATCGAGCGACGTCGCCGCGAATACTTCCAGGTACAACCCTTCGTCAAGCACTTTGCGGTCGTGGATGCGAGCCAGTCCGAGGATGACGTGACACGCGCGGTCGTCGCCCTGATCACAGAGTTCTGCGGATCCGCGGCGCTGCACCAGGAGACACGGGAGACGCACGTCGCGTGAGCCGGCCACGGTTGCTGATCACGGTCGACACAGAAGGCGATAACGCCTGGGACCGCCCTCGAGTCGCGACGACGCGCAACGCGGCGTACGTCGCCCCCTTTCAGGAACTGTGCGAGCGGTACGGGTTCAAGCCGACCTACCTCGTGAACTACGAGATGGCGCAGTGTCGGCTGTTTCAGGAGTTCGGTCGCGATGTGCTGACGCGTGGCACCGGCGAGATCGGCATGCATCTCCATGCCTGGGACTCACCGCCGCTCGTCCCGCTCACGGCCGACGATCCCACGTTCCAACCGTATCTGATCGAGTACTCAGAACCCGTCATGCGGGACAAGATTCACGTCATGACCGGGATACTCGAAGAGGTATTCGGGGTCACGATGGTCAGCCACCGCGCGGGCCGGTGGAGCTTCGACGCTCGCTATGCGCGGATCCTGCTCGAGCACGGTTATCGAGTGGACTGCTCCGTCACACCACTCATCTCCTGGCAGGAGACTCGTGGTGACCCCTTGGGGGCGGGGGGGACGGACTACACGGCATTTCCGCACGAGGCCTATTGGATCGATCCGACGGACGTCTCCCGGCCTGGACACTCGTCCCTGCTGGAAGTGCCCGTGTCGGTCATTCCGGGCCCGCACGCCCTGGTCGCGCGCGTCTCCAGTCGGTTGCTGCACCTTCGGCCACCATTGGCCAAAGCCGCCCGACCTCTGCGCCGGGTCCTGAACCACCTGTGCCCGGCCGCGTACTGGCTCTACCCGGACGGTGAGAACCGGGCACAACTGCTGCAGATCCTGGCCCGCGTACTCGCCGATTCGCGTGGCCATGCGGAGCTCACGCTCCATTCGTCGGAGCTCATGCCTGGCGGAAGCCCGACGTTCGGTACTCCCGCGCAGATCGCCACCCTGTACGGGGATCTCGAGGCCGTGTTGAGCTTCGCGCGCGACCGTTTCATCCCCTCCACGCTCGCCGAGTATCGTGCCACGTTCGATACCGCCGTGACTCATGCGTACGCCCGATAACCGCGCGCCCGGACGAGGGCGCGCAGTCCTCGTGCTCGGCAGCGACACGCGTAGCCTCATCGCGGTGATCCGCTCTCTCGGTCGCCGGGGACTGCGCGTTCATGTGGCCGGAGCCCCGCCGAGTGCACCAGCGCTCCGTTCGCGGTACGTCGATACGATACACGACCTGCCTCCATACGCCGCCGACGGTGATGCCTGGATTCGCGCGCTGCGCTCCGTCCTGCAGCGGGAGCCGTTCGACTTGGTCATCCCATGCGACGATCCGTCATTACTGCCACTCCAGCTTCATCGAGCCGACCTCGAGGCATGGGGGCACCTCTACGTCCTGAGCCAGGAGGCCTTCGACGTCACGACCAACAAGCACCGCACGACTGCGTTGGCACGTCGGCTCGGGGTCCCCGTCCCTCGAGAGTGCATCACCACGTCGTTGACGGACGCCGACGCGATGGTGGCGCAGCTGGGGCTTCCCTTGGTGCTCAAGCCGACCAGCTCCTTTGCGATTCACGACTTGGCGGCGCGGCGCGATGTCCGAACCGCCCGCACCATCGAGGACGCGCGGAGCGGATTGCGCGAGCTGCTGCAGCATGGGCCGGTCCAGGCGCAGGAGCATTTTCACGGCTCGGGCGTGGGCGTGGAGATCCTGGCGCACGAAGGCAGCGTCCTGTTCGCGTTCCAACACCTGAGACTGCATGAGCCCCCCGAAGGCGGCGGCAGCTCGTACCGCAAGAGCGTCCCCCTGAGCCCGGACTTGCTGCATGCGGCCAAGCTCCTGATCGCAGCACTGCGCTACACGGGCGTCGCCATGGTGGAGTTCAGGGTCGACCAGTCATCCGGGCGCTGGATCCTCGTCGAGGTCAACGGTCGTTTTTGGGGCTCCTTGCCGCTGGCCGTCGCGGCCGGCGCGGACTTCCCGTACTACTTGTATCAGATGCTGGTGCAGGGACGGCGGGAGTTTCCCGCGGGCTATCGCGCGGAATTGTACGGGCGCAACTGGGTGCAGGACGCGAGCTGGCTGCGCGACCGACTCAGAGACGGCCGATCGAGCACGCTGTACCCGGACCGAACGTGGCGGCAGGTGGTGTCGGAGTTTGCCAACGTCCTCAGGCTGCGTGAATGCAGCGACACCTTCGTATGGGACGATCCCGCGCCCGCGTTCGCCGAGGTCCGCCACATGCTCCGGAAGCGGATCGGCAAAATCGTTGGGGCGAGAGCAACCCCATCTCCAGAAAGCCAGCCCGTACGTCGGGTGGGGTAGCCACCGCTCACCGGCCTTCGACCTGGGCAGCGTACTGGAACAACCACAACTCGAGGTTGGTGTAACCGGTGGCGGGGTCGATGCCGTCGGGGTTCACGGGCGGGGCGAGGGCGCGGGTGGTGGGTGTCAGCGCCGGCCACCCGCCCACATCGGTTTGGCTGTTGAGGAGCTGCCCCGTGTGCGTCCGCTCTTCGGTAAGGAGGCGCAGGTCCACCGCGTCCCGATCCGCCGGCCGCGCGCCCGCCGTCGCCCGCACGTTCGCTTCTACCTGGCTGCTCGACAGGACGGTCAACCCCGACAGCGGCACGGGCGGCGTGCCCACAACCGCCCATCCGTAGCCCGACGAAACGTACGACAGGGCGGGCGCGAGGTTGTCGTTCATATACACCCCGCTGCCGGACTGCAGCGGGAAGCCCCCCGCGGCCACGATGGAAACGAGCGTCGAATCGGTGGTGCTCGGCCCCGGGATCAGCACGTTGCCCACCACGCTCGCGAGGATCGGCCCGCCCGAGTTGTCGTAGTCCGAGAACGTCGTGGCGAGGATGCCGGGGTCGTAGATCAGGTTGTTCACGACCACCGAGCTGGTGGCGCCCTTGGCGTACGGGTTCCGCTCATTGGCATGCGCAAACAGATTGCCAAGGACCGCGACGTTGGTGCTGTAGTCCCCGATCAACAGGTTGTAATTCTGCGAGCGCGCGGCCCACAGGGGCTCCGCAATGATTGAGTGGCTGATGGTCACATCGTGCAGGGGATACCACGTGCTCATGTTCTTGTCCGTGTTCCAACTCAACGACACGTGATCGATCACCACATTGTAGGGCGGCGTCGACTGATTCTGGATCTGGATGCAATCGCGCGGGCCGAGCGAGGGCGGCGTCACCAGATCCCCGACCCGGATGCGGAGGTGTTGGACGAGTACGTCGTGCGTCTGGATCTGCAGCCCCGCGTAGCGCAGCGTGATGCCCGGACTCGGCGCCGTCTGGCCCGCCACCGTGAGGTAGGGACTCGTGATGTAGATGTCGTCCGAGAGGTCGATCATCCCGCCGACCTCGAAGATCACCGTCCGCGGCCCCGTCGCCTCCAGCGCCGCCCGTAACGACCCCGCCCCCGCGTCGTTGAGGTTCGTCACCCGCAGGATCGCCCCGCCCCGCCCCGCCGCCGTCGTCGTCCCGAACCCCATCGCACCCGGAAACACCGGCAATGGCCCGGAGGACGCGGTTCGGACGGTGATCGACGCCGTACCGCTCTTGCCTTCGCTCGTGGCGGTGATCGTCACCGGGCCACCGGCGGCGACTCCCGTCACCAGGCCACTCCCGTTCACCGTGGCAATCGTGTTGTCCCTCGACGTCCAGGTGATCACGCGACCCGTCAACGGATTGCCATTCGCGTCCTTGGGGGTGGCGCTGAGCTGCACCATTTGCCCCGTCGCCACACTCGCCGTCGCCGGCGCCACCGTTACCGTCGCCACCGGCACCGGCGTCACCGTGATCCCCGCCGTCCCACTCTTCCCCTCACTCGTGGCCGTGATCGTCGCCGAGCCCGCCGTCTTCGCCGTCGCCAGCCCGCTGCCGTTCACGGTGGCGACGGGCGTGTTATTCGAGGACCACGTCACCGTGCGGCCCGTCAGGATGTTGCCGTTGGCGTCCTTGAGCGTGGCCGTGAGCTGCTGCGTCTGGCCCGCCTGGACACTGGCCGACCCCGGGCTGACCGTCACCGTGGCGACCGGCGCCGTCACCGTGATACTCGCGGTGCCGCTCTTGCCTTCGCTCGTCGCGGTGATCGTTACCGGGCCACCGGCGGCGACCCCCGTCACCAGCCCACTCCCGTTCACGCTGGCGATCGTGTTGTCGCTCGACGCCCAGGTGATCACGCGACCCGTCAGCGGATTGCCATTCGCGTCCGTGGGCGTGGCGCTGAGCTGCACCGTCTGCCCCGTCGCGACACTCGCCGTCGCCGGTGCCACTGTCACCGACGCCACCGGCGCATTGGCGACCGTCACCGTCGCCGCGCCGCTCTGGCCCTCACTCGCGGCCGTGATCGTCACGGGCCCGCCGGCCGCGACGCCGGTGGCGCGCCCGCTGGCGCTCACGCTCGCGATGGCGCCGTCGCTCGAGGTCCAGGTCACCGGACGCCCCGCCAGCGCGTTGCCGTTCGCGTCCCGCGGCGTGGCGCTGAACTGCGCGGTCTGACCGACCGTCAGGCTGGCGCTGGCGGGACTCACCGTCACCGACGCCACGGGGATGCTCGAAACCGTGACGCTCGCCGTCCCACTCTTCCCCTCACTCGTGGCCGTGATCGTGGCCGCGCCCGCGCCCATCCCCGTAACGAGTCCGTTCCCGCCGACGCTCGCCGCCCCGCTGTTGCCGCTTGCCCAGTTGACGCTCCGACCGGTCAGTACGTTGCCGGCGGAGTCTATCGTGGTCGCCACGAGCTGAATCGTCGCGCCGACCGCGATCGTGGCCGCGGCGGGTGCCACGTTCACCGCCGCCACTGGCACCGGCGTCACGGTGACGATCGCCGTGTCCGACACGTTACCGGGATTACCCGTCGCGACGACCGTGTACTGTCCCGGATTCTGCCCGCCCTTGTAGTGGCCGTAGTGACGCTTGCCGTTGCTGCTGGTGTCGACCATGGTGCCGCTCGTCACGCTCCAGCTCACGGTGACGCTGGCCGAGTCGCCGGTGTCCAGGAAGGCGACCGCCGTGAAGTCGGCCGTCGCGTTCGGGTGTAAGGTGAGCGTCTTGGGAGAGATGACGAGGTGGCTTATCGTACCGCCGCCGGGCCCTGTGACGGCGACAGGCCTTTCGCAGGCGAACACCGTGGCCATGGCGAGGAGCATCACCATGGCGATTGGCAGCCGGTCTTTCAGCAGCGCCAGGCGATAGGACAGCTTATGCATGAAGGTCATAGGTCGTGTCTCTCACCGCCTCAAGACGTGAAGAACTCGCTCATATCCGGAGCGGCCGCCGCGTCACCGGGGAACGTGGTCACGCCCAGGCCCTTCAGGATCAACCGCAGCGTGCTCTCGTGCTGGTACTGCGTCGTGGACTGGTAGCCCGGCTTCGACTTCGGGCTCACGGCCACCCACACCACCTGTCCGCCACCGTTCGCGTTGTCGCCGCCCGACTCGTCGAACACGATGATCAGGAGACCATCCTGCTGGAACAGCGGGCTCGCGATGAGCGGCGCGATGTTCGTCTGCAGCCAGCTGTCGGCCACATCGAGTCCGCAGTCGTGGGCGTCGTTGCACAAATCGGGCACGATGTTCGAGAAGCTCGGCAGCGTGCCGTTCGCCAGATCCGTCGCGAACTGGCTAAACGGCACGATGTTGCACGCCTGCCCGGTCGGGTCGTTCGCCACGTCCGACAGCAACGCAAACACGTTGTGCTTGCGGGCGTAATTCCCCGTGTCGCCCCCGAGGTAGCAGGCATTCGGGATGCTCTCGGCATAGGACTTCCACGTCTTGCCGGCCGCGCCCAAACTGCGGACCACGTTCGGCACGTTTTCGATCGTCGACGAGCCGTCGTCGTTCGTGAGAATCTGGCCCGTCGCCAGCTCGAAGTAGTTGCCGATGGACGGATGCGTATTGGCGTAGTACTGGGTCGCCAAGCCGTACTGCGTCGCCAGGCCGTTCAGGTACGGCATCGCCGAGGTCCCGATCACGTCGGAGTAGTTGGTGTTCTCCTCGGTTACGACGAACACGTGCCCGAATTGCGATGTCCCGCCGCCGCCCGGGGACATGGGGTTGTCTGCCTTGGTGCAAGCGCCGACGGTGAGCGCCGCAACCAACGCGGCGCTCACCCTCCGTGCAAGCAACTCGTGCCCTCGTGGCATCACGGGTTGAAGAATTCACTCATGTCGGGAGCACTGGCCGCGGCGCCGGGGAACGTCGTTAAGCCCAGGCCTTTCAGGATCAGCCGCAGCGTGCTCGGGTGCTGGTAGGTCGTCGTCGACTGGTAGCCCGGCTTCGACTTCGAGCTAATGGCCGTCCAGAAGATCCGACCACCGCCGAGCGTGTTGTCGCCGCCCGACTCGTCGAACACGATGATCAAGAGACCATCCTGCTGGAACACCGGACTCGCGAGGAGCGGCGCGATGTTCGTCTGCAGCCAGCTGTCGGCTACGTCGAGCCCGCAGTCGTGCGCGTCGTTGCACAGGTCGGGCACGATGTTCGAGAAGCTCGGCAGCGTGCCGTTCGCGAGATCCGTCCCGAACTGGGTGAACGGGACGATGTTGCAGGCCTGCCCGCTCGGATCGTTCGCCACGTCCGACAGCAACGCAAACACGTTGTGCTTGCGGGCGTAATTCCCCGTGTCGCCCCCGAGGTAGCAGGCGCGCGGAATACTCTCGGCGTACGACTTCCACGTCTTGCCGGCCGCGACCAGACTGCGGACGATGTTGGGCACGTTTTCGATCGTCGACGAGCCGTCGTCGTTCGTGAGGACCTGCCCGGTCGCGAGCTCGAAGTAGTTGCCGATCGAGGGATGAGTATTGGCGTAGTATTGCGTCGCCAGGCCGTACTGCGCGGCCAGGCCAGTCAGGTACGGCATCGACGAGCTGTTCACATCCACGTAGTCGGTGTTTTCCTCGGTCACGATGAACACGTGCCCGAATTGCGACGTCCCGGGCGTCGTCACGGTCACCGCGGACGTACCACTCTTACCTTCCGACGTCGCCGTAATGGTCGCGGAGCCCAGCGCCGCACCCGTCACCAACCCGCTGCCGTCGACCGTGGCCACCGATGGATTGTCAGTCGACCAGGTGATCACCCGGCCGGACAACGGATTGCCGTTCGCATCCTTGGGCGTCGCGGTCAGCTGCACGGTCAGCGCCACGGCCACGCTCGCCGGCGACGGCGTGACGGTCACCGAGGCCACCGGAGCGAGCGTCACCGTGACGTCCGATGTGCCGCTCTGCCCTTCGCTCGTGGCCGTGATGGTCGCCGTGCCCGCCCCCACACCGGTGACGAGCCCGCTGCCGTTCACCCGGGCCACCGCCGTGTTGTTGCTCGACCAGGTCACCACCCGGCCGTTGAGCGGAGTCCCGTTGGCATCCTTCGGCGTCGCGGTGAGCTGCACCGTCGCGCCCTGTTGCACGCTCGCCGGCGACGGGCTCACCGTCACCGCGGCCACCGGGATGCTCGACACGGTCACCGACGCCGTGCCGCTCTGTCCTTCACTGGTTGCCGTGATCGTGGCGGCGCCGGCGGCGATCGCCGTCACCAACCCATTGCCGTCGACCGTGGCCACCGCCGTGCTGTTGCTCGACCACGTCACCACGCGGCCGGACAGCGGATTGCCATTGGCATCTTTCGGGGTCGCCGTGAGCTGCACCGTCTGCCCGACCTGCACGGTCGGCGCAGTCGGAGTCACCGTCACCGACGCCACCGGCGTGGGACACCCGGCGACGGTCGCCGTGGCGTTGCCCGTCGTGCCGTCCGGGTGACTCGTCGCGGAAACGCGGAAACTGCCGCAGGCCCCACCTCGGTAGCGGCCGTAATGGCGCCCGCCGCTCGAGCCCATATCCGTGACCGTCCCGCCCGTGACGCTCCAGGTGACCGAGCTCGGTGTCGTGTCGCCGGCGGCGTCCAGGCCGACCGCCGTGAAATCCTGATCCTGATTGAGTTGTAACGTGACGGCGTTGGGAAGGATGATCAGCTGATCGACGGTGGCGTCCGGGGCCGTGCTACGGATTGGCACTTCGCAGCTCAGCATGACGGTCGCGGCGACGACTGCGGCGGCGCCAACGACCAGGTTTTTGAGCCGCGCCAGGCGACAGGCCAGCTTGTAGGTGAACGGCATCGCATGCCTCCGGGGATCAGAACGCAGACCGGGCCCGCAACTCTCGACCCGCGTGGTCGATCGCTGGCGGCCCGGCAAGCGTGGCGGAGAATGTCCGCTATAGCCCCGTGGCTCTGCGTCGCCGTCTTTCGACGGGTTTGCTCTGAGCAGCGTGCTCTATCGTTTGTGCGCCGAGTCGCCCCGGCGTTGGCATTGGCGCGAACCTATCGGGATGGGCAGGACAGAGCGGTGACACGCGTCACGCTGCGCGCGTAACTCCAAGTGTAGCGCGAACAACACAAACCTATTCCCCGATCTCCACCCCGACCCCGTCGCGCCGCAGCTTCCCCAGCATCCATGCCTGCACCCGCGCCGTGACCTCCACGACGCCGTCCACCTGCAGCTCGCCCAGCACCTCCGAGTCCCGGTGTAGGGCGGCGAGCAGCTTCCCATCGCCCAACGGCACGCGGATGCGGGCGATGGGACGCAGGGCCTGAGCGGAGGTGCGCAGTACGGCGCGCAACCCATCCACGCCGCCCGAAGGCGGAACGCGGAAGGCGGAACGCGGAACAGTCGAGGTCAGCACCGCGTGGGGATACTGCTCTCGAACCTGGACGAGAAACGCCTCTGGATCGGGCAGCAAATCGGCCTTGTTGAACACGTAGATCACGCGCTTGCGCTCGGGGCTTTCGTGGCTGTTCCGCGTTCCGCGTTCCGCGTTCCGCATTTCGTTATCCACCACCTCCGCCTGCTCTTCCCATGTTGGGTGCGACGCGTCGATCACGTGCAGCAGCAGGTCGGCCTCGCGCGCTTCCTCCAGCGTGGCGCGGAACGAAGCGACCAGGTGGTGCGGCAGCTTGCGGATGAACCCCACCGTATCGGTCACGCGGAAGCGGTAGCCCCCGCCCACGTCGACTTCGCGCGTCAGCGTATCGAGCGTGGCGAACAACCGGTCTTCGACCAGGACCTCGGCCCCGGACAGGGCCCGCAGCAGACTCGATTTGCCGGCGTTGGTGTAGCCGACCAGCGCGGCGCTGGGAAGGTCGCGGCGTCCCTGGCGCTGGTTGGCGCGATGGTGCGCGACCTCCTCCAGCCGCCGCTTCAAGTTGGAGATCTTGCGCCGGATGACCCGCCGGTCGGTCTCGAGCTGGGTCTCGCCCGGCCCCCGGAGCCCGATACCGCCCCGGATGCGAGACAGGTGGGTCCACATGCGGGTGAGGCGCGGCAGCAGATATTGCAGCGGCGCCAGGTCCACCTGCATCTTCGCCTCCGCGGTGCGGGCGCG
>Ga0137398_10000833_pt1 | contig 11779 bp, 22 predicted proteins | sample czorhiz216metaG_FD_106659 | JGI IMG/M metagenome (GOLD analysis project Ga0137398, IMG submission 106659) | Vadose zone soil microbial communities from Angelo Coast Range Reserve, California, USA - czorhiz2.16 metaG | ecosystem: Environmental > Terrestrial > Soil > Vadose zone | place: USA...
ACGTTCTGCGCGCCTGAGCCTGCAGCCCCAGAATGGGCCCACGCGTGAACGCATCCTGGCTCGCCATGTCGGCTTCCGTGAAGGCTGGTTGCGCGCCCGGGAAGCCCACCATGCGCCAGCCCGCAAAATCCTTGTTGCCGCCGTAGACCGGGTCGGCAAACATGCCTTCCATCGTGTGGGTGCGGACGGTGTTGAAGAACGCTTGCGGCGTCGGCCAGGTGAAGCTCGGCGCCTTGCCTTGTGTCAGTGCGGTGATCACAGCGTCCTGCTCGGCCGGCGCAAGCGCGACGAAGGATTTGGCGTAGGTCTTGGCGCAATGCTCATCGAGCGCGGCGAGACCGCGCCGGTAGAAATCCTGCATATCCGCATAGGCTCCGGCGAGCGCGAGGTCGATGTAGTTGAGCACGCCCGCGTCACGCGCGCCCGGTATGCCGGGTTCGCCCGGCATAAGCCGTTCCACAAAGGCTTCAAGCGCAGCACTGTCGTCCGCGTTGAGGAACGCGCCGAGCTGAGTTCCTGCGGGCGCGTGTTCGGCGGGATGTTGCGCGGTCGCAGGCTGCGCCTGCGCAGGCTGCGCCTGTGCTGTCTGCGCAAGACCGGCGGCAGCGGCCGCCGTTCCAACCAGAAATGCCCGGCGCGATTCATCATGCTCTGTCACGATTGTCTCCTTGACGCTACTCGGCGTTGCCGTGCCCGCAGAAATGCATTCCTGCGCGATCGCAAAGCATACAGCATTTTCCACCTGCCATTAGGAACATGGAAACCAACAAGGATCAAATCTCGGCAATCGTGGGCGCCCAGGAAGGCTCCGCTCTGCTTTTTTCCCCTGTCCAAGGAACAAGTCCCCAAGGGGCTGAATTGATTGGCTAGGCCGGGCTCCCACATCCCAACCCAGACCGGGCCGGAGATGGGCTGCGCCCGGAATCTGGACCAGTTAGCGGTAGGGAGTTGTGCAATGCATACCAAGCAGCGACGGTGCCCCATTCTCGTCGAGACCAAAGGGCAAATGATCAAATCTGATTTATTCGCGTCAGACGCCGAGCAGCCCGCGGACATCTCAATAAAAATCCGCGACCGAGGCTGGAAGCCCTTCCGGGTGAGATTTGACGACAGCAATTCGTCCTGGGTCGTATCTACCATCGAATACGCTAAGCGAGGCGACCAATCAGCCCGGACACCCGCGCCAGGACCCCGGGCCCGCAACAAAACGTTATCCAGCCCCTCTACGTAACATTCTGCCATCGGCGGCGCGATCAATCGCCGCAGAAAGAGCATGCTCGAACTGGTTGGCGGTCGCCGGGGGCGAGCTTAAATTTGCGCTCAATGGAATGCGACTGCAGAGAAACGCAAAGCTCGCGGCATGAGGGCAGTGCTATAGTAGATCAGCATGGCGCCGAAACTTGGGAATGCACAAGCTCCGGCGATCGACGAAAATGCCGCCCCTGCTTGGGGCGGCTCAGTTGGCATGGGTACGCCGAGCATTTACCTGCGAGCAATTACCTGGATGCGTGTTCGACCGTGTCCTTAACATTCCCGGCTTTCTCATGCATTTGGCCTTTGGCCTTATCCATCTTGCCTTCGGCCTGCATCTTCTTCTTGCCGGTCATCTTGCCAAACGCATCCTTCACCGCGCCCTTGGCTTTCGCGTAGGCGCCTTTCACATGTTCACGATTCATGTTCCATCTCCTCGTGAAATTTGCCCTTACAATATAACGCCCTGATCTTGCCTTCGTTCCGCGGCCGTGGCTTCTGAGCAGCGCGATCGATGCTGCGCACGATCATGTTCGCGGGGGCTGTCGAGGACCGCATCCGGGCAAAATCGCCCCAGTTTTCCCGAACGACAGCTAACTCGATTGAGGCAGAGAACATGGATTGTGCAGAGCAGAAAATGCGAATGCACAGGCGTATTGTGCAAGCGCAGGATTAACTGGGGACCGCTGCACGCCGTCTCATTCCACCGTGCACTCCCATCGATTTCGAATCATGGGTGATTTTCTTGCGAGCTAACGCACCAATGAGGAACCCCTCAGATGGATCGGTAGTTAAGGACTTTAGGCGTTTTCCTTCGGACCTCGTTACCTATCCGTTCCTACCGCAGGAGACTTCTCATGGCTCTGTCACCAAAAGAGCGTGGTCCACGCGTTTCCGTCACGTGCGTCCAATGCGGTAAATCGGCGCGCCTCAAGCGTATCGAGGTGGCCGTGTTCGGCCACGGGGACAGACACGCCATTTACGAATGCGACTGTGGGGGCGTCGTGAAGAGAATTGTGCGATCGAAATTGTCTGACTTTGACGCTTTGGTTCGTCGACAGTGAGAAGCGAGGATTTTCCAGCGATGATGTCGTGGAACAATTCCCAATGAACGCAGTTACCTTACAGTTTAGAGAGGAAACTGGCCATGTCTGGAATGCTGCGTTGGGCACTAATCTTCCTGGTGATTTCATTGGTTGCCGCTGTGTTTGGCTTTACCGGCATAGCGGCTGCGAGTGCAGATGTTGCCCGAATCTTGTTCTTCGTCTTCGTCGTCGCATTTGCTGTTCTGCTGATCTTGGCTCTTACCGCAACCAGAAGGGTATAGCCGCTTGGCTAGAGCGGGACCGCTGTGTCGGCGACGATACTGCTTTTCGTTCCAGCAATGTCAGCCGAAAGCGGACGTTCGCGACCCAGTAAAGAGCGAGGCGACTACGTCGTCGCGCGTTTGATCGAAGATGTACGATGACTGCGGTTATAGGAAAAGAGCCCGGCGGGTTTACCGCCGAGCTCCCACACCTTCTACATACGCGCGTTTAAAGTAGGTGCTGTCCAAAAGGTGACCGTAAACAAAGGCAGCACCCTCAATCGGTTTTAAGGACTGAAGGCCTGGTTCCTCCATTTGGTACCCATCAGAGGTAAAAGGAACGCCGCAAGAATGAGTTGGTTCCCGGCCCCGACGACACTCGACCAAAAAACGTCCGCCCAGGTGCACGGCTGGAAATAGTCGCATAACGGGGCGAGGCCCGCCGGCGAAGCAAGCGTTTGGACACGACCCGAAAGCCGTCCGCTGGTGAGAGATGGGAACAAGCTTTAGTCCTCGGCCGCTGAAGGTCCTCGTCCCTTTGTTCGGCTGTAAGGTCCTTTTGGTTCTCTCTTCAACCCCTCGGGCAACGCGGCCTCCTCGCTACGGTCCGGGATTGGTTCTCCCTGCATGGCTCCTCCCCACTGCGCTCGTTCATGCGCCGTGGTTCGCGACGTGTTCGCCTTCGGGTTGCTGCTGGCCTTATCGTAGGCGCCTTGGCGAATATCCGTGAGGTCTGACGCGCGCCCGGTTTTAATTCCCGGCCCGCGGTCGCCCGCGTCAATTCTGGTCGGCATTACAGGTCTCCATGATTTTCCTCTGCCGAGGAACTATCGTCCGATGGTTCCACAGCGAGATACCCATGACGCATCAATGTCGGCGCACCGGGGAAGCGATGCGTAAGTCTCCACGTTCCTGCTTTGCCTATTTTTTGCCGTTGATAGCGATGCGCTTGACTTTCGATCGCGATTGCGGCGCCTTTGGCATGGTAACTGTCAACACGCCATTCTTGAACGCCGCCGACACTTTCTCCTCGTCGACATCCTCGACCGGAATGCGCCGCTCGAAATGGCCGTAGTAGCGCTCGCTGAACAGGCGGTCCTTGTCCTCCATCTCGGTCTTTTTCTCGCCCTTGATGGACAGGATGCCGTTGGCAAGCTCGACCTGGACATCTTTCTCTTCGATGCCGGGCAATTCCGCTACCACCTTCATGTCATTATCGGTCTCGTTCACCTCGACGTTCGGCCAGCCCATCGACCGCTCAAGGAAGCTATCGCCGGCAAATCTGGCCACGTCGAATCCGCGATAGACATCGTCGAAAAGGCGGTTCATTTCTCGCTGCATCATCAGGAACGGGTTGGACTCTCCTCCACGACGCGTGGTCATGTCACGTCCGCGGTTCCAGGGAATCAGGTCTCGCACAGCCATGGTCACTCTCCTTTCTCCTTTGCTGCCCCGCGCCCGCGTGGCGTGGCGCAGTCCAGTTGTGAGCAGAAGGATTTTCGGTCTCTGTTTTAATGCCTGCCACAAGCCTGGGGTTCCAACGTGAAACTGATGGATGGCAGCCCTAACCCGCTGTTTGCTCGGTTGGTGCGATTGCGACCATGACGTTATTTGCCGGATCGCATTCCCCGTCCGATATCCGTCTTGCGTATCATGGAACTTCCCTGGGTTTTCCGCATTGGAATATTCACGACAACCTTCCAAAGGATAAAACACCATGTCGATGAATGACCCAAGCCGTATGAATGATCCGAGGACGCGCCCAGATTTCGACACACGAGGCAATTCCAGCATGATTTGGATTGCGGGTGGTCTGGCCCTTGCGTTGGTGCTTGGCCTTGTCTATTGGGGCGCCTCTGACAGCCCTCGTACGGCGGGCACCAACCCGCCAGTGACAACGGGGCAGGGTAAACCATCGCCAACCGCTCCGACGCCCCCGGCTCCTCCAAGTCCAGCGCGCTAGGAATTTGGAAACGGGCATTCAGAGGTCGGTGGCCGGTATCCCGCCGTCGTCATTCCCGCGCCTCTTCGGCGCGCGATAGGCGGAATCCAGTGACCCCCTGGCGTCATTCCGGCCTGGTGTGCTGCGTCATTCAAAATGAAGGGGTTCCTTTGTAGGGGCGGGTTTGAAACCCGCCCCTACAAAATCAGAGGTCTTGTATCCCTTCAATTTGATTAAAGCGGGCAACTAGCGCCTCTTGGGCGCGAGGGCCGGAATCCAGTGACCCCGATCATCATGTTCTAGAGTCCCGCAGAAGAGCGGGGCTCCTGGTTGTTAGCTTGGCGCTTGGATATTACCACCCGTCCAAGAGATGAAAGCCCTCGAAGAATAATGCAAAAGACCCGATGGCTCGCCGGGCCACAGCCCCATTAGCGCGGTTGGATTTCAGCGGGAGGATTCGCAGGAGGCACGGACGGAGCACTTGGTCCGGTTGGAGCACGTGATCCGCTTGGGGTACCTGATCCGGTCGTTGCACCTGATCCGGTTGTCCCGCTCAATTGCGCCCTGCCAACGCATTCGCCGGAGGAGTTCACCGCTTTTTTGGCCGTTTCGCACGTGCCGATCGACACATAGATACAATTCGCATTACCTTCCGGTACTGCTTTGAGGCAAAACTGTTCGCTTCCGGTAATGTTGGAACTGGGGCTTGGGGTCTGGGCTTGTGCCGAGACGACAGCGACCACCGCGAGGCTTACGGTCAACGCTTTCATGGGATCATCCTTTCCAGTGGAAAAATCTCTCGGAGGAGGGGAAACACCGAATTGGACCCAGCGTTCCGGATGTCTTGAGAAGTACAATTTGCGGCAAGGAGATCACCAACATGATCGCGCCGCGACACGCCGCTTCGCTCCGGGCGTTCGAAGTGCTGGCTCAAGATCAAGAATCGGCGTCTCCCGCCATGCTGCGGATCAAGGCGCAGTGACTTTTCGGCGCGTAGCCCCCGTGAGTATGCGCGGGTCGTAGAAAATTTATTCGTAGCCGGGAACGATTTCACGTTGCCAAAGTTATCTCAACGTCCGGGCCACCCGATCCCCCATCCCGGACATCGAGAATACCCCCCCGCTTCCCCCGGCGGGGGGGTTTATGTAGCTGAGTTGGCCTTAGGACCTACCTAATATTGGGATTGTGATCCTGCAGCAAGACCCGTCGCGGTGAATTCGTATTTGTAGCGATCGTGCGCGTGGATCTTGATCCAACCATATTCAACAGCTTTGTTCAAACCTCGCTGGAAATCAGCGTCCCTTACAGCCATGAAATGATTGCGTCGCAGTACGCCGTTCTCAAGCACGCGATGCTTGATGAAAATACCAAGGATTTGGCGCCCCACTTCGTCATCAGTTACCATTTCGGGGGTCCCTTGTAGTTGTCGGCGACAACTCCCAGCTTGATCGTCGCTTCAAGCGAGGATGGCCGCGTCCCAAACGTGGCATGTACCACTGACAGACTTGCAACACTGACAGACTTGATCCTGACCTCCCCGATCTCCTATCGTATTGGCTGGCTCGTGCGCAATCTTTTACGAGATCGGTCTACTCTTGGCTTGTCCAGAACACTTCCAAGCCGGACCATCGCACCTCGCCAAAAGTGCAGCAACAGGAAATCGACTCTACTCACAAGCTCGCGACATAATAGCCCTCAACTATTGCATTTCGGCAACAGTCTGGTCTTGGGCGTAGGACCGCACTTGTCCGTTTCGAACCAGCGGCAGCGTACTTGGGTGAGTACCGAAATATACATCGATGCGGCGGGGAATTACGTCATTAATCGCTCGGCCGGCAGCCGCGATACGCCAAGCTACTGAACGTGCGCGGAATTCCGACAGCTCGCGGGGTTAGCGGCATGTGTCCTCCGTCGCAACATACCCGCCCGCGCGAACAATCACATGATAGAGCATCAGCCATTTCGATCGATTAGCAGTGCATAACATCGGAGATCGTTGTCCTCTTTTCAAAGATTCGTCGTAGTCTTTACGGAGATGCAATCCTTGGGAAGGACCCAAAGCATGACAATGATGCGCGCAACTTTCGCACTCTTAATCGTGCTCATGACTACACCAGCTCATGCCTACTCGTGCAACGACGTGCGTGGATGGATGGCCCAATATGGAGCCAATCGGCTGCTCGTCATGGCCAGGCTCTATGGCGTGACCAAGGACCAAATTCAGCAGGCGCGGGCCTGCCTCAAAGGGCGCGTGACGACGGCATCAAAATAGTTCGACGGGATGAAGGGTCTATGTTCCTTCTATCCACGCACGACCTTATTGCGAAGCCGCGACAAGTTGTCGAACGCCTAGCCAACGGCAATGTTCGCGTTATGTAACGCTGCCGAGGGGAGGCGCTTTTTCCTTTTGTTCTGCTTGAACGGCAAGTGACCGCCATGCGTCGGCAATTATCTTTAGGGTCTCTGCATGAGCGGGCAATTCTTTTGACATACGGTCGCAATCTTCTGCATACTTGAGGTATTGTTCTGAGGTTTCCATTTGATGTTCCTTCGTGGAACAACGTGCCGCGAAGTTCCAAGTTCCCCTTCCTTCTGGTCCGGAACCTTTTGCAACTTTGGGCGTTGAAAGGAGTAGCCCGGGAGTCCTTATGTCGCGTGCGGAACTATATCGTACTTACGCAGCTGAGTGTCTGCAAATTGCCCAAGTGGTTAGTGACCACGACCACCGCTCCCGTCTTGTTGAAATGGCACGACGATGGCACGAACTCGCGGACAAAGCGGAGCGAACTCCCGAGGAAGATTGATCGCGCTCTCGGCATCCGGTGCCTCGACTGCTAATTTGGGCCGCAGGCGTTTCCTTGATCAAGACAGTGCCAAGAACCAAGCCGACAGTTTACGCGAACGTGGGCGAAACCAAAAAGCAGACGCGTTGGAGCATGTGTACGTACGCCCTCCAACATAAACTCAATCGCTCGGAAGACCGCTGAGGGCAGGTATTTCGGCCGCGTCGATCATACGTATATTTGCATGCCTTCCCAATGAACGTTCGTTCATTCGCAAACCATCCAATACTTTTCAAATTTTCATGGAACAAATCGGCTTCTCGAAAGTTAAAGCGCGCAGCCAAGGTGACACATGACGCTAGCGGAACAGTATCGAGCATACGCTGCCGAGTGCTTGCAGACTGCGCAACGCGTAGCTGAACAAGGTCATCTGGCCCGTTTGGTGGACCTGGCACAAAAATGGCACGACATGGCCGATAAGGCAGAAGAGCGAGAGGCTCGCAAAGTCAAAGGTTAACGCGCGCAAATGGCTCGCAAGGTTTATCCACTTCTCCATGAAGGGCCGATAACCTGGGCCACCAGCCCATGTCTTCGGCCTTTATCCTGACCTCATCTTGCCCCGCGCCAGTGTGTTTCGCAAATACTCAAAGTCCATATCCCGTCCACTCTTTGTGATCACTCGTGTCACGTTCGGGGTCGTAGTAGGAGCCTCAGGCTGGATGGCGCAGCGCGAGGGCGCAGGTCGCAACGTACTTCCTGTTGGAACCCAGGCGAACCCAGCAGGGTTTACGGGAAATGGATAGTTCGCCCCGCAATCGGCTATTGCTTGCCCTGCCGGCCCGCAATCTCAAGCGGCTTTTGCCGGAGCTTGAACGCATCCGCTGCCAGCGCGAGCAGGTTCTACTCGATGTAGATAGCTCTCTGGACTATGTATTTTTCCCCGATAGTGGTGTTGTCTCGGCGGTGGCGGTTTATACCGACGGCAGTATCATTGAGATGGCAACGATCGGTAGAGAGGGTTGTACGGGTGTGCAAGCTGTCTTCGGTGCTAAGAGCTCCTCCGTCAGGCTTCTAGTCCAAATCCCGGGAAGCGCAGCAAAGATGTCACGTGTAGCGTTCGCACGTGCCATGGGGTCGATGCCGTCCTTCCGAGGACTCATGCTCGCGTACGTCCAAGCCTTTCTCGAACAGGTCATGGTGTCGGTAGCGTGCAACGGCGCACACAACCTCAAGGAGCGACTGGCGCGCTGGCTGCTCATGATGCGTGACCGAAGTGACGAGGACGTTCTTCCGATCACGCAAAATCTTCTCGCCGAAATGCTGGGTGTGCAAAGGCCATCCATCTCGAATGCTGCGCAAGAGCTGGAAGGTGCCGGCTTGATCGAGCGCGGCAAACGACAAGTTACGATCCTTGATCGACAGGGCCTCACGAAGGCATCTTGTGAATGCTACCAACTGGTACGTGAGCGCGTCGCCTTTCACCTTCCCAAGACATATACGTAAAAAGTCAATTTTCTGATGCGTCGGTAATCTACATTACCGACAGCGCAGCTCCCGTAGCGCACAATCGGCACTCAGACGGGGCGTTCCGTATTGAGCGAGCATTAAAGCACCATCATATGCCATCTATCAGGGGGAGTGGACATGCCGATCGCTGGTCTTCTGGCGGATACCGCCTTTGATTCAGACACCGTCGCGCTTTTGTCATCTGCTTTCGACGTGGCGTGGGACACGCTCAAGAAATCGGGTAGTCCCCTTGCGGCTGAGGGCCAGGCTGCGCCGACCCGTGAATTGCTTGCCAAACTCATCATTGCGATGGGAGATACGGGCGAGCGCGACAGGCAGCGTCTTGTGGATGGAGCACTGGCTTTTTTGGCGGCGCGAAAATAGCAGCCCCTCGGGAGAGCATGTTTGCCCGCCGGCCCAAAGAAGTGAGCGGCTGTTGGCGTCGACCGTACACTCCGATGCAAAAGAATGCCCCGCCTGCTGACGACGACCCGTTTGCTGTCCGTGCCCGCCGAGTTCGGGAAAACATGCCTGCCACATTTCGCACGCTAGAGCATTTCCCGATTAGATTGACTCGAAACCGCGTCATGGCCGGCCCCAGTGCCGGCCATCCACGCCTTACCCAGCGGCAGGTAAGACGTGGATGCGCGGGACATCAGGGCGTTTCACGCCCGTCTTCGACGGGCTATGCCCGCGCATGACGGTGTCAACGTTATCGGAAAATGCTCTAATCGACTTGCTCGCCTCGTCGACCGTCCAGGTGCCAAAGTTTGCGGTGGTTCCGTGCACAGCCGCCGTGTTCTCTTCAGGCGTGCCCTTGGACAAGCTCAACAGTGCGGTCGTGCCGAGCGCGAGTGAGGCGCGAGATTCATGGTGTTTTCCTTTGGTTATGTGAAAAAGTAAGCGCGCGCAGAAAGTGCGCGGTCACACAGGGTCCGCTTATATTGAAAGGAAGTACGGGTCGGAAAAATAGAAATTGTGGTCGGAACTCTTTCGGCCTTTCAACTCACTCGGCGGCATGTGAGCAATATTGGTCACTGCTTCTGCCCAATCGCGCCGGAACCTAATGCTCGCGGCAACAGTTGAACCACTATGAAAGCACATCAGAAACGCGAGAACGAAGCAATTCAACTCGAAGTCCAGCGCACGATCGGCAAACGGCTTCGCCTTGGCTTTGACGACGTATTGACGGAAGCGTTGCCTCCTCATTTGGAGGACGTGCTGCGCCAGCTTGAAGAGCGATCGAACTAGCTGCGCGACAAACGGCGGGCGTTCGTCTTTACGTGGGTTCGGTAGCGCCGAACAATCTTCTGGCAGGCTCTATTGAAGGCTTCCCTTGCCGCCAGCCAGTAAGCTACCCGTGCATGGGTGATTGGGGTCGGCGTGTTGCACGCGACCGCTCGACCGGGTGCTGGTCGTGCTCTAATTCCTCGGCCAGTCGAAGCCAATGTTGGGCCAGGCTGTTGAAAGTGGATCGAGACTGATCGCTCCGTGCACGGTTCGCCAAATGAAAGCAATGCGAAGCACGCTCGCGACATTCTTCTGACTTCATCACATCCCCCCACGCTACGCCACAATACAAGGGTATTCTCCAGCAGGAATCCGGCCCTGTCTAGAGGCGGGCGTCGACTTTGTTCCTGCGGAAGGGCGCATTGCCGAGGGCGAGCTTCACGCGGGGCCCCCAAGTTCCGCCAGCGTCACTGAAGCCCCCTGCCAAAACCTCGATAGTGAGGTCGGCCCGGGCCAACGCCTCCTTGGTTTCGCCCCAATATGCTGGCTTGTGCGGGCCTCCACCCGAAAGCATGGAATTCTTGGCGCCTGTCGCATTATGCGACCCCTGGCGTCCCCATGGTTCGATTTTCTCACTAATATGGAGGCCGTCGTTGATGGACCTAACTTTAACTGATTTCGTTCGTCATTCTCGCCGTCTGCTGTACGCCGGACTATTGCTAACTGTTGCTTCGACCGCTGCTCCAGCAGACGACCGGTGCCAACAATTGGTGACGCTCAACCAACAGTACGCTGGTGTCCAGCTAACAAGCGCTCAAAAGCTACTAAAGAGTCAATTAGTTTCCTGGTACAGACAGAACTGCCGATCAACTCGGAGCGCCGACGCGCGACGCTAACAGAAGAGCCCCGCGGTTGAGCGGGGCTTACTTCATCCCCTCTTCGCCCCTCCCAAGGGACGAAAAATCGAAGTGATGTTCGCAGAACTGGGTTTGGTTTAGAACGTATGTTTTCTGACGATGACGCATCGCGTTCAGATCACACGCATCGCCCGTTCCGCCTCCAGGATTCGAACGGAAATGAGATGCTGGGCGTTGAAACTCGCCCTGTTGTGAACGTATTACGCCTGCACATGGCTCTATCCCAATCGATAGAAACGGAACAGCAGCGCTTTATGCAGTGGCAGTGAATTTTATGATCAATGTAACAGTCATAGGAGAGTGCGTTGAAGCCGAAGAAAAGTTTTTTACTTTTGGCCCTTATTGGGAGCGTCAATTGTTTCACTCAATTCCAAGGAAGTGCTTGCCCGAGACGGCATAGCATCTGTTTTCGCATCATGTGACGCAGCGCGGCAATCGCCGCCAGAAGGTTTTCTTTGAACCGTCGGACTACTCGCTCTATCGCGGCCTGCTCGCAGAACGTTGCCACAAGGCATCGGTAGAAGTGCGGGCCTATTGTCTGATGCCCAATCATGTTCATCTGGTGCTGACACCTCACACACCTGACGGATTGGCACGGGCGATCGGAGAGACCCATCGGCGGTACACGGGTTTCATTAACGCCCGTGCAACTTCCGGCGTCCGCGGGCTGCGTAGACTTGCCTGCGGTGGACCGGAAATCTGTTCCAGGGACGGCTCGCCTCGGTGGCGCTTGATGAGGCCCACCTGATCGCGGCAGCGCGCTATGTCGCGCTCAATCCGGTGCGAGCAAAACTGGTCGAGCAGGCGTCAGATTGGCCTTGGGTCCGGGCGCACGTGCTCACCT
>Ga0137398_10000834_pt1 | contig 11776 bp, 8 predicted proteins | sample czorhiz216metaG_FD_106659 | JGI IMG/M metagenome (GOLD analysis project Ga0137398, IMG submission 106659) | Vadose zone soil microbial communities from Angelo Coast Range Reserve, California, USA - czorhiz2.16 metaG | ecosystem: Environmental > Terrestrial > Soil > Vadose zone | place: USA...
CAGCGCTATGCGCACTGCGATGTGTTGGTCGTCGGCGCGGGGCCGGCGGGGATTGCGGCGGCGCTGGCGGCGGCCGACAGCGGCGCTCGAGTCATGCTATGCGATGAATCCGCCGAGTTCGGCGGCAGCTTGCTGTCCGACACCAGCGCGCTGATCGACGGGCAGACCGGGTCCGCATGGGTGCAGAACGCCGTCGCCTCTCTGGCCGGGAACAGCCGCGTGACGTTGCTTGCGCGCACCACCGCCTTCGGCTATTTCCCGCACAATCTCGTCGGCCTGAATCAACGGCTCAACGACCATCTCGCGACCCCGCCGACACATCAGCCGCGCGAGCGGCTGTGGCAGGTGCGCGCGCGCGCGGTGGTGCTCGCCACCGGGGCGATCGAACGCCCGCTGGTGTTTCCCGGCAACGATCGGCCGGGAATTCTGCTGGCGGGAGCGGCGCTGACGTACCTGAATCGCTACGGCGTGCGCGTCGGCACCCGCGCGGTCATCGTGACCTCCGGCGATGCTGCGTATCAGGCGGCCCTGGATCTCAAGGCAGCAGGCGTCGCCATTGCAGCGGTCGCCGACCTGCGCCCGGAGGCGGTGGGCGCCCTGCCCGACGCCGCGCGCCGCGCGGGGATCGACATACTTCCGGGATCGACCGTGCTCGGCACCGAAGGCGATTTGCGCGTCAATGCCATCACCTTGGGAAGCGTGCAGGGCGACAAGGTGCAAGCGGGGCGGCGCATCCGCTGCGATTCGGTGTTGATGTCCGGCGGCTACACGCCCAGCGTGCACTTGTTTTCTCAATCGCGCGGCAAGCTCGAGTGGCGCGAAGATCTCGCGGCCTTCGTGCCGGGCACATCGGCGGAGTGCGAGCGTTCCGCCGGCGCCTGCCGCGGCGTCTATGATCTCGCGGACGCCATGGCGGACGGTGCGGCGGCCGGCGCAGCGGCGGCTCCGGAACCGAGCAAGACGCGGCGCCGCTTCAACGTGGACGCGCTCGAGCGCCGCAGTCAGGCCTACCTCGGCGTGCTGCCGCAAGCGGAGGCACAAAGCAAGGATAAGGCCTTCGTCGACTGGCAACACGACGTGACGACTCGCGACCTTGGGCTGGCCACCCGCGAAGGATTTCGTTCGATCGAACACGTCAAGCGCTATACCACCACGGGTATGGCAACCGATCAGGGCAAGACCTCGAATCTCAACGCCATGGCCATCGTGGCCAAGCACCTCGATGTGGCCATCCCGCAAGTGGGATTGACCACCTTTCGCATGCCCTTCACCCCCGTCACCTTCGGCAGCATGGCCGGCATTTCGCGCGGCGATCTGTTCGATCCGGTGCGCACCACGCCGACCCACGCTTGGGCGGAAGCCAAAGGCGCCGTGTTCGAGAATGTGGCCTTGTGGAAGCGAGCCCGCTACTTTCCGCGCGGCGGCGAAGACATGCATGCCGCCGTTGCGCGCGAATGCCGCGCGGTGCGTGGCGCCTGTGGGATATTCGACGCCTCGACCCTCGGCAAGATCGAAGTCGCGGGCCCCGATGCAGCCGAATTCATGAACCGCTTGTATGTCAACAATTGGTCCAACCTCGGCGTCGGCCGATCGCGCTACGGAATACTGCTCCGCGAAGATGGCTTCATCTTCGACGATGGCGTCGTGGCGCGCACCGGCGCCGATCGCTTCCACGTGACCACCACCACGGGCGGCGCGCCCCGTGTCCTCGCGTTGATGGAGGACTACCGCCAGACCGAATGGCCGGAGCTCCGGGTGTGGCTCACTTCGACCACGGAGCAATGGGCCGTCATCGCCGTGCAGGGTCCGAATGCGCGGCGGGTGCTCGAGACACTGGTGGAGGACATCGATATCGGTTCGGCGTGGCCGCATATGAGCGTGGGCCGCGGGCGGATTTGCGGTGTGCCGATGCTGCTGTTTCGCGTGAGCTTCACCGGCGAATTGGGATTCGAGATCAACGTGCCGGCGGATTTCGGCCGGAGCGTGTGGGAGGCCGTCTATGCGGCGGGCCAGGCGCACGGCATCACCGAATACGGCACCTAGACCATGCACGTGCTGCGCGCGGAGAAGGGCTACATCATCGTCGGCCAGGACACCGACGGCACCGTGACGCCCGATGACGCCGGGCTGACTTGGGCCATCGGCAAGAACAAAGTGGATTTCGTCGGCAAGCGGTCGCTGGAGCGGCCGTCCATGAAGGCAGCCGCTCGAAAGCAGCTGGTGGGTCTGCGCACCAAGGACCCGCGCACCGTGCTCGAAGAAGGAGCGCAAGTGGCGGCAAAGCCGGGCCAGAAGCCACCCATGGAACTGATCGGTCACGTCACCTCCTCTTACGCGAGCAGCGTGCTCGGCCATTCGATTGCCTTGGGGCTGGTCGCAGGCGGGCGTGCGCGCCTCGGGCAGACTCTCTATGTGCCCCTGCCCGGGGGCGATCTCGAGGTCGAAGTCACCGCACCGGTTTTCTACGATCCGGCCGGAGCGCGCATCAATGCCTGAACCTGCGATACGCCGAATGCCTGAACCCGCGATACGCAGCCTCCCGCCGGTGCCGGCGAGCGAATGGATGAGGGCAGCGGCGCCTGCAATGCGCTTTATTTTGTACGGCGACGCCCGCGTGCGCGCGGCGGCCGCCCCGGTCTGGGGAGCTCCCTTTGCCGAAGAACCGTGCCGCGCCATGCTGCAGGCTGCACGAGCCACGCTGTGGCTGGGCCCCGATGAATACCTGCTGCTGGGTACCGACACAGCCTCGGAGGTTGCGGCCGTGGAGGCGCTCGAGCGCTCGTTGAGCGGGATGCCGCATGCCCTGGTCAATATCAGTCACCGGCAATTTGCACTCGAGGTGAGCGGCGTCCATGCGGCCACCCTGTTGAGCGGCGCCTGCCCTCTCGACTTGGACCTCGGAGAATTTCCCGTCGGCATGTGCACGCGAACCGTACTGGCAAAGGCCGATATCGTACTTTGGCGCACGCGCGACGACGCGTTTCACCTCGAGATCTGGCGTTCGTTCAGCGGCTACGTCACAGGGCTGCTCGGCGAAATCGCCAGGGAGTTCTACGGGGAGTGAACGGCGGCGCTCGGGATAATGGCGCTTCATGACAAGTCGATGACGCAAACTGATCAGCCGCCCCCGTCCACAGTGACCATACTGAGGTTTTGGTCCCACGAACCGCCGCGCCAGAGCGCCAGAATCGGAAACGTTGAGATCGGGAGATGGCGATGGACGAACAGAACACGCAAACCAGTCACGCGCGCCGTCCGAGCGGCCGCGACGCGAAGCGGGCTGCGCGCGCGGCCCGTGCGGGCGCGTCGATCCCTTACATCACGCGCAAGATCCCGTACTACGAGGTCCTGAGCGAGGAAGGCCTCGCCCTGATGGAGCACAACGCCGATATCATTCTCGAGGAGATCGGCATCGATTTTCGCGACGACCCGGAGGCGCTCGAGATCTGGAAAGCGGCCGGAGCCGACGTGAAAGGCGAGCGCGTGCATTTCGCCCGCGGCATGTGCCGTTCGCTCATTCAGCGCACTGCGCCGCGCGAGTTCACTCAGCACGCGCGCAACCCAGCCCGCAGCGTGGTCATCGGCGGCAAGAACACCGTGTTCGCGCCGGCCTATGGCTCTCCCTTCGTGCGCAGTCTGGACGAAGGCCGGCGCTATGCGCGCATCGAGGATTTCCGCAATTTCGTCAAGCTCGCGTACCTTGCCAATTCCCTGCACCATTCGGGCGGCACGATTTGCGAGCCCGTCGATCTGCCGGTCAACAAGCGTCACCTCGACATGGTGTACAGCCATTTGAAGTACAGCGACAAGGCATTCATGGGCTCCGTGACGGCGCCCGAGCGCGCCGCGGATTCCGTCGCCATGGCGAACATCGTGTTCGGCGAGGAACTGAACGATCCGCTGACCGGGCGTCCCAAGACGACCATCATCAATCTGATCAATGTCAATTCGCCGATGACCTACGACGCGACCATGCTCGGCGCCGCCAAGGTCTACGCGCGCGCCAATCAGGCGTTGATCATCACGCCGTTCATTCTCGCCGGTGCGATGTCGCCGGTGACCGTCGCGGGCACGGTGGCGCAGACTTTCGCCGAAGCACTGGCGGGCCTCGCCTTCGTGCAATTGGTCAATCCGGGCGCACCGGTGGTGCTGGGTAGTTTTGCCTCGTCCATTTCGATGCAATCGGGCGCCCCGACGTTCGGAACACCGGAGCCGGCATTGGTGCTGTACTCCATGGCCGCTCTCGCCCGGCGTCTCGGGATACCGTTTCGCTCCGGCGGCAGCCTGTGCGCATCGAAGATTCCGGATGCGCAAGCGGCCTACGAGTCGGCGAACACCTTGCTGCCGACCTGTCTCGCGGGCGTCAATTTCGTGCTGCACACGGCCGGGTGGCTCGAGGGCGTACTGGCCATGGGCTATGAAAAATTCGTCATGGATGCGGACCAGGCCGGCATGATGCACACGCTGCTCGCGGGCGTGGACTTGTCGGAGAACGGGCAAGCACTCGACGCCATGCACGAAGTCGGTCCCGGCAAGCATTTCCTGGGCTGTGCCCACACCCAGGCCAATTTCGAGAATGCGTTTTACCGTTCGCCGCTCGCCGACAACAACAGTTACGAGCAGTGGGAAGCCGAGGGCTCGCCCGACATGACGAAGCGCGCGAATGCACTGTGGAAGAAGCAGTTGGCGGAATATGTGTTGCCGCCGATGGACCCCGCGATCGACGAGGCGCTGCTCGACTATATGGCGAGGCGCAAGGGCGCGTTCCCCGACTCGAACGTCTGATCGGCGCCGGCGGGCCGTTTGTTCTTTTCAGCTCCAAGTTACATAAACTTGACCAAATGCGCTGAATTGATAAACTATATGTTATGCCAAAAAGCCCTCCCGCCCTGCTGACCCTGCCCCCGGCAGCCGCTCAGGCATTACGGACGCTGGGTGAAAACCTGGCAATCGCCAGAGTGAGGCGGCACGAATCGCAGCGTGTCTGGGCCAAGCGCCTCGGTGTCTCTGTTCCCACGTTGATCCGGATGGAACGAGGTGATCCGGGCGTCGGCGGGGGCATTTACGCGACCGCACTATGGTTGATCGGAAGGTCGGGCGCGCTGCCCGATCTCGCCGCGCCCGGCAGCGACCGCGGCGCCCTGGAAAGCGATGTCCGCGACGCCTTGAAGCGGCGCGCCGTGCGCTCCGCTGCCTCAGCGGAAGCCCGGCTGGGCCGGAAGAACATCCGCCATGGCTGACCGTGACGCTGCCGCGAATTACCGGCCGACCGATCGGTTGCACCTCTGGCTGCTCACGCGACCGGAGCAGCCCGTGTTGATCGGCGAGCTCAATCTGGTCCGCTCCACTCAAGGTGTGTCGTTGCGATATGCGGACCCCTGGCTGGGGCGCGGCTTTTCGCTCAGCGAAGACCTTCCGCTCATCGACGAAGAATTCCTTCCCGAAGAGAAAGGCGTTGCCGCGGGTGCCGTCGACGATGCTCGGCCGGACCGGTGGGGTGAACGGGTGATCCGGCACATCGACAAGCCCGCGCGCTTATCCTTGCTGGAGTACTTGTACTTCGCCGGAGACGATCGGTTTGGCGCTCTTGGCGTCTCAACGTCGGCCGACGAGTATTTGCCGCGGCGCCTGGGTCCTTTGCCGACGCTCGGGGACGCGGATCAGATCCAAGAGCTGATCAGGAAGGTGCTGGACAACGAGCCGGTTCCGGTGGAGCAGAAGCGCCTGATCTCGCCCGGTGTCACCATGGGGGGCGCACGGCCCAAGGCCCTCCTCGATATTGCAGGCGAACAGTGGGTCATCAAGTTCGCAGACGGCGACCCGACGGATGTACCGCTGATCGAACATGCGACAATGACGCTGGCGCAGAAGGCTGCAATACGAGTCGCGCCCACCATGCCGGTGCGCCTCGCCCACGGACACGCGGTGGCCGTCAAACGCTTCGATCGCGATCGAGGGCTGCGGTTGCACAGTCTTTCGGCGCGCGTGGCTTTGCGCGCCGCCGCCGAGCGGTTCGGCTACCCGGAGTTGGCGCAGCTGCTTCGGCGCAGGGGCGTGACCGAGCGCGATGCGTACGTCAATCACATGCGTGAGCTGTTTCGGCGGATGGTATTCAACATCCTGATCGACAATACGGACGATCACGAGAAAAACCATGCACTGCTCGTGACCGACTCGCAGCAATACGAACTCTCACCGGCATACGACGTCCTTCCCTCGGGTCAGGCACTCGGTTTTCAACAGATGCGCGTCGGTGAGCAGGAGGCCGACTCTACGATCGCCAACGCCCTGTCGATGTCGCTCATGTTTTCGCTGGGGAAGGACGATGCGGTCAGCGAGGCAGGCGCCGTCGCGCGCGTCGTGGGCGGCTGGAAAGAGCACTTCAAGAGCTGTGGCGTGACTTCCGGGGACATCGATCTCTACGCGGAGCAGATCGACCGTCCGTTCCTGCGGGATCAACGCAGTGAGATCCAGGCCGGGGGGCAGCCCTAGGACCGTGTCCGGCACCCAGGCGCTTATGTCAACCGGGCCGGGCACCCCGGCGGCAATTACTGAGAGATGGCGCGCAAACCTTCGGATAATCGGCGAGAATACATGGTACCGGCCTCTACAATAGCGGGCGCACACCGCTATGCGCCGGAACTAGGGTAGCAGCTTGCGTTATCGCACCGGTCTCGCCACAAGAATGCCTCGCGGTATGACGGCATGGTTGCTGTTTGCCGCACCCTGCGGGGGCGCGTGGGCGGCGGCCGACCAGAACCCCGCGCTGGCGCTCATCGAACTCGGCACCGTCGCAATGCGCACGGACCCGGACGCGAGCAAACAGGACGCCGAGCGGGCTCTCGATATCATCCGCAGCCACCCCGATGCGGACCTGGAAATTCGCGCACGGCTGCTGCTATGCGACTACTACTCCGAGCGCGACGGCAGCGCCGCACGCGAGCAGATCGATGCGGCCAATGCCCTGCTCGACCGGGCCAAACGCAAAGGTCTGCGCGCCGGCGTGCTGACCTGCCGGGGCGAGACGCTCGAAACCGCCGGCGACAATGCGCACGCCATAGCGGACTTCGACGAGGCGGTGGCCGTCGCGGCCGGCGTGAATGACGAGCAGATGCTGGCCGACGCGCTGTTCTCGCGCGGCTATCTGCGGGGTCTGCAGGGTGAATACGCGGCCGGCATGAGCGACATGCGGCGCTCGCACGAATTATTCGATCGCATCGGCATGCCGCAGCATGCGCTCACGGTATTGAACTCGATCGCCACGATCTACAAGCGGATGGGCGATTACGAGCAGGCTTCACAGATCTATGATCGTGTGCGGGCCGAGCAGCACGATGCGGGCCTCCGCCGCGATGAGGCGGTGACGCTGCACAACCTCGGACGAGCGCGCCTGATGCTAGGGCATTGGAATGCGGCGCGCGCAGATTTCTCCGGCTGTCTGGCGCTTTGTCAAGGACTCAACTACACGCGCGGCGAGGCCTACGCGCTGGTCGGTCTCGCGTCGGTCGACAATGCCACAGGGGATCCGAACGGCGCACTGCGCACGCTGGTACAGGCGGAGGAACTGCAGCGCCGCACGCCGGATGCGCGGCTGAACGCGCAAATTCAACTGGCGCGCGGTGCGGCGCTGCGGCGGCTGCAGCGCGGGTCCGAGGCGCTCTCGGCGCTCGAGCAATCCGAGGCAGTGTTCAAGCAGGCCAATTCGCTGGAAGAGCTGGGTGCGACTTACGACGAGCTGGCGATGGTGCACACCCAAATGGGCGACTGGCGCAGCGCCTACGAGTACCGCAGCGAAGCACAGACCACCTCGGAAAAACTGCTGCACAATCAGCTTGATCAACGCTTTGCGACGCTCAAGGTGGAATTCGACACGGCGACGAAGGAAAAGGAAAACGCGCTGTTGCTGAGCCAGAACGCCGCCGACCAGAAGGCATTGGTTCAGGAGCGGCGCGCGAACGCCCTGCAGACCATGGTCATACTGTTGAGCATGATGCTGCTGGGTCTGCTGACGACCTTGGTACTGTATCAACGGCGCGGCGCGCGCCACATGCGCGCCTTGGCGATGACCGACGAGCTGACCGGCGCGCCCAATCGCCGTGCCGTGCTGACGCTTTTGGAAACACTGCTGCCGCAGGAAGACGCGCTGCCATGCTCGATCCTCGTCATCGACATCGACCATTTCAAGAGCGTCAACGATCAGCACGGACATCAGGTCGGCGACGAGACATTGCGGGTCCTCACGGCCAAGCTGCAGCGCGCGGTGGCCGCGCCTGCGCTCTTGGGAAGGCTGGGCGGCGAAGAATTCGTCGTGGTGCTGCCCAATACCGGCCCGCACGATGCACATCTCATCGCAGACCGGATTCGCGCCCAGGTGCCCTTGATCGATCTGGCGCGCTGGCTGGGCGAGCGATGCATTACGATCAGCATCGGTGTTACGACGTCCACCCCTGCGGACACCGTGACTTCGATGCTGCGGCGGGCCGACGCTGCGCTCTACGCAGCCAAGAGCGCCGGGCGCAATTGCGTGCGAACGGATCTCGCGCCCGATGTCGGCGCGACGGCTCGAACTCGTGTCCATGAAGTGACCGCCGGCTGACGGACGCTGCGCCGCGCGCACGTGTCCGTGGATGCCTACGCCGTTTTCGGAGAATCTCTGCTACGCACCGCGGCAATTTCAGGTTGAACTGCGCAATTCATCGTACGGCGCCATGCGGGGCGGCTTCATGACGAACCCATCCTCGGGTCGAGCACGCGATCCGGTAGAGAAGCTTGCTCGTGCGCAATTGATCCAGCGGTTGCGTGAGGCGGAGGCGTCGCTCGACGCCGTCCACGACGGCAGCGACTTGAAATCGACCAAGGCGCGTCTGGCCGAGGAAATCGAAGCGCGTGCTCGCGCCGAGGGGGACTTTCAGCTTGCCTTGGATGCCGCTGGAATGGGCAGCTGGGAACTCTTCCTGGCCACGGGCGCAATACGCCGCTCATTGCGGCACGACCAGATCTTCGGCTACGGCGGGTTGCAGTTGTCGTGGTATCTGAACACCACGGTCGAGCATTTTCTCGCCGACGATCGATCCTTGGTGGAACACGAATTTGCACAGGCGGAATTCACGGGATCGGTCGATGTCGAGGCACGCATCCGGCGCGCATCCGATGGTGAGATTCGCTGGGTGCACGTCAGCGGACAGACCCTTTACGCGGAAGAAGCACCGACGCGCATTGCCGGCGTGATTGCCGACGTCACTCATCGTCGCGCCGTGGAGGAACGCCTGCGCCAAGCCCAAAAGATCGAGGCGATCGGCCAGCTCACCGGTGGCGTGGCGCATGATTTCAACAATCTATTGCAGGTGATCTCAGGCGGCCTGCAAATCATGGGACGTCCGGGCGATCCGGCAGGGCGCGAGCGCGTGTTCAACGCCATGAAACAGGCAGTCGAACGCGGCACGAGCCTGTGCCGCCAGCTGCTCGCCTTTGCGCGCCGCCAACCGCTGCGCCCGGAGCCGGTGGACCTCAATCGTCTGATCGTCGGCATGCGTGAATTGCTCGACCGCAGCCTTCGAGGCGATGTGCAATTTCAATCCGAGTTCGCCGAGGATTTGTGGCCGGTCGAGGTCGATCCCGGTGAGCTCGAACTCGTCATTCTCAATCTGGCGGTCAATGCGCGCGATGCGATGCCCACGGGCGGGATCGTCACGATCAGCGCCTACAATTCTCCCGCGTTGGCTGATCACGAGTTGACCGGGGATTTCGTGCGGCTGGACATCACCGACACCGGCATGGGGATGGCGGCCGATGTGCTTTCTCATGCCTTTGAACCGTTTTTCACGACCAAGGAGGCCGGCAAGGGATCGGGGCTGGGGCTCGCGCAAGCCCATGGATTCGCTCGCGCGTCGAAAGGTGCGGTGCGGATCGACAGTACGCTGGGACACGGTACCAGGGTATCCCTGTTCCTGCCGCGAACCCTCAAGACCCCCGCCAGTTCCGCGGACCCCATGATAGATCGATCTCCGGAAACGACGGTGGCCTCCGCCGGTCAAGTCTTACTGGTGGAGGACGACGATGAGGTGGCGGCGCTCACCGTCGAAATGATCAATCAGCTGGGGTACGACACGACACGAGTGGCGAGCGCCGAAGCCGCGCTGGGTGCGCTGGCGGATAAACGGGCGATAGACATCGTGCTTTCCGACGTCATGATGCCGGGGCGCATGAACGGCGTTGACTTGGCGCAGGAAATTCGGCGGCGGCGTCCCCATCTACCGGTGCTGTTGACCAGCGGCTACGCGGAGGCGGCCAGCCGCAGTGCTGCCGCCCATCAGATCAGGATCATCCCCAAGCCGTTCCGGATGGAGGAGCTACGCGAGGCTCTGGCTACCGTAACGCGGGAGCATGCGCGGCAAACCCTTTGAGACGGCACCGTTGCGGCTCGATCAAGCCGGCCTTCCGGCTGTACTCGACCGGCGCGGCCGGACTCGAGCGGCTTGGCCGGACTCCAGCGGCGTATTCCTACAATTGAATAGCCCATCGACTGACAGCCGCCGGATCTTTCGCCGCGCGATCATTAATGACTATGCAATCCTCACACCCCAATGTCACCAACCCCGCGATCTCCGGAACTTCGGAGCGAGTCTGGGCGCAACACTTGTTTCGTCGATCAGACTGGTCGCCCGCAGAAGGTCCATTGCTGGTCGTCGCGCCTCATCCTGACGATGAGGTCATGGGCGCCGGCGGACTCATACATACCTGGGCGGGGATGGGAAGATCCGTGACCGTGCTGAGCGTAACCGACGGCGAAGCCGCGCTTCCGGAGCGCAAGAACCTGGATGTCATCCGGCGGGGGGAGTTGAAGGAGGCGTTGCGTAAACTCTGTGCCACCCACGTCTCGGTTGTCCGGCTTGGGCTTCCGGATGGCCGGGTCGCTGATTTTCAACAGAAACTGCGCAGTGCAATTCTGTCGCTCATCGAGCCGGCAATGACCATGATCGCGCCGTACGAACGGGATGGACACCCGGACCACGATGTCGTGGGCAGCATCTGCTGCGAGGTCGCTCGTATGCGAGGAATTCCATTGGCACGGTATCCGATTTGGACCTGGCAGCGTGCAGATCCGGCCGAGTTTCGCGAGGTGAGCTGGGGGAAATTTCCTTTGGATTCGGAGGCCCGGCGCGCCAAGACGCACGCTCTGCAATGCTTCATGTCGCGGCTGCAGCCGGATTTGCAGGATACGATCGCTCCGCGCCACCTGCTGAACTACTTTCAGAGATCCTATGAGGCGTTTCTGCTATGAGCGCCTTCATCCTGTCGAAGGACCAGTCTTACTCCTGACTCGAGTGGGGCTGCATCGCCGCTGACTCGGCAAGAATGACGGCGTCAGCGGGTGTGTTACCCCGCCAACGCCGGCTCTTGAAGGGTGTATTTTTATCTATCAATTTTCCACGTTTTATCAATAGATTAAAGGATATTTCTATTGCTATTTCTTGAAACACTATTGCGACTCTAGCGAGAGTCTAAAGACATCACCTGGGACTGAAGGGTTTTTCAGAGCTACATGAAGAACCGCTCTGACACCACCTTCCCGTCTTTGACCTCGTACACGCAGACTTCCTCGAGCTTTACGCGTCCGCGCCCTTTCATGGTGACATCCATCGCCAACGTGAGCGCGAACGCATCGCCGGCGATCAGCGGCGTCGAGGCCGTACATCCGTGCACTTTCTCCAGCATCGATTCGAATTTATGTCCTTTCTCGATAATTGCCCGCAGCCCCTTTGTTTCTTTCGGGAAA
>Ga0137398_10000836_pt1 | contig 11766 bp, 14 predicted proteins | sample czorhiz216metaG_FD_106659 | JGI IMG/M metagenome (GOLD analysis project Ga0137398, IMG submission 106659) | Vadose zone soil microbial communities from Angelo Coast Range Reserve, California, USA - czorhiz2.16 metaG | ecosystem: Environmental > Terrestrial > Soil > Vadose zone | place: USA...
CGTCCTTGCCACAACGCAGTTCGAAACGGAAGAAGACCAAACCTTTTCCGGCCTCAGTTCATTCAAGCCCGGGGACATGGTTTCCGTTCGCGGGCCACTCTTCAAAACCATGACCATGCCGACCATGGCTGCCGAAAAGGTGGTCAAGCGCTCCATGTCCTCCGGCACCAGCGACTAGCAGTAAGCCATCTGATGTTGCGGTTCCCCTGGGGCGCTGGCTTGCGTGTCAGCGCCCTTCGATTTTCTAGTTGATTAGACGACGACGGCGCCGGCTCCCCCTCTTTTTCCGCCAGATTGTCATCCCGAGCGTAGCGAGGGATCTGCTTTTCCCTCTCTTCTTTCCTCCAACGTTCAAACTTTCAAACCTCCCATGCAAGATGTGAAGCTCCAAAGCCGAACGTTCACGCATGATGCCGCAGGAGCCCGTTTTGCATTCTGCCGAGAGACAGGTCTGCGAATTGCGCGTGCTACTTCGTGGCGGCGGCTCAAGGGAAGAAAGAATAGGTGAATTTGACGGCGAATCGGGTTTCGCGTATTTGTTGAGGGTTGGCTGCGCCGAGGCTCACAAACTGAGTCCCAACGTTGTAGACGATGAACAGGTCGCTGTCTGGGCGGTTGTGCATACCGAAAACTTCATTCGGCGTTCAATCAGTTCAATCAACGCAATGCAACATTGCTACATTCTGATCGCCTGGCTAGACAGGCCGCAGTTTCATCTTCTTGAAAGTCGCTGATTTCAAAAGCGTTCGCGCCCGGATGACATTTTCGGTAGGGACAGGCGTCACTGAAACAAAGCAGGAACAGACTCCCGCCGGGATCGAGGACGGTCTCAAGGCCGCGCACGTAGCGAATGCGGTCCGCGTCGGAAAAAACGTGAAACAGGCCGGAGTCGAGCACGTTATCGAAGCGTTCGGTCCACTCATAGAGTTTTAGGGCATCTTTGACCAGGAACTTGGCGATGAGGCTGCGCTGGGCGGCTTTGCGCCGCGCCGCAGCGATGGGTTCCTCCACGAAGTCGAAGCCGGTGACAGCATGGCCCCGTGCAGCGAAGAACATGGCGTGTTCGCCGGTGCCCACGACCTTATCGGCGGCGGCCTGGAACGCAGGCTGGGGCTTGCCGATGTCCCAGGCTCGAGAAAGGATTTCTCTTAGTTCATTCCTGAAACGTCACGCACACACCATTGGGGTCAATGGCGCCGAACTCTTTCGTACCCCAAGGCTTGGTTTGCAGTGGACTATTCGGGTGCACTTTTCCCCCGCGTTTCTGATATTCGGCATACATGGACTCGATACCTTGAACGGCGATTCGCACCATGGTCTGGTCTCCGACCTTGCGCGCCAGTTCTTTGTTGCTCATACCGGCTATGTGCAGGCAGGCCTCGCCGCGGTTGATTCCTGCGTAGTTCGGGGGCGTGGCATCGCGAAAAGTTTCCTTGAAGCCACAGATCTCCGTCCACCAATTCAGGGATTTCGTGGTATCGGCGGCAGGAAGAACGGGTATTGCACCTTTGATGATCGGGTCCATTACCGAAGGATAATCGAATTCCGGCGGGATTGCCTACATCCATACGCCCGCCCAGACTTTCGGCTTATTTGCAACAGAACCCATGTGGGTGCTAGTCTCCCGCCGTTTGCGCTTCTTTCTAAACCGAGTAAAGGATTTGCCGACCTGCCGATTCGTGGTGGAGATCCGCAACAGAACGTGGCTCGATAAGCGGTTCACGGACCTGCTCAAGGAATACAACGTGGCGTTGGCACTCACAGACACGCCCTTCATGCCAAGACCTGGGGAGATGAAGGAGACATTTGACTTGGTGACGACCGATTTCGTCTACATTCGCTGGCTCGGTGACTGGCACGGCATAGAGGAAATAACACTTGTGTGGGATAGGACAGTCGTTGATCGGACTGAGGACCTGCGCAATTGGGTGGAAATATTCAAGACGATGGTGGCGAACAAGAAAATATTGAAGATTTTTGCGTTCTCCAATAATCACTACAGCGGCAATGGTCCTACGACGGTTAAGCAATTTTGGAGTTTGTGGAAGAAGTAGTTCGAGGCCGAACGCACACGCCCGTGATCCGTCCAGAGTCGTTGTGAAGCGCGGAGATCACTTGATACAAGCCGACTTCACAGGATTAATCCCGCCGTCGAAGCCGGATAGCAATCCGGTTAGCCGACTCGTCCAGAATCGTGGGATCCGCTGCGCGCCGGTGAACAGCGAAATCCGCGTTGGAAGGCGCTTTCACTTCAGCCACTTCACTCGCACGCCCGATGACTTTTCTTGTCGTCATCGTTGAAGTAGACGACCGGTCCAACAACGGAGATGTGCTCTACGAGGAGAACCAATGCATGTGTTTCTCCTCTTGCATTTTTCCCTATGGGTCAGACCCAGCCACCGTTCTTTTCGTGACAAACATGCGTTAGGCTTGTCGCATTTTGAGTGTTCTTGGCAGCCCTGGAGAACGGGGCGTCGACGCCGCGACCTGAAGCCGACCGCGAGGCAATCCGGGCTCCCGGCTGCCGCCCGGACGCGTCAGTGGAGTGTGATGCTACCGCTCAGCAAGCTGCCGGTGTTGATGTAGCCGTCGCTCAGCGTGATGCTGAACAACCCCGGCGGCACTAGCGAGCTATCCACGGCGACGATGGTGAACGCCACGGAAAAACCGTTGTTGGTGCCTAAGCCTGCGATGGTGACGGTATGCGCCACGTTGTCATAGGCCACCGAATTGACCTGCGTGGAATGGAAATCAGTTCCCGAACTCGGATCACTGAAATCCTCGCTTTCCGGTTGTTGATTGCAATCGTCCTCATGGAAGCTGAAGTGAGCACTGCCCCCCTTGTTGCCGGGTTCGTCGCCGTTCCCGTCTGCCATGCGGCACGGAGGCGGCTGGGGTGGCCGCGGGAGCGTGTTGTAGCAGCAGACACCGTCGACCTGGAGGGGAACATCGTCGGCCTCGGCCTGCGCGTTCGTCATGGCGCCGGACTGGTGCGCCGAGGCGAAGCTGTAGCTGCCGACTTCCTCGAGCAGACTCGAGGAGGTCGGGTTGCCGACGTCAGCGACGTTCACGTTGATCGTCAACGTGCACGGGTTGCTGGCCGAAGGCGTGCTGGGACACTTGATACTGCCCGTCTCCGTGGCGCCACCGAGCCCCGGCTCGGGGTAAGTAATCACGTGCGGGAAACAGGCCGAGACCGAACACAGGTCCACACTCTGCGCCTTTCCCGCGAAAAAGGTCGGGTTGTTCAGCGGCGTGTTTTCCATGGCCGCGAAGTAGATGGTGTTCCCCATCTGCCAGCGCGTGATGTACTGGAGGAATGCGGTGCCGGCGATCCGAAGGGCGGTCGCCCTCGGGTTTGAGAGGTCCACGATTCTCGTCGTCACCGTCAGGATGTTACCCGACAGATTGATGGAGTTGCTTAGGATGTCCATGCCAAGAACATTCGTGCCGCCAATCACTGGATAGAGCGCGTCACCGAAGTTGTCGCTTATCCCGGTGGTCGGCGCGTTCGACGGCCCGGAGACGTTCGTGCCGAACAGGCCGGCGCCGGAGGATTGCCTCGCAACGGTGATAACACCCGCGCCAGCGTGGTCCACCGTTTGGTTGCCGGTGGGCGTGAATCCTTGCTGTGCCAAGCCATTCGACGTGTCGTCATAGACGATCTCCGCCGCACCGGTGTGGTCAATCGTGACGGCGAAAAAGTCGGCGAGGTTGCGGTTGCCTTGCTGCGCGATGCAGCCGGTCCCGGCAAGACATACGTCGTTGTAGTGCATCGGGTGCGGGCTGACTTTCACCAACGTAACGCTTGGAGCCGCACCTCTGACCGCCCCCATCGAATCTGTCGCATATACAACTTGGGACATGTAAACGTTCCAGGCTTGCCCTGACTGGCTGCTGGGGTCCACGCTCTTGTCTGAGCCATACCACACAGCGTCGGCGCGGCCAGCGCCGCCCGCCTTGATCCATGGAAAAACATTGACGGCATCGCCGGTAACCGTCGATCCGTCGCTCACCTGGACCGGAGTACTCCAGTTTGTCCAGCCGCTGGCGGCCGAAGATGCGCTTACGAAGACCTGTCGCTGAGCAGGGCTGCCGCTGTTCGGGCTGAGCGCCCAAGTGATGAACAGGTTGCGGGCGATGTCCATGGACAGCACCGTGAAGAGCGTGCTGGGTGAGCCGGGCAGGCCGTTCGCTATGTGGATTAACTTGCTGGAATCGCCGCACGGCTTGGCGCTACTTGGGAAGTCAAGAAATGTCAGGTCGCCGCTCGCGTCCGGCGTCCCAATATTAAGCAGCAAATTGAAGGTGCCATCTGAGTTCTGGCTACCGGCCGCCTGCAACACTTTTCCGGTCACCTGATCGATAGCCGGATAACCATCAGCACCCAAGGGCGCGTAGAAAGATGCGTTCGCCGTACATGGCGAGGTGGTTCCCTTCGTCGCCACGACGTAGGTCAGGCCTGGACCACCCGGAAGCGGATCCACTGCGCTGTTGCTCTTGTTCCATTGCGCCCCTGAGACGACGTTGTTGTATTCCAGATAGATCAGTGGCCGCGGGCCACGGTAAGCAGACTGGTTGGGCGTGCCTTCAGGCGGGTCGTAGACCGCGAGCCATTGCCGGTCAGCGCCTGGGATGCCCCCACACCCAGCAGGGTAAGTACTCTGGGAGACGGCAGCGCCACCGTCAGTGGTCGTGGCCGTGCGTAGGCACGCCAAGGCGTACAGGTCAGCAAAGTACTGCTTACCGCTGCGGTCGAAGTTGATGTCGGTGTCGCCGCCGCCCGGAGGAGCGTTAGTGCCTAGCAGCGCGTTCGGCGGGAGGCCGGGGTTAATGATTCGGAAGGTGTGGCCGCGATCCACCGATCCGAGCCACACGCTCCGCTGCGTCCCGGTCCCAGTCGGGCCGCTCACGAAGACTCGCCCCTGGGGATCGATCGCAATGTCCGGCTCGCCGTTCGTGTGGATCGGATCCACCACCGCTGGTACCTCAAACTTGATCGGCGGTGGAGTTTGTGCCAGGACGGGTAACGTCCCAGCGGTCAGTAGAAGTGCGCAACCAATGCCAAGAGTTGGAACCCAGCGCAAGCGAGCCATGATGACCTCCTCGATTAAGAAACACTGGGAGACCGGCTATGCGTCGGCCTCCCATGCTGACCTCTATCAGCTAGGTTAGTCTGGAGTTTCCTCCGCTTATTGTTCGCGGGCAGAACCACCTCCCAAACCTGCGCTGGCCGGATTGCGGCCTGCGGGAAGAATGGGCAGCGCCTCAACGCGCTTGAGCGCCTTCTCAGCAAGAGCCTTCGCTTTCTTGATTCTCACCGACTCGTCTTCCCCGCCACCAATGCTAATTCGGAGGAAGGCGTCGCCCTGGAGCACATAGAGTGCGCCCGTGATCCGATTGCCCACCCAGTAGGCTTCCTCGCCGAGTCCATCGATGGGGCGCGGCTTTCGCAGCTCCTCCTCGCGGTCGACTTCAGCTTTCTTCGGAGCTTTCCCAGCAACGTGTTTTTCTTCCTCCACCGGCTCGGGAGGGTGGAACTGCTTTCGCCAGAACTCGCGCGGAGTGAGCGCGGAGGGCTTGGCAGGATCGGGCGCGCCCAGGGCGAGGCTGACCGATTTGGCGGAGGTCGTGGTGCGGTAGAAGCACCTGCAACATCACGAACCCCCCGCTCGGCTGCACGCTCGGTTTGGAACCGCCGACGAAAAGGTCACCACCGCGAAGTAGGATCACATTACCTATAAGTGGTTGCGTCACGACGCGCGATAGTGTCAACACTATCAGCCTTTGTCAAGTCTTTTTTCCGGGGTTCCAAGTGCCACAAAATGCAGGCCAACATGGGCAAAAACCATGCCTGCTTTCTTGGAGCGTCGTTAACGAGGCGAAGTCGGTAGTATCATAGCTCTGCGGTTTAGTAGTTACAGTCGCATGAGGGCAGATAGTGCCGGTTCAGAAGACAGCGGTATTGACATCGAGTCATGACCGATTGCGAGAGGCTGCTAAGGATCTATTCGCCGACCGCGGTTACGAGAGCACTCCGACGGCGGAGATCTGCCGGCTTGCGGGCACCAGCCAATCTCAGCTGATCAAGCACTTCAGCAGCAAGCTGGGCCTGTTGGAGGCCGTTTTTGAATTTGCGTGGGAGCAAATCAACCCGGCCATCCGGCTGGCTGCCGAGAGAATACCTTCCCCTACCGACAAGCTGAAGATTGTCGTCGACATGGTGCTTACCTTTCTGGAAAGGGACCGTGCACTGCGGACGCTGTTCCTGTTTGAAGGCCGCCGGATTCGCGGCGATGGACATCTGGTCGTGGTCACTCCTGGCTTTCTGGAATTCATCAAATTCCTGGACGCCATCCTGAAGGAAATGGCAGCCAAGGGGGAACTCTCGCCAAACATTAACATCCAGGCGCTTCGATCGGGATTCATGGGCGCCATCGAAGGCCTCCTTCGCGATCAGCATTTGGCCCGGACATCGCGTTTCCCGGCTGCCTACTCGGAGGCAGATTCTCGCGTAATCTTCTCCACTTTCCTCTCCGCCTGTCTGAACAAGTGAATCCTGCTGAGTGAAGAACTCTCCATAGTGAGTAGCCATGCGTTTTCATCAGACGAATTGCGCTTGGGAAGGTTCGGCAGATTCGGCGGTTCCTCACCGTCATAGAAAAGCTCGTGCATGGGGACTCAAAGGCTCGGGCCATTTTCTCTAGCGTTTCAATGGCCGGAACGTGTGGACGTTTTCAACGCGGGAGATGTAGCAGCGAAGCAGGCCGGTACGCTTTTCGATGTCGCCTTGGGAGAGTTTCTTTTCCTCGCGCAATTCGCGGACGCGATCACCAATTATCATCGCGGGATTATTTCGCTGAGGACCTCAGAAGGCAAGTAAGGTGTCCTGGTGCGCAAGAAGCCATCGGAACACCGTGCTGTTTGCAAAGTGAGACCGACGGCCACGCGCTAATCTTTCAGCGTTGGTTCAGGCGGGAGAATCAAGAATCATCACCGTTAGACAGCTTTATAAGAGCCTGAAGGTTACGGACCGACACCGCCTCCCGTCGTCGACCAGCCACTATGCCTCGCCGTTCCCATTGACACAATACCCGGCTTACAGTGAACGATGTCGCGCCGACCAAGCCTGCCAATTCCTTGCGGGAAAGCCTGATTTCGACCTCACCATTTACGCCGTGGCCCACGTGCTTCAGCGATCGAACCAGTTCGCTACCCAGTCGAAGAGCTACATTTTTGGTGGACATCTCCCGAAGACGCTCCTCTAGTTTCTCTAAGTGCTCGAAAAGAATGCGCTCCGTATTGCGCCATAGCATTGGAAAGCGCTCCCAGAGAGCCTCGAAATTGGCCGCGTCCCAGATGAGTGCCTTGGATGATTCGAGTGTCTGTGCCGTTGAGCAATGTCTGCCCGCTGAACAGCACGAGACCAGTTCGCCTGGTCCACAGAGCCGAAGGATGACTTCGCCGCAACTCTGGCCGGGCATCGTTACTTTTGCAGAGCCCGAGACGAGCAGTGGTACGTGCTGCACCGGATCGCCTTCGGCGAAGATTGTTTGTCGCCGCGAGAAGTTCCTTTCATGCGCGGCAGAAACGATACTCGTACAATCGGCCGGTGACATGCCGGAGAACAGCGCAAACCCCTGAACCGGGCTCACTGTGGCCTTGCTGTCGAAACTGCCGCTCATATCGGGTTTCCAATTCTTCTTGCACGAGCGCCCGTTCTAAATCATTCGCGACTAAATGTTGGCAGCCATATTCAACGAAATATCGATTTAGGTCCTTGCGCAGTCGCAAACACCCAGTCGGCGGCCTGGCAGATACCTCGTAGTTTCTTTACTGTTGCGTCTCGATTTCCATTGGCTGTTTCGTAGGAGTGATCGTGGAAAGGAATTGGGCAGTGAGGAAGCAGATTAGAGCAGGCTTTATGGTAGATTAGCCGCCAGGAGGATTCATGGATATTTTGGCGGCATTGAAACAGGAACAAGCGAAGCTGTTCTTTTCATCGGACTGGCTGCATAGAAGTGACAGGGTGCAACTCGTTCCATCCGTGGTCCGCGTCGCGGACGTAGGCACCGGAGACCAGATAGCGCTGGCCGATCTGCGGTTCAAAATAAGGGCCGTTGTAGCGGCAGGGTTCCTCGGCGTCGGCTTGCCTAACTCTGCCCTGGCATATCGGTTCGAGAACTAGATCGCCATGCTGTCTTGAGACGTTCTTCTCGTTCAAGAGCGATTCAAACTGCTGGTCTAAACGAAACAGGATGTGGACATCGCCGTCGGCTTCTTTGCGGACCTCTTCGACAGAGCCGGTAACCGAAATGCACGGGTCCAAGACTTGGAGCCCACCGGGATTGTAGACATATTGCCAGAGACTTTGATCGCACTGTATAGAGGTTGTTTGTGGGGACGCTTGGGGTTCGGAAGTTTGCGGAGCGTGCGACAACCTATAAGTAACGAAAAAAGAGCAACCCCCGACAAGTAGAAGCAGCACGGTGGCTCTTGCTGGTTTCATGCGTGGGAGAAACTGACCTAAACTTTCGTCAGCTTTACCACGTTAACCCTGTTCTTGTCCGCACCCCATGAAGCCAAACGTGGGAGAATTTTCTCAAGGGAATTCGCAATTTCCGGAGCACGGGCGAACTCCTCAAGCGTCACTTCGTCGGGATTACATACACGGAAATTAGTAATAACAAATCCCGTAGCTAACACTTCGCCCGGTCTGCCCATTAAGACAGCCCGATGCCCAAGTGTCAGCTTCCGTGTGGGAGAACAAAAATGAGTTATGGTGTTCGGGTTTGCTTTCAGTTGTTCTTGCCGCGAGAGCCTTTCTTGTCCACGATGAAGGAAATTGGCCATTTGTCGATTCTCCCTCACAGGCCTTGTGGGTTATTCTGTCACAGAATAGTATTTCGCAGTGAAGTTCACGCTGCGAGCCGGGGGCGCTGTTCAGCGGTATCAGGATTTGATTGGCGCGTTGGCTGTGGAGCATGAGGCGAAATTATGGATGCCACGGGAGCCGCAGGATAGTCCTCACAACCGACTCCCACGTGATAAATTTTGCCAACGGTAAGCTGGTCCGAAGCGAATGAGTGCTCACAGCCTGGTGATTTCGGATGCAGAATCGAATTCCGTGGATAATTAATGGGACCGTCTGCGCGCATCGCGCCGAATTTCCAGTACGCGCTCAATATCCCTTTCTCGAATCATAACCTTCGCGCCGTGTCTCACCCTTGGTAACAAAATACCTTCGAGGCACAGCCATCGCTTGAGCGTGTGCCGCCCCACCCCGATTCTCCGCGCGGCCTCGCTGAGTGAGCAGTGTTTTTCGGGCAAAGCCGCTCCGCTACCTTTTTCGCCGCTTCAAGTATTCGCGCAGCGCCGCACGCACAATTTGTGTCATATTTCTATCTTCGCTCTTACCAATAGCTTCAATCCTCTTGTAGTCTGCGAAATCCACGCGGGCGGAAAGCACTCGGGCTTGCGGGCATGATTCCGAGATTCCATAGCACCGAAGACCGTACACAAAGCGGACCATGGATTCGTGAATTCTTAAAAATCCGCACTCTGAGCACGCACAAAACCGTGGGACATTTTGTATCGCAAATCGTAGCGCACTTAGTGAGAGGGTTGCACAGGGGAACTTGAGCCAATTCAACAGCTTAGATTTGGCACTACCATGGTTCGTAGCCAGACGTTCTATCCAACTGAGCTACGGGCGCATCCTTGGCAACTCCATTATTTAACACTACTTACGCTGCAACTTCAACTTCCGATGCGATGAGAATTTTGGAGCATTTTGGAGCAACATAAGCCGGAACATCGAATCCGGCGCCGACTATTTCCGCTTCCTAGAGTCTTTGTTCCAGTTCCTCATCCATGCGGGAATACAGTTCTGACATGGACCTCGGCTTATGCCCCATCCAAAAATTGTTGATATCCTCTTGGCACCGCTTGCCTCGCAGCCGCGTCTTGCGCCTGGAACACGAGACGAGTAGTCTTCTTCGATTTCAATCATCTCGCCGAAGTGGAATAACCTCTGGCCGTTCTTTGTCGCGAGCACAAATGACAGGCCGGGCGGATTGGCGCCTATGCCAGTTTTGTCCTTCGTGTTTTGAGGGTCTTGCGGGCATGCTACTGCTGGCAAGGCCCCCAGCAGCGCGGCAATTGTAGAGCAGCACAAGAGCATATGCAGAGACTATAGCAAGGGAGACCACGTGGCGGCCCAGCATGGGTTTAATTATCCGAAAGGAATTCTGGCGAAGTCGGATTACTGGACATGTCCGCTAAGCGCGCGTTTACTAGCCATTGACTTGTGGCACGGGTGGCAACAAACTCTGCGCTGGGAGGAGATGGCGTGAACAAATCTTGCTTGGCCTCATTTCTTTTTTGTGCTCTTCCGCTTGCGGCGCAGGAACCCGTTCGGCCTCCCGTTCCTCAGCCGGAACATCAGGATCCTTCGGCGGAGCCGCAAACGATGCCGCTCTGGGATGGCAAGGCTCCCGGCGCACTTGGCGACGCCACCTCCGACCGGCCAACGCTTATTCTATACGCCGCCTCTTCAGGTCATATGCCAACCGCGGCGGTCATCGTGTTCCCGGGCGGAAGCTACGGATTCCTCGCTACTAATCACGAAGGGCGGCAAATTGCCAATTGGCTGAACGCCATGGGCATCACGGCATTTGTCCTGAAGTATCGGCTAGGCCCTCGCTATCACCATCCTGTAGAACTTGGCGACGCTCAGCGTGCGATTCGCATGGTCCGCTCCCGCGCGAAAGAATTTGGCCTGTTGCCGGACAAGATAGGTGTGATGGGATTTTCCGCCGGCGGGCACCTGGCATCCACGACAGCGACGCATTTTGATTTAGGGAATCCGCAAGCCACGGATCCCATCGATCGTGCCAGTTCTCGCCCGGATTTCGCCGTGCTCGCCTACCCCGTGATTTCCTTCACTGCCGAATATACGCACCAGGGCTCGCGAAGAAATCTCATCGGCGAAAATCCCAAGCCGGAGCTTATCAAGGAACTCTCAAGTGAGCTGAACGTTACTCCGCAAACGCCGCCCACCTTTCTCTTCAGCAGCACTACGGACACCGTGGTTCCTCCCGAAAATAGCGCGGCGTTCTATCTGGCGCTGCGCAAAGCCAGAGTTCCTGCGGAACTCCACATTTTCGAAAACGCGCCGCACGGCGTCGGCCTCGATCTGGCTGATCCCTCCGTCGGCGAGTGGAGCACTCTCCTCCTGCACTGGTTTAGGGAAAGAAAATTGCTTCCAGGTTCTTCTCAAGAGCGCTGACGGCACCCCTCGGATGCATTTCACTCCGGTTTCCGCGTTTACGCCAGGCAGTGAGTTCTGGCTCGCTCAACTCGCCATTGTTTCCGTGCAAAATGTCTCGTATCGTGGCCCAATCCGTTTCGACCCTGTGCGCGGAGACGGAAAGTGGGATAAAAAGAATCGTACTTCGTTGGAGCTCTGCCCCGGCTTGACCTGCCAAGATCTGAGCCGGAAGCGGAGCTCCTTCCTCCTGAAGGCAAAGTCCAACTGAAAGAGAATAACCCTTCTCGCCTACTGCTTTTACGGGGGTGATTCAAAGAATTTGCCGGTAATAATCGACCATCCGGGAGCTATCAGAAAAGCGTTCGCATCATGGTTAGGGTTCATCTCGTCGCGATGATGATACTGGAATCCTTTTAGATCCAAAAACGGTGAGGTGAATTATACTCGGGCAAGACGGTAAGTATGGCCGATCCTGCGCCAATCACGATACCCAC
>Ga0137398_10000838_pt1 | contig 11760 bp, 8 predicted proteins | sample czorhiz216metaG_FD_106659 | JGI IMG/M metagenome (GOLD analysis project Ga0137398, IMG submission 106659) | Vadose zone soil microbial communities from Angelo Coast Range Reserve, California, USA - czorhiz2.16 metaG | ecosystem: Environmental > Terrestrial > Soil > Vadose zone | place: USA...
ATTAACGTTTGCGTTTCTGGTATTACCGCGTCTGCTGGCACCAGATTTGGACAACACTAATAGTAAGGTAACATCAGTTTTTTTCCTTACCTTATCACAATTAACATATTTATGTCTCAAGTGATTTCAGTTAGCTAGTTCACTCTTGCGAGCATTGACTAATATTCTCGACTGCTGGTAGTTAATACTACTTGGGAGATCTCATTCCCGATGTGGCCATTTGCTCTGTCAAGCTTGGCTATCGATCGTTGGCTTGGTAGGCCTTTACCCCACCAACTACCTAATCGAAATAAATAGAATCCTAAAGCAGAATTATTCCTTTATTAATAAATATAGCTTTTATTTTCTTATTTTTTTACAATAAAAATATCTCCTATTTATGGGGACTCTAGGGTATCTTATTTACTATCCTCACCTTTACACCTTATTAACTTAGATTTATTTTTTTAAAATCTAGTCTTTAGTTTAAGTTTTAAGACTTACACTAAAAAAAGACCTTAATAAATTTATTTAGGTTAACAACGATTCGCATGTCTCAAAACTACTGAAAAACGTTCAATCAGAACCAAAATTAAATTCTTACTTAAAATTTAAACAATATTCATTGTTGTATTGTATTTACTATAAATAGTAATTGTTTTTATCTCTTTTAATGATGAATTTTTATAAATATAAATTATTTTTATAATTAGGATTTTATATTATTTTTAATATTTAAAAAAATCAATAAAATTTATACGGGCACTGTGAGATTTGAACTCACGACTTTATTCAAGTTCTCGTTTTCAAGACGAGTGCCATAAACCAGACTCGACCAAATACCCTTTTTATTATAATTTATATTATTTATTTATTTTTATTGCTCTCTTTTATTTTAATTTATGTAAAAATCAAAATAATCTAATTAAGACCGAAGGGAATTGAACCCTTATAATATCCATTATGAGCGGACTGCATTAACCTATTATGCTACAGTCTTATGATGAAATTTTTTTATTTTTATTTTTATTTTTATTTTTTCGGTGTCTTGCGAAGCTCTGAATAGCTGTGCGAAGCTGGAGGGATAAAATAGTAATTACTATCAATCATAAATAAGGAAATATATAACTACATAAATATATTGAGCAGTAAAGGAATCGAACCTTTTACGGCTATTAACCAATTCTTTTACAGAGAATCACCATTACCAATCGGATCACCTGCCCTTAATTTATTTATTTTTGATTTTGATTTTAAAAGCACCTGGACTTGAACCAGAACTTTCTCCTTAAAAGGGAGACACTCCACCACTCGAGTTCTGCTTTCTAGCTAACCTCCCACACCTAATTTGAATTGTACATCCTTTGCTTTATTTAGAAGAAAAAACTTAAAACTTTGGGAGCAAGAAATATATAATTATATATTATTCTGAGTTGACCAGATTCGAACTGATATAAGCCATTACCAAAAAATGGTGTTTTCCCAAGTTAAACTACAACTCAATTAATTTTATTTATTTATTTTTTATCCAAATATTTAATAGGTTGGGATAGGCTTGGATTGCATAAAGGAGAAATATTTTATCATTATATTTATATGCCGAAAACTGGAATTGAACCAATATCTAAATCTTACAAGGAATTCATTTTACCTATTAAACTATTTCGGCCTTTGCCTTGGGAGAGAATTGAACTCACATATCTATATCTTCAGAATAGCGCTTTGACCACTAAGCAACCGAGGCTTTAAATTTATTTTTCTTTATTTTAATTAAAATTTATAGGCCTTTATTTATTTTTGGAGAAAGATAGATTCGAACTATCATATTTGTAATGCAAATACAACTGATTACCATTATCAGATTTCCCCTTTACTATTTTTATTTATAATTGAGTCTCTTTTAAAACTAATAAAATTAATCTATAAATTTATTATTAATTATTTAAAAGTAATAGTAAAATTAAGAACATTAATTTAATTTAGATAAATATAATAATATTTCTATTTTAATTTACCTGCATCCTTATTTATTGGTAAACCCTAAAATAAAGGCTACGTAAGGAAGCACAACGCTTTATATATAATTTATTTATAAAATAAAAAATTAGCAAGGGTTATAATTAAAGGAGTGTAGAGCTAGTGCAAACTAGAAAATGAAATAAAATATAAATTCTCTTAGTTTAATGGTTAGAACAGCATTCTTCGAAAATGTTGGTTTTGGTTCGAGTCCAAAAGAGGTTAAATTTATTTATTAATAAATAATAATTAGCCTGACAAAATACAAATAATAAAATAGTTATAGTGTATTACAAAATTAAAAATAAAATTAATAATAAAAATAAAATACCCTAGTTTATTTAAATATATTATTGCTAAAAATATAATAGGACGACAAAAGAAATATTTAATAACTTAAAAATCTTCATTGAAAATTATTAAATATAAAATTTAAATTTTCATTCATTTTTAATTAGAGAATTTATTCTTTAATTAAATTTATGAATTATAAAAAAATACCAATGATAAATAATAATTTAATATCTAATATATTAGATACATTAATAAATTTAATGGATGTATTAATAATATTATTACCTGTACTATTATCTGTAGCTTTCATGACAATAATAGAAAGAAAACAATTAGCTGCCATGCAAAGAAGAGTAGGACCAAATACTGTAGGTTATTATGGAATTTTACAACCTTTTAGTGATGCTTTAAAATTAATTCTTAAAGAAACAGTTATACCTTCTCAATCTAATAAAGTTTTATTTTATTTAGCTCCAGTATCGGCGTTAATTTTTAGTTTATTAGGTTGGGGTGTAATTCCTTTTGGAGAAGGATTAACAATTTCAGATTTTTCATTAGGAGTATTATATAGTTTAGCTTTATCATCTTTAGGTGTATATGGTATATTATTTGCAGGATGGAGTGCTAATTCTAAATATGCTTTTTTAGGTTCTTTAAGATCTACAGCAGCTATGATAAGTTACGAATTAATATTAAGTTCAGCTGTATTAATTATTATATTATTAACAGGATCATTTAATTTTACAACAATAATAGAAAGTCAACAAGCAGTATGGTTTATTTTACCTTTATTGCCTGTATTTGTTTTCTATTTCATTTCTATCTTAGCGGAAACTTCTAGAACTCCTTTCGATCTTCAAGAAGCAGAATCAGAATTAGTAGCTGGTTTCTTCACTGAACATTCAAGTGTACCATTTGTATTTTTCTTCTTAGCTGAATATTGTTCTATAGTATTATTTAGTACTATTACAGCTATTTTCTTCTTAGGTGGTTATAATTTCCCTGAATTATTTGTAAATGAATCTTATATTAACATAACATCTATAGTATTAGGTCTTAAAACATGTATATTCTGTTTTATGTTCGTTTGGTTCAGAGCTACTTTACCTAGATTAAGATATGATGCTTTAATTGAATTATGTTGGTTAAATTTATTACCTGTAGCTGTGGCATTCATTATATTAATACCTAGTATATTAATTGCCTTTGATATTGCACCTTACTAATTTATTTTTATATAATAATTATCCCCCATGATAAAAATATTAGAAATAAAACCTAATAAAAATCTAAGATGTTTAACTATTACAATGCTCAGAGAGCAGAGAAATGATAATTTGTTAACTGGTGAAGAACTATTCAAAGCAATTTATAATACAATAATGAATAATTCTGAATTTAAATCTTTTGGCTAAAAAAAAATAGTTATATTAAGTTGTGTATTAGAAAACTTTAAAGAAGTAAATTTACATTCAAATGTTTTAATTGATAATAATACAACATTTGAAGAATACTATTCAACAATATCACACGAATTAAGAAAATATAATAATTTACAATACGGTTATCATAATGAAAGTATTAGTAGATATGTAATGTTAGCTTGGAATGTTGATAACCATAAAAACTTATTAATTCAACAAACTTATAAAACAAATAAATTAACTAAATCCCCCTTATCTGTAAGAAGTTATTCAACATTAAATACCAGAAAATGGTTTAAAGGTTTAATAAATCCAATTTCACTTTATAATAAAAAGGTGTTTTAAAACAACAAAGTATTAAACCAATCTTTACTATGGATCTAGAAACAGTATATTTAGATAGTGTAAAAAGTGAAGTAGTAATAGCTATAAGTAGTTGTGGAGTTAATAATGGTGTATTAGAAACTAAAATATTTTTAATAGATCATAAATTATTATTAAGTGATTATGAATTAGCAATGAAAGAATTATGGAATCAATATTTTAATTATATAAAAATGTATTAGAAACTAATATAACTATTAAAGATAAATTAGTAATCTTTGCTCATAATTTAGGTAATTTTGATGGATACTTTTTATATAAGGGTTCGATGAATCATTATAACCCTGAAAATGTTAGTTCAATTATAGATGATAGTAATACATTTATTTCTATTAGTTGTAAAGCTTTTGGTGAATTATTAGAATTTAAAGATAGTTTAAGAATCTTCCCGATGTCATTAGATAATTTATGTCAAATGTTTGGTGTTGAAGGTAAATTAACAGCTTACAATTCTAATTTTTCTAACTTAGAATTATTTAATAATCCAAATTTATTACAAGAATTTATAAATTATAGTTTACAAGATGCTAAATCATTATACGAAGCATTATTTATAGCTCAAAATATGTAATTTAATAACTTTAAAGTGGATATTGAATCAGTATATTCTACGGCTACTTTATCATTAAAAATATACAGAAGTAAGTTCCAAGAAGAACCAATTTTCATTCTTCCTACAAATATAGATAATTTAATTAGAAATAGTTATTACGGTGGAGGTACTGATGTTTATAAAGGATTTAGTAAATTAGTTTATTATTATGATGTAAACAGTCTATACCCTTATGCAATGTTAAATCCTATGCCTTATAATTTAATTAAATTACATAATAATATGGAAAATATAAAATTAGATTCATTCTTTGGTTTTATTGAAGTAGAAGTGTTATGTCCAATAACTATGAAAAGACCTGTTCTACCTTATCATTTAAAAGGTAAAACAATTTATCCTGTTGGTAGTTGGAAAGGTGTATATTTCAGTGAAGAATTAAAAGCAGTAGTTAAATTAGGTTATCAAATTAAATTAATTAAAGGTTATGAATTTACTAAAGTTGATTTATTCACTAAATATGTTAACACATTTTATGAATTAAAAAGAACAAGTGTTGGATCTGAAAAAGCTATTGCTAATTTATTATTGAATAATCTTTATGGATACTTCGGTAGAAAACAATTTAGTATATTAACACAAATTGTTAAAAATGATAATTTAAAAGCTATCTTATTAACTAGAATTGTTAAATCTATTATTAACAAAGAATATTCTACAGTTTTAGCTTATTCAAATATTAATTATCCTTTATTAAGTAAATTAAATAATGAATTACATAATAATTTTGAAAACTATCATAGTCCAATAAAATCTAATGTAGCAATCGCTGCTGCTGTAACAGCTTACGCTAGAATTCATATGATACCATTTAAAATAGATCCTAATACTTTATACACTGATACTGATTCATCATTTACATTAGCTCCTGTTGATCCTTCATTAATTGGTGATCAATTAGGACAAATGAAAGATGAAATGAATGGAATTATAATACAAGAAGGTATATTCTTAGGACATAAAAAATATGGTTATTGGTATTATGATAAAGAGGGTAATAGAATAGAAAAATCTGTATTTGCTGGTGTACCTGGAAATACATTAACTTTTGATAATATTAAAGATATTTTTATTGGTGAAACTATTACTAAAACTGTAGAAAATAAATTCTTTAAATCATTTAATAATTTAAACATTGAAATTAAAAATACATTCATAACTATTCAAAATACTATGGATAATCCTTTACTTAATGATCAATATCTTCCTATTAAAATTAATAATGGACAATTTGATTTATTCGGCTCTTTATATAATAAATTTAAAAACCTTATTATTAAAACTATTAAAAAATACTTTAATTACAAATATATTTGTAATAAATAAACTATATTTAAAAATAAATTGACCCCTTTTTTTAAACTATTTTAAATCAATGAGGTGCATCCTTTGCTAGTAACTTTTTTACTTTTATAATTTACAAATAATTCATAAATATCTCAAAAAGCAGGTTATAACTCTAAATAGAATATATTAAAGACCTTGTAATATGTCTCTAACCTCTCTAATCTATATCCCAATACTTTTAACATTTTTATCAAGGGGGATAATTTATTTTTATTTAGATTTCTTTTTAGAAATGAAGATAGGAGCTACCATAGCTAATAATAAAATTACACTTGTAATTATTAATAAGAATGCGCCAGTAGTATAAAGGTGTTGTCCTATAGCTTCAATTTGTAAGAAATTTGTAAAAGTTGTATCAGCAATATTAGGATTATAAGCAGTATTAACAGTATTAATAGCAGATATTTCAGAATTAAATAATAAACCATTAAAATTAGTTAAAGTTTCTAATAATATAGAAATTATAGATACATTATTAAAACTAAATGGCATTATAGTAAAGATTTCATAAATAAATAAAGATCCTATTGCTAAGGCTAAAGGTAAATTTTTTGTATATTGTGAACCAGTTTCTAATATATCAGTTAATTTTATATTAATCATCATAATTACAAAAAGGAATAATACTGTTATAGCTCCTACATATACTATAATATAAGATATACCTATAAATCCTACACCTAATAAGATTAAATATCCTGCAGCATTAACAAATACAGAGATTAAAAAGATTACTGCTATTACAGGATTTTTAGATGTTATAACTAAAACACTAGAAAGTAAAGCACCAAAAGCTAATATATCAATTAAAATATTTTTCATTGTATTTAATTAGTTCTCATTACTTCTATTGCCTCGTCAAAGGCACCCATTCTTATAATATATAAATAGAACATACTTTATGCAATGGATATATTAATATATTAAAAAGCATAGAAGATTAATAATATGCAACCTGACTATTAGCCCTCCCAATATTCAAATAAATAAGGGTTGGCATTACTATTGCTATAGAAATGCTTGCGGTGCTAAGCTAGGGGCCACGCAAAAGGCTATATATTTAATTGTTAAGTTGGGGGTTTTCTATAGGAGTAAAATATAATTCATAAATTTAATTAAAGAATAAATTCTTTAATTAAAAATGAATGAATTTTTTATTAATATTTAATAATTTTCAATGAAGATTTTTAAGTTATTAAATATTTTTATTGTCATAAGTATAATATACTCTATAAAGAGGTAAAGTGCTTGCCTTAAATTTAATTATATTATCTATTAATAAACACTGCTATTTATATAAACTCCTATGTCTACCTTATTTATAATTGGTGCTAAGGCTGCCTTGCTATAATGCAAAAAATTGAATGTAAAGGTAGCACAGTCATAATTATTATTGATATAATAGCAGAGATATTTAAAACATAAAATTAAAACAATTCTTATTCTTATTTTGTAATACACTATAACTATTTAATATTTACTTTCTTCTTTTCTTATTATTAACATTAAATTTATTTTATTTAATATTACCCTATTTTTAAATAAAATAAATTTATCCTCTTTTGGACTCGAACCAAAATTAACACTTTAGAAGAATGCTGTTCTAACCATTAAACTAAGAGAATTTATATTTTATTTCATTTTCATTAATTTTGTAAAATTTAACTAGGCAGCCTAGGCAAGCAGAGTTCTATAGAAATATTATTATATTTATCTAAATTAAATTAAGAACATTAATTTTACTATTACTTTTAAATAATTAAAAATAAATTTATAGATTAAAATAGATTCAATAAATAAAAAATATGGGAAAGAAATATAAAATATTAAATTAATAGCCGAAAAAAGGAATTGAACCTTTGTTATACCGTCATGAATGGTATGTTTTAACCTATTAAACTATTTCAGCTCAAAATTTTATTTTGTTATTTATTTCTTTTAAATTCTATTTAGATAAATTTTAAATTTGAATTTTCATCTATGTTTATAAGCAGCTAATCATAGATCTAGACTACAATTTAATACAAGGTCTAAATATTCCTCAAATTAAAAATACTTAAGTATATAATATTCCAATTATTTTATAGTATACTCTGGTTGATTTCTATTCATTTAGAATATTGAGGTATAGTTAAACAGAATTGTTTTATAAAAAAGTATTAATATTTAAGATATTTTGAAATAAAATCAATTTTGTAAATGATATAGTCCTAGTATTTTTTGTGTATTAATTCTAATTCTATACCTCCTTTGCTCTAAGAGGTTATGTGCGAAGCTTCTTACCCTTTGACAGTAGGGGGGATTAAATTTAATAATAAATTTTAATATTAGTTAGATTCAGTAGCTAGATCCATTAAAGTATTTTCTATTAAACCTACCATTGGAACGATTACAATAAACCAAGCAAAATAAAATGCTGTAGCAATTTGTCCTATTTCAACATAAGGTGTGTTAGGGTGTTGGCTTCCAATCCACATTAGAATAAAGAAGTTAACAACGAAGGTCCAGAAGAAAAATTTCATAGCTGGTCTGAAAGCCATACCTCTAATTCTAGATACATCAGTTAAAGGTAAAATTAATAAAATTAATAATGAACCAAACATAGCTAATACACCTAATAATTTATCAGGTATAGATCTTAATATAGCATAATAAGGTAATAAATACCATTCAGGTACAATTGAAGGTGGAGTTTGCATTGGATTAGCAGGAATATAATTATCACTGTGTCCTAATAAGTTAGGGTAATAGAAAACTAAAATAGATAATACTAATAAAAATAAGAAAATAGTTACTAAATCTTTAAAAATAAAGTAAGGATGGAAAGCTAATCTATCTGTATTAGATGTTATTCCATTAGGATTATTTGAACCATGTATATGTAAAGCAATTAAATGTGCTACAGCTAATGCTGCTAATAAGAAAGGTAATAAAAAATGTAAAGAGAAGAATCTATTTAATGTTGCATTACTTACACTAAATCCTCCCCAAATTAATTCTACTAAATCTTGACCAAATACTGGTATAGCACTTAATAAATTAGTAATTACAGTAGCTCCCCATAAACTCATTTGTCCATAAGGTAAAACATATCCTAAGAATGCTGTAGCTATCATTAAAACTAAAATTATTACTCCTATAGACCATAATAATACTCTAGGAGATTTATAAGATCCGTAATATAATCCTCTTCCTATATGTGCATATACAAAAATAAAGAAAAATGAAGCTACATTAGCATGGCAATATCTAATGATATAACCTGCATTAACATCTCTCATTATATGTTCTACAGATGAAAACGCAAAATCTACGTTAGGTTGATAATGCATTGCTAAAAAACTTCCAGTTAAAATTTGTATTATTAAACAAACTCCTAATAAAGAACCAAAGTTCCATAAATAAGAAATATTTGCTGGTTCTGGAGAATCAATTACATAAGAATTAAATAATCTAAGTAAAACATGCGATTTTAGTAATCTCATTTATTTTTTATTTATTTAAATTTAACATTACTATTTTAAAATTTAAAATTAAAATAATGAATAATTTTTTTTGTGTTTAGCCCTTTATTTATAGACAGGTAAAGTAAAGAACATTTAATTTTTCAATATTTATATATTAATTTTTAATTAATGAAAATGGAGATAAAAATTAATAATTTTAAGTTAATAAATTTAACTTTTTCTTTTTGTAATATATTATAATATTAGTTTAATTCTTATTTTGTATGACACTATAACTATATATTTTTATATATTATAATTAAGCCCAAGAAGATTTGAACTTCTACAGATTCCTCATCAAGAAATTATTCTACCATTAAATTATAGGCTTTTTTATTTTATTTTTATTTATTGATTTCTGATTTAATCAATTATTTATTTTATTTTTATTTTTTTTCATTTAAAGATTAGATTAATTTTTCAATTTTTAATATTTTTAATTTGCCTAGCTTCGCAACCGAATATTCAAATATTTAGGTTAGACTGGAACGCTCGCAAAGCAATGGTTGCGGTACAAATCTTGCCATAGCTGCCCCAGCATTAAAATTTGTATAAGGGTGCAGCAAGAAAAATATTACTTCTTATCTTATTTTATATTTATAATATTATTCAGACTATAAATTAAATGTATATTGAATAAATTAAATATAAAATAATTGGGTTAATTTTTCCCTATAATAATAAAACATTATTTATTACTAATCGCTTCTTTTAAAATATTTATTTTTAAATTATTTATAATTTATATCTGTTACTACATCATTTGATGATCAGAGTTAAGAAGGAATTGAACCTTAATTTGATAGACTTTGCAGGTCTACTACAGAACCATCTGTAAACTTAACTCTTTTATTTTATATCTGTTACTACATCATTTGATGATCAGAGTTAAGAAGAAATTGAAACCTATTTGATTTTATAACAATTCTAAGTCTTCTACAGAACCTTCTTTTCATTATTTAACTTTAAAATTAAAAATAATGACTTTTCTTATTTATCCAAATTGTTATTAAATTAATCACTTCTGACTTAACTTTTACATTTATAAATAGAATATATTGTTATATTAAAGGTTTACCTTCTGTTAAAGGTGGACAGTCTGATATTATAGTTCAAAGTTTTATTACTAATAGTAAAATAGCTGATTACTTATTTTCTAGTTTTAATGCAAATAGAACTGAAGCTGATTTTTATTTTTTAAATTTATGTTGTTTGCAATTTGAATATTTTACCCGATAAATTAAGTGAATAAAAAATCAAGAGGTTTCTATAGTTATAACTTTTATAAGAAAATCTGTTTATTAAATCAGTAAAAGGTTATTAATATACCATGTATTTTACCTATAGTAAATTAATATAAAATAGCTTTTGAAAAAGAAGGTGTTAAAGATGTAGAAGCAACAATAAAAATAAATTCTAATTGATGTTAGTTACGCGTAACGCATAGCTAGCGTTACAAATATAAAAATAAATAAGGTTTAATATCCAAAATTACCCTACTATTTTACTTTACAAATCTTACTTGATTCGAACTGATAATTACAGACTGACTCTGACTGACCTATAGATTTTCCATTAATCTAAAGATTCTTCTGCCCTAGCTTTGCACTGGACGATGCTTGGAGAGCTGAGTAGTGCTCGCCTCTGTTTGTATTATACAGATGTGTGGTTTAAAAAATTGACAATTATTAACATCAAGTCTACTTGATAAATTAGTAATGCTAAACTAAATACTTTACAGTATATTCATTTGCATCCTATTTAGAAATGATCTATTTCTTATAAACAGTTTTTCTTCAGTTACCTTACCTAGTCCAAACTATTGCAAAGCGACTAAAAACTCTACTCTTCTATTATTTTATAATAAAGTTGTGAGAGAGAACCTAGCCTCTTGTCAAACAAGAGACCAAGGCAAACTATTGATAGTATCCAGAGGTTAGATTCTTGCTTTATATACATTCAGCGCTTATCTATTATGTTTGTGGCTACCCAACTATGCTTACTGATTTTATTTTATAAATTTAAATTAAAAACTTCAACAATTGGTACACTAGAGAAACACAGCCTATTGATCCTTTCGTACTAGAAGGTCTGCCTCCTTTTACTATTTATCCCTCCAGAAGATAGGGACCATACTGACTCACGTCGTATTAAACCCAACTCGCGTACCCTTTTAATCGGCGAACAGCCGAACCCTTCC
>Ga0137398_10000839_pt1 | contig 11759 bp, 6 predicted proteins | sample czorhiz216metaG_FD_106659 | JGI IMG/M metagenome (GOLD analysis project Ga0137398, IMG submission 106659) | Vadose zone soil microbial communities from Angelo Coast Range Reserve, California, USA - czorhiz2.16 metaG | ecosystem: Environmental > Terrestrial > Soil > Vadose zone | place: USA...
CACCGAACACCAGCTGGTTCCCGAGGTCGGCGTCCAAGAATTGGTTGCCGCCGGTGCCGCCGGTGATCGTGTCGCCCGCGGCACCCAGGATCGAAACGTTGCCATCGCCGGCAAAGATACTGCCGTTGCCGCCGCTAGCGACGACGCCATAATCGCCGTGCAGCAAAGTGAAGGTATGGCCGTCCGTCGAGAGGACCGCCAGACCCTGATAGCCCGAAGCTGTTGCAAAGCTGCCGGTGCCAGTGGCATTGGTGATGACTTCAAGGTTAAAATCACCGGGCACCGGTGCCGGTACACTATTGGGATCGGACGTATAAACGAGATTGAGCGGCTGGCTGGCGGCGAAAAGGTCGTAATGCCGACCGAGCGTGACGAGCGTGCCGCCTGCGCCGTCCGAGGCGAGCTGAAAGATGGTATTTGTAAAGTCCTGGTGGGGATCGAGATCGATCGCGAAGGTGCCGCCGTTCTCGATGATTTGCAGCACATTGCCGGCATCGAGCGTGACGGTTCCGCTGCTGCTGAAGGTCTGGAATGGCAGATCGAAGCTGTCGCCGGCTTGAAAATTGGCGGTTGCTCCCTGCAGGGTCGATCCCGACTCGATAATGACCCTATCGTTACCGGCGCCGAGGCTTATAGCGATGCCGCTCGTTCCGACGATCGTCCCGAAATTGTCGATCGTCCCGGCGCTGGTCCCGAAGGAAACACCGGTGCCAGCGGCCTCGATCACGCCATGATTGGTTACCGATCCGCCTGAGGCGAACCGGATGCCCTGTCCGACCGTGCCGGTGCTTTGTATGGTCCCGTAATTGATGACGGTCCCGACGGCGCCGGTGGGAACGCCCTCGAATCCGCCGACATAAACAGCGGTTTCGTAGGCTTCGATAGTCGCGCCCGTGGCGCCGGCCGCGCCGTTGACGATGATTCCGCCGGCGGCGAGGATCACGCCGGCAGCGCTAAAGCCGGAGGGGCTGGCGGTTGTCGCGGTGCTCTCGATCGTGCCGAAATTAGTCACGTTACCAGACCGGTTGGACAGCACGACCCCGTCCCAACCTGCTTTGATCAGCCCGGAACTGAGACCGTTCTGCCCGTTGGTGACGGAACCGCCGCCAAAGAGCTCGAGGGCAGTCGGGATCAAATCGCGGCCGTTTATCACCGCAAAGCTGCTTGTCTCCTCGATCGTACCCAGATTCGTGACCGTGCCCGGGGCGCCGACCGTCGCACCCACGCTGACCCAGGCACCGTTGTGCACGGCCTCGATCAGGCCATAATTCGTGATGGTCCCGCCATTATGGAGAACGATTGCATTCCCAAAATACCGAACGGGAATGGCGGTTTGCGTGCTCGCAATCGTGCCGAAATTGACGATCGTGGCGCTGCCGTAGTAACCCGCGCCAATGCCGCGGTAATAGCCCTGGATCAGTGCGGAAGTCGCGCCGCTCGCACCATTTTGAATGACAGGGTTGGGCGCCCCAAGCAGGATGCCGACGCCCGCTTCTGGACCATCGGCGCCGGCGCCGTCGTTACAATGCGTCGCGGTCGCCGCGATCGTACCGAAATTGCTGACCGTGACGGTGCCGCCGAGGGGGCCGGAGAAGACCCCCATATGATAGCCTTCGATAGTCGCAGTGGTCGAGCTGGTGCTCCCATTCTGCACGTGACCGCCGGCGGCGAGAAACACTCCGTCGTTGGCCGCGCGCCCGCCATTGAACGTCGTTCCGGGCCCCTCGATCCTGCCGTCATTGACGATCGTCGCGGGACCGGAACCCACGAAGATTCCGTCGTAAGCCCCGCTGATCAGCGGCGTACCACCGCCGCTTGCACCATTGGTGACAGCACCGCCCGCTTCGAGCACGATCCCGAGGCCCTTTGAGGTCGGGCCGGAGATTCTGGCGTAATTGTAGACCGTGCCGGAGGCACCGTCGATTTCGATACCGGCGGCAGGCGCGGTGATGGACGCTCCGGCAGATCCGATCTGCCCATTGGTGACAGTCCCACCGGCGGTGAGATGAACGCCGTCGCCGCTGGTGCCGAGCAACGCGACGGTGCCGAGGTTGGTCAGTGTCCAGGGGTAGCCGGCGGTACCGAAGATACCATCGGCATTCGTGACTTGGACGAACCCGCTCGCAGCCACAGTCGCCGGGTTTTGGACCGACGGCGTGTCGAGAACGATTGTGTTGGGGTAGGTACCGGTGAAAGACATACAGCGCCGTCCAGCGGCCATACCCCAAAAAAAAACGAGTGAGTAGCTTAACCCGCTGAACGTACCGCGGTCAATCGGTGTTGGGGCTCAACAAAAGTCCATAGCAAGCCATAATCTCTGGTCGGCGTATCAGGAAAAAATAGACAGACGATGGCGGATTACGTGGAACGATGGTCGCTTTGCGTTGGCCCATCTTCGGCTACGGGATTTCCTTCGCATTGCTGATTGGTTTCTGGTGGCCGAGCGCGCGCTGGCGCTCTCTTTCGCTGGGCGTCGGTATCGGAATTGGTTTATTGCTCTGCTGGGGCTCTACTTCGCTGAAGGAAGCCTTTACGGGTCCCTCACAGAACACGATTACCGATCAAATCGCCCAAGTGCTGGTGTTAAAGGACGCACGCAGCCGGCAGAAGTTGGAGGATATCCAATCCTTACCGCTGGCCTCGATCTTTCTGAATCGCAGCTCTAGCTTCCTCTTTGTCGCGGCATTGCTGCGGTTCTCTCTCTCCGCCGGTCCGCCCATACGAACGCATAGAATGCTAACAGTTTTGCTATCGCAGCGGCAATCTGCATCCCGTCCTGATGCGTAGCCGGCAGGTATTCACTATATTATATCGGGCGGGAGTTCCCGGCGTTTGGGATCGCGGTAGTCGTTCGCCTGGAGAATTCTCCGCGGCTGCGATTTCGAGCGTTGCTCCCAGTCCGGGGCCATCGCATGTATTGCGATGGCGCTCGTAATTGGATTGTCAGTCCAACTGCGCAGGGCCTTCCAGGAGCGAGCAGGGCGCGACTACGACGCGGTGCGTGTCTATTAGCCCGCGTGGCGCCGGGGGATTGGGTTACGTCAATGAGCAGGCTTATATTGCCGCCGCCGAGACGGGTGCGATCCCGGTACACATCGGATACACCACGGGCCGGCTAGTGCAAGGTATCTCTGAGGATCAACGCCAACACATCAAACTGTCCGTCGTTGCCCCTAATGAAGTTAACGTTGTCATTGAGCACCTCGGCGCCAACTGGCTTCCAAGTGGTCCTGCCTTCAACCCGCCGCTTACGCCGCGGTTGAGATGGCGCGAAGGCACGGCAGGAGAAAATTGGTATCAGCTCGTTGCCTTTCGGCGGCAGCAATAAACGGTGAGCCCTCTTTACCCAACCATAACACGCACCTGTGTTTGCTTCAGAGCGCGAGCGCGAGAACCCAGGAGATTGCACGCGTGGCAGAGCCACCGCACGATCGCTAACTTGGGCTATACCAGAGGGTGTGCAGTAGCGGTTATCGTGATCGCGGTTTTTCTAAATTCTCTAGTCTCTCGGACCTTGCGACAGGAGACGGCGTGATGATTAGTCAGGCGCAGCGATGCCCTTGCGGCAGCGGGCTCCGCCCGGCGCGCTGTTGTCAAATGGAGCTGGCGACACTCTCGCCGCCCGGCGCGGCGCGTCCGCTGGCGCCGGTGATCGAACGCGCCGCCGAATTGCTGCGGCAGAATGCCGTCGAGGAGGCGCACCACCACTGCCTCGAGGTTCTCGAACTCTCGCCGGGTCAGCTCGATGCGCTGACCATGCTGTACCAGATTTGCCAGACCCAAGGCCCGAGGAGCGCGGCCGAGGCGCTGCTGCGTCGCATCGTACACCTGCATCCGAACACGTTCTGGGCTATCAATGAGCTGACCCTTTTGCTATTTGGCAAGGGCGCGACACTCGAAGCCCTGCACCAGGCCCGTAACGCGGTCCGCATTGCCCCCGACAACCCGCAATCGCACAATCTGATGGGCATGCTGATGACCGAGGCCAACCGACCGCAGGTTGGCGAGTATCACTATCGTAAAGCGATCGAGATGGCGGGGACGCGTGATCCGATCACGATTGCCAATTTGGCGTGGAATCTGAAAAACCAGGGCCGGATGGACGAAGCGCGTCGCCTGTACGAGGAAGCGGCGGCTCGCGAGCCCGATCTACACACTTTACTCGGTTGGGCCCGGATGGAGGAAGCGGACCGCCATCTCGATCGAGCGGAAGAATTGCTCGACCGCGCTGCAGTGCTTGCCCCGGAGGATCCGCGCATCCTGTTGTCCCGCGCAGTCGTGTGCGGACGCAACCGGGACTATCCGCGCGCCCTCGCGATACTCGATCGACTCGCTGCCCTGGCCGATGATGGCGGTCTCGGTGGTAACGAACTGCTCGAAAAGGGGCGGCTCCTGGATCAAATGAACCGCTTCGACGAAGCCTTCGACGCGTTTTCTGAGGGAAAGCGTCTACTTCGAGAGCGGGCCGGTTTCGCCTACGGCGCCGAAGAAGCCGCTGCACTGGCCGAGCGTCTCAAGGGCTTTTTTACCGGGTCCAGAATGCGCATCCTGCCGCGGGCCGATGTTCGCGACGATGTCGCCCAGCCGATCTTCATTCTCGGCTTTCCCCGGTCGGGCACCACCCTGGTCGAGCAGACATTGTCCGCGCATCCCCGCATCTCCGCCGGTGATGAGCTGCCCTTTATTAATGAGATCACCGATTCGATGGCGCGCACGCTCAACAGCCCACTGCGTTATCCCGAAGCGCTCGCCGAGTTGTGGATGGGCGACCGCCGCCATGGGCTCGAGGAATTGCGGGACCATTATCTTGGCCAGATTGGCCGTCTCGGAATCATAGAACCGGGGTCGGACTGGTTCACCGACAAGATGCCGCTCAACGAAACCCATCTCGGCCTGATTGCGTTGTTGTTCCCTGACGCACCGCTCGTTCATGCCGTACGGCACCCGCTTGATACCATCCTGTCGGTGTTCTCGAATAATTTGACACATGGCTTTTATTGCGGGTTTTCGCTGGAGAGCGCGGCACGCCATTACCGGCTGGTTATGGAACTCGTCGATCATTACCGATCGGAGCTGACGCTCCGGTATCTTCCGGTCCGTTACGAGGACATGGTTGACGATCAGGAAAACAGCGTCCGGCGCATGCTCGATTTTATCGGCGATTCGTTCGATGCCGCGTGCCTCAATTTTCATGAGAACCGGCGTTACGCCCGCACCGCGAGTTATGCCCAGGTAACCGAGCCACTCTACGATCGCTCGCGTTATCGCTACCGGCATTACTTGAAGCATTTGGAGCCTGCGGTCGAAATCCTTGCCCCGGTGATCGAGCGCCTCGGTTATGCAGTCGAGTGAGCAAGCCGATGCCGGGCCGGGGTTAGGGGCAATGGCGGTAGGGGCCGCGCAGCCCTCGCCCGAGGAAGGGTTGCCACGGCTGCTCGCTCTGGCCGCGGAGCTTGAAGCCAAAGGCCAGCTCGACGAAGCCGAGGCCGTTCTCGGCCGCGTTCTCGCAATGGCGCCGGACACTCCCATCGCCTTGCACCTTTCCGGCATCGTCGCCTTCCGCCGGGATCGCCCCGCTGAAGCGGTCGAGCCGATCGAACGCGCCATTGCATTGATGCCCACGGCGGCGCTCTTTCACCGCAATCTGTGCGAGCTCTACCGCAAGCTCGGGCGGTACGACGATGCGCTCGCCGCCGGCCGCCGCGCGGCCGAACTGGACCCCGCCGACCAGCATGTCTGGCACAATCTGAGCGTCCTTCATTACCACCGTCTGGAACTCGACAGGGCGATCGAATGCGCAGAGCAGGCGGTTGCGTTGGACCCCACCTTCGCCGGAGCGCATTTCGGGATTGCGGAGGCCTCGCTGCTGCGAGGCGATTTCGCCCGCGGATGGGAGGAATACCAGTGGCGCTTCCGCCTTGGCAACGCGTCCCCTCTTCTGCCGCCGACCGACCGCCCAAGGTGGGACGGCAAGCGTCTTCAAAGGGGCAAGACGCTTCTGCTGATCGCCGATCAGGGTTACGGCGACGCAATCCAATTCGCGCGCTATATTGGCTGGGCCGCATCGCGCTGCCGCGAAGTTGCCGTCGCCTGCAGCCCTGAGCTTCAATCTGTCATTGCCCAGCAACCGAAGGTCGGCCGGATATTCCATCATTGGGATGAAACGCCGGATTTTGCTGCTTATTGCGCGCTGTCAGGCTTGCCGCGCATCGCCGGCACGCGGTTGAAAACAATCCCAGCGCAGATTCCGTATCTGCGCGCCGATGCGGGCAAAGTCGCAGGTTGGACCGAGCGTTTGCGGCGGCTGCTGCCGAAAGGCTATCGACGGATCGGCATCGTCTGGGCGGGGCGGCCGACCCACACCAATGACGACAACCGGTCGGCGACGCTCGCCGCCTTTGCTCCGCTCGCCGATCTTTCGCAAATCGCCCTGGTCTCTCTGCAGAAAGGCGCGGCACAAGCACAGATCGGCGGGTATTGGGGACGCGCGCCCTTGATCAATCTCGGTCCCGAAATCGGCGACTTCGACGACACGATGGCGGTCCTGGAATGCCTGGAGCTGGTCATCACGGTGGATACTGCGGTCGCTCATCTCGCGGGCACAATGGGTAAGCCCGTTTGGCTGATGCTGCCTTATGCCCCAGATTGGCGCTGGCTGTTGGATCGGGACGACAGTCCGTGGTACCCGACCGCGCGGCTGTTCCGCCAGACCCGGGAGCGGAGCTGGGCACCGGTGGTTGCAGCGATCACGGAAGAGATTGTGAGGAATCGACGGCGCGCCAAAGATCTGCTTTGACCATATTTTAACCGATACGGTTACTGTTTTCGCGCTCGGATTGATGAACCCGGCATTGAACAGTGGGTCAAGGCTAGGTAATCTGCATGATCCGTCTTTCCCGACGAACAAATGTCAGCGGAGGCTGGAGCCTTCCCGGCTGACCGATTTCTGCCAACAGAGAGTTGCCGATGGTCACAGCTGTAAGTAACAAATTGAAGCTCAGCGTCATTATGGCGACCTGCAACCGTGCGGAGACGATTCCTGAGACGTTCCGTCATTTGGCGGATCAGGAACTCGATCCTGACAGCTACGAGCTGATCGTCGTCAATGATGGCTCAGCGGACCACACGGAAGCAGTGATCCAGGAATGGATCCCGCGCCTGCCGTTTCGAGTGCGCTACTTGCATCACTCGAACCACGGCCCCGGGTATTCGCAGAATCGTGGGCTCGAAATCGCTGAAGCACCGATCGTGTTGCTGATGGCGGATGACATCTTCATGTCCCGGCAGACGCTGAAAATGCATGTGGCCACGCATGAAGCGCATCCGGAACAGGAAGTCGCGGTATTCGGATTGGTAAGACAATCGCCGACGCTCGACGGGAGCGTCTTCCTGCGCACCTGGGATCCTTTCGGTTTTCGCGCCCTTGCCGGGCTGCGGGAGCTGCCTTATTACCGATTCGGGGCGTGCAACGTTTCGGCTAAGCGCGAGTTCGTGATGCGGTACGGGCCGTTCCGCGATCAGCGAGGGCGGGGTGGCCCGTTGGCGCACGAGGACGCGGAGCTCGGCTATCAGCTATCGCGCGGCGGCTTGCGCGTCCTCTTTTGCCCGGAAGCGCTGGGATGGCATCATCATATAACGACGCTCGAGGGGGCGTGCCGCAAGGCCTATCAGCAGGGGCTCAATTTCGGCGATTTTAGAGATCGGGTGGGCCAGCCCGAGATCGCGGTCGCCTATCATGTTTTGGATGTCTCGACATTGCGCGACCATTTGCGCGTTTGGTTCGGACCTCGCCGCCGCTATGTCTCGCCGCCCGATCGTAACCCCGCGTTGTTGCTCGGCCGTTATCTCCTGCGCACGTTGGTTTTCAACTCGCTGACCGTGCCTCTGTTCTGGAAGCCGTTTTTGGAACGAGCCGAGCATGATCCCACTATCGCCCGTTTCGTGCGGGCCTCATTCTATCGCGGCCTGACTGCCTTTCATTTTCGGCGCGGGTATCGCGAGGGTAGAGCATGGACAGAGGCGCCGGTGACGCCGGCAGCACAAGCCTAGCAGCCCGGGGTCAGCCGGCAACCGCCGGCGGTGCCGTGCTGCGAGCGGGCGGCGGGTTTATCGGCAATACCAGCATTACACTGTTCGGTTTGGGCGCTGGTGCAGTACTCAGCATGGTAAACGAGGTGCTGGCCGCGCGGTTTCTCGGCGTCGCGGCCTATGGCCTCTACGCGCTTGCCATGATGGCAGCCAGGGTCGGTGAAAAGATCGCCGTCTTTGGCGTTCCGGTCAGCGTGCTGCACTACCTGCCGGTGCACCTGAACCGCGACGAGCGGCAACTGGCCCTCGGCGCGGTCGTGGGCGGCATCCCAATGTCCCTGGGGCTCGGCCTAGCCCTTGCGTTTGGGCTGTGGATTGGCGCCGACTGGATCGCCGCACACGTGTTGGGCCAGCCCGACGCGGCATATTTCATCGCTGTCTTAGGTTTTGCCATTCCGCTGATGGCGCTGATCGATTTGCTCGGCGAGATCACACGCGGGTTCGGCCGGGCCTTGCCATACGTCGTACTCCGCAACCTTGCCCCGCAGCTCTGCACGATGGCGATACTGATATGGCTGTGGCGTTCGCACGGTCCGTGGAGCGGTGTCGCGTACGCGCAGTTGGGGGGGCTAAGCATTGGTGTCGCTGTCGGCATTGGCTTCGTGCTGCAAATGGTGCGCACCAGGATCGGACCGCTCTGGCCGATTATGCAGCTGCGTCGCCTCTACGGATACGCGGTGCCGATCGTCGGTAACACGATGGTCTCACTCGCCATGGTTTGGACCGATCTGTTTTTGCTCGGCATCCTCACCGACGCCAGCGCGGTCGGCACCTATCGTGGCTGTATGCAAATCACGCTGCTCTTTGACCTGATATGGAATGCGTTTTCGTCCGCGACCGCGACACTGTACACGGTATTGATCGCCGATGGCCGGCGCGAGCAGCTGCAGGAGACGTACACCGCCGCCGGGCGCCTCGCGGCCTTGGTCGCGACGCCACTTCTGCTGGTCATCATGGTGAACGGCGGCGACATCCTAGGCTTGCTCGGGCCGGCATTCGCCGTTGGCGCGCTGCCGCTGTTCATCCTGGCCTGTGGCCAGTTTGTCAAATTGTCCTTCGGCGCCGCCAGCATTGTGCTTAATGTCGGCGGCCGCCAGGGTCTCGAGGCCGGCAATGTCGCATTGGCGGCCGGCCTCAATCTGATTCTGAACCTGCTGCTGATCCCGATCTTCGGCCTGTTGGGTGCGGCATTGGCGACGTCGACATCGCTGGTCGGCCTGGCCTTGCTGCGCTGCGTTCAGATTCGCCGGACTTTCGGACTGTACCCCTTTGATTTCGCACTTCTGCGGATATTGCTGCTCACCGTCCCCCCGGCATTGGCGGTTTGGGCGGCCAGCGTGCCGCTTGGTCTCGGTCCCGGCTCGGGCCCTATCGCGCTTGTCTTACGGCTCGCGGTGATGGGCGCGACGATTGGCAGCGTCTTATGGTTCTTCGGGCTAAAAACCGAAGACCGCGCGATGCTGTTGAACCTGGCACTGCGTCGTGGCGGCCGCGTCGAGACAACCGGCGGTGCAGCGAGCCCGATATGACGGGCGGATCGATCATGAACCCGCGGGTAATCCCTTCCGAAACCTTGGCAGGATCAATCGGCTTATGGAGCGCAAAAAGGCGTCGCTAGTTTCGCTCGTCGGAATAATCCTCCTAGCCGCCGGTTGGCTGATTGCGCAAAGCCGGCCTGTTTATCCCCAGGGAAGCAGCCTTTATGTCAACCCGCAGCGGGTCGATATTTCCGGCTACAACGGCAGCGCAATGGAGCCTTTCATCTCGCTCGACGGCAGGTTCCTGTTTTTTAACAATGACGACGATCCGCGTGCTCCCAACAAATCGATCATGTTCGCCCGTCGCAGCGGACCGCTGTCTTTCAGTTATCTCGGGGAGTTGCCGGGCGTCAATCTACATGTGCGTGAAAAGGTCGAAGCCGCTCCGAGCATGGACCGGCAAGGGCGTTTCTATTTTACGTCGACGACCTCTTATGAACGAGATCGTCACACGGTCATGGTCGGCAACTTCGACGGGACGCGTGTCACCAACGTGCATATCGTCGAAGGCGACATCAACCGGTTGCAGGATGGCGAGCTGAATATGGATATGAACATCAGCCCCGACGGCAACACCCTTTACGTCTCGAAGGCGCGGCTCGGCCTGATGAGCCTGGTGACGCACGCCCCGGTAGGCGTGGAGTTACTGATCGCGCGCCGAGAGGGAAATCGATTCAACCTCGATCCGTACGGCGCGTACATTATGAAAAATGTCAATGCCGGGCTCGACTATGCCCCGGCAATCACCGATGACGGGCTGGAGCTTTATTTCAACCATGGCCCCGGCAAGATCATGGTGGCGACCCGTGCGTCCACCAGCGAGCCGTTCAGTATACCGCAAGCGCTGGACGCTCTCGGCCGCGGCGTGGTCGAGGGAGCCAGCATTTCCCTGGATCGACGAGAGCTGTTCTTTCACAAAAGCGTGGATGGGACCTGTTGCGCCATTTACCGTGCGGTGCGATCACAATGATACGAGCGTGATCGGCGGGGCAGCCTGTGCGTGCCAGGCAGGTCCCGCAGACCTAAGGCGCGGCCGGGCTGATGACCGTTGTACCACCGCCGTTGATCACCGCCCCGCCAAGTGAATATTGGAACCCGAAGACTGTATTGACCGCCCGCGGGACAAGCTGGTTGATGTACTGCTCGACGAACAGGTCGGCGTTGGCGATGGCGGTCTTCGGCACATAGACGATGTCGTGTCGCCTCAGATAGATTTCCGGCGCCTCGTTCCTCAGCGCTAGTTTCGCATTGGCCTGCAGAGTGCGGTAGTGTTGGCCATCGATCTGGCGGACGATCAGCACCTGCTCCTTGTTGGCGGTGTTCAGGAAACCGCCCGCCTGCGTGATACCTTGCAACAAGGTCAGCTGACCCTTGATCGGCACCATTGCCGGTCGCGAGACCTCGCCCCCGACATACACCGATAGCCCGGCGCTTTCGTTGAGCGTGACCGTCACATCGGCATTATCAAGAAATTTATTGTATCCGCGGCTAAGTTCCTTGGCCAATTGCGTTGGCGTCTTGCCGGCGGCGGTGACTGTTCCGACTAGCAACAGCGAGACGCGTCCGTCGGATTGGACCGTTATCGGCTGTTTCAGGTCTGGATGATAGTAGGATTGGATCAATAGGGTGTCCGCGGGGCCGATTTTATAATCGGCTTCCACGTCCGGCGCGTAGAGCTCAGGCGCTAGGCTCTCGCTTGGCGTGGGGGGATACTCATCAGAGCAGCCGGCAAGAGCCACCATGATGGCAAGCAACACTGCGCGCTGGGGGCTCCAGCGCGCAGTGCCATACCGAATAGTGGACTGTTTAGTCACGCCCTTTGGGCGCGGTTTACTCCGCCGCAGCGGCCGCTCGAATCACGGCCGCTTGCGTCGGCTTCTTGATCAGGCCGGAATACTCCTTGTGCAGGTATTCCGCCAAAGCGACGCGCCAATCGCGCATCTTGTAGATCCCGAGCGACTCGAGGCCCTTGCAGGCCAGCATCTCGCAATCGGGACGACGGCCCCAGAATTGGGTCTCGAAGAAGCTCGAATCCACCGCCTTCACCTCGACCTCGTCCTCAAGCCCACAGATCTTGACGATCTCCTTGGCGACGTCGTAACGCGTACCGTGCCCGCGGCACACCATGTGATA
>Ga0137398_10000840_pt1 | contig 11753 bp, 11 predicted proteins | sample czorhiz216metaG_FD_106659 | JGI IMG/M metagenome (GOLD analysis project Ga0137398, IMG submission 106659) | Vadose zone soil microbial communities from Angelo Coast Range Reserve, California, USA - czorhiz2.16 metaG | ecosystem: Environmental > Terrestrial > Soil > Vadose zone | place: USA...
GACTCCGAATACTGTTCGTGAATCACCTCTCTCGCTCGTCGAAGCCACTGGGGCGGATTTCGGTCGCGCCTGCTGTCAAGCCGCGTGGCCTGGACTAACATTTCGAGCGTCAGCGCCTCAATGGAAAGTGGAGCAACCGCATCCGGAAGCTGGAACTCTTGGAATATCTTCAGCGCCAAATCTGAGACCGGTCCCGCTTCAACGCAAGAGGCCCGGTCCAGGATTTGTGTGATTTGGCGTATCGCCGCAAGGCGCTGGGGCCTCACCTCAATGATCAAACAACGAGCCGCAGACTTTCCGTATCGGTTGGAATGTTTCTCCCCAGCGGGTCTGAAGATCACGCTGGAGGGATTCACTTCGTACGGTTCTGTCCCAACCGTTTCGGTGAAAGATCCTTCCACGGTTAGCGCAATATTCGCATGTTCGTGGAAGTGTGGCGGCAAGACGAGGCCTGAAGGTCGAAACGTTTGCGTGAGTACAAACCCCGACATTTCCAATCGCTTGTCTTGATTGGTTAGAACGAGGGGACTCGGTTCGGAATTCATTGCGCTCTCCGACACTGCAGATGATATGTCCAGTGTAGATTGATCATGATCCGATCGGGAACAATGTTGATATCCGGGTCCGTCCGAAGGGGACTTCGGGGGCGCAAACCCTTCGAAGTCGCAACTCGCGCTCAGCAGCGCGCGATACTTTTCATCCCTACCTTGCGTATTTATTCTCGACTGCGAGTGCAACGTTCGTGTCGGAGAGAGGGTGTGCGCGGAAGGAGGTGTGTATGAGGAAGGCAAGAATTGGTCAGCGAGTATTTGAGAGGCGAAAGCATCATTTCAAAAAGAGCAGTACTGCCGGCCTCGTTTTGGCCGGACTAACGATCGGGACACTCGTGCTCGCCACCGGATCGATGGGCCAAGGGCGGGACCAGGGCGGGTCAAAGTCTGAGCGATTCGATCTCTCGGTCCGAGAGGATTTCTTTTTCGGTTTTGCGGGAGATATGAAAGCACTCGCGCGAGGAATGAAGAAGTGCGAGCAGGCACTTGCGAAGGATCCCAAGAATGCAGAAGCGCTCGTTTGGCACGGTTCAGGATTGAGTTATGACGCAAAGCGGGCATTCATGGCAGGCGATGTGGAAAAAGGGAGTCAAATCCAGGCGCAGGCGGTGAAAGAAATGAACGATGCGGTGACGAAGCGGCCCGACGATGTGAGCGTGTTGATTCCTCGGGGATCAATATTTCTTTCAGCGGCTTTACATGTTCCTTCACCAGAAGTGGCCAAGAAGGACTTCCAGATTGCTGCCGATGACTATGAAAAGGTGTTGCGTCTGCAAACTCCCGTCTTCTCGAAATTGTCGGCTCATTCGCGCGGCGAATTGCTCGGTGGATTGGCAGAAGCGTGGAACGGGCTGGGAAACACCGAAAAGTCGAGAGGCTATTTGCAACGCATGATGAAAGAGTTTCCCGATACTTCCTATTCGCGTCGAGCAAAGGAGATCTTGTCAACGGTACCAAAACCAGGGGGACTGGGAACGACTTGCCTAGGCTGCCACGTAGGCGCAACCCCCTGATGCATAGCCAGTATCCGATCTGAGGCAGCTTTCGTTGAGAGTCGGACTGTACATTCATTCCGCGGAACTCTTCCTGGAAGCGGAGGGTCAGCGAGATTTCAGACGTCTGATAAGCACGTTTGCTTTTGCCGAATGACACCGGACCGTTGGAGTTTCTACTTGTCCAGCAGACCACGGGAGTAAAGGCTCTCGTACACCTTGATGTCCCCTTCTCGTTCGGGAACAAGTGCACGGAATATTTCAGCTGCGAAAGCAAACGGTGCAAGCCCGTTCGCTGTGACAACACACCTATCGTGGACTGATCGCAATGGGCGATACAAGTTCTGACCTCGGTATTCAGGGACATGCTTTTCGATAAAGCCCTTGCCGTTGCTAGTATGCAACCGATTATCGAGTAAGCCAGCATGGGCCAGAGCCAGCGTCGCAGCGCAAATTGCGGCCACTGGCCGACTCAACGCGACCATCGCACGCACCGCGTCTGACACCTCTGCCACTTCGCCCTCTGTCCAGGCATCACCTCCAGGCAAAATCAGAATACTCGCCGACTCCGGCGCAAACTCAGAAAGAAGTAGGTCCGCTGTGACCGCAAACCCTGCCATGCTCACAACTGATCGGGAGGACAACGCCACCGCTTTCACAGAGTATTGGAAGGTTCGTCGCAGTTCGGCTAGTGCCGATGCCGCCTCCCAGTCTGCAAAACCGTTTGTGAGGAGAACGAAGGCGGTACGAGGCAACATGCTGGGCGAGTCTAGCAGAGTCTGGGGAAGTCCCCGAGCCGAACCTTACAGCAATTACGCGCACCTTTCAGGACCGTGGAACTGACGGCGATATTTATGGGGCGTGGTTCCCACAGATCGCAGGAACGCACGCCGCATCGAATCGGTACTGCCGAATCCGCAGGCGGCAGCGATTTGTTTGAGGCCTTGGTCCGTACTCTCCAGCTGCCGGCGCGCAGCTTCGGCTCGCATTTGCAAAACATAGTGGGATGGCGTTTTTCCCAGCTCGCGCGTGAACACGCGCTCGAAATTGCGAACGCTCATTGCGGTTCGTTCTGCTAAGTTCTGTACTGACAGATTGTTATGAAGGTTTTCCGCAATCCAGACCTGAAGCTCATGAATCGCCTTTATTTCAGATGCCTGTGCCGACAAGGAAGCGCTCAGCTGCGTCTGTCCGCCTGGGCGGCGCAAGAACAGAACAAACTCACGCGCTATTTCATGAGAAATCCTGCCTCCACAATCCTCATCGACCCACCCAAGCGCGAGATCGATTCCCGCTGAGATTCCGGCCGAGGTGTAGATGTTTCCATCCTTAACCCAGATCGGATTGAATTGCACCTTGACGCGAGGATAGCGACTTGCCAATTCGCGTCCGAATTTCCAGTGCGTGGTCGCTCTCTTCCCATTCAGCAGACCCGCCTCGGCCAATAGAAATGAACCAACGCAAACCGCACCCAATCGGCGAACCACGGGGGCCATCTTTCGCATCCATGCGAAAAGGGCCGGGTCGCGCGCAGTACGTGTTCGAAGCCCGCATACGAGAAGCAACGAGTCGACTTTCCCTTTGACATCCTGGAAGCGCGCTTGCGCAGTGAAAGAGAGTAGTCCTCCCTCGCCCTGAACTTTCAGATCTCTTGCCTGGGTTACGATCTCGACTTCGTAGATGGCCTTGCCAACCAAGCGATTCGCGGCACCAAAAACTTGGATTGGTCCAACGAGATCAAGCTCGTCTACAGGGGGTACTACGACAACGATGATTCGCCTTCGCTTGAGGCGCGCACTTCCGTGCTGGCTTGTGGTTGAGGTTTTCTTCGACATCGGTCCGTCAAATATGCAATGGGAACCGTTCCCCGGCAAGCAGAGCGTGGTGTTTTGGCGGAAAACGTCTGCTTTCTGTCGATAAACGGCGGTTCATTGTCATTAGAATCCAACGCTTGACACGAGCATTCCGATCGTAAGGATGCAACGGCCGGTTCGTATGCCGAGAGGTGCCAGAAACATGCGGTCTATATTGGGCACGCTGCTGTTCTTCCTGCTTGTGCTCGACCCCATGCCCAATCGCGCGAATTCTCGTGCGGTCCAGGTGCCTTTCCGAACCGTGCAATCTATGATTCTGATCGAAGGCAAAATCGACGAAAAGCGCGTCACGTTCCTGCTCGACACGGGCTCCAACCACACCATCGTCAGCGTAAGATCCTACGGGGGCGTGCAGTTCCAACTGCGCCGCGCCCAGCGCAACCGCAGCGGTGTCGGCATGATGGGCGAATCCGTCCACCTGCCGGTCACCCTCACCCTCGCCGACCACATCTGGGCTGGCCAGTGCGTCAGCATCATGAATCTGGATGAACTCCAGCAAGTTCTGGGGATATGTTTCGACGGCCTGCTCGGCCAAGACATCCTCCGCGAATTTCGATCCGTCCGCATCGACTATAACGCCCACGTCATCGAGCTTGAGCGCTAGGAGAGGGCCTCATCATGCAAACGAGAGGATGTTTCGACCCAGTTGTTGAACGGCTATGGACGATCCCAGATTGTGTCCATCGCGCGCTCCTTCAGAAAGATCATGAAGCATCGTTGGCTTTGGATCGTTGGCACAGTATCGCCATTTAACTCATTGACCCGCGTCATGAGTGAAATCGCCTGTTCGAGACAGTTTACGGCTGTTGCCAGCCGCGATATTTGCTCGTTTGTCTCCAAAGGAGGAGCTATGAAGAACGTACTTGCTGTTGCATTGCTCTGCTTGCTTTCGCTGTCTCTCGCCGCCGGTCAAAAGGCGTCCAAGAGTAGTGTCGAGGATCAGATCAAGAAACACGAGCAAGACTGGGCACAGGCGGTCGTAAAGGAAGGTGTTGGATTTAAGCGGCAAGTATCGCTTCACCGATACATGGGTCAAGCGGAATGGCAAGTGGCAGGTGGTTGCATCGCAGTACACCAAGGTACTGGAGGCTGGGCCGAGTAAATAGATATGAGTAAGAGCGGCCTATTCGTCCATTTCGGGTCGAAGGAGAATCTGGAGGCCGCAGTAGTAGAGTGCCCTGGAAGTTCTGTTTTCCGAACACATCCTGAACCCAGAGAGATCCGTGGGGCGCGCCCACCACTCCCATGACGAAAGGAAAGATCATGAAGCATCGTTGGCTTTGGATCGTTGGCACAGTGCTTCCCACGCTCCTCGTCGCTCAAACCATCGCTCAAACTGAACAAGGTCCGTATGCACGCATTGCGATCCTCCGTGCGCTTGATGGCCACACGGTCGACTTGGAGGCCGGCTACATTCGCCACCTGGAGTGGCACCGGCAAGCCAAGGACACCTTTCGCTGGTATAGCTACACCGTCTGGGCATCAACGGAACGCCAGCGGTGGCTCATCTACGCGACGTTCGGGCATACCGCCGCCAGCCTGGGCAACCCGGTATCACCGGCCGAAGACGAGCGGGACAACCTTCAGAACGTCCTGCCACATGCACAATTCCTGGGGAACGGGGTCTACGAGTTCCTGCCGGCGCTCTCCCGGGGGAATGGTGTGCCGACTCCGACTCTTCGAGCCGAGTACACAACGGTAGAGCTCAACCAGGGGGCGGGCAAGACTTTCGAGGCGGCACTCGCCGCGGAGCAGTCAAAACTGCAGGGAGAGACGCTCTGGTATCGAATGGTGGTGGGCGGCAGTACGCCGTGCTACGTCCGCCTGCGTCCGCGCGCAAACCTGGCGGCCATTCTCGATGAGCGCGCGGATCAGGCGCTCCCGGACAAAGTGAACGGCTTGATCTCGAAGATGACCGTCGAGACCCTGAATCTGCGGCCGAACATGTTGGTTAACGTTACACCCGAGCCAGCGCACTAACCGCTCGCGAGCGATGGAGGGGGTGCGGGTGTTTGTCGATATCAAGGCTGCCGCGGAATAGAAGTCAGAGCCGCGCACTTGAACCGAAGGGTGCGGCGCCCGTTTCAAGTACCGAACGGGACGCCGCATAAAGAAGCAGGTGAGGAAGCCAATGAACGAGACAGCACAGAAGTACACTCAGCGGATCATAGCTCACGTCGAAGGGAAGCAGCCTCTGGTAGTTCAGGCCGCTACACCAGAAGAACTTGAGCGGCTGATCGGGGGCATGCCCGAGAGCGAATTGCGCAAGCGGCCGTCTGCTGACAAGTGGTCGGTTAACGAAATCGTGGCGCACCTTGACGATGCGGAAATCGTGATTGGGTTCCGTATGAGGATGATTCTGGGCGCACCGGGGGCTCCGATCGCGGCCTACGATCAGGATTCGTGGGTGGTCAGCGGACATTATGAAAAGCGCGATCCGCGTAAGTCGGTCGAGCAGTTTCGTGTGGCCCGTGAGGCAAACCTTGCCTTGCTCAAGTCGCTGACACCCGAGCAGTGGAAACACTACGGGATACATTCCGAGCGGGGACAGGAAACACTTGAGCATATAGTCCGCATGACTGCGGGGCACGATATAAACCACCTCCAGCAGATCGAGCGGATCTTGCCCGGGAAACGGAAGTAGCTGGAGCAGCTCAGCCGGCGGCCTTGATCAGTTCGCTCAGTTTGTTCACATCCTGCGGGCTGGCATCGCCGCTGACGAAATGGTAGAGACCGTTGTTCTGCAGCTGCCCACATTGAAGGAGAGCGTGGTCTTGACGGCATCATCCGGGCTGCTGACAGTCACATGAAGGTTATCGAAATTTGCGACAAGCTGGGGGTCGAGTTCTTGGCAGTCGCGGAGCGTCCGGAGCCGGTACCCGGACCGGGGCAAGTAGTCCTCAAAATGAAAGCCTTTTCGCTCAACTACCGCGACCTCTTGGTGGTGAACGGGGTGGGCCGATGGAAACCGTCCCTCCCGCGGATTCCACTATCAGATGGCGTGGGTCTTGTCGCGGCGATGGGCAGCGGCGTATCACGAGTAAAAATGTGGGATCGGGTGGCGCCGATCTTCTACCCTAAATGGCTGGACGGGAGAGTTGCATCCGGGAAAATGGGCTCGCCTTTGGGCGGAGCAGTTGCCGACGGTGTGCTCGCCGAGTACACGCTTTTCGATGAGACAAGCCTTGTGCACGTGCCAGGGCATTTAGCCGACGTGGAGGCCGCCACGCTCCCGTGCGCTGCCGTTACCGCATGGAACGCAGTTGTTTCCGGCGGCAAAATCGCATCGGGCGCTACGGTCGTGGTGCTTGGAACAGGCGGTGTTTCGATATTCGCTCTTCAGTTTGCAAGGTTTCTTGGCGCCCGCGTCATCATAACCTCGAGCAGCGATCAGAAGCTTGCGCGCGCAAGGCTGCTTGGCGCTGCGGCAGTCGTCAACTACAACACGACTCCGAACTGGCCCAAGGCGGTTCAGGAACTGACGGGCGGCCACGGCGCGGATTACATCGTGGATACCGTGGGAGAGTTGAAAGAGGCGATCGCAGCTGTGAGGCTGGGAGGCACCGTCGCATTCGTCGGACTTCTTACCGGGATGACTACGGAGGTCGACCTAGTCGCATTCATGGCCAAGAGTGCTCAGATAGTGGCTGTCGATGTAGGTTCGCGAGAGATGTTCGAAGAGATGAACAAAGCGATTGAATTTCACGCGATGCGTCCCCTGGTGGATCGGGTGTTTGGTTTCTCCGAGGTGCGAGAGGCCCTCAACTACCTGAGAGAGGCTCGCCACTTCGGCAAGGTTTGTCTGCAAGCGTAGTTCGAAGAACTTTCATGGACGTGACGGCAGGAAAGCAACCGGCAAGCTGCGTCATTGGCTATACAAGGAGATCGGCCCGATGAGTCAATTTTGGAAGGACATTCGCCGGAGCCTGCGCACCTTAATGAAACGCCCGGCTTTTCTGGCCGTGGCCGTCCTCACGCTGGCGTTGGGAATTGGTGCAAATACGGCGTTATTCAGTGTGGTCAACGCGGTCCTTTTGCGGCAGCTTCCCTTTGCCCATGCGGACCGCACTGTCTGGATCACGGCGCTACGGCCGGACCGAAATGATGCTCCATTTTCGCTTCCAGATTTCCTCGATTACCGTGACCACACTGACTCCCTCGACTCGCTCTCTGCGATAGGTAATTGGAGCGCGAACGTGACGGGCCGGGGGGACGCGGAACGACTGAATGGCGTGCGTGTTTCGGCAAACCTGTTTGAGACACTTGGCGTCAACGCGGCTGTCGGCCGCACTCTCGAACCCGAAGATGATCGCCCAGCAGCTCCGCGCGTTGTGGTCATGACGTATGGGCTTTGGCAGCGGCGATTTGGCGGTGACACTAGCCTCGTCGGTCAGCCGCTTGAACTTAACGGTGCAAGTTATACGTTAGTCGGCATTCTGCCTCCGAGTTTCTTCTTCCCGATCCCGGACGCGGAACTGGCAGTACCTCTTGTACCTGATGCGAATCCCTGGCGTCAGAACCGAAACACAGTGAATTTTCTAATGCTGGTAGGACGTACTCGACATGGCGCCCCATCCGCGCGCGCAGAAGCGGAGATGAATGTGTTGGCCGGCAAACTCCGCGAACAATTTCCTGATGCGAACGCGCGAAAGATGGGCGTGAAATTGACACCAATGCGCGACCAAATAACCGGTGGTTACCGCCGAGCGCTCTGGGTGCTCCTCGGAGCGGTAGGGTTTGTGCTCTTGATCGGGTGCGCCAATCTCGCGAATCTGAATCTAGTACGGGCGGCCGAGCGGCGAAGGGAAATGTCGGTTCGTTCTGCCCTTGGCGCCACCCGCTGGCAGGTCGTCAAGCAGCTTCTAGTGGAGAGTGCCTTGCTAGCGACCGGGGGAGGGATGTTGGGTGCATTGCTGGCGCCCATCGGCGTACGTGGGTTGGTCGCATTAAGTCCTTCAAGTATCCCTCGCGCGGGAGAGATCGGACTAGACGGCTCGGTGCTTACCTTCACCGTCCTCGTTTCGCTTATGGTGGCCGTCGCCAGCGGCCTGGCACCTGCGCTCGCGACCTCGCACGGCGATTTGGCTCAGCAGTTGAACGAAGGAGCGCGGGGTTCGACCGAAGGGCGTCGAGGAAAGGCGCTGCGAACTGGGTTCGTGATTGTCGAAGTGGCCCTCTCGCTTATTCTCCTGGCAGGCGCAGGGGTAGTACTTAAGAGCTTCTCCAAGTTGCAGAAAGTAGATACGGGGTTTGATCCACACGGGGTTCTCGCGGTTAGGCTGTCGCTTCCAAAAGCTCGTTATCCTCATCTGGCAGACGTAACCCAATTCTACGATGCGCTACTTCCCCGTGTCCGGACGCTTCCTGGAGTATCGGCCGCAGGTGTAATCCAATTGCTCCCACTAAGCCGCCAAGTCGCGTCGATTCCCTTTACCATCGTTGGTCGCGCATTTTCAAAGGAGGAGATTCCCCAAGCGCAATATCGCCTCGTCAACCCGATGTATTTGCAGGCCATGCGAATTTCGCTCCGGGCGGGCAGGGAATTCAACGAGAGTGATACAGATCGCACCCCGCTGGTCTGCCACATCAATGAAACTCTGGCCAAGCGCCTCTGGCCCAAGGGGGACGCGGTCGGCGCTCACGTGATGCTCGATGACAACGACTCCAAACCGCGGGAGGCGGAGGTAGTCGGAATAATTCACGACGTCAAGGACAGGGGGCTCGAAGCCGCGCCGAGTTTCGACATTTACATACCTCTCCGCCAAACGCACGACGACGCGGTCGTTCAGCTTCAGAACAATCAGTATTGGGTGTTGCGAACAAATGGAGATCCACTGGCTCTAGCCAACGCTTTTCGGGAGCAGGTCCGCAGCGTGGACAGTGATGTGGCCGCTTCCAATGTCCGTTCGATGGATCAGTATCTTTCACTCACGATCGCGCCTCGACGATTCAATCTGCAGCTGCTGTCCGTCTTTGCGCTCGCAGCGCTCGCTCTGGCTGTCGCTGGAATTTACGGCGTCATCTCCTATTCCGTAAATCAGCGGGCGCATGAGATAGGTGTCCGCATGGCGATGGGGGCTCGGCGTAGCCACGTGTTGACGATGGTCATCGCAGATGGAATCAAGCCGGTCCTCGCAGGACTAACGCTCGGTATCCTCAGCGTGTTCGGGGTGAGTAAGGCGTTGGCGAGCTTGGTCTACGCAGTCAGCGCGTCGGACCCGGCCACGTTGGCAGGCGTTACGCTAATATTCGGCTGCGTGTCGCTCGCCGCTCTGTACTTACCGGCTCGGCGGGCAACGAGGATCGATCCGCTTGTTATTCTTCGGGCAGATTAGATGGGTCAGCCACTCGGAAGTTTGCCAGAAGCGGAGTGGGAAGCCACAGCGAGGTTTTGGGCGAATCGTCGCTAGCCTTGCTTCCCAGAACTCCGTTTGCGCAGGTATCGTAGCTCGGGCCGCGCTCTTCTCGGAAGGAGGATGGGATGCTCTTCCTAAGACGCCAACTGCTTCGAACGTATACGCACTCACTTTAGAATCGGGAAGAGGCAATCCGTGAGCGTTTACTGCTTGGTGCACGGGTCAACGCAGAGTCCGAAGGGCTGGGAGCTTATGGTTTCCGAGTTGAAGACCCGTGGGCATGAGTGTGTCTGCGTTGACCTGCCGACCGATGAACCGAATGCGAGCGCGACGCGATATGCTGAAGTCGTTGGCGCAGCGTTAGCGGGAGTCGACAAGCCAACGGTTGTCGCCCATTCCGCGAGTGGCTTCTTCTTGCCACTGGTTCCAAACTACGCGTCGGTCGATCGGCTGGTTTATCTTGCGGCGGTAATTCCACAACCAGGGGAGAGTTTTATTTCTCAGTTTCGCAAGGATCCTGGGATGTTCTGTCCTGACTGGGTGGGAAAGGATCCCACAAGGGATGCATCCTTGGCTGTCCACTTTCTGTTTCACGACTGTACGTCTGAAGTGGCTCAATGGGCGCTTTCCACGCTGCGCTTGATGAACGCGACGCGTGGCATGGCCGAGGAATGTCCTCTCCGGAAGTGGCCCGATGTGGTGTCCAGTTACATCTCCTGTAGCGAAGATCGCACGATCAACCCGGTTTGGTGGGAAAAGGCTGCGCGAGAGAGACTACATGTAGAACCGATTCAAATCAAAGCAGGCCACGCGCCACACGTTTCGCAACCCATCCAATTGGCGTCGATACTGGATTCGCTGACGGTCACTCGGTGAGTTCCACAGCTAGATGCGAGCCTGCGTTGATTGGATGACGGGCAAGCCGGGTGCGCCGTGAAGGTGCTGGTCCACAGCGGGGGTATACTTCATGGACGCTGACCTTCTGCGTTCGAAAGGTGCTGAGCCCGTAAAGATTCGTCCAGCTTGGGCTCCGGGCTTTGCGCTTCGCATGGGCAACGGGCAACTCTGCTTCGGAATCCAGATTCCCGCGCTTACGCAACTTCACGATTGTCAGAGACAAAGTCAAGGTTGTCCTACGACAGTTGATCTTGCATAACGGCTTGCTCACCGAATCTGCGGCAAGACAAACCCAGATGAACTACGGCATGGGAAACGGCTCGACCCTCCTACTTTCCACGTGAGAGGACCACTCGAGGCCGGGAACAGTGATAATTGTCGTCAATTTTTGTGGTGCACTCTTGGTGCACTATAACCTGCAAATGAGACCATTTGAGTGCGACTGAAGACAGCGTAAATTACTGAAAACACGTGAAAATCGGCGAGTGCAAACAGGGCAGGTAGGTTTTAGCAAACCGCCGCATTCCGCTGCTCTGCCACCTCTCCGCGGACGGATCGCCCGAAGCAAATCGGACGAAGGCCCTCATTATCGCACTATACGGAGTTCGCAAATGGGACAGTTTGGGAAAGTGATTGGTTGCGACTGACCATTTGCCCCTTCTTTGCGTCAAACATAGTGGGTCGGCTGTCGGCGAAGACTCCTGGTCAGCAGGACGGGAATTCTTTCCTTTCTAGTGTTTTGAACATAGAATGGGGTTCGGGGTAGCTGTGCCTCCATCGTGAGGGCAGCCTGATGCCGGCGGAGCCGCCGGTTCCAGTAAGTCCCCTGCTTTGAAGCCCGAACCGCGAAAGTGGAGCAAAACCTCCCGCGAAACATTTCGACCCGAATGGGCGTATGTAGGGTAGAGGCAGTTGGACTGACATCTGTGTTTCCCCGTGGGATTGACTGATCGTGGGTCTATTGAAACTAAAATACACGACGGGAGTTCGGAATACGGCCGAGTGGTAGCTCGAAGGGGAATCGAATGAAGACGTGGCATAAAGTAGCAATTGGCGCGGGCGCTGTCGTGGTGCTCGGGGGAA
>Ga0137398_10000841_pt1 | contig 11753 bp, 7 predicted proteins | sample czorhiz216metaG_FD_106659 | JGI IMG/M metagenome (GOLD analysis project Ga0137398, IMG submission 106659) | Vadose zone soil microbial communities from Angelo Coast Range Reserve, California, USA - czorhiz2.16 metaG | ecosystem: Environmental > Terrestrial > Soil > Vadose zone | place: USA...
TCGACATGGACCGCAGGGCCATGTCGCGGGCGTCCGGCGTGATGACAGCAGCCCACACGATGGGGCCGCTCACGCTGTACCTTGCTGGACGATCGACGGAGGCTCTGACATTCGCCGCTGTGGCTGCGGATTCCGCAAAGTCTTCTCGCGACACCACGTCCATCATGTACTCCCTCACACACCTCGGCTTGAACCTAACTGCCGCGGGACGCTACGACGAAGCAACAAAGACGTTCCACGAAGCTCGCAGCTTTGGCCGAAAGTATGGCGCTATCCCGATGCTCGCTCGTGCCACGGCGATGGCGGCTGGACTCCACTTGACCTTGTTTGACTTCGAAGACGCAGAGGCGCTTCAGTCGGAAGCGTGCGAATTGGCCCGTGGCGTGGGTTTTGTCCCCCCAATCGTGAGCGCCGGAATTGACTCACTGTTGACGTTTGCCCGGCTTCACGAGCCCGGGCGAGCCGAACGACTGCTGGACGAGACTGCCGCTGCCGCAGCGAGCACCGCCGGCTGGCACCAGTGGCTCTGGCAGCTCCGTCTAACTCAGGCCAGGGCCGAGCTGGCCCTGGCGCGAGGCGCCGTCGACGAGGCCGTCGCCACGGCAACCGACAGCATCGAGCAGAGTCGCGCGCGACGGCGGCCGAAGTACGAGACGCTCGGCCTGATCACTAGGGCTCGTGGTCTGCATGCGCTCGCGCGAACTCGCGACGCTATCGCCGACGCCAAGACTGCTGTGAGCGTCGCGGACAAGACGGGCGATCCGGCGCTCCTGCTACTTGCGCTCGATGCGCTGATCGAGCTCGACGGCACCGACGAATTGGCAACCCGAGCGCGTGCTGTGACCAACCATATCTACGATAGCCTGCCCGACGAGGTGATGCGGCGGTGCTTCACGGAGTCGGAGGTCGCGCGACGCATTCGAGCACCTCATTAACCGGCATCCTGGCGCCTGAAGGTCTACCTAGCGCAGCTTCCCGGAGCTCGGAAGGGTGGTGGAGCTTCCCGAGGTCGGCGGACTGCATCACCGATATGCACGCCGGGCGGCCTAGCGTGCCCGGCTCTGTGCTTTCCTACATCTAAACTTGGCGGAGAACTTCGCTTTGTGGCGCGGCGACCGAACTCCTCGCGCCGGTGTCAAACAACATCGCACACGCAAAGGTCGCTCTGACTTCTTCGCTTCCGTCTCGCAGCAGCTTTTGACGACTCCGACGGAATTATTGGTAGGGACAGCCAGACAGGCGTCTGCGCGCTCAGACCACCAAACGCAAACACAACACAGACAGCAAAGATCAAAGGCTTCATCACAATCCCCCCAGAGGATTCAGCAAGACGAACCTCTCGTCCCAAGATAGGTCCGGAGCAACGCCCATGCTGTTAGAGGTGTCAGTCCCCTCGAAGCCGACGCGTTACCGATCGGTTTGAGTCGAGAGGCTCTGATCTGAGTCGCTCGGCCAGATCATCACAAAACTTGGAGAAAATATCTATTGTCGTCTACAATCCGTAATGCCAAACGCAGTTCAATTCGTGTAATCCCGAACAAACCGATTGTTACAGTGGAGGTATCAATGATTCGACGTTTCCTCGCCGTCGCCCTTTTCGTTTTGGCAACAGGTTCAAGCCAAGCTCAGCCTTCCTTGCCTTCCAGCTTTCAAGCAAAGACGATACATAGCCCGGAAGGGGCAGACATTTTTGTGCGTTGGGGAGGAAGCGGTCCCATAGTGGTACTCATCCATGGGTACGCAGAAAATAGTGATTCGTGGGCTCCTCTGGCCGCAGATCTCATGAAGGACCATACGGTAGTGGTGCCGGATCTCCGTGGCATTGGGCGCTCCTCCAAGCCTGCCGACGGCTACGAGAAGAAGACTCAGGCCAAGGATATGCGCGCCGTTGTGACCTCGTTGGGATACGACAAAACATTTGTTGTTGCTCACGACATCGGCAATATGGTGGCATACGCCTACGCCGCGATGTACCCCGACAAGGTTGCGAGGTTGGTTGTTATGGACGCACCGATCCCTGGGATTGATCCCTGGAATGAGATTCTCCAAAATCCCGGAGTTTGGCATTTCAACTTCCATGGACCTGATGCGGAACGGCTGGTGGCAGGCCGAGAGCGTATCTACTTGGACAGGATATGGAACGACTTTACCGGCGATCCTGGTCAACCCGACGAGGCTACCAGAAATTTCTTTACTGCTACGTACGCGCAACCAGGTGGAATGCGGGCTGGGTTCGCGCAGTTTGCCGCGTTCTCCCAAGATGCGAGGGACAATAAGATCTTCGAACAAACCAAGCTGACTATGCCTGTGATGGCGGTAGGCGGAGAGAAGTCCTTCGGTTCTCTCCAGGCTGTGATCATGCGTCATGTAGCGACCAACGTGCGGGAGGAAGTCGTCGCAGGTTCAGGACATTGGCTCATGGAAGAACGACCGGCTTACACCGTGGCGGTGATTCGTAAATTTCTCGACGGCCCGCCCGTTGCTCATACAGTTGCACGCAGTGCTGGCGACTCGAACGAAGAGCGCTTTACCCCTGCGGAGTATAGGTTCCCGCAAGTAGGCAATCCGGGTACAGGAAGCTCTGGCATCGGCGGTATCGCTCCGAGTGATCTACTATTACTTCCCAGGCGAGCAACAAATCCGGCTGATTACGCTCTACGACAAGGACGAAGCTTCAGACCTTACCCCGAAAGAACGGCAAGCTTTGAAGAGTGCCATTGAAATTGAGCTTCAGGCTCGCCAGGCCGAGAAGCTTGCGAAGCAGAGGAAATCGCGGAGGTGAAGGCGATGAGCAAGAGAAAGATTTTCGACGAAACGATGGAAGGTGTTCGAGCGATGAAAAACCATCGCGAGGGCAAAATCACCCTGCGCACCTACAACGTTGAAGCTACCCCGCTGCCCAAGGTGGATTCGAAGCTGATTCGGGATACGCGTAAGAGGCTGCACTGTTCACGAGCCGTATTCGCTCGGAAGCTGCGCATTAACGAACGTACGCTTGAGAAGTGGGAACAGGGCCGCGCAAAGCCCAATCCTCAGGCAGCAGCCCTGGTCTTGTTAGTTCGCAAGTATCCCGACACGCTCGAACGATTGGAACGGGTTGCCGTAGGGAGATAATGGATCAAGTGTGTGTGGCAACGATGCCTGAACTGCATTGACGCCAGGTGTGTGGGCACTTAGATCGATTCGTCGGCGTCCAAACCATAGTGAAACTGATTCAGCGACTATTGCTTTTCGCCATCGTCCTCGCCGTGCTGCCAGGTTGCACATTCTGCATCTATTCATACCGATTGAAACGCAGTGCGCACGCTGTTGTCCGTGTCGCATATGAGCTTTCACAAAAGGGGCGGGCTCCAACACTTCAGGACGTTCGGCAGCGATTTGGTGGCGCATTGGAGCAGCCTGATCCATGTAGGGCTTATGGTTGCGGATATCAGATCATGCTGTACAACCGAGTGCTGGCGACCGTTCATCTCCCATACGTGGTTCTCAGATCGTACTTCTGGGCGAGAAATGGCGTCATTGACGACAACAGACTGGAGTTCTGGACGGTGGGCAGCCAAGGTGTCATGGTTTTGTCCTACGCTGAAGTCAAGTACTGTGACCGATGCGATTCAGTCGTGATTGTGCCAGGGCAAGGCTGGTCACCATTGAGTACGACTGGGTCGGTAGAGATCGGCTCCGCTTCCAGCGCGAATATAAAGAGCATTGCTCTCGCATTGGGCACCGGGTGCCTAACGAGGCTGGGCGGATGCACCAACATTGCCGAGCTTTTCCCAAAGGTCTGGCAGCAAACCTCGTCCCGAACGATCAGTTGCCGAATTCCCACCCATGAGGGCGTCATCGACAAACCGTCAGATCAGCCTTAGAGCGGGTGAAGTCCCTCGGCCTCGTACAGGATTGCCGCTAACACGCAAACGCAACTGGACGATTAGTTGGCAACCCGGAAGCGGTGTTCTGCGAAATGACGGATGAGACTTGCGGCCGGCTTGTCGCGCACCCAACATAATCGCCGTACTCGATTTGCCCGGCCGGCACTTCGCCGCAGGGTCGGCTCAGTCTCAACTCCACAGCCATGCTCAAAATGCCTCAGGAAGCTCGACCACAAAAACTGTCTCAAGACAGGGGTTCACTCCATCGCCGCGCCACTCGGGATTCCCTCGTTGCGGACTTGGGACGTTTTTGGCTTGGGACGCAAAGGGGAGGATCGCAACGAGGCCGCCGAGTTCGGCATCGCTGCAAGCTGGGTCTTCGAATGCCTGCGTGGCAGGAATAGCTGCGGCAGGCTGAGGCCCCGGCTTTATTTGACCGGGGGGACGACCTGGGCGGTCGCACGCGCGCTCTCTTTCTCTCGCGTGCCACGGGTCATTTCACTTCAACTTTCACGCGCATCCAAGGATGGATGCAGCACTCAAAGAGATGTTCACCTTTCGACAGACCGGTGATCTGGGTGTGGCTGCCTTGAAGGATGCGCGTTTTGGCCACCGCGAGGTTCGAAAACCCGTCGGCACATTCGGGAACCGTGTTCTCCCCTGGTGCATTGAGTATCGGTAGAAAGCCGCCGCCGAACTGCGCCACCTCGGTGAAGGTGTGAGGCTCGCCGCCCTGGTCGACTACGTCAAGAATGGTTCCTTTCTTCATGTGGACGGTGTCAGGCTCGAAGTCCCAGCCCGGATCTGGAGTTCCAGCCTTTGCCTTTGCAAATAGATCGGTCAACTTCGTGAATGCTCCAAGCGTGACGTTCTTGCAGAAATCAGGCCCAAGCGCGGCGTTGAAGGTGGCCGGATCGCATTCGTCCAAGGCCACGACCTGTACAAGACTCGGCGGATCTTCTTCGGGCGTCCCTCCAGCGAACATCAAACCGCCAGCGAACACCAAACCGCCAGCGAGTAAACCGAACTTCGCTACAGTAGTCTTCATCATGGTTTTCCTTCCTTCTTGTTCAGGAATTCGCTCGGGAAAGCGCCGGCGGCTTGTGATGCGCATGGCCGTCGGTTAGTGAGTCTCGAGCGCAAAAACAGTGGCAACTCTCGTCGGGAAGGGCGAAAGTGTCAATCCTTGCCGCCCCTATCTGTTCCCAAAGTTTTCTCCATTCCTAACCTAATGAAAAGCAGGGACTTCGCCGCTCGCGCAGAGAAGACTCGCAGAGCAAGAATTGTGATACGCTTCCAGGAACTTCCAGAGGTTCCTATGTCCGCTCCGGCTCCAGCGGCGCGCGTACTGCGGTTCGATACTTTTGAACTGGATCTGCGCTCGGGCGAACTGCACAAACGCGGCGTCAAGCTGCGTCTGCAAGGTCAACCCTTACAGCTGCTTGCGATTTTGCTGCAATCTGCCGGCAATCTTGTGACTCGCGAGGAACTAAGCAGCCAGCTCTGGCCGGCCGATACCTTTGTAGACTTCGACCACAGCCTCCACAACGCAGTCGGGCGCATTCGCGAAGTGCTGGGTGATTCGGCGGAGATACCCCGGTACATCGAAACGCTGCCGCGCCGCGGATACAGGTTCATTGCTCCTGTAGAGGAAATTGAGGCTGAGGCGCCCGGGATTTCCGCAGGAAATGGCAACAAAGCACGTGTAGCAGTGGCCGTCGCACCGCCAACCATGCGGCGCGCGGCCTTAGTCGTCATCCTATGCTCTTGTGTTGCGATCGGCCTTGCCGTCTGGCTGGCCTGGCAGTACTCTTACGCTAAAAGCGCAGTTCCCTCCATCCGCTCCATTGCGGTTCTGCCGATGCAAAATCTTTCAGGTGACGCGGCACAAGAATACTTCGCGGATGGCATGACGGATGAGTTGATCACGGACCTTGCCAAGGTTGGCGGCCTGCGGGTGATCTCCCGAACTTCTGTGATGCGTTACAAAGGCACAAAGAAGGGTCTGCCGGAGATTGCACGAGAATTGAACGTGGACGGGATCGTCGAAGGATCGGTCATGCGGTCGGGTGAACGAGTGCGAATTACGGCCCAACTGCTCCATGCACCTACAGATAGGCACCTCTGGGCAGACTCGTATGAGCGTGATCTTGGCGATGTCCTCAGGTTACAGAATGAGGTGGCGCAAGCGATAGCGCGGCAAGTCCGCGCGCAGTTAACTCCACAGCAGCAGGCTCAGCTGCGCTCGGTCCGCCCGGTGAACCCAGAGGCATACGATAACTATCTTCGAGGGCGTTTTTACTGGACGACCGAGTTTACCAAGCCTGATTCGCTTAAGAAGGCGCAGCGCCACTTCGAAGAATCGATTCAAAAGGATCCAGACTTTGCTCTCGCTTACGCAGGGTTGGCGGACACTTATGTCTATTTGGCATTTTCTGGGCAGTTGTCTCGGGATCGTGCGTATCGATCTGCCAAGCAAGCCTTAGGCAAAGCCCTGGAGCTGGACGACACCATCGGCGAAGCTCACGATACCCTCGGCGTGCTAAATTGGCGATTTGACTGGGACTGGGATGCTGCCGAGCGAGAGTTCAACCGCGCTATTGCTCTGGCCCCGAGTTACAGCTGCGCGCATGAGGATCGCGCCATCTATCTCGGTTTTACTGGTCGACGCGCCGAGGCTCTGGCCGAGATCACGAAGATCAACCAATTGGACGCTGGTCCCAGCTCGGCTCTGGCCGAATCAGCGGCCTATTATGAGCTGCGGGATTACCCGAGTGTGATTGAAGCAAGCCGAAGAGGAGTGCTTTCGGACCCGAATGATTGGTCTCAACACTACTTTCTCGGCGTCGGCTACGAAGGTACGGGGAAACTTCTGGAAGCCATCTCTGAGTATCAGAAGGCGATTGAGATGTCGAATGGCAATCAGGATGCTACCGCGTCGCTGACGCACGCGTTTGCCGGGATCGGCAGAAGAGCCGAAGCGGAAAAGATCCTTCGTGGCTTAGAGCAAAAATCGAAGAGTGCCTACGTTTCGCCATATATCATCGCGACCGTGTACGCTGGGCTCGGCGAGAAGGACAAAGCGTTTGTGTTCTTAGAAAAAGCCTACCAGGAGAGATCCCTGGATATCTCTTGGCACCTCAAAGCGGACTTGCGGCTCGACAATCTCCGCTCTGACCCGCGCTTTCAAGACCTGGCGCGCCGCGTCGGCTACCCTCAATGATTGTGTTCGCAAGGGTTAATCCTCCTGTGATTATGTCGAATTTGAGTCGCGCCAGCTCTTCGCTTAAGTCGGCCAACCGAGAACTACTTGGAGCCCTTGAGAGGTGCTCGCAGAAGGCCAACCCTGGATCATCAGCAAGTCGCGTTGTGTTTACCTGAGACCTGGCAGGGTCAATCTGCGATAACGGGCAAGGTCAAGTGTCGATTGGTACCGAGAAACGCTAGGGTTGATCGAACCGATCAACTCCCAGATGGTCGGCATCGGAATGGGTGGCCACCAGAAACTGTCAGCACGGGTCGACCCAATGCTGTCTGCGGAGCCTGTCCTTTTCTCTGGGGACGAACTATTCGAAAGCCGAACGGACCATTTCCGAACGCCAGATTGAAACGTCTATAGTTCTGGCAGATCCGAAGCGGGGGGAACTCAACGTTGAAGCGTGACGCTTTCCTGCCCCGTTCTGATGGCGTGAGAATTCACTCTTCTACGTTCGACTTTCAAGCATCTCATTCTTGATGCGCTCGTTCGCGCGCGACGATTCGGGACGCGCCCAAGCCTGAACTTTGCACTAGCAATCATTCTTTGGCATTGCTCCAGGGTTAACTGTCTTTGGAACCAGAACAGAGCGCGGCGAGCGCCCACAGACTTAGGGTGAATGTGACTACGTGAAGGACGTCGTTGACCGCCGAGCCACGCGCAACGCTTAGAAAGATTTGCTGCAGTTCCACGGCATTGCCCCGCAGGAGCTTCCTCTTGTGGAGTTGCCTAAAGGCACGAAAGTCGTCGAAAGCAAGGAGAAGGAGAACAGAAGATGGTCGCCGAGTTAGCTCAGAAGTTTTCCAAGAAAAAGCCCAATGGCAAGGACATCGAAAAGATTTCGCAGGAGTTGCTGGGAGAGCTACAGCCCCAATTTGCCCTGGCAGCCGGCAACGCCGCCGGGGTCGGATGGAAAACAGGGGGACCGGGGGGTAGAGAATCCGTCGCCGCCCAAGTCGCCGCGATCCGAAGTGCCGCATGGGATCGTCTCGACGAGTCCGATCAGCGGCTGGTAAGTCTGCGCATCACCATGGCGCGCGAATGGATCTACATGTCCGCTAGTCATGGAGAAGCTTTTCGCGCACTGAGCGAAGAGACCATGGGTGTGTTGTCTCTGTCGCGACGCGCAGACTTGCTGAATGGAATCGAAGCAAGGAATTGGAGAAACGTCTGGGAGTCGGTCATGCTTCCCGATCTGTTCTTGCTGGGCGCCAGGTATCTCGATCGCTTTAAGACCGATTTGTGGACGTCGCCTGTGACCGCCGCTCTACGTTCCCTCGCGGTAGCCAACGATGGATCACGCCTAAATATTCTGGGCGCCATCCCCTATCATTCTTTAGGGTGTAGTCACCCTCACCTAGTTGCGGACGCCCCATACGAGGAATATGAGCGGCGGATGCTCCCGCAGGAACTCGCCGAGCGTTCCGCAGAATTCAAACTCTTTCTAGCGTTCCAGGCTGACAGCCTTGGCGTCGAGCCGTCCCTTCTCTCCGATGTTGCGGAAACGCTGACGTCAAAAGTGTTCAGGAGCGCTCAAATGATGGATTCCAAAGACTGGCGGTCGCCGTTGGCGGGTTTTGCCACCATTATGCCGAAAGACATAAAACAGGCGCTCGAGCAATGAAGAAATCGGTTGGTCTAGAACGATTTGCCAGCCTATTTGTGGTTCTCTGGATCGTTCTTGGAGCGTATCGCCAAGAACCCGCTACCATCATCAAGGTGCAGGTCCGCTTAGTCGAGGTCTACGCCAGCATCCACGATCAAAAAGGCCACTTCGTCGATGGACTGAGTCGCGAAAACTTCCAGGTCTTGGAAGACGGAAAGCCTCAACAGATTGCCGCCTTTGATTCCACGTCTCAAAGTCTTTCTTGCGCCATTCTGCTTGACACGACCGGTAGCATGATGGAGGTACTTCCCCGGGTCAAGAATTCGATTGTTAGACTAATCGACGAGCTAGGTCCTCAAGATTCGGTCGCCATTTACACCTTTGATCAGCGGTTGGTCATCCGTCAGGAATTCACTACCGACAAGAACGCTGCAAAGCGCGCCGCATTGCGAACGCGAGCCGAAGGTGCGACGGCCTTGTTCGACGCGCTCTCTGGAGCAGCACAGGAGCTTTCCCAGCGGTCAGGCAAGAAGGTCCTCATTTTGTTTACGGATGGTGATGACAATTCCAGCGCTTTGAATGCCAGCGCGGCCGTCGCCCGTGCAAAAAAGTCAGGAGTCCCTCTGTATACCATTGCGGAGGGAGAAGCGATGCACTCCAAAAACTTGAGAAAACTCCTCGATGATTTGAGCCAGCGGACCGGCGGCGCGGCATATGAGGTCAAGAAGCCGGGAGAGATTGAGCAGGTTTTTCACGAAATATCCGAAGATCTCCGGCACTTATACATGATCAGCTACCGGCCACCCCTGGGCACGAATGACAGAAAGTGGCGCAAAATTGAACTCCTCGTAAAGGGACCGAAGGACTACCGCGTCCGGGCCAAAGAAGGCTATTTTGTGGAATGAGCGAGCGACTTCAGGCATCTCCGGTGGGCCCACCGATTTCGCGCTCACTCAATTCCAAAGTGCCACTTGATGCCTTGGCTTTTTCGTATTTGAAATCGAAATTCCGTGGACCACACACAAGATGCAGCTGGCCTTGTTCTTTCGGATAAATCTTACCTCTCCACTAAATAAGCACAATGTCCGAGCCACGGCCCTGTGTTCCCGACCGCCTTCCGAGGCGGTCCGCCACCGCAAATGCTTGGCGTTATCGTCGGTTTGACTGAGCGGCTGTCTTTAGTCTGTCCCTGTAACCTATCGCCCGCCTTCCGCCCCGGCAAATCTCCCGGAACATTTCGCCTTCCCCCGACGTTATGTACTTCATGCCGGCCGGGTCGAGACCGGTGTGTGCCCGGACCCTCGAAAGGTGCTAACCGGAGAGTCCGCAGGCAGTCCAATCGAGGTGGGGGCCATGGACCAACTGGGCAAGGATATGCGCTTCGGGCTGCGAATGATCCGCAAAAGCCCCGGATTCGCCGCAGCGGCGATTTTGACCCTGGCGCTGGGCATCGGCGGCACCACGGCCATTTTCAGTTTTGTCGATGCCGTTCTCCTCAAGCCCCTGCCATTTCCCGGAGCGGACCAGATTCTCAATGTCTGGGAAAAGCCTCCGGGCGGCGAACGCAACGGCATCTCCACGCTCAATTTTCTCGATTGGAAGAATCAGAATACTGTCTTCACTGCCATGGCCGCTCAGTCCTGGGGCAGCGTTACGCTAACTGACGCCGATGTGCCCGTGGAACTCAGAAATGGCCGTGTCTCCGCGCCCTACTTCGAAATTTTTGGCGTCAAGCCCATGCTTGGCCGAACATTCGCCGCAGATCAAGATCAGCTCGGAAAGAATCAAGTTGTGATTCTAAGCCACCGCGTCTGGCAGAACCGCTTTGGCGAAGATTCCAACATTATTGGCCGCAGCATCCGCCTGAATGGCGAGCCCTATACGGTCATCGGCGTGATGCCTCCGGGAATGTACGATCGCGAATGGCAAGATGTCTGGACGCCCCTTGCGTTCAAGCCCTCACAGATGACCCGCGACTATCACTGGATGATTTCCTGGGCCCGTCTGAAACCCGGTGTCACGTTGCCGCAAGCTCGCGAACAGATGAAAGGCATCGCGGCACGGATTGAGCAGGCCTATCCCAAATCCAACAAGGGATGGAGCGTGACGGTTGACCGCTACGAAGATCGCATGGTCGATAAAGATCTTCGCCAGTCTCTCCTCGTGCTGCTCGCCGCCGTTGGTGCCGTCCTCCTCATTGGTTGCGTTAATCTTGCCAATCTCCTCCTCGTGCGTGGCGCTGGCCGCGAGCGCGAAGTCGCCGTGCGCTCCGCGTTGGGCGCCGGGCGTGCGCGCCTTGTCATGCAGTTCCTTACCGAGAGTGTCTTGCTCGCCGGAATCGGTGGTGCCGTAGGCGTAGCCCTCGGTTGGGCATTGATGCTCGGCCTGAAGGCGTGGATACCGCCGTTGCTTCTGCCTGCCGAAGCCGACGTCTCGCTGAACAGCCAGGTGCTGCTGTTCGCCGTCGCAATCATAGTCACAGCGGGAATTTTGTTCGGCATCGCTCCGGCACTGCAAAGCATGAAGGCCGATCTGGTTGGCTCACTCAAAGAAGGTGGAAGAGGCGGCACCACCGGCATCAACCGCACCTACGTCAGAAATGGCTTAGTCGTTGCGGAAATTGCGCTGGCCTTTATTTTGTTGTCGGGCGCCGCGTTGCTCATCCGCAGCTTTTACCGATTGCAGCAGGTCGATCCCGGATTCGATGCCGCCAACGTCATCACCATGCAGTTTCCCATGACCTCGCAGCAGTATCCCGACGGTCCGCACATCATCAACTATTTGGGCCAAGTCCTCGAGAAACTGCAATCACTGCCCGGCGTGCGCCAGGCCGCCACCACCGGCGCGCTTCCCCTGCAAGGCTGGCCCGACGGTATGCCGTTTCTCATCGAGGGCCAACCCTTTGTCGAGGTTGCCAAACGTCCCGCCGCCGGTTTCAAGCCCGTCAGTCCGTCGTATCTTGCCGCTATCGGAATGCGCTTAAAGAAGGGACGCTGGCTGGCGGAAACCGATACCGCAGGAA
>Ga0137398_10000842_pt1 | contig 11752 bp, 9 predicted proteins | sample czorhiz216metaG_FD_106659 | JGI IMG/M metagenome (GOLD analysis project Ga0137398, IMG submission 106659) | Vadose zone soil microbial communities from Angelo Coast Range Reserve, California, USA - czorhiz2.16 metaG | ecosystem: Environmental > Terrestrial > Soil > Vadose zone | place: USA...
CTAATGCCTGCTTGCTTTTCGATGCTTCTCAGCGTGCCAATCGGTATATCTCGAACAGGATGTGGCACAGTGACCCGTCCTGGCTTCACCGGATGCTTGAACTGCTTGTGGCTTCCAACATGCGCAACCTCATACCAGCCGTCCTGCTTCAAGCGCTGTATGACTTCTCGGCTGGACACAAGACACGATACACACTTTCTACACACTTGTCAAGTAGGGATTTACAGAATCTCAGCAGCTATCCTCGACCGGCGCGATGGATTCACTTTCGCGGCAACTGCGAGTGGCCCACAGCAGCCGCCGGCACGGCTGGCTGCATTTTTTCCAATAGGCTGCGCACCGGTACCCTGACAGATCCAATCTGATGCGTTAAGGAATCGCTGACCACGACCCGCAGGAATTTTGTCGCGGAGGCCAAGGATAGTCGATGCGCGATATGAAAGCCGTTGTGCTGAAGATCTTCCAGGCGCGACTCCTCGAAAGCGAGATCGATGTGTCTTTGTTCAAGGGAGAGTTCCTTCCCCTGAGCGTCGCGCTGTAGGCACAATAGTTCGAGGCCGCCCTTCCATGAGCCATCCTCTCCCTGTAGCAAAACCTCACGCCAAGGGATACTCAAGATCAGGGTGATCACGGGGTTATTTCTGGATTCAGGTGCTTCGACGGCGACGCGAAAACCAAGTCCTGTTGCGTCGACAGGATCCCAAAGAGTCGCCAGCAGGCCGGCCTCGCGGGCTACAAGGTTATCGACCGTATCAGGTTTGGCATAGTAGCCGCGGCGACTGCGTACATGCGCACCGGGGTAGTTGACAAGGACCTTGATCGCGTGGAAAGAACCGTCCCATTTGCCGTGACTCGGATAAAAATCGAGCAGGTAGCTGGTCTGACCGTCCTCCGACGACTTGGCGAGGGCGCCGGCAATATCGTTGCTGTTATAAAAGGCCCGGCCCCCAGTTCTTTCGGCGAGTGTATCCATGGTGGCCATTTCGGCGGCTGTAATCGAACTTAGCGAACCAGGCTTGTCCGGACGAACGCTACGGATAGATGCATGGAAGCTGGAATAAGTCATCAATCCTCGGGCGTCCACGGGATAGATGGCGATGTTTGAGGAGGTAAGTGCGCGTGCGGCCCCCTCAATCAGCGGAGCAAAGGAGTGCGGTTCACTCTCGGATTCTATGCGCAGGTTGCCATCAAGAGCGACGGCAACAGGGAATCCGCCGGAAATCCAGATGAGGCTCTTGCGGCCTCGGACACCGGACAGGTGGTGAGCGATCTCATTGAGAGCTATCACGGTTTTCTCCACGCGGCGAATCATGTAATGTCTGTTCAAAGCAGCGTTCATATCGCGGGCGCGATCGAGGAATTCTTCATATCTTTGAGCTTCTTGACCAGAAAGCAAAAAATCTGGCGCTTCTTCGACGGAACCCCTCAGCTCACTAGATGTTGCCGCAGAAAAGAACTCCAGGGCCTTCAAAGAGAGGGATCGGTCCACCGTGAATTCTTGGAGAATACGCAGGTTGGGTTCTAAAGCGTAAACCGCTACTGGTGTGGGCGTGCTCAGGTTCTGCAGAAACTTCGTGGTTTGCAGCCGCGCGTAAGAAAGATCTTCCGATGCGGTATTCAGAGCATCCAGGAGAAGGACCACCGCGTTGGCGGGTGCGGGGCCGATCTCCTCGAATCGATTGGAAAAAACGTTCGGGGCGAGAGGTGGGGGAGGCGGGAAAGGACGTTGTTCCGCGATCTCGGAGAAGTGGGCGATGTGTTGGGGCACTCCCTGGTCTAGAACAGTAAAGTCTCCGAGCGCGAGACCACGGACCTGTTTGCCGTCTCCGTTATGAACCACCGCAGCAACTTGGACGAGCCGCGTTGTCACGCTCAGGGTGGTGCCCGGTGCCACCTGAGTAGCCTTTTGTGGTGTTGCATTTTGCGCGGAGGCACACCAACCTCCGATCAGGATGAGGAAGCCGGGGCCGAGGCGGTGCACTGCGGGGTAGGCCATCCTATCTATCCGCGAACGAGAGACGATTCTAACAGTCTTCCCGCATAGATTGTAGAGCGGCCAGAGTGGTCAGGCCGCACGCTGCCTCTTCGCGAGGGAAAGACTTGGGAAAGAACTCCGGTTGCCTAATGTCAATTAAGTCGCACAGAATCAACGGGCCGTGTGTCATTGTGAGTGCTCATAACCCGAAGGTCGTCAGTTCAAATCTGACCCCCGCAACCATTTCTAAAACTTGTCTCAGCACAGGTTTACTCGACGAGTGACGGGCGAATTGGAGCACCCAGTTTGTAGCCCAATTCGCCCAACTCAAGTCCCAACTCTCGCACCATGCGCGACGATAAGCCATGTCGAGCCGTAATTCCGCGGCGTGGAGGTCCATCAAGTTCTGCGAATGGCCCATCCATTGTTTGATCAGGTTCTCCGGGACGCCTGCGCGGCGAAGCACCGCAAAGCGAAAGCGCCGAAAGGCGTGGAATCCCCCTCGCTTCCCTGCTCCTGTCGCTTCCCTGCTCCTTGCAACCTGCCCTTTTCGGAACTATCCTCAAGTGGCAGACACGGCTACATAAGGTTGGGTAAACTTCAAACCCGTATCGGTCAAGTGCCCGGTCAGGTTTTGCGTCGGAATCCAACTGGGTTTCCCTGAGTGCTCGCAGTCTTCCTCGAAAATTTGCTGCATCGACGCACTTTCTCATTTTCTGCGCAATAGGACAGCCCATTCTTTCGAACTAGGTGGAGCAGGCGAGGTCCAGGATGACCCGGACGCGTCGGCGGCGCGGAAACGTTCGCCGGTGAGAGGATTAAACCATTCGACGGAGTAGCTCCCCGGCTGGAGTTGCAATGTGAAGCGACCCCCATTTGGAACATAGACGGCGTAGATCTGACCTGGATCTGCCAAGCAGTAATTCCCGTGATCCACGAACGCGTCGTGGGGATTGGTTTTCCACCATTCAAAGCTGGTCATAAAATCGACCAGGTGACCGTAGCCGAGAAACATCGTCATAGAGTCGTCACCGCGGCCATTGACCCACCCGCCACCAGTATCTGGCCAAACGTTGGTGCCGCGCCGAGCAGATTCTCCGGCAGTCTGATAGCCACCGGCCATGCCGATATCCCACGCAACGCGACGCAGTGAGTCGGCAGATTCCTGGCCGGGAATCGCCCAGAGTGGGTAGTGATCTTCGTAGCCGTATTCCTCGTTCGTTTGCGGAATGATACGACCAGCCTGTTCCTGAAGCTTGCGTGACTCAAGCGTCAGTGTGTGTTGATTGCGAGACCATTCTTGATAAGAAGTGAAACCGAACCAAGGGGAAGACCGATCCTGGTGAACGGACTTGCCGTCCACGACAACGTCGACAGGGTGGCTAGTGGCGAGGTGATGATAAGGATCGAGCTCGACGAGAAATGTGCCGGTGTCGTGGGTCCAGGCATCGTCGCGGAAGCGTTCCAGGTCGTCGCCCATGTCCCAAGTGACGTTGGAGAATGCGGCGAAACGCGCCACGGCGTATCGCAGAAAGCGGCGCTCGTCTTCGCTGCCCGCGACGAGGTGAATGCGAGAATCGTTCATGTCTAAAACGACCGAAATAATGACGTCGCGATCTCTGGCAAAGCGAAGCATGGATTCAAATCGCTGCCAGTGATCAAGGTTGAATCGGGAGTAATCGAATCCGGGGTGCAAGAAGTCGTGAGTATCTTTCGCAGGCCACGCAGCGAGATCCATGGTGAAGTTGTCTCCCTGCATGATAGGTTCGCCGTAGTAGACATTGGTGCGGCCGGCGAGAGTAACACGAAGACGGTTGACCTTGAGCCGATGGAGCCGTTCGATGGAATACTGCACGATGCGATCGTCTCTCCATCCGAGCAGCCAGTAAGCAGTGGTGCCGTTGAAGAAGTAATGCTCGCCCGTACCTTCCCAAATGAAGTGCCACGGGTATTGTGGATCGATACGAATCGGGCCGCGGCGATGTGAGGGTGTAGCTCGAAACTCACCACGAAAAGTCTTTGTGAAAACGTCTTGTGCATAAACGAGGTTGAACTTGTAGGTGCCTGGTTTGGAAGGCATGAAACGAATACGGAAGATTGCACCGTCCGTAGAATCACAGAAACCGGAAACGTGAAAGGCTTCGTGGGAGGACCCAAGAGAAAAGTCACCGTCTAGAGTGGCGGCTGTGAAAGGATTCGCGGCGTCGGGAGATGAAATAGTGGCTGACAGCTCGAGAATGTCATAAACCTCGACTGAATTCGGCGGCATGGAGAAAGAAACGTCTCTAGGTGTCGCGACTAAGTTGGAGGGCGAGAAAACGATCGTATTCAACAGTCCAGTGGCGAGCAGTAAGAATCTCATGAACGGCCCCTGCGAGTAAGTTGGTGGCCTCCGGCCAAGTGTAACGCCGGTGGAAGGAAAAGGAAATTTTTTGACGCAACCCCCTTGTGGGACCGGCTGGAGATCGTAGAACCGAAATCTAAAGAAGCGTGCATCTCGACTGTGGAAGACCGTGTTCTCAACTGCCGGCAAGTCGGAGGCCATCTGCTACTAAAGGCGGCTTAACGGACTTCTGCTTTTCTTGAGGCGGTCTACTTGTCCGGTTTCCGCAGTCAATCAGCCTGTCATCACAGTAGATGGAAAGCAAACAAAGGGGCGGCTCCACGAAGCGCGTGATGGCCGTGTGGTCTTCTTCACCCGTAACGACGCCGACAGGCCCGAAACATATGACCTGGTGTTCACAGATGGTGGGAATGCGTATGTTATGAGCTGCGGCACCTGGACAGCGCCGCATTTGCCTGTGTTCCCGGAGACGTCAACCACCGTGCTTCTTCAAGGGATCGGCTGGGCACAACTCAACAAGAGGACCAAACTCAGTTGCCTTCACCCCAATCGACGGCAAGAGGCTTGAGGCCCGCTGGTAGAGGCTGTCGGTGGACATCTGCCAAAGCGGCGGCACCTCGCCGGCCTTCTCATGGAAGGCGCTGACACCTGGAATCGCGTGCGGTATATGATTCTGGTCATGTTCTGCCCCGAATGCCGAACCTGTCCATGGGGAATTACTGAATTGAGCCACAATTAGGTGTTTTTTCGAATCCCCACAAAAAAGCCCGCAAGAAAATACCCGACACGCCTAAGTCTAGCGATTGACGAGTGTTTCAAAACACTGTTGCCCTTGCCTTCGGACCTTGCAAAAGTGTATACGCTCGTGTATATATATCTAGAGAGACAAATCATGGCCATCGCTCGCGTATTCAAATCCGGGAACAGCCAAGCTGTGAGACTACCGAAATCCTTTCGCGTTAAAAGCCTCGAAGTCGAGATTTTCCGCCGAGGCGACGAGATCGTACTGCGAGAGAAGGCCGGCGGAATGGTTCGAGTATTGGATTTGCTGGCAGCACTTCCAGCGGACATGTTCGCAAAGAAACGCAAAGATCCGAAACCACAGCGCCGCAAAGGTCTCTAATGGGCACGCGCTATTTGCTCGACACGAATATCTGCATTTATCTGCGTCAGAACCGGCCACCAGAAGTCACTGAACGATTCCGGCATATGCAGTATGGCGAAGCCGTGGTATCCGTAATTACATACGGCGAGCTGCTCTATGGTGCGGAGCGAAGCCAGCGACGTACTCGCGCGCTGGAATCTGTGACGAGACTCGTCTCACTGCTGCCTGTACTTCCCATGCCTTGGGAAGCTGCGGCCACCTACGGCGAGATTCGGGCAGCGCTTGAGATGCAAGGTCAGTTGATCGGTGGCAACGATCTCTGGATTGCTGCTCACGCCAAAGCCGCAGGGCTCATTCTTGTGTCCAATAATGAGCGCGAGTTCAAGCGCATCTCCGGCCTCAAGGTCCAGAATTGGGCCAGCCGCCATTCGTGAAGCGCAGATTCAATCGGCTGTCAGGAGTCAGTCGCAGGTCCATTTGGGAAGGATTTGGGAAAGGACTCCATTCTCTGAATCCAAAGCTAAGTCGCACAGAATCAACGGGTCTGGTACGTGCTCATAACCCGAAGGTCGTCAGTTCAAATCTGACCCCCGCAACCAATTAGCTGTTGAGCAGCAAGGGCTGCCGATACTCCAGTCGGAGGCCCTTTTTGCTGCCGCACGCGAATTGTGCGTGTTTGTCCGTGTTTTTGAAAATCACGAAAAAAGCCAGGAATTTCTCTCCGGCCCGCCTCGCCCAAAGATTTTGGTTGCTTCCTTCGTTCCTTAGGGCCTGCTCAGCAATCACAATCCATTCCTGAAGTGAACTCCTCTTCTCTCTCTCTGAGTCATTGGTGCCTTCTGCGCAGGCCATCGCTTGTCGATTCTTGCCAGAAGCTGTTGCATAACCCAAGACAAGTGTTTGAAAGAATTGTGCGAAGGCACAACCTCTGCCATATCCCCTTGACACTGCTCCACTTTAGTTGGATTGTTAGCGCAGCAAATACCCACGACAGATGATTCCACGGAGGTTCAGCTCATGAGAGTGGCTTGCTCATTGATTCTCTCCTCATCACTTCTTTCCCCAAGTGCGGCGCTACCCTTGACGCAGACAACGCAAGATAAGAATGCCAAGCAGGCCGCTCAAGAGCCTCAATCGGTGGCTCCAGTAGTCAAGCAACCTCTGGCATTTGGTTTAGAGGATTCAACTCCGGTCAAGCTCCGCATAAATAGGAACATTTCGTCCGCTGATGCTCAGGTCAATGAAACTGTTGATTTCGAAGTTCTTGAGGAAGTTAAGGTCCACGATGTCGTTGTGATTCCGCGTGGAGGAACGGCTTGGGCAACGGTAACTGAGGCCCAACCTAAGAGAAGAATGGGACGCGCAGGCAAGCTCAACATCAACATTGACAATGTGCGTCTTGCTTCTGGCGAGAAAGTGGCTTTGCGGGCGGTCAAAGATGTGAAAGGCGGCGGCCATCAGGGCGCAATAACAGGGGCAATTGTAGCGACAAGCATTGTCTTTTTTCCGGCAGCTCCTCTTTTTCTTCTCGTGCATGGGAAAGACATCACCATTCCAAAAGGCACCGAGATCACCGCCTACATCAATGGGGATGTTCCGCTTGACCCGAAGAAGTTTGTGACGCAGACGGCTATCAGCACGGAACCAGGTGCCTCGACCGTTCAGCCAACCGCCGATGCACCCGCAACGCAAAATGGGAAGGGCTTGGACGCCGCGCTCTCGACAGTGGACATCAAATCGACTCCTGACGGAGCCGAGATCACAGTGGACGACAAGTTCATGGGCAGCACTCCCTCGTCACTGCGACTTGCAGTGGGCGACCACAAGATCAAGCTTGGAAAATCAGGCTTCAAAACCTGGGAAAGAACCATGACCGTGAGTGCAGGAGCAACAGCCACGGTGGATGCCACGCTCGAAAAACAGGAGTAACGCTTGGTTGACGGACGGAGCGCTGCGGGTTAGGGGATTCCATGCGTTGGCTATCTATTCTTGCACGGCTTGTTGTCTGGTTTGTTATCTCGCCTGGTAGCGACGGGCAAAAGTGCTGCTCATCCTGCTGGTCAGTAGGAACGGCGACCTTGTTACTCGCGAAGAGATCGTTGAAAAACTCTGGGGCAAGGATGTTTTCATTGAGACCGAACATGGTATCAACACCGCCGTTCGAAAACTCAGGCAAGCCCTTGGCGACGATCCAGAATACCCGCGCTTCGTTAAGACCTTAGTTGGGAGGGGTTACCGCTTCAGCGCGACGATAACTTCGCCACCCGAGCAGACGGAGGCCCTGCCTCTAAAGGATCAGGAAAATGTCCCAGCTGCAGTGTCAGGATTCCTTAAACACAAGCGTTGGTTCTGGCGAGCCGCAATCGCGCTCGTACTCGTGCTGGGCCTTCTTCTTGCCGCTAACGTCGCGGGATTCCGCGACCGGCTGACAAGCAAGAATACGCAGATTCATCGGACTCCCTGAGAATACCTGCGTGTCACGCTTGAGGTCGGCAGTGGGTATATACTCATGACCATGGGATCTCGGGTGTCTCGAATAATTGTCACGGTTGTTCTGCTGACGTGCCTTATTTGTCCGCTCGTTGAGATGTTCGACAACTGGGATCACACGATTCAAACGGGAAACGATACGGAGTACGGTTTGGTTATTCTTGCATTGTGCGTGGGAGTGGCGTATTCGTTTGCGCGCTTCGTCGTCAAATCCGCGCTGCTTCGTTTTGTTGCAAAGGGTGCATTCGCCTCCCACGCCCTGAAATCTTTCTTTTCCACGCCATGCAGTTTCACTTTGCTGCCTTTTGATGCGACGAGTCCCCCTCCCCTCCCACTGCGTATCTAGAAGTCTGCGACAGCAGATCCCAAGAAGCGTTCAGGAGTAACTCCGTCCGTTGACGGCGCCGTGATGGGCCGTCCTTGCAGCTCAACCAAGACATATTTCTTTGTTCTTCACAATTCATTGGACTGGGTGACTCAAGATGATTTTGGCTTGCCGTTCGTTTTCCGTGCGTCATGTTGCTATCGGGATCGCCGTATCGTTCGCCTTGTTGTTTTGCGCGGCCGACACTGCCGCTCAAGCGTCGCGAGTTGGAGCAACTCTTGAGGGCATTGTGCGCGACACCAGTGGCGCTGTCATTCCCAACTCGAAAGTTACGCTGCGCAACCCTTTGACCAATCAGTCTCGAACTGTAACAACGGATGAACAGGGTTTCTTTCGAGCCGAGCAGCTTACTGTCGACACCTATGAAGTCCGAGTGGAACAGACAGGCTTTGCACCTTATCGGCAAGCAGGTGTTGGAGTGAGTCTCGGACAAACCGTTCATCTCGACATCGTGCTAGCTCCGGCGTCGGCGTCTGAACAAGTGACCGTTAACGCCCAGCCCTCGTTTGTGGATCCCTCTCAGTCGTCAGTCGTTTCCTCTGTAGATCAGGAAAAGATCGAAGAACTGCCCGTGCGGAGCCGAAATTACTTGGATTTCGTTCTACTTGCACCAGGCGTTTCGAGTTCACCGATAGCCTCCGGGGCGAGCGGTTCGACGCCACTTACTGGCAGTGGCTTCACTTTCGGTGGACTGAGATCGCGGAGCAACAATCTCTCCCTCGATGGCCTGGACAACAACGACGAGTACACTGGTTCGAGTCGTACGGAGCTTTCGCCGGAGATCGTGCAGGAATTTCAAGTGGTCAACAATGGCCTTTCAGCGGAGTCGGGCGGAGCTTCGGGAGGTTCGATAAATGTAATCACTCGTTCCGGGACAAATACAGTTCACGGCGACGCTTTTCTATTTGCGCAGGACGGCGCACTCAATGCGCGCGACCCGTTCGAAACGGAGTCCGGCAAGCCATCGTTTCGACGGTTTCGCACTGGCTTTGCTCTGGGCGGACCTGTCATCAAGGACAAAACGTTTTACTATTCCGCCGTCGAGCAAGAACACAACAGCGGGCAAATCGGCTCGGATATTGACCCTTCTGTGGCATCGACCATCAATGCCTTCCTCGCGACGGGAGCAGTTCCAGGGCTAGCAACGCGCCAGATCACGACAGCTTTCTCTCCGATTACGCGCGCGGAAACGGAAGCTGCGGGCAAGCTCGATCACCAGCTCACGAAAAATACTGCTCTGATGCTGCGCTACACCTTCACAAACAACAAGGAATCAGGCGATGCGTTCAACACCAACGGCCTCATAGACGCAAGTGCGCGCGGCAGCAGCTTCACGAGCGACAGCGCTCTCTCGGGATCGCTCACCACTGTCTTAGGCTCGGAAGCCGTTAGCGATTTGCGGTTTCAGGCCGCCACGCGCCATGCGACCCTGCGGACGAATGAGCCTTTCGGCCCGGAGATTGACATCGCTGGACTGGTCACATTCAGGCGGCCCTATGCGGGAAACAGCAAACGTCGAGAAAACCATTATCAAGCCAGCTATACATACTCTCGCACGCGAGGAAAACGTCTTTGGAAGGTCGGCGGAATGGTGAATCGCGTCAGGCTGCGAGCTGAAGTACCGGATGGATTCGAGGGCGTATATCTCTTTGGTTCTCTCAGAGATTTTTTCACACGAAATCCTAATCAGTTTCGGCAGGGGTTCGGGAATTCGAACGTGGATTTCCCGGTGACGAGTATCGGCGGATTCGTGCAGGATCATTGGTCCCTCACCCACCAACTCACCGTTGATCTGGGTATACGTTACGATTTCGAGCGTCTGCCTGCCGGGTTCAATCAGGACACGAATAATGTCAGCCCGCGAATTGGTCTCGCTTGGAGTCCCTCTCCTAAATGGGTTTTTCGTGCGGGGTATGGAGTTTTCTTCGACCGCTATGTTCTCGCCAATTTGGCGCGGGCCATCGAGAAAAACGGTTCTTACGCATTCGAGCAAGTTGCAGATGGAAATGCAGCAGCCAGCTTTTTCGCGGCAGTACAGGGCGGTCCACTCGTTGCGCCCGCATCCGGGATTGCTCCTTCCATTTATAGTCCAGACCCGCAGATGGCAACTTCCTACAGCCAGCAAGCCAGCGCCGGTGCGGAATACTTGCTTGCGAAGAATCTAACGGCTCGGGCCGATTATTTGTTCGCCAACGGCGTCAAACTCCCGCGAACGCTTAACATCAATCTATCGCCTCCTATTGTCCTCACGCTTGCTAACGCCGTTAGCCTTGGTATCTCAAATCCAACCCCACAGCAGATTGGGCGAGAAGTCTTTTCACCCGGGCGGCTCAACCCTCAGTTTAGCGACATTTATCAGCTCCAGAATTCTGCGAGTTCGACCTATAACGGCGTTTCACTCACGCTCAACCGGAGGATGAGCGATGAGCTGGCGTTTTCGGCGAGCTACACTCTTTCGAAGACATTCGACGATGCTTCAGACTTCGACGAGCAACCACAAAGTCCTTTCGATCTTCGCGCGGAGAATGCAGTGTCCCGCCAGCGTCAGCAGCAACGCTTTGTTTTCAACGCGCTGTGGGAGTTGCCTATCGGTGACGAAGAGGAGAAGAGCGGGAAGTCAGAAGAAAACACCGGATGGCTCACGCAGGCGTTCAGTCATATTGAAGTCGCACCGATTCTGACGCTAGAGAGTGGCAGGCCCCTGAACGGGTTGACGGGCGTTGACTCGAATCAGAGTCATGCCTTTCCCCTCTCGGCCAGGCCACTGGGCCTCGGCAGAAATTCTCTGAACACATCCGCAGTGGCAACGATGGACTTTCGCATTCTGAAGTACTTCCCGTTCGGCGGAGTGAAACGCCTCGACGTAGTGGCGGAATTCTTCAACTTGTTCAACAGCGCGAACGTCTCCCAAATCAATCCCGTGTTCGGCTCAGGTTTGACTCCGCTACCCGGATTTAGGCAACCGATTGCCGGAACCGGCGCTCGCCAAATCCAGTTTTCTTTAGATTTTGAGTTCTGACGGTAAATCCGGATGAGCAGCCTCTGGATCAGTAACGGGACGTCGGCGTATCGATACTAACGAGCTTGGGAGATTTTCGGATTCAAGATCAAACAGGCTTCCGGGTTTCCCAGACTCGGAAAAGACACCCTCTGCATGTTGACAATAGAACGACCATTCTATATAGTACGATTGTTCTATGAAGAATCCTGCGCCATCAGTTCTTTATCAACGGGCAAGAGCCACCAGAACGCGCGCGGAAATACTCGCTGTCGCCGTGGACCTTGCTTCTGCAGAAGGGTTGGAAGGCCTGACGATTGGACGGCTCGCGACCGCTTCGCATATGAGCAAAACCGGGATCTTCGCGCACTTCGGATCCAAAGAGCAGTTGCAGCTCGCTACGGTGGGCGCCGCGAAGCAAATCTTCCTGGAGCAGGTCGTTAAGCCCGGGCTGA
>Ga0137398_10000846_pt1 | contig 11727 bp, 8 predicted proteins | sample czorhiz216metaG_FD_106659 | JGI IMG/M metagenome (GOLD analysis project Ga0137398, IMG submission 106659) | Vadose zone soil microbial communities from Angelo Coast Range Reserve, California, USA - czorhiz2.16 metaG | ecosystem: Environmental > Terrestrial > Soil > Vadose zone | place: USA...
CCCTGCGACGTGGCTCACGCATTCATAGCCCAGGGCGCGCATGTCGATCCCGTTCCAGAGCGGCTCCCCGGCTCCGAGCATCACGGGCCGGATGGCGAGATGCATCTCGTCGATCAACCCGGCGCGCAGGTACTGCCGAATCGTGGAGACGCCGCCCCCCAGGCGGACGTCGCGGCCGTTGGCCGAGGCCATCGCCTGCTCCCGAGCGGCGTGGATCCCCTCGGTCACGAACCGGAACTCCGTGCCCCCGTCCATGGGGATGGGGGCCCGCGGATGATGCGTCAGCACGAAGACCGGCGTGTGATACGGCGGCTCGTCCCCCCACCAGCCTTTCCATCGATCGTCCGGCCACGGGCCGCGGACCGGACCGAACATGTTGCGTCCCAGGATCCAGGCGCCGATTCCGGCCATGCCCTGCTCTGCGATGCCGTTGTCGACGCCTGTCTCTCCACCGTCGAGCCCGTGCATCGCGCGCCAGGCCCGCGTCTTGAAGTACCATTCGAACAGCTCGGGACCCCGGACGCCGAGCGGGTTCTCGAGATCCTGGCTCGTCCCGGCGCCGAAGCCGTCGATGGAGACCGCGAAGCTCTGGACGCGGAGCGTGGCCATGACGCCTACGCCTTCCGGGGCGGCTTCGAGGGCCGGATCTCCACGGCGCTCGCGAGGGTTCTCGGATCCTGCGTGACCAGGTCCAGCACGATCCGCGCGATGTCCACCGGTTGGATCTTCCACGCGTCCTCGGGGCCCGGCGTGTGGTCGTTGAAATGGGTGGCCACGCTTCCCGGCATGAGGTAGGTCACCTTGATGCCGTCGTGCCGGATCTCCTGCATCAGGGCCTCGCTCATGCCGTTCAGCCCGAACTTGGACGCGTTGTAAGCGGTCGCGGAGGGAAAGGCGTTCCGGCCCGCCAGGCTGGAGACGTTCACGATGTAGCCGCCGCCCCGCTTTCTCATGCGAGGGATCGCGGCGCGCGAGCAGAGGAAGACCCCGGTCAGGTTCGTCTCGATCACGCTGTTCCATTCCTCGAGCGACATCTCCTCGAGATTCCGGAACACCCCGACCCCCGCGTTGTTGATCAGGATGTCCACGCCGCCGAAGGCGTGCTCGGTCTCCTCGAAGAGGGCCGACACGTCTTCCTCCCGACGTACGTCGCAGCGGTAGGCCAGCACGCGCTTGGCGTGGGTCCGCGAGAGGTCCTTCCCCGCCGCGGCGACCTCGCGCTCGTCGCGGGCCGACACGGCCACGCGCGCGCCCGACTCCAATAGGACTTCGGCGATGGCGCGCCCGATCCCCTTGGTGCTGCCGGTCACGACCGCCGACTTGCCTTCCAGGCTTCCGCTCATAGAATCTCCTCCAACGCCTGTTTGAGCTCGGGGAGCTTCCCGGTGAAGAAATGGTCCGCCCCCTTCACGATCTTCACCGTGACGGGGCCGAGCCGCCTCCATGCCGAGGCCGCGGCCTCCAGGGCCTCTTGGGACCCGTACCGGTCGCGCTCACCCTGCACGATCGCGAGCGGCCAGGGCAGGCGGTCGAGAAAGTCGAACGCGTGGTTCTGGATCGGCAGGCCCAGCGCCAGGAACCGCTCGACCCCGGTGTCGGTGAGCGCCCACTGAAGCCCCACCCAGGAGCCGAAGGAGAATCCCGCGGCCCAGAGCGCGTTCCGTCCGGTCCGCTGCCTCGCGAACGCGGCGGCCGCGCCGAAATCCCCCACCTCCTCGTTCCAGCCCGAGTACTGCCCCTGGCTCCGGCCGACTCCGCGGAAGTTGAATCGCAGCGTGGGATGCCCGGCCGCGTCGAGCACCCGGTATACCGTGTGGACCACCTTGCTGTGCATCGAGCCGCCGTGCGCCGGATGCGGGTGGCCGATCACGGCCGCGGGCTTCCCCACGCCCGGATCGGACCAGAGCCCCTCGATCCTTCCGGCGGGGCCCGGAACATCCACCGCACCGACCGTGCGCGCCGCGGGGACGGAGGGTTCCATTGAATGAGTGTCTCCGCTATAATCCACCTGCTCAAGCACCAAATCCCGCGTTCCCGGAGGTACTTCGCGTGGCCATCCGTGTCGAAAAGGAAACCATGCACGGTCTGAACCGTGCCGAGCTTCTGGACATGTATCGCCTGATCTTGTTGTCGCGGAAGATGGACGACGAGGAGATCAAGCTCAAGAAGCAGAACCTCATCTTCTTCCAGATCTCGGGCGCGGGGCACGAAGCGGTGCTGGTGGCTGCCGGAAAGGCGCTGAAGAGCGGCTACGACTGGTTCTACCCCTATTACCGGGACCGGGCCCTGATGCTCACGCTCGGCATGACCCCGACCGAGATGCTCCTCCAGGCGGTGGCCGCGGCCACCGATCCCAACTCGGGCGGACGCCAGATGCCGGCGCACTGGGGATTGAAGCGCGCCAACGTGGTCTCCCAGTCCAGCCCCACCGGCACGCAATTCCTCCAGGCCGTGGGTTGCTCCGAGGGCGGCCGGTTCCTCTCGGTCCTGAACGACATCAAGGACCGCCCCGCGTTCCACGAGGACGAGGTGGTCTACGTCTCCTCGGGAGAGGGAACGACGAGCCAGGGTGAATTCTGGGAGGCGCTCACCACCGCCGCCACGAACAAGACCCCGGTGCTCTTCCTGATCACCGACAACCAGTACGCGATCTCGGTTCCCGTCGAGGTGCAGACGCCGGGGAGCGACATCGCGCGCTGCGTGAGCGCGATCCCGGGGCTGCGCATCATGAAGGTGGACGGCACGGATCCGGTCGCCTCCTACCAGATTATGACCGAGGCGGTCGCGCACCTGCGCGCGCGCCGCGGCCCCGTGATGGTGCACGCTTCCGTGGTGCGCCCCTACGGGCACTCCATGTCCGACGACGAGCTCTCCTACAAGCCGCCCGCCGAGCGCGAGGCGGAGGCGAAGCGCGACCCGCTCCATACCTTCCCCGCGTTCCTGATCCGGGAGGGCTTTGCCACCCCGGAGACGATCGAGGAGATCCAGAAGGACGTGCAGGAGACGATCGCGAGAGCGGAGGCGGAGGCGCTGCCGGCGCCGCAGCCCGCGCCCGAGACCGCGCTCCACCACGTGTACTCCTCGAGAGTGGACCCCACCTCGGCAGCGTTTCAGACCGAGCCCAAGTTCGAGGGCGGTCCCGAGACGATGGTCACGCTGATCAACCGGTGCATGCGCGACGAGATGGCGCGCGATCCGAGGGTGGTGGTGTTCGGCGAAGACGTGGCGGACGCGACGCGCGAGGCGGCGCTCAAGGAAGTCAGCGGCAAGGGCGGCGTGTTCAAGGTCACCCACGGGCTCCAGAAGCAGTTCGGCAAGGAGCGCGTGTTCAATTCCCCGCTGGCCGAGGCCAACATCATCGGGCGCGCGATCGGAATGGCGACCCGCGGGATCAAGCCGGTGGTGGAGATCCAGTTCTTTGACTTCATCTGGCCCGCGATGATGCAGATCCGAAACGAGATGGCGATGCTCCGCTGGCGCTCGAACGGGGACTTCTCCTGCCCGCTGGTCGTGCGCGTGCCGATCGGGGGATATCTCCAGGGCGGATCCATCTACCACAGCCAGAGCGGCGAGAGCATCTTCGCGCACAATCCGGGCCTTCGGATCGTCTACCCCGCGACCGCGGTGGACGCGAACGGGCTCCTGCGCACCGCCATCCGCTCCGACGATCCGGTCTTCTTCCTGGAGCACAAGCACATCTACCGCCAGCCCTTCGCCAAGGGCCAGTACCCCGGGCCCGAGTACATGATTCCCTTCGGGAAGGCGCGGGTCGCGCGCGAGGGGAAACACATCACGGTCGTGACCTGGGGCGCCACGGTGAACCGGGCCCTGCTGGCCGCGCAGCGCCTGGAGGGAAACGGGATCTCGGTCGAGGTGCTCGACATGCGCACCATCCTGCCCTTCGACATGGAGGCCGTCGCGCGCTCCGTGAAGAAGACCTCCCGGGTGCTGGTGCTCCACGAGGACGTGCGCACCGGCGGATGGGGCGGGGAGATCGCGGCCCGGATCGCCGAGGACCTCTTCGAATCCCTGGACGCCCCGGTGCGGCGGATCGGCGCCTTGGATACGCCGGTGGGCTACGCCCCGGCGCTGGAGGACGCGATCCTGCCGCAAGTCGACGGGATCGAGAGCGTGCTGCGGGAGCTGGCCGCGTACTAGCGAAGCCCCTGGCCGGCTCGACATGCCCTGGGGCATGTTCTTTCAGCTCGACGGCCCGACGACCTTCCCACCCTCCCGTCGAATCTTCCCCTCCGCCTCCAGCTTCTCCAGATGCGCCTCGAGCGTCCGCGCGGACCACTCCGGCGCCGCCCCCGGCGTGTCCTTGTAGACCTCGGCCCGCAGCGCCTCGAAAGCCATCGGACCTCCCTCGAGCGAACGCAGGATCCGCGACTCGCGCGCGCGCCGGTGCTCGAGGAGGGTCGCGAAGAGATGATCCACGCCGCGGCTCGGGGGCCCGTGCCCCGGCAGAAGGGCCGTGGCCCCGAGGGCCTGGATCCGCTCGAGCGACCGCAGATAGTCCCCCATGTTTCCGTCCGGCGGGTTGATGACCACGGTGCCCAGCGTCGAGACGAGATCCCCCGCGAGCAGGGTCCGCGAGCGCTCCTCGAAAAAGACGAAGTGGGAGCGCGCGTGTCCCGGCGAGGCGTGGGCGACGAGGCGGCGCGCGTGGGGACCCGGGAGATCGATGGAATCGCCCTCGTGGAGCTCGCGGTCCAGCTTCACCCGGTCCGAGATCGAGGCATCGCCCCAGACCGGGGCGCCGTAGCGCTCGCGGACTTGATCGGCGCCGAGAAGGTGGTCCCGGTGGCGGTGGGTCAACAAGATGGCCTTCACCCTGCCGCCGCCCGCGATGGCTGCATCCACCACTTCATGGAGCGGGGCCAGATCGGCCGCGTCGGCGGTGCCCGGATCCACGATCACGACCTCGCGGTCCCCGACCACGGCCGCGTTGGTGTGGGTCGCGGGCGGGAGCGTCTCGGTGCGGAGCGGCACCATCACGATCCCCGGGTGGATGATCACGTAACGCGAGGGAACGCTCTTCGCCTCGGGCACGGCGCTCAGGCGCTCCGCCAGGTCCGCGGTACCCCCGGCGATGACCCGGATCGCGTGGAGCGTGGGCATGGCCAGGATGACCAAGTCCTGGTCCCAGAGCGAGAGGGCCTGGTCCGGCTCGATCCAGGCCCCGGCCTGGAGCTCACCCTGCCAGACATCGGGCTCCACCGGCTCCGAAAGCTCGGCCAGGAAGAACATCGTGTCGAACCGCGCTCGGCTGAAGGGGGGCGTGACCCAACGCCCCGACATCCGGAACACCGATCGGTCGAGCGAGAGCCCAAGCCGCTCGATCGAGGGCCAGAACTCGGCATTTCCGTTCAGGACCTGCTCGCGCAGCACACGCTGGCCTTCGACCGTGGGGAGGGCGCCGGTCACGCCCACGAAGATCCCCGTCTCCTCGAAGGTCTCGCGCACCGCGCAGCGGAGCATGGCCAGCTCCATGGCCTCCTCGCCCTCGGTCGGCCCGTCCTCCCGCGACATCCGCCCGCCTGGGAACGAATGAAAGCCCCCGAGGAACGGGTTGGCCTCGGCGCGGTGCACCCAGAGGACGCGCAGCTGGGGATTCCGCGAGATGAGGATGAGGCTCGCGGCGGGGCGAAGCGGCGGCGGGTGGGCCAATGCTACTCGACCAGGACCGGGGGAAGCGCGAGCCTGAGCGCGTGGATGTGGTCGGGGCCCACGCCGCAGCAGCCGCCCACGATCTGCGCGCCGCGCGCGACCCACCCTGCGGCCGCCTCGGCGAAGCGCTCGGGCGTCCACTCGGGATCGAAGCTCCACGTGCCCTCGGCCATGTTCGGCGCCCCGGCGTTCGGATAGCACCCGAGCGGGAGGCGCGTCACGCGCGACATCTCGCCCAGGCAATCGGCGACCTCACCCGGCGGCACGCAGTTCACGAGGATCGCGTCCGGCTTGAACGGCTCGACCGCCCGCACGGCGTCGGCCAGGAGCTCGCCGTTCCAGATCTCGCGCGCGTTCTTGCAAAGAAAGCTCACCAGCACGGGGACCCCCGCGGGCTTCGCCCCGCGCAGCGCCGCCTTCGCCTCGGCCGAGGAATTCATGGTCTCGATCAGGATCAAGTCCACGCCCTGACGCGCCAGCCGCACCGCCTGCTCGGCGTGCTCCCGTTCCGCCACGGACGGGTCGGGCGCCAGGTCGGGCCGATAGCAATCCTCGAGCGGCGCCAACGCGCCCGCCACCAGGACCTCGCGCGCGCCGGGCGTGCGCGCGGCCGCCTTGCGCGCGAGGCCCACGGCGCGTTCCGTGAGGCGCTCCGCCTCCCCGGCCCGCCCCGCCTTGGCCAGCGTCCGCGGCGTCGTGCGGAAGGTGTTCGCGGTGATGATGTCGGCCCCCGCGCGCACGTAGTCCTCGTGGATGGCGCGGATCGTGTCGGGCGCGTCGAGGAGCGCCTGCGAGCTCCAGAGGGGGAGCGGCGTGGGGACCCCGCGCCGCTCGAGCTCGGTGCCCAGGCCGCCGTCCAGCACGATCAGCTCGCCGCGGTTCAGGCGGCTCTTCAGGGGGTTGTGGATCATTCGGCGGCGGCGGCTTCGTCGGGCGTGTTCAGCCCGTGGAATTGCATCAGCTCCTCGATGACCGCGCGCCGTCTTTTCAAGATCGAGGTCATGGAGGTGTAGCCGTAACGCAGGATCTGCTCCCGCTCGGCGTAGCTCATCGTGGGATGGAGGAACATCATCACCTCGGCCGAGCTGGGCTCGATGCGGTAGATCTTCACCTGTGGGAATTCCGCCTGGGCGCGCCGGATCTCGCCGTCCAGCCGGACGCGCGTCTCGATGCGGGAAGCCTGGTCCTGGATGAACGACATCCCCTTCTCGGAGATCCGCGCGCACTTGCCGTCGCTCCCCGGGATGCAGACCGAGCTCCGGTCGTTCATGATGTTGAGGAGCGGATTGATGATGAGCATGGTGGTGGCGCCCGCCTTGATCGCCACGTCGATGTGCGCCACGCGTCCGGTCGAGCCGTCGATGAAGTCGCGGCCCTGGATGCGGACCGGGCGGAAGAAGAGCGGGATGGCCGAGGAGGCCGCCACCGCGTTCGAGATCGGCACCTGGTCCCCGTCGGCGTTGGAGAAGATCCTCCGCGTGCCCAGGTCCAGGTCCGTCGCCGGGATGAAGAGCTCGCGGCTCAGGCCGGCGAAGGAATCCGTCTTCCCGTACGACTGCAAGAGTTGCGAGAAGAAGCGCTGGTAGCTGTCGAGGGCGAAAAGCCCCGGGGGAAGGCGCTCCTCGATGTGGTGCATGAACTCGAACGGGGAGGGCCGCTGGTTCGTCCGGACGCTCTTGATGAAGAAGCCCGGGATGGACCCGATGCATCCGAGCACGGACTTCAAGATCGCCCATCGGTTCGCCACGTAGAAATCGCCCCGCTTGAACTCGAGCTCGGATCCGTGGAGAAGCCCCCAGTAGACCTTCCGCGCGGGGATTCCCTTGGCGAGGAGGGCGGCCACGGAGGCGCCCGCGCTCACGCCCATGTAGATATGGAAGCCGGTGCTGGAGAAGTCGAAGCCCAAGAAGTCGTCGAGGGCGGCGAGGCAGCCGATCTCGTAGAAGGCGCCGGTCATGCCGCCGCCGGTCAATCCGAGCGCGATTTTTCCGCCGTCCATGGCGGATGGGGTCACGCGCCCCTCCCGGGGTAGCGGAAGAGGCGGTTTACGATTCGGTCCGCCAGGCTGGGCGTCGCGACGTTCAGGAGTCCGATCCATCGATTCCGGCGCGGAACGAAGATCTCGGGCCTGGGCCGCCGGAGCGCGCCCACGATCGCCCGCGCCACCTCTTCGGGCTTGAGGACCGTTCCCGCCGGGCCCCATCCCACGGCCCGGCCACGATCCAGCCGGGCCAGGAATTCCGTCTCGACCGCCGCCGGAAGCACCAGCGCCACGCGGATCCCCTTCGGTCCCAGCTCCCTCCGCCACGCCTCGGTCATCCCGACGAGCGCGAACTTGGAGGCGTTGTAGAAAGAATAATACGGCACGCCGACCTTTCCCGCGAAGCTCGCGACGTTCACGATCACGCCGCCGCCGCTCCGGGCGCCCGCGGGCCCGCCGGCAGCACCCGTCGGGCCGGCCCGCGACGCGAGGGCGGAATATGCAGCGCGCGTAACCCGGAACGTTCCCAGGACGTTCACGTCGAGGAGATCCGCGACCGTCCGGTCGGCGGCTTCGGTGAGCGAGGCCAGGTAGCCGATCCCGGCGTTGTTGACGAGGGCGTCGAGCCCGCCGAAGCGGCGCACCGCCTCGGCGACCGCGCGCTCCGCGTCCGCGGGGACTCTCACGTCGCCGGCCACGACGATCGCGGCGCCTCCACGGGATTCGATGGCGGCGCGCAGGGATTCCAGCGGCTCCGCCCGGCGCGCGAACAGGGTGAGGCTCGCCCCCTCGCGCGCCAGGAGCTCGGCGGTCGCGCGGCCGATCCCCCCCGAGGCGCCGGTCAGGAGGATCGAGCGGCCGCTAAGCTCCACTCACTTGGCTTTCGCCATCGCGGGCTCCGCCGCGGCGGGCGTCCGTGCCCCCGCTTTCGCCCCCGATTGCGGCGTCAGGTGCCGCACGAACCAATCGCGGAGGAAGTGGAGCCGCGCGAGCCGGCGGGAGGGCGTGCCTCCGCGCGAGAGCCCGTGGCTTTCGCCCGGGAAGAGGACCATCTCCACGTCCCGGCGCAGAAGCTTGAGCGACGTGTAGAGCTGCTCCGCCTCCTCCACGGGACAGCGGTGGTCTTCCAGGCTGTGCAGGATGAGGAGCGGGGTCCGGATGTTCTCCACGTAGGTGATCGGGGACATCCGCCGGTAATCGGGCGAGTCCCTCCAGGGCTGATCGCCGAACTCGGGCACGGCGTCGTCGCTGAAGTCCCCCGCGAGGAGGAGCGTCTTCAGATCCACCACGCTCCGCTGGGTCGCCGCCGCCCGGAAGCGGTCGGTGTGCCCCACGATCCAGTTCGTCATGTATCCGCCGTAGGAGCCGCCGGTGACGCCGAGGAGCCCCGGATCGATCTCGGGGTAGCGGCGGAGCGCCTCGTCCACGACGTGCATGAGATCGTCGTAGTCGGGTCCGCCCCAGTCGAACACGATCGCGCGGGCGAAGGTCTCGCCGTATCCCTGCGCGCCGCGCGGGTTGGAGAAGAGCACGTAGAAGCCGGCGCTCGCCAGGACCTGGAACTCATGGAAAAAGCACGCGCCGTACTGGACCCGCGGGCCGCCGTGGATCTCGAGGATCATCGGATGCTTCTTGGCCGGGTCGGCCCCGGGCGGCTTGAGCATCCAGCACTGCACCCGGTGCCCCTCGGGCATGTCCACCCAGAATTCCTCCGGCGCCTGGACGTCCAGCGTCTCGAAGAGCTTCCCCGTCGGGCGGGCCAGCGGCGTGATCGTCCCCGTCGCGGGATCCAGCCGCGCGACGGTGCCGGCATCGGTGTGGCCGCACCGGATCACCGCCAGATCCTTGCCGCCCTTCACGCCGTCCGCGGCCAGGAGCGCCATAGCGCCCGAGGTGACGCGCTTCGGGACGCCTCCGCTCGCGGGAATCGCGTAGAGATGGGTCGAGCCCTCTTCGCTCACGAGGTAGTGGATCGTGGATCCGTCCGGCGACCAGAGGGGCGATCCCGCCTCGTGGAAGTCGCGGAGGTCCGTGGCCATGAGATCCAGAGCGGTCCTGTCGAAATCGGGGGTCAGGTTGCGCGCGGGACCACCGTGGGGCTGGACCGTCCAGACGTGGATGTTCTTCACGCCCCAGGCGTCCGCTTCCGCATCGCTGCCCAGGAAGGCGATCTGGGAGCCGTCCGGAGACCAGGCGGGCGAGAACGCGGGGCCCGGCTGCGGCGTCAGATTCCTCGGCTCGCCTCCCGAGGAGGGAATGAGCCAAAGATCCATGACGGTCGCATGGTGGTCCGCGTCGGGCAGTCGATTGGCCTGGAACACGAGCCATTTCCCGTCCGGCGACCACGTGGCGGCGCCGTGGTCCCACTCGCCGCTCGTGAGCGGGCGTACGTCCCCGGTCGCGACGTCGAGGAGGCTCACGTGGAACCGCGCCTTGGGAAGAAAGCCCTGCCCGTCCTCCTTGTAGTGGAGGCGGGTGAGGTGCATGAAGCTCGGCGGCTTCCGGTCCTTCTTCTCGGCCTTCGCCTCGACCGCGCGCTTCTCCGCCGCCGTGCCCGGGAGGTGTCCCGTCCCGGGAGGGTCGCTGGCGCGGTGGGTGAACGAGATCTTCGCGCCATCCGGCGACCAGGCGAGCCCCGCGATCTGGCCGTCCAGATCGGTCAGTCGCTCCGCTTCCCCTCCCTCGAGGGAGAGGCGGTAGATCTGGGCCTTCTTGTCGCGCCGGTCGGAGACGAACGCGATGGACTTCCCGTCCGGGTGCCACGCGGCGCCGCCGTTCTTGTGCTCGCCGAAGGTGAGGCGCCGCGGCTCGCCCCCCTGCATCGAGACGATCCAGAGGTGCGATTCGTAGCCGTCCTTCTCCGGATCGATCGATCGAACCTGGTAGAGGACGCGGCCGCCGTCGGGCGAGAGCGCCACGGCGTCGACGAATTGGAGCTGGAAGAGGTCTTCGGGCGCGACCGGCCTGCGTTCGGACATGACGTTCTCCGGGCTCACTTGGCTCCGCTCTTGAAGCGGGCGATCTGATCTTTCAAGTACGGGTCGTTGGGAGCGTAGGAGAGCGCCTGCGTCTCCACCTCGACCGCTTTCGCCGCATTCCCGCTACGGTAGTGGACCTCCGCGAGCGTGTCGAGTATCTCCGTGTTCTTGGGCTCGAGCGCCACGGCGCGCTGGGCGGCCTGGAGCGCCTCGACCAGATTCACGCCGTTCGTGGCGCAGGTCCAGGCGAGGCCGTTCAGGGTGGAGGCATCGACGTCTTTTCGGGCGAGCGCGTGGCCCAGGGATTCGGCGACCCGCTCCCGCTCCAGCTGCGCCAGGTCCTTCTTTCCCGCCTTCTCGTAGAGCCCGGCGTATCGCAGGTGGGCCTCCGCGAGGCGCTGCCCTTCCAGAAGCCGGTACACCCGGATCAGCTCGTGGATGGGATCCTTGCTGTCTTCGACGCGAAGATCGATGTATCGGGTGCGATATTCCGGATACGGCTCGCTGGGCCGCACGACGACGATCGCCGCCGATTCCATGCCGCGCTTGTCGCCTCCGGCCGCCTGGCCCGCGACGAGGGCCGCGAGCAGCCGCTCGGCCAGCTCCCCCTTCGTGTCCAGGAAGGCCCGCTCCATCCCCTTCACCACCGCCTCGCCCGCCAGGATGTTCCCCTGGATCGAATACCCGGGGCCCCGGACGCCTCCGGCCCAGTCGGAGCAGAGCTTGCCGGTGAAGTTGTCGCTCCGGCCGCGCGCGTCCACGATGCCCAGCTGCCGGTGCGCGCTCCCGGAATCCGCGTCCAGCAGGGCGCGCACCACCTCGGGCGCCGTCTTCCCGGAGCGGAGGAGTGCGAGACCCATCGGACCAAAGGATTCGTTGGTCGCGGCCTGGGTGGCGATCGCCCCCACGCCCGCCTCGGCCCAGGGGACCGCCATGCCGACGCTGAAGGCACGCGATTGGACCGCCACCCCCAGCTCTTGCGTGACGGAATCGTAGGCCGCGATCGAGAAGGTGGCGCGGGCGGGAGCGGCGCTGCACGCGAGCGCCGTGGCGGCCAGAAGGAGCGCGATTCGATTGGGTCGAGGGATCAAGGCTGCG
>Ga0137398_10000847_pt1 | contig 11719 bp, 8 predicted proteins | sample czorhiz216metaG_FD_106659 | JGI IMG/M metagenome (GOLD analysis project Ga0137398, IMG submission 106659) | Vadose zone soil microbial communities from Angelo Coast Range Reserve, California, USA - czorhiz2.16 metaG | ecosystem: Environmental > Terrestrial > Soil > Vadose zone | place: USA...
CGGCGGTAACGTCTACATCAATCACAACACCTACAACAACTTCAACCGCACCAACATCGGCAACGGCAACTGGGAGCACAGACCGGAGCACCGCAAGGGCGCGCAATACCGCGACACGGCGACGCAGCAGCGATTCGGCGGCGGCGCAAAGCCCGGCGTCGATTCGCGCGAGGCATTCCGCGGCCGCGCGGAAGCGGGACAGCAAGACATCGCCCGCGGCGGCGGCGATAAATTCGGATCACCGGGCGGGTTCGATCGCCCTGAAGGCGCAGGCAATCGCGCGGCCGGCGGCAGGGAAGCCGGCGCCTTCGACGGAGTCGGGCGCGGCGGCGAAACCCGGGATTTCAGCAACCGCGGCGCGTCGAGCCGCGCCTCGGCCGGAATGTCCCGGGGCGGCGGTGGCGGCGGCAGGCGCAGATAGGAGACGACCATGAGACGACTCTTTGTTCTCGCGCTTACGCTTCTACTTGCCGTTGCCAATCCTGCCGCAGCCGCGAACGGTCCAAGGACCTTCGCCACGCCGGAGGAAGCCGCACAGCGGTTCGCCGCGGCGGTAAATGCCGGCGACTCGAAAGCGCTGCTCGAAATCCTGGGTCCTGACGCGAAGGCGCTGGTCGCCTCCGGCGACGCGGTCGCCGACAAGGCAAGCCGCGAGCGTTTCGCCAGGAGCTACGACGAGGCGAACAGCCTGGAAAGAATCGGTGATGCCAAGGCCGTGCTCAACGTCGGCCGGGACAAGTGGCCTTTCCCCATCCCAATCGTGAAAGGCGCCGCGGGCTGGCGCTTCGACACGAAGGAAGGAAAGGAGGAGATCCTCAATCGCCGCGTCGGCCGCAACGAGCGCCGAACGATCCAGGCGGCGCTCGCCTACGTGGATGCGCAGCGCGAGTACTACCTGCGCAACCCGCAGGGTGACAAGCTACTGCACTACGCGCAGAAATTCCTGAGCGCGAACGGCAGGCGCGACGGCCTCTACTGGCCCGCGCGCGCCTCCGAGCGGCCCAGCCCGCTCGGGCCAATGTTTGCGGCGGCGAGAGCCGAGGGCTACCGCAAAGGCGCGAGCGGCAAGCCTTACCCCTACCAGGGCTACTTCTATCGCATCCTCAAGACGCAGGGCCCGGATGCGCGCGGCGGAGCTTACGACTACGTGGCGCAGGGGCGGATGATCGGCGGATTCGCGCTGGTCGCCTATCCCGCTACCTACGCCAACTCGGGCGTCATGACCTTCATCGTGAACCACGACGGCACCGTGTATGAAAGAGACCTGGGCCCGGACACCGCGAAAATCGCGAAGGCGATGTCGAAGTTCAATCCGGACAAGACCTGGAAGGCGCTGTGAGCATGAAACTCAACTCGACCTTCGCCCTGGCGCGTGCTGTCACGCTGTCGGCGGTGCTCTGCGTATTCGCCGGCGGCTGCGCCCACTGGCCCGCCACACCACGGCTGGAGCAGGCCGACGCGCCCGGCTACCGCCTGGCCGAGGTGATCCGCCCCGGCCAGTCCGACGACCTGCTGGTGATCCTCGCTATCTCAGGCGGCGGCACGCGCGCCGCGGCACTGGGCTACGGCGTCCTGGAAGAGCTGCGCCGCACCGAGGTGATGGTAAACGGCGTGAAGCGCCGCCTCATCGACGAGGTCGACGTGATCTCGGCGGTGTCGGGCGGCACCTTCCCGGCAACCTATTACGCACTGCGCGGCGAGAAGACATTCGAGGAGTTCGAGACGAAGGTGCTGTCGCGCGAGTTCGAGAGCGAGCTGGCGAAGCGCATCATCCTGAACCCGGTCAACTGGTTCCGGCTTCCCTCAGGGACCTTCGGCAAGTCGGACCTCTTCGCCGAGCTCTATGACGAGATGGTGTTCGACCATGCCACCTTCGCCGACCTGAAGCGGGCCAACGGGCCGCTCGTGATCATCAACGGCACCGATATCACCATCGGCGCCAGGTTCTCCTTCACGCAAGACCAGTTCGACGCAATCTGCGGCGATCTTTCGAAGGTGACGCTGGGACGGGCCATTGCCACTTCGACGGCGCTGCCGCCGCTGCTCACGCCGATCTCCTTCGAGAACCGCGGCGGGACCTGCGGCGCGAAGCCTCCGGCCTGGCAGGCCGCTGCCGAGGCCGCTGGCGCCGCATCCGAGGCGCCGGGCCGCGCGCTGCTCCGTGCGCGGGCGCTACAGTCCTACGCGGATCCGGCCCGCCCGTATGTCCACGTCTTCGACGGCGGTCTCTCGGAGAATCTCGGCCTGGCCGAAGTGGTGAGGGCCTTCGAAATCCTGAAGGTCTCTCCGGACCAAACAGAGCTCGCAGCGTTCCGCCGGGCCCGCAAAGTGGCGGTCATCGCCGTGAACGCCCTGCGCTTCCCCGTGGTGGATTGGGACAAGCATGACGCGCCGCCGGACACCGATGTCGTGACCGACCAGATGTGGGGGATCCCGGTAGACCGGATCACGCTGGACGGCGTGGAGCAGGTGCGCGAGAAGCTGGCCGCCTGGCAGTCCGCCGCCCCGGAACGGCGCGCGTACTTCGCGCAGGTCACCTTCGAGAACCTGAAGGATCCGGCCGAGCGGCTCTATTTCAAGCAGGTGAAGACCAGGCTGCAGCTGCCGAAGGAGCAGATCGACAAGGTGCGCGAGGTCGCCGGCCGACTCCTGCGCGAAGCGCCCGCCTTCCAGAGGCTGCTCGCCGACCTGAAGTTGCCATAGCTCGCTTGCCCCAGGCGGGAGGCTCACCTCTGTGGCGCAGTGCGGCCCATTTCGAAGCTGCCGCCCAGCGCCAAATGCAGGTTCACGCGCTGCACCAGTTGCTCGCTCGTCACGCGCAGCAACGCAGTGCGCGAGGAACTAAGGGCGAGCTGCTGCTGCTGCACCGCTCGCAGGTCTCCCGATCCCACGCGGTAACGTACGTTGGCGAGCGCTAGCGCGCGCTCGTTTTCCGCGACGGCGCGGGCGAGTATCGTCGCGCGCTCGTCCAGCGTGAAGCCGGAGGAGAGCGCGTCCTCGACCTCGCCGAACGCCCGCGCTCCCACGCGGCCGAATTCCGCCAAGGCCTGCTTCTGTTCCGCGGTCCGGATTTCCACCTGCGATTGCAGCGCGCCTCCGAGATAGATCGGCGCGAGCAGCGATGCGCCGGCGCTCCACACGGGGTTGTCCCGGTCCTTGAGCACGAAGAGGTCGCTCGATATGCTCGACACGGCAGCGGTCAGGGAGATTTTCGGCAACCGCGCCGCCTTCGCTTCCTCGGTGCGGTACAAGGCCGCAGCCACGCGGCGTTCGGCCGTCACCACATCGAGCCGGCGCTCCAGCAGTTCCGAGGGCATTCCTACCGGCACCGGCCCCGGCTTCGCCGGGAGCCGCGCGGGCACGTCCAGGGCCGCAGCGGGATAGCGCCCCGCCAGCGCTTCGAGCGCCCGGACGGATTGCCGATAGGCGAGATCGAATTGCTGCACGACATCGAGTTGGGTTTGCAGGCTCGCCTGCGCGACGACGGTGTCGTATTCATTGCCGCTGCCGATCCGCTGCCGCTCCCGCGCCAGGTTCACCAGTTGCTGCGAGGCGCGCACCATGTCCTCCGCAACGCCCTTCTGCAGCCGCGCCTCCGTCGCGAGAAACCAGCTCTTGGCGACCAGCGCAGCGATCGATTGACGGGCGTACTCCGCCTCCAGCTCCGCGGAGACATACTGGAGCCGCGCCGCCTCGCGGCCCGCGCGCACCCGGCCCCACAGGTCGAGCTCCCAGTTCGCGAAGACGCCGACGCCTTGAAGACCGCTCGAATCTCCGCTCAGCTTGCCGCCGCCGCGCGCGAGCAGGTTCACCTGCGGGTAGAGCGTCGCGCCCGCGAGCCTCGCGTAGCCCGCGGCCTGTTCGACGCGCGCAGCGGCGAGCTGCAAGTCGAGGTTGTACACAAGGGCCTCGCGCACCAGCGATTCGAGTTGCGGGTCGTTGAATGTCGCGAGCCATCCCTGTGCAACGGCCCCGGCTGAGCCGCTCTGCGCCGCCCACTGCGGCGGAAGCGTCATGTTCGGAAGTGCCTGCGCGCGCGTTTCGCCCGGGTCGGGCGGCGACTTCAGCGCGCAAGCGGCAAGCGCGGCGACGAACGGAGCGATGAGAACGATCCTGCGCATGCGCCGCCTCAATGCAGTTTCGGTATGAGGTAATTCAGGTACGAGCCCACCCGCAGCACCACCTTGCGGATGATGTGGATCGCCTCGAGATGCTGCGTGTAGATCGCCGCGTCTCCCACTGCGCCCGCAGCGAGAAAGGTGGCGAGATCTTTTTCCTCGAGGTCGAGCTTGACCGCAAAGCGGCCCGGGACCTGCGGTGCGGCCCCGGTCTGCGGTAACACACCGCTCACGGTCAGCTGTCCCTGACCCTGGGCCCACACGATCGAGTTGACCTTGGCCTTGAGCACCTTTCCGGGCAAGGTTTTCAACGCCAGTTCGGCTTCGTCGCCGGGCGCGACCTGGTGCAGCTCGTTCTGGTGAAACAGCGCAATGATCTGATGCTCGTTCTCCACGAACGTCATCGCGGGCGCAACCGGGAACGGCACAGCCATCGAACCGCGCCGCAACTGCACGTTGATCGGCGTGCCGTCGGCCGGCGTATATACGGTGGTCTGGTCGAGCTCCCAGCGCGCGTTGGCGAGTTTCGCCTGGTACTGCGCCGACTCGGTTTCGTAGCGCTCAACGTCGAAGCGGTTGCCGGCGCCGGTCCCCGCCAACTCGCGCGATTGCCTGAGGCGCGTCTGCGCGAGCGTGAGCTGCGCCTGGATTTCCTCGACTTGCAGCCGGTAGGGCGTCGGGTCGATGCGAAACAGCACCTCACCCTTCTTCATCGGGCGGTTACCCTCGGCCGGAACCTCGATCACCATGCCGCGCACCTGCGGGTTGATCTGCACCACGTAGTTGACGACGCGCACGTCCGCGGACGACGGCGCAAAGGTGTTGAGCAGAAGGATGAGTGCGATCATCCCGACGATCGGGATGATGACGACGGTGACCTGGCTCCTGGTGTTCCACGGCAGCCACTTGAGCTTGATGAATATCAGCCAGACGAAGAACGAGTAGATCGCAAGCAGTATCGCTTCCATTACGGGGCGCCCCTCTCGGCGTCGCCCGAGGCGGCGCCGGACAGGACCGCCTCGAGGTCGTCGCGCAGCGCCTTCAACTCCTGCGGAAGCTTGCGGCCCGCCGCGAGGTGGTCGAGCTCCTCCTTGAGGTGCGCGATTTCCGCGCGCGGGAGCGTGCCCGCCTTCGCCTGGTGGCCCATCTCGTGGAAGTAGTCGTCGTGCTTGTCCGTACCGTAGGCGAGGCGGTAGCCGATCGGCTTCGTGTAGGCCCAGAGCCAGGCGATCGGCCAGAGCATCCCGCCGAAGACGAGCGAGAGCAGGCACAGCGTCTTGATCGAGTCCTTCTGCGGATGATGGCGCTTCTCGGCGATCTTCTCGGGCAGGATGTGAACGAGCCAGAAAAGCACGATCGCCGCGATCGGAACGATGCAGAGGACGACGATGGCCAGGACGTCCGCCATCGTATCGAGCGCCTCGCCAGCCAGGAAGCTCGCCCACGCGCCGGAGGGCGTAGATGCAAGTCCGGCAAGGGACCCGGCGAAGGCCCATGCGCGGAGGCGGCGACCTTCAGAAGACGGCGAATCCGAACGCACAGTCGACGTATTTCGCGAATGCTTCATGATGAACTCCCAGACCGTATCAGAGGGCGCAGGCCCCGGTTCAACGGATTCCAGCGGCATCAGGCATTGTAAATCCTGGGACCCCACGGGCCATTGGACCAAGGGCCAATTGCAGGCCGCCCGCGCGGGCGGCAGTCTGCACCGGAGATAGGCGGGGCCGTGCATCCCGGATTGGAACCGGAGGGACCAGTGGTGACTCGTGTCGCAGTTTTCGGCTTTTTCGCGTTGTTCGCGGCAGGTTGCTCCAAGGAAGCGCCCGAGGCACAGCGCCCGGCGCCTGTCGTCACGGTCATGACGGTGACGCCGCAGCCCATCCCGTACATCGTGAGCTTCGTCGCCCAGACCGAAAGCTCGCGGCAGGTCGACATCGTCGCGCGGGTGTCGGGGTTTCTCGATCGCATCGCCTATCCCGAGGGCGAGCTGGTGAAAGAAGGGCAGTTGCTCTTCCAGTTGGATCCGAAGCCGTTCGAGGCGCAGCTCGACGCGGCCAGGGGCGAGACGCTCTCGCAGCAGGCGCGGCATACGACCGCGGCGTCGAACCTGAACCGGATCAAGCCGCTGGCGAAGCAGAACGCCATGTCGCAGGCCGATCTCGACAAGGCACAGGGCGAGTTCGACGCATCGAGCGCGGCGGTGTTTTCCGCGCAGGCCAAGCTGAAGCTGGCCGAGATCAACCTGGGCTACACGACGATACGCTCGCCCGTGACCGGTTTCACCGGCCGCGCACTGCAGCGCCAGGGCGCGTACATCAATGCGGTGGGCGACAGCGCCAAGCTTTCCTACGTGGCAGCGGTCGAACCGATGTGGGTGATCTTCAGCGTGTCGCAGAACCAGCTGGCGAGGCTCAGGGAGATGGCGCGGACGGGCGAGCTGGTCCTGCCGAAGAACCTGGAGTTCGAAGTCGAGCTGATCCTTTCCGACGGCAAACCCTACGCCCACACCGGCAAGACCAGTTTCGCCGACCCGAGCTTCAGCCAGGATACCGGCTCGTTCCAGGTGCGCGCCGTGCTGCCGAATCCGAAGAGGGATCTGCGCCCGGGAATGTTCGTCACCGCCAACGTCAAGGGCGGCACCCGGCCGCGCGCGGTCATCGTGCCCCAGCTCGCCGTGCAGCAAGCCTCCAAGGGCCACGTGGTCTACGTGATCAAGGATGACGGCACCGCCGCGCTCCGGCCGGTGGTGGTCGGCGACTACTCCGGAGAAAAGGGCATTCTGGTCGCGAGCGGCCTGCAAGACGGCGACCGGGTCGTGGTCGACGGCGCCCTCAAGGTCGTTCCCGGGCAGCCGGTCAAGATCGCCGAGCCCGGATCGGCCGCGTCCGCGAAAGCGGACGAGGCCGGCAAGGCCGCGAAGGACGGAGACGCGGCAAAGAAGAAATAGACGGCCGTCCCGTGTTTACCCACTTCTTCATCGATCGCCCGATCCTGTCGTCGGTGATCTCGCTGCTCATCGTGCTCGCGGGCGCGGTGTCGCTGTCGGTGCTGTCGATCGAGCAGTACCCGGAGATGGCGCCGCCCGAGGTGACGATCGACGCGATCTACCCGGGCGCGACCGCGGAAGTGATCGCGAGCAACGTCGCCGCGCCGATCGAAGTGCAGATGAACGGCATCGACAACCTGCTCTACTACTACTCGACTAGCTCCTCGACCGGCAATGCGCAGATCGTCGTCACGTTCAAGCCGGGCAGCAACACCGACATCAACCAGGTCAACGTGCAGAACAAGCTCACCCAGGCGACGCCGATGATTCCGCAGGCGGTGGTGCAGCAGGGCCTGATTGTCGACAAGAACATGCCGGGCATCATGATGGTGGTGTCCGTCTATTCGCCCGACGAGCGCTACGACGCCGCCTACGTCGACAACTACAGCAACCTCTACGTGCTGGAGGAGCTGAAGCGCATCCCCGGGGCGAACCGCTCCTCGGTGTTCGGCTCGCCCGACATCGCCATGCGCATCTGGCTGCGCCCCGACCGCATGGCGCAGCTCGGCGTCACCGTGCAGGAGGTCGCCGCCGCGGTGCAGAGCCAGAACCAGTCCTTCGGCGTGGGCAGTCTCGGCGCGCCGCCGTCGCTCCCCGGCGTCGAGCAGCAATACGTCGTCACCGCGCAGGGATTGCTCAGCAAGCCCGAGGAGTTCGAGAGCATCATCGTGCGCAGCGCGAAGGAGGGCGTCGCCAGCCTGCGCATCCGCGACATCGGCCGCGTCGAGCTCGCGAAGCGCGACTACTCGATGTCCAGCCGGCTGAACGGCAGGACCGCCACCACCATCGGCATCTACCAGCGGCCGGGGGCGAACGCGATCGAGACCTCGCGCGGGGTGCGCAGGAAAATGGAGGAGCTGAAGGCCAAGTTCCCGACCGGGCTCGACTACAAGATCGTGCTCGACACCAGCCAGTTCACGCTCTACTCGATCGACAAGGTGGTGAAAACGTTCTTCGAGGCCGTGGTGCTGGTGGTGCTGGTGGTGTTCGTGTTCCTGCAGTCGCTGCGCGCGACCGTGATTCCGATCCTCGCGGTGCCGGTGTCGATAGTCGGGACGTTCACGGGCATGTATCTGCTCGGCTTCTCGATCAACATGCTGACGATGTTCGGCATGATCCTCGCGATCGGCCTGGTGGTGGACGACGCCATCGTCGTGGTCGAGAACGTCGAAGTGAACATCACCCAGAAGGGGCTTGCGCCGCTCGAGGCGGCCAAGCAGGCCATGACCGAGATAGCGGGTGCCCTGATCTCGATCGTGCTGGTGCTGCTGGCGGTGTTCCTGCCGGTTGCGTTCCTCGGCGGCGTCACCGGCATGCTCTACAAGCAGTTCGCCATCACCATCGCCATCTCGATGGTGATCTCGGGCGTCATGGCGCTCACGCTTTCGCCGGCGCTCGCGGCGCTCATCATCAAGGCGCACCACGGCGAGAAGAACCGCTTCTTTCGCGCCTTCGAGGCCGGGTTCGAGCGCGTGCGCCAGGGCTATCTCCGCGGGGCCACGGCGACGGTGCGCAAGTGGCCGCTGGGGCTCGCCGCTTTCGGCGGCGTGATCGCGGCGATCCTCGTCATGTTCCGCGTGCTGCCCGCGAGCTTCGTGCCCGGGGAAGACCAGGGCTATTTCTTCGTCGTGGCGCAGGTGCAGGACTCGGCGAACCTGAGCGTCACCAACCGCTTCACCGGCGAGCTCGAGAAGATCCTGCTCGCCGACCCAGCGGTGCAGGACGTCGGCACGGTCAACGGCTACAGCTTCATCGACGGCCAGCAGAACAACAGCGCGGCGGTGATGTTCGTCCTGCTCAAGCCCTTCGACGAGCGCAAGGACCCTTCGCTGCTCGCCTTCGACACGCTGAAGCGCGTCAACGCCAGGTTCGCAGCGCGCAAGGACGGCCGGGCCTTCGCCGCCAACCCGCCCCCGATCCCGGGCCTCGGCACCACCGGCGACTTCGAGTTCTTCATCATGAACCGCGGCTCGGGCGACCCGCGCGCCACCGACGCCGCTTCCAAGGACTTCATCGCAAAGGCGAGCCAGCGCCGCGAGCTCGAGGGGATGGGCACCACGTTCCAAGCGTCGAGCCAGCAGCTGTTTGTCGATCTCGACCGCGCCAAGGCCGAGGTGCTCGGCGTCAAGGTGGGCGAGGTGTTCCAGGCGCTGCAGGGACTGTTCGGCTCGCAGGTGGTGGGCCAGTTCTCGCAGTTCAGCCGCGTCTGGTTCGTGATCCTGCAGGCCGATGCCGAGTACCGCGCGCGGCCCGAGGACTTCAACCGCATCTCCCTGCGCTCGGCGAGCGGCGCCAACGTGCCGCTTTCCTCGCTCATCACCACGCGCTATGTCGCTTCGCCGAAGATCGTGACGCGGTTCAACGGCTTTCCGGCGGTGAAGGTCTCGGGCCATCCGGCGCCGGGCTACAGCTCCGGCCAGGCGATCCGCGCGATGGAGGAGACCGCCGCCACGCTGCCGGGCGAGTTCGCCTATTCCTGGGCCGGACAAGCGCTCCAGGAAAAGGAGTCGGGGAGCACCTCGTCGTCGGCGTTCGTCTTCGGCCTGATCGTGGTGTTCCTGCTGCTGGCCGCGCAGTTCGAGAAATGGACCGTGCCGATCGCCGTGGTGCTGACGGTGCCGTTCGCAGTGCTGGGCGCGCTGCTGCTTACCTGGGTCCTCGGCCTGGAGAACGACGTCTACTTCCAGGTCGGCCTGGTCACGCTGGTCGGCCTCTCGGCGAAAAACGCCATCCTGATCTGCGAATTCGCCATCGAGCGCGTGCGCCACGGCATGGCGCCGCGCGAGGCGGCGATCGAGGCGGCCGGCTTGCGGCTGCGCGCCATCGTCATGACGTCGTTTGCGTTCGTCCTCGGCTGCGTTCCGCTCGCCATCGCCACCGGCCCGGGCGCCAACAGCCTGCGCGCGATCGGCACCGGCGTAATCGGCGGCATGCTCGCCTCGACCGTGATCGCCGTCTTCTTCGTGCCGCTGCTCTTCTGGATCCTCGAATCGCTGAGCGAGCGCTTCGGCGGGGAGACAAGGCACGGCGGCGCGGCCAAGGCCACCGCGCATGAGAAACGGAAGGGTGATTGAGGTGAGAGCGTCGGCTCTGTGCGCGGCGGTGGGGCTGCTGCTCACGGCCTGCGCGGTCGGCCCGGATTACAAGCGGCCCGAGATCGAAGCGCCGGGTGAATGGCGCATCGACTACCCCAAGGCGGCCGAAGTCGCAAACACCGAGTGGTGGAAGCAGTTCGGCGACCCCGCGCTCGACGGGCTCATCGAGACGGCGTTGCGCCAGAACCTCGACGTCCAGGCGGCCTCGGCTCGGGTTGATCAGTTTCTCGGCGTGCTGTCGACCACCCGTTCGCAGTTCTTTCCGCAGTTCGGCTACAGCGGCGAGGCGAGCCGCAACCGCGCGAGCCAGGTCGGTCCGACCCCGCTCGCGCCCGGAACCAATCCGAACTACTCGCTCTATCAGGGCAGCCTCAACGCCGCCTGGCAAATCGACCTCTTCGGCCGCGTCAGGCGGCAGAGCGAGGCCGCACAGGCGCAGGTGTACGCGAGCGAGCAGGGACGGCGCGGTGTCATCCTGTCGATCGTCACCACGACCGCGACGAGCTACATCGCGCTGCGGGCGCTGGACCAGCAGCTCGAGATCGCCCGCAGCGCGGCGCGGAACTACGCCGACACCAAGGATCTTTTCCAGCTGCGTTTCAAGGGCGGCGTGGTTTCGGAAGTCGAGCTTGCCCAGATCGAGTCGCAGTACCAGCTGGCGCTCGCCGCGATCCCTTCACTCGAGCAGAGCATCGCGGCGCAGGAGAACCTGATTTCGGTGCTGCTCGGCCGCAATCCGGGCGCGATCCCGCGTGGCAAGCCCATCGATGAGCTGGTTCCTCCGGCCATCCCCGCGGGGCTGCCTTCCGAGCTGCTGGAGCGCCGCCCCGACATCCTGCAGGCTGAGCAGAACCTGGTGGCGACGAACGCGAGCATAGGCGTGGCCAAGTCGCTGTATTTTCCTTCGATCTCGATCACCGGCCTGTTCGGCTCGTTGAGCATGGCTGCGGGCGACTTCCTCACCGGGCCGGCACGGACCGGGTCCGTGGGGGCGGGCCTCGCCGGGCCGATCTTCACCTTCGGCGCGATCAGCGGCCAGGTGCAGACCGCCGAGGCTGCTCAGCAGGAGGCGATGTTTTTCTACCGGCAGACCATCCTCAACGCGTTCCGCGAGACTAGCGACGCCCTCGTCGGCTCGCAGAAGAAGCGCGAGGAAGCCGAGGCGCAGGTGAAACGGGTGCGCGCCCTGCGCGACTACGCCCGGCTCTCGCGCCTGCGTTTCGACAACGGCGTGGTGAGCTATATCGAGGTGCTCTTCGCCGAGAACGATCTGTTCTCCGCCGAGCTCACGGCGGTGAGCACCCAGGCCGAGCGCTACTCCCAGCTTGTCAACGTCTACAAGGCGATGGGCGGCGGCTGGGTGGACGAGGCGGACAAGCTCGCGCGCAGACCTCAGAGCGCGCGGTGACGGGCGGCGCGCTTGGTGCTCGACCGCAATGTGATAATACGGTGTAGCGCTC